>Ga0209698_10003312_pt1 | contig 18020 bp, 7 predicted proteins | sample LitLauG_LLR_2012_FD_187203 | JGI IMG/M metagenome (GOLD analysis project Ga0209698, IMG submission 187203) | Freshwater sediment microbial communities from Pennsylvania, USA - Little Laurel Run_MetaG_LLR_2012 (SPAdes) (version 2) | ecosystem: Environmental > Aquatic > Freshwater > Creek >...
CCCTCGGTACTCATCGCAGAATGGAGCATAGTGAAATAGCCGAACGCGTCAGCGAAGCTGTTCTACATCGCATACCGGTCACCAATCTCTCCCACGATCCCAGGGACTTTGTCGATCTTGGCGTAACGCCGCTCGGAATACCCATCCACGTGAGCCGCCGCTATCTTGAGAGCCCCATCACGATTGCGATCGGCAACATCATTCCGCACATGTATGCCGGCTACGCCGGTGGCGCAAAAATGGTACAGCCCGGCGTCACCAGTGCCCTCACCACGGGAAGAACGCATCTCATTGCGGGCCCGCGCGTCTACGAGATCCTGGGCAATGTCGACAACGAGGTCCGCAAGGAGATGGAAACCATCGCCATCCAATCGGGCCTCAAGTTCATTGTGAATGTGGTGCTCGACGCTTCTGGTGCGGTTGCGGGCGTCGTGGCGGGCGACGTAGTTAAGGCGCATCGCGCCGGTGTTGATATTGCGCGTCCCATCTACACCATCCATCTGGAAGAAAAAGCCGACATCGTCATCGCCAGCTCGCATCCGGCGGATCGCGACCTTTGGCAGGGCTTCAAGCCGGTCAACAACTGCGGAATGCTGGTCAGGGATGGGGGAACGCTCATCCTCGTGATTCCGGCGCCTGAAGGCATCGCGCCGGACCACACGCAGCTTGTGGACTTCGGCACCACGCCCGGCGACAAGGTGATGGAAATGGTGGACGCCGGAATGGTGAAGGATGAAGTAGCCGCGGCCACGTATCTTGCTTTCGATCAGACCCGGAAACGTATCAATGTCGCGCTGGTGTCGGACGGAATTCCGGACGCCGAGGCACGCAAGATCGGCATCACGGCAACGACCAACTTCAACGAAGCTCTTGCGGCAGCATTTGCCCGGCACGGAACCAAGGCGCGCGTTGGAGTAGTCACCCAGGGCGCAGACATCATGGCCCAGTTCACAAAGAAGGGAGTGGAAGAAGAATGCCCCGTTTTGCAGCAAACCTTTCAATGATGTTCAATGAGGTCCCTTTTCTCGACCGGTTCAAGGCCGCGTCCTCTGCAGGGTTCGCAGGGGTCGAGTTTCTCTTTCCGTACGAATACTCCCCTGAAGAAGTAGACAGCAAGGCCAAAGCTGCCGGGACAGAAATCGTCCTGTTCAATATGCCGCCCGGCAACTGGAGCGCCGGCGAGCGCGGCATTGCCGGGCTCCCAGGGCGTGAACAGGAATTCCGTGAAGGCGTTGAGAAGGCCCTGATCTACGCCGAGCATTTGGGGACACCAAGGCTTCATGCCATGGCCGGCATCGCTCCGGCAGGAACCGACCCGGCCGCTTGCCGCGCCACTCTCGTCGCAAATTTGAAATACGCCGCGGAGAAACTGGCCGCAAAGAATATTACGCTGCTTCTGGAAGCAATCAATACCCGCGACATGCCCGGCTTTATCGTTTCTACGCAAAAGGACTCCCACGAAATCTGCGAGGCCGTCGCAGCGCCAAATCTGAAAATGCAGATGGATCTGTATCACATGCAGGTGATGGAGGGCGATCTGGCCACCAGCCTCAAACGCTATGCATCTCAGTGCGGCCACATTCAGATCGCAGGATGTCCCGAGCGTCACGAGCCGGATACCGGCGAAGTCCGCTACGAGTATCTATTCCGGTTGCTTGATGAGATCGGATACAAGGGATGGCTTGGCTGCGAATATCGCCCCGCGGGAAAAACAACCGACGGCCTGGCGTGGTTCAGCGCCGCGACGCGCTGACGGCAAATCGCTAAACAGAAAAGGAGAAGCACGTGGCAAAAATTGGATTCATTGGTCTCGGCATCATGGGTAAGCCCATGCTGCGCAACCTGCGCAAGGCAGGCCACGAGTTAGTGGCCTATGACGTTTTCGCAGCCTCTGTCGATGCGGTGGTTGGCGAGGGCGTGGAGCGCGGCAGTTCCTGCAAGGACGTTGCGGAACGAACTGACGTGGTGATCACGATGCTCCCCGATGGCCCCGAAGTAGAGCAAGCGGTGCTTGGCCCCGGCGGCGTCCTTGAGGGCGCGCATAAGGATTTGATCCTCGTGGATATGAGCTCGATCAGCCCGCTGGTTTCTCAGAAAGTGGGTGCGGCCTGCACCGCCAAGGGCATTGCCTTCCTCGATGCGCCTGTGAGTGGAGGAGAGCCCAAGGCGATCGACGGCACGCTTGCCATCATGGTCGGCGGCGACCAGGCGACCTTTGACAAAGTTGAGCCGCTACTCAAGCTCATGGGCTCAAGCGCCGTGCTGACAGGCGCAGTGGGGGCGGGAAATGTGACCAAGCTCGCCAATCAGATCATTGTGGCCGGCAACATCGCCGCCATGTCCGAGGCACTGGTGCTCGCCGAGAGTTGCGGCGTAAGCTCCGAGGTTGTCTTCAACGCCATCAAGGGCGGGCTGGCGGGCAGCACGGTGCTGAACGCGAAGGCGCCCATGGTCATTGCGCGCAACTTCAAACCCGGATTTCGCATTCGACTGCACCAAAAAGATCTGCGCAATGCCCTTCTGACTGCCGAATCGAAAAAGGTGGCTCTTCCTTTGACCAGCCTGGTGCAGCAGATGCTGATTGCGCTGATGAATCGCGGCAGTGGCGATTTGGATCACTCGGCTATTGTGACCTTTATCGAAGAAATGGCGCCGAAGTTACCTGCGAAGAACCAGGCGTAGTCATTCTGATCCGTCTTAGAATCCCCCGCGCCGGAGGTGGCATGAAAGATAGGCAAACAAAAGCGATCCGCTTTTCCCTCAGGCGTGTTGTCTCGCATTCAGAAAGGCAAGCTCGAACCGATTCCGCCTTCTCTTGGATAACTCAAATCGAAACGTGTAAGCAGTTAGTCATACTCAACAAAACGGAACGTCATGATTGCAGAAAGCCAGGAAGGCTTTACTCAAGCCCTCTTCTGAGTAGAGAGACCTCGGGGATGTAGGAGTATTCGCTGGAGATGCAGACATTCCCCGAGTCTCTTGCTTCGCCGATCCGGTTTGCTGAATTCGCAGATCGGAACATGCAACGGAAGAGCGAAAAGGAACTTCAAACGATTCACTTCAGACAGGAGGTACAGGATGACGAAGCACAGATCTGCGGCAAGAATCCAGATGGTCGCCCTTTTGGCGCTCTTTCTGGTCGTGGGAATCCCAACGTTTTCCCAGGTAGAGTCAGGAAGATTCGTTGGTAGCATCTCCGATCCGCAAGGCGCAGTCGTGCCGAACGCAACGGTGAAGGCCACTAACGTGGGCACAAATATTGTGCAGACGGCAACAACCAACTCGGGCGGCGACTTTGTCATCACGCCGGTGGCGGCTGGGGAGTACAAGCTCTCCATCTCTGCACCTGGCTTTCAAACAGTCTCCACCTCGGTCATTGAAGTGCAAGTTGGCCAAATCGTCCGTGAAGACCTCACGTTGAAGGTGGGTGCATCGACCACCACGATCCAGGTAACAACGGAAACTCCTCTAATCAGCACGGACTCTGCCACCATCGGTACTGTGGTCTCGAACCAGCAACTCACCGACCTGCCGCTGAACGGACGCGGCTTCTACCAGTTGGCGGAGCTCACGCCGGGAGCGGCGCTGCTTCCGGCTACGGGCAACTCGCTGGCCATTCGTCCGGAGATCGTGAACGGTAACACCATCAGCGGCGTTCACGGATTTGCGACATCGTTTCTGCTGGACGGCGTGGACGTAACCGAGCAGCACCAGGGTGGAACCTTCATGCAGACGTCGATTGACGCGCTGCAGGAGTTCAGCGTGCAGCAAAACGCCTACTCGGCTGAATACAATCGCGGCGGCCCCGGCTTCAACTCAACCACCAAGTCGGGAACCAATACCTTCCACGGCGGCGTGTTCGAATATATCCGCAATGAAAAACTCGATGCCCGCAACTTCTTCTCGCTCAAGCGCGCAATTTTGAAGCGTAACCAATTCGGCTCCGACATCGGCGGACCGCTCTCGCTGGGGCCTTTGTACAGCGGCAGGGATAGGACCTTTTTCTTCGTCGACTACGAAGCGCAGAGGCTGCGGCAGGGGCTGGTGGAGAGCGGAACGGTGCCCACTCCTGCCCAGCGCGGCGGCGATTTCAGCGCGTCGAACTTGAACAAGATTTACGATCCGACGACGACGACAACCGTAGGCGGAGTCACCACACGCCAGCAGATCAGTTGCAATGGCGTCCTCAATGTGATCTGTCCTAATCTGATTTCCTCTCAGGCCAAGGCAATCCTCGCCTATTACCCGACCGGAAACGCCAGCGCTACCAGCTTTCAGGCGGTTCCTTCCCAGGCCATTGACTGGGATCAATTCATAATACGAATCGATCATCAGATCAACTCGCGCAACCGGCTATTCGGCCGTTGGGCCTACATCAACGAACGCGAGACGGACCCCAACTTCGCGCCTCTCCTGAAGACGGCCTCGCTGACCTCTAATGGACAGGACATTGCGATCGGCCTGATTACGAATATCGGCAATAACATGGTGCAAGACTTTCGCGTGCACGGCCTGCCAAGCCACGTGCGCTTGTCCGCTTTTTTGCAGGGACCCGACTTCAATGCGGCAAATGGCATTCAGGGGTTTTCCGGACTGGCGCGTCCCGATACTGGCGAGTCCTTCCCCGACTACTCCTTTAGCGGATACGCTGCGCTTCAGGGTTCAACCTTCGATCAGCGGCCCAAGTCGCAGGACCGTCGAGTGCTGGAACCGACCGATACGTTTACGATCCTCAAAGGCCGTCAATCTTTGAAGTTCGGTGTGCTGATTCGCTACTACCAGTGGCTTGGCTACGATAGCGCGACGTATGCGGGCAGCTTCGGCTTTACCGGTGTTGTGACGCAGAACCCAAGTGGAAGCACCAAGGGCGGCGACGCGTTTGCCGACTTCCTGCTCGGATATCCTGCTTCGGTGGTTCGTGCCTATCCAGGCGCCAATTTTGGCGGACAGGGATGGTACAAGCAGTTCTTTGGCCAGGATGATATCCACATCAGCGATAGTCTGACCGTGAATATTGGCCTCCGCTATGAGTACACTCCTTGGCTCGAGGGCTACCTGGGGCAGCTTGGCACCTTTGACCCCACCAAAACAAAGCCCATCATCGTAGCCAGCCACAACAGCCTGGTGAATACGTCATCGCAGTTTGCAGCTCCCACTGCCATGCAGTTCTTCGGGCAGTACGTTCAGACCACCAGTGATGTGGGCCTGCCGTACAACCTCACCTACCCGGACAAATTGCAATTCGGGCCGCGCGTCGGTTTTGCCTGGCGTCCAGACCTCAAGACAGTTGTTCGCGGCGGGTTTGGTATGTATTACGAGCCTGAGGGAACAAGCGGCCGTGTCAACCGCAACATTCTGCCGTTCTTGCTTTCGGAAACTGTGAATCAGACGGCCAACATCGTTCCTACGCGCACCCTCGCCAACTTCTTCCTTGGCTTCCCGCTCGGCTCGTCAACGACAACTCCCTCGCTCAACCCCACCCTGACTCATTTAAAGATGGGCGAGAACGATCACTACAGCCTTGCAGTCGAGCGTGAGCTCGGCCCCAAAACCCTGTTTGAGATTGCCTACGTGGCAAACCACGCCCTCCACTTGCAGGCTACGGATGACTTCAACGATCCGACGCCCGCTTCTGGCGCGGTCCAGCCGCGGCGGCCTTACCCACTCTGGGGCCCCATCGCCATGCAGTCGCAGGATACGGGTGCCACCTACGAGTCGCTCCAGACGAAAGTCCAGCATCGGATGAGCAATGGGTTGTCGGCACTGGTCTCCTACACCTGGTCGAAGTTCCTGCAGGAAGCCCAGACACCCGCGGCGGGAGGCAACCTGGGCTATGAACACACCTACTCGCCCTTCGATATTCCGCAAAACCTCGCGATCAGTGGGACATACATGATTCCAGTTGGCAAGGGTCGCCAGTTCATGGCCAATGCCAACGGCCTCACCAATGCAATCCTGGGCGGGTGGCAGGTTCAAACGATCACCATTCTCCGCAGCGGAGTTCCCTACACACCAGTCGTCAGTTCCGACGTGGCGAATACGGGCGTGGGAGCGCAGCGACCCAATCTGAATCCGGCCGGAGGGTCGCCAATGTACACCAAGACGTTGGCCAAATGGTTTGACCCAACCCGGTATGTTGCCGCGACGCCGTTCACCTACGGAAATGTGCGAGCCAACACCCTGCGGTCCGACATGCGTCGGCAATTCGACGCATCGTTCTTCAAGAACTTCGATATGCCCGGCGAGACGAAGCTGTCGTTCCGTGCAGAGGCATTCAACATCTCCAATACAACCAGCTTTAACGCTCCCGGCGCCACGGTCACGTCTTCGACGTGCTGCGCGATAACCTCTACTTCCATCCCTTCACGCGATATCCAATTCGCGCTGAAGTACGATTTCTAACTGGAAGGAACATTGTCCGTTCCTCAGGCTTGCTGTATTTCTGGACTGTGCCGCGCTTGGCGCGGCACAGATTCTCCGATTGACGCTCACTTCAATTCAAGTCGATCCCGGTAAGCCGCAGGATCAATAACTTGTGCTTCAGGAGACAAGACGATGAACACGGCCGCTCTGGGCATATTGGCTCTGGCGCTCTTCCTGCCACATTGCGTAAACGCACAATCTGTTTATAGAGATCCCTCGCAGCCCATCGATAAGCGAGTCGATGACCTGATCAGACAACTGACCTCGGCTGAGAAGACTTCCCTGCTGAGCACAACTGCGCCGGCAATCGACCGGCTGAAAATCCCGACGATGAACGGCTGGAACCAGAGCCTGCATGGGATTGTCTGGAGCCAACCAACAACCATGTTTCCAGTGCCCATCAGCATGGCGGCAACGTTTGATCCACTGCTGATCCACAATGTGGCTAGCGCGATCGCCGACGAGGGCAGGGCTGTTTATAACTACTGGCACGCCGTTCCCGGCGCCACGGAACAGATGATGCGCGGCCAGGCAGCGACGGTTACCGCCGATGGAAAGCGAATTGCCCACAACGGCCTCGTCTACCGCTCACCGGTGATCAACATGGACCGCGATCCACGCTGGGGCAGGATTTGGGAAACATTCGGCGAAGACCCTCTGCTGGCCTCGCGAATCTCTGTGGCCTATGTGCAGGGAACTCAGGGAAACGACCCGAAGTATCTGGAATTGGCCGCAACGCTCAAGCACTTTGCCGCTTACGACGACGAGAGAGATCGCATCAAGCAAGGCAATGACGTCGTCAGCGAGAGAATGATGCAGGATTACTACATGCCGCAGTTCAAGGCGGGCATCATGGTCGGAAAGGCCGCTTCCATCATGTCCTCCTACAACGGCATCAACGGCATGCCCAACGTCGAGAACAAGTGGCTGCTGATGGATGTCCTGCGCGATCAGTGGGGCTTCCAGGGATTTGTGGTGCCCGATAGCGGAGCGGTGCAGAATCTGGTTTCCGCGCACAGAAAGTATCCGACACTTGAGGAGGCTGCTGCAAAAACAGTCCTCGCGGGAAGCGACCTCGATGATGGCTCCTATGCGATCGCTCTCCCAAAGGCGTTGGCTACGGGCCTGCTGACAGAAAAAGACATTGACCAGTCCTTGCGCCGCGTGCTCACAGTACGGTTTCGCCTCGGAGAGTTCGACCCGCCGGAGATGGTTCCCTACAGCAAACTCGGACCGGACGTGATTGACTCGCCGGCGCACAGGCAACTTGCGCTGAGAACCGCGAAGGAGTCGATCGTTCTGCTGGCTAACGACAAACATCTGCTGCCTCTCGACCGGAGTACCATCAAGACCATTGCTGTCATTGGTCCGTTTGCGGATTATGCGCAGACGGGGCCCAATTACACGGGCCAGTATTCGAAGTTTGTGAAGCCGCTCGAAGGCATTCAAACAAAGGTAGGATCGGGCACTAAGGTGCTCTACGCGCGCGGAAGCGGAATCATGGAAACTGACAATCCTGACGCAAGTCTCGCTGAAGCGGTTTCGGCGGCCAGGCAGGCCGACGTCGCAGTCCTGTTTGTGGGCATCAATCAACTGCTGGAGCGCGAGGGCATCGATCGAGACTTTCTCAACCTGCCGCCGCCACAGTTACGACTGGTGCAGAGCGTGATGGAGGCCAATCCCAAGACAGTGGTCGTTCTCGAGAACGGCGGTCCGGTGTCGCTTGGTCCACCATACGGCGGCGGACAACCGATTACGAGGCCGGTGAGCTATTCCACCGTTTTAGATATGTTCTGGGCGGGCGAAGAAGGCGGTACCGCGATTGCCGACGTGCTGTTCGGCGACTACAACCCCGGAGGCAAGTTACCCTACACCGTCTACTCATCCGACCGTGACCTGCCGCCAATGACTCAATATGACATCAGAAAGGGATACACCTACATGTATCTCGACAGAAAGCCGGTGTATGTCTTCGGCCATGGATTGAGTTACACAACCTTCGACTACAGTAACTTCGAAATCTCGTCGGCGCGGATTGCAAGCGATGGAAGCGTCGATGTGCATGTCGATATCCAGAATTCGGGCAGTCGTGCCGGCGATGAGGTTGTGCAGTTATACGTTCACGACAATGACACGAGTGAAATACTGCCACAAAAACAGCTTCAGGGATTTCAACGCATCGGCCTGAAACCTGGGGAAAAGAAGACGGTAACTTTCTCAGTGCCCGCCGAGCAACTTGCGTTCTGGAGCTCGGACAAACATGAATTCGTGATTAACCCAGCGGCATTTGACGTCATGGTCGGAAGTTCCTCAACGGACATTCGCGCCAAGGGGAGTTTTCAGGTGACGACGGCGGGACAATGGCCTGCCACCGACCTAACTACCCGCGCTGCGGTCGGCGACTATGCAGTGCCGAAGTAGGAGCGCTTCTGCTCACAATGACACAGCCTAACCTACCCACTAACGAATCACCGACAGAAAACTGGGCCGCTGCTCATCCGATGTTGTCGCAGCAGTCACAGTCCGCTCCAGGGAGAATTCAGCATGAAACTGCGTAAGCTCGGATGGATTTTGAGCTCGGTCCTGTTGTCAATCTCGTGCCAGGCTCAGGCACCGGTGAGCATCAACGTCGATATGACGAAACCGGTAGGACCGTACACACCGATCTACAGGTGGTTTGGCTACGACGAGTCAAACTTTACGACCATGAAGTACGGGATGCAACTGCTTCCGGAGTTGCACGATCTGAGTCCCGCGCCGGTCTACATTCGCGCACATCATCTGCTGACCTCCGGAAACGGAGTAGCGGAACTGAAGTGGAGTTCGTCAAACGTCTTTTCCCTGGATGCGAGCGGCAAGCCGGTTTATGACTTCACCATTACCGACCAGACCTTCGACGAGTACAAGAAGGCCGGTGTCCGGCCGTTCGTTGAACTTGGGTTCATGCCGAAGGACCTTGCAGCAACCGTACCAGGAATTACCGAATACCAGATCCACTACCCAAAGCCGACGATGGCTGGTGCTTCAAACAACCCGCCCAAGGACTACGCCATGTGGGGCGAGTTGATTCGGAAGTTTACCGAACACCTTGTTCAACGCTACGGGATGGAGGAAGTGAGCACTTGGTACTTTGAGGTCTGGAACGAACCTGACATCAGCTATTGGCACGGCACGCCGGCAGAGTACTTCAAACTTTACGACTACGCGGTCGCCGGAGTTCGTGAGGCGCTGCCGAACGCAATTGTCGGAGGTCCCGCGAGCACCGGACCAAGCGCAGGAAGAGCTGAAACATTCCTGAATGACTTTCTTAAGCATTGTCTCAACGATAAGAACGCCGCTAATGCGAAGCCGATCCCCCTCGATTTCATCTCGTTCCATCCCAAGGGCCGGCCGTCTTTTGTTGACGGGCACGTTCGGATGGGGATAACAAATGAAATGCAGGCAAGTGACCTGGGCTTCAAAACGGTCGCGAAGTATCCGAAGTTTATCCATCTTCCGATCGTTCTGAGCGAGGCAGATCCGGAAGGGTGCGCAGCTTGCTCGATGAAGACCAATCCTGCGAACTCGTACAGGAACTCGCCACTCTATGGGACCTATACAGCGGTGATGATCAAAGCGCTTTTCGATTTACAGGACCGATCAAGGGTGAACCTGATATCGATGCTTTCCTGGTCGTTCGAGTTTGAGAATAAAGACTTCTTCGAGGGGTTCCGCACCCTGGCAACTAATGGCGTGGATAAGCCAGTCTTGAATGTATTCCGGATGGCCGGCCTTATGTCGGGCGAGCGCGTCGCGACAAGCAGCACCGGACAAATCCCGCTCGACGACATGATGAAGAATGGTGTCAGGCTGTCGCCCGACGTGGATGCCTTTGCAACCAAGGCTGCTCACGATGCGGCTGTCATGCTGTGGAACTACCACGACGACGATTTGCCGGCGCCGAGCGCGGATGTGCAAGTGACGATCTCGGGAATTCCCGCTGGGGTAAAGAAGGTCTTGCTCGAGCACTATCGCATCGACGAAACACACAGCAATTCATACACTGTGTGGAAGGCAATGGGTTCTCCGCAGACGCCAACGCCGGAGCAATACGCACAGATGAAGGCAGCAGGGCAGCTTGAACTTCTCACCTCTCCGGTATGGCTGGACGTGAGCCGTGGCAAGGTAACCATTGACACGAATCTTCCGCGGCAGGCTACATCTCTGATGCATCTGAATTGGTAGTTCTGCCGATGATCTCAGAGACTTGTCGGCGCGGAGCCAAATCCTATTGGCACGCTCGAGGGACTTCGATATGACTCGAACAGCGTGGCCGAGAATCTTCACGGCGAATCTCGCAACGACAATCGTTTTGTCGTGCGGCATTGCGCAAGCGGCCAGAACTCCACAGGCTCTCAAGCTGGATGGCGACATCGCCGGCGCGCATGATCCTTCCTTGATTCGCGAGGGTGCTACTTATTACGTCTTTACAACCGGCAAAGCACCGGACGGTGGCCAGATGGCCATTCGCTGCTCCACCGATCTAGCTCATTGGCGCATTTGCGGTCACGTTTTCGAAGCGGTCCCCACGTGGATTCATCAGCGCAGCCCTGGCACCAAGGACCTGTGGGCGCCGGATATCTCCTACAGCGGCGGAAGGTATCGTTTGTATTACGCCTACTCTCTGTTCGGGAAAAACACATCCGGAATCGCGCTTGCCACGTCGGAAACGCTTGATCCCGCCAGCCCGAAATATGGTTGGCACGACGAGGGGCTTGTTCTGGAGTCGACCGCGGCCGATGACTTCAACGCTATCGATCCAAACTACATCGAAGACGGATCGCACCACGCATGGCTCGCGTTCGGCAGTTTCTGGTCTGGCATCAAGATGCGTTCGCTCGATCCATCCACTGGCAAGCTTTCGACAACCGATAGCACAACTTATTCATTGGCGAGCCGAGCGCGGCCGGCCAACCCGACGCCGAACCCTCCCGGCCTGCCTGGAAACTGGCAGGCCATCGAAGCGCCTTTCATTGTTCATCATGGAAGCTACTACTATCTCTTCGCGTCGTTCGACCTCTGCTGTCGAGGTGTGAAAAGCACCTATCGGACCGTCGTCGGGCGCTCACGCTCAATCACCGGACCGTACTCCGACCATGATGGAGTCCCGATGCTTGAAGGCGGCGGAACAACGTTGCTCTCTGCCAATGGCAAATGGCTGGGCCCCGGCGGCCAGTCCATTCTGCTCAGGCGTCATCAGCCGGACGTGATCGTCTTCCACGCATACGACCACGTGACCGGCAAGCCTTCCTTGCAGGTTTCGACTATTGTCTGGAAAGATGGCTGGCCTTCTGCTGCCCTGCTGGATCGCTAGGCCGCGGTCAAATCAAGTGGCGGAGAATTCATTTGTCACTTGTCTCTGCGATGACCATCTCCGTCATCGAAACATTCAGGGCAGGCTCGCCCGCTGCGCCTCCATTACACCCAGAACGAACGGATTCTAAGAAGCAAACACCACCGTCGCATACGAACAAAATAACCTATTGCCAAAGTCATACGCATATTTAAAAATCAAGCATCCGAGCCCGGATATCCCCTATGCTGCGGTGAACCCGAATTGAAGCTGCTGTGCTAGGAGGATGTCCCGGTTACGGGAGGTCACAATGAAGGCGGCATGGACTCTTCCCCTCCTGCTTGCGACTGCGCAGACTCCCGCGCCTAGGTATGCAATTCCCACTATTCGGCACACGGCGGAAGCCACGCGCGCTGTGAAAACTCGCGCGATGGAATCACCTCGGGCAAACTCAACTGCCGGGCTTCACGTCTTCCCTTCCAACAACCGGGCAGCGGCGCCAGCGCTGGTGCAATCGTTCCTCCGCATGCCCCTGGACTTCGAGATGAATGCGGGGCAGGCTCCCTCCGATTATGCCTTTGTGGCCCATGGGCCTTCCTATGCGGTCGGTGTCTCGGCCACCGGCATTGCGCTTTCGCTGCACCGGCTCAAGACCGCAGAGGGCGAACTAACTGGCAACGCCGCGAACGTGATCACGCCCGGGCCGCAGGAATCCGCAAATCTGGAATTGCGCCTCATGGGCGCCAACTCAGCCTCGTTAAGCAGCTCCCGCGTGAGTGGACTCGACTCCCAGCCAGGCCGAAGCAGTTATTTCATTGGGAGCGATCCAACCCGGTGGCGGACCAGTGTGCCACATTTCAACCGGGTCAGAATTGCGTCTGCGTTTCCCGGAGTCGATCTTGTCCTCTACGGCAGCCGGCAGCAACTCGAATATGACTTCGCTGTGGCGCCTGGTGCAGATCCGGGACTGATCCGCCTGCAGGTACGCGGAACAGACTCAATGGCCCTGGATAGAAATGGCAATGCGATCTTGCGCACGGCTGCCGGCGATGTCGAGCTGCAAAGCCCCGTGGCCTATCAGGAATCCGAAAGTGGGCGCCGGCCGGTTCAGAGCGGATTCGAAATCGCTGATGGCAATGTTCTCAAATTCAAGCTTGGCAACTACGACCACCAGCTCCCGCTCGTGATTGATCCGGTGCTGATCTACAGTGAAGCTTTTGGCGGGTCCAACGGAAACCAGGGTGTAGGAATGACGGTGGACGCGGCAGGAAATGCATATGTGACCGGCAATACCTGCTCGGCCGATTTCCCCGCGACTTCCGGCAATTTTGCCACCATCCACACCAATCCAGCGGCGAAAGTCTGCCAGGATGCTTTTGTCGTCAAGCTCGACCCCACAGCCTCAACGCTGATCTTCTCCGATTTCATTGGTGGATCAGGAGGTAGCAGTGTTGGAGCCCATGTGGCTGTTGACAGCTCACAGAATGTGTACGTGGCCGGCGCCACCGGCGCCACGACCTTTCCAACAGTGTCAAGCATTGGACCGATGGCGCCGACGCCCTGCGGGCTTTCGAGCGCTGGCTTCAACTGCCCCGATGGATTCATTCTGAAGCTGAGTCCTGATGGCTCCCAACTGCTATGGTCGAGCCTGCTCGGGGGCAACCAGGCCAGCGGAGCCTTTCAAGTGAAGCTGAATCCAGTATCCGGCGACCTTGTAGTGTTGGGCGAGACCAACTCTTCGATCTTTCAACCTGCGCCTACAACGCTCGAGACTGCCTTCGGTGGTGGCACATGCGCCAACTCCAATCCCTGTTTCAACAGCTTCCTTTTGGGGCTTGATCCGGCATCCGGGGTATTGCGTTATGGCACATACATCGGAGGACCGGGCAATGACTGGAGTTCCGGACTGGCGTTCGACAAGAGCGGCAACATCTATGTGGCAGGAAGCACGCAGCCTCCACTTTCAAGCGCTCTGGGTACGGTTACGCATACCTATGGGCCGGCAGGTGGAGCCGCGGCGGCAGGAGCAGGCGTCTTTGTCGCCAAGCTGAATCTGTCAGGAACCGCGCTCACCCCTGCCTATCTCACGCTGGTCGAAGGGGACGCCAATACCGGACCCAGCTCCCTTGCCGTCGACTCCGCCGGGAATGCCTATTTCGGTGGAGACACGGCGGCAATGCACATTGGTGTCACTGCGGGTGTCTACCAATCCACCAACAAGGATCCAAGCAAAAACAGTTGCCTGTGGGGCGTTGATGTGGTCGCGTTTCTTCCCAACGCGTGTGGCACCGGGATGGTTGGAAAGCTCGACGCCACGGGCGCACTTTCGTTTCTGACTTATTTTGGAGGCAGCAGCCAGGACGAGGTTGAAGGGCTAGGGCTCGACAGCAGCAATAACCTCTGGCTCACCGGGGTTACATCGTCGCCGGATTTCCCGCTCACCGCCAATCAGTACCCGAGTCAGACTGGATTCAGTGCTCCATTCTTGGCCGAGATGTCGAATGACGGGACTCAGCTGCTGTTTGCGACTCGGACCGGGGGAACATTTGGGCAATCGACAGATCTCTTTGTCGACGCGGGCAACAATATTTACACAACGGGCTTCTCCACCAGCGTCGCTTTCACTCCGGGCGTTTATCCGAGCAACACGGTCTCTTTCACTCCGGTTTTCGTGGAAAAATGGGGCGAAGGGGCCGCGCCTTCGCTCACCATCTCACAAGGATCTATCAACTTCGGCGCTATTGCGCTGGGGGCCAGCAGCGTTGCCCAGGTGGTCACCCTGCAGAATACCGGGACCGGGCCAATGGAGCTTGGAGTTCAATTTCAGCCCGAGTTCCAGGGACAGCCGCTCTCCGACTTCCCCGAGTCCACCACCTGCGGCTCCTCGCTGGCAGCGGGCGCAAGCTGCACCATCACAGTAACGTTTGCGCCAGGGCCACCCTCGCCGCTCTGCACACCACAGTCAGGCTGCACTCCAACGCAGCGCAGTGCAAACATCCTGATCGCGAACAACGCTCCTCAAGGGACCAAGACGATCGCATTGCAGGGCATCGCCGCGGTGGGGCCCTCCATCGCTGTCATGCCAAATCCTATTGTGTTTCCGGCTCAGGCTGCCGGTACTACCAGCGCCGCGCTTTACGTCTCGGCTGAAAACGCAGGCGATTCCCTTCTCACGATCAGCAATATGGTGCTCAGTGGCCCCAATGCGTCGGACTTCCAGCTCACGTTGACCGGCGTGGGAGGTTTCAATTGTCTAAATAACCCGTTAACCCCAGGGACCTATTGCAGCTTCGACATAGCGTTCAGCCCGCCTGCGAATGCAACTGGAACACGGACTGCGACGCTCACGTTTACTGACACCGCCGGAGACAGTCCGCAATCGATCCCCGTTACCGGAACCGTGGCATCCGCCAACTTTCTTAATATTTCGCCGCTAAGCCTGTCGCCCAACTTCCCGGTTGCATTTGGCACCAGCGCCTATGCTGTACTGAATCTGCAGAATCCGTCCACGACCAGCTCTGTTCAAGTCACGGGCGTGAACATCACTGGCGCCAACATGGCTGACTTTAGCGCTACGGCTGCCAGTTGCGGAGCCGGCAGCGCCTTCCCCATCACCGTCCCAGCAAACTCAACATGCTTTGTGGATGTGACCTTCAACCCCGCTGCCGGCTCCAGTGGCACGCGCACGGCGACCCTGACTGTGCAAACAACTCCGGCGGCTACAGGATTGCCCACGGTTTCGCTCACGGGAGACGCGGTCACCAACTCCCAGCCCGGCATGAGCTTTTTTGTCGTTCCGAATCCGATGAATTTTGGCGGGCTCCAAGTTGGGGAAACGTCAAACGCGGCAAGCGTACTTCTCACGATTTATAACAAATACCCAATTCCATGCACAGGAGGCGCAAGTTCCTGCGGAGCGCCTCTTATCATTAACTCAATCACGGCCGGCCTCGGCGATTATTCCGTAGCGTCTGCATCCGGTTCCACCATCTGCACACCGTTCCCGGCGACAATCCCCAGCAACGGTAATTGCACCTACGGGCTGGTGTTCAAACCGGCGCAGGCTGGGCCACGGAATACGATGCTCACCATCCAGAGCAACGATCCACAAGGGCCGATGCAACTTCCGCTTTACGGCGCCGGCCTCTCAATTCCATTGGGCGCCATGCTTGGATCAACTCTTGACTTCGGAAAATCGGCAATTGGCGTAGCCAGTCCGGCCCTCACTACAACTCTGCAAAATGCCGGGCCTGCCAATCTGGTAATCTCCAGCGTAGCCGTCAGCGCGAATTTCGCAATCTCCGCGAACAATTGCACCGGCTCAATTCCCCCGCAGGGCACCTGCAACGTATCGGTCACCTTCACCCCTCCTTCTGCCGGCTACTTCTCAGGAACGCTCACTATCTCCGATAACGATCCATTTGGAACGCAGCAAATCGTAACGCTGGCCGGCACGGGTGCCACCGGTCCCCAAATGCGCATCACTCCCGGAGTCCTCAACTTTGGAAACCAAACCGTCAACTCGACCAGCGCGCCGCTAAGCATCACCCTGATGAGTACGGGAGACACCGCGTTGGCGTTTCCCGCGAACGCTCTCCGCACCAGTCCGGATTTTTTGTTGCAAACCAGCAGCTGCGGATCGACTCTGCCATTCGGAACAAGTTGCACGGCCAACGTGCAGTACACGCCGGTAAAGGTAACTGGAATTCCGGATTTTGGCACGCTGCAGATCACCGACAATGCAACGGGCAGCCCGCAACCGGTTTACTTGCAGGGAACCGCAACGCAGAGCAGCGCAGCCGCTTCCGCAACTTCGATGACGTCGTCGCTGAACCCCTCCATCAGCGGGCAGTCGGTGACGTTCACTGCGATGGTCTCAGGACCAACCGGAAACACGACGGTCCCCACCGGCATGGTTACCTTCCTCGATGGTGCGAATTCACTGGGCACCGGAACTCTAAACGCATCCGGCCAGGCGGTGCTCAGTACATCCGCGCTCGCCGTTGGCTCGCACTCAATGACCGCTTCTTATGGAGGCGATGCCAACTTCGCTGGTTCAAAATCTCCGGTCTTGACTCAGGTGGTGAATGCAGCGGCGAAAGCCAGTTCAACCACATCGCTCACCTCGTCATTGAACCCTTCGGAGAGCGGCCAATCCGTAACATTTACGGCAACCGTTTCGGGACCGTCAGGAAACACAACGGTACCCACAGGTTCTGTGAATTTCCTCGATGGAAGCACCACACTCGGTAACACGACGCTGTACTCCGCCGGCATTGCCACCTTCAGCACCGTTTCGCTCAGCGCAGGCTCGCACGCCATCACCGCTGCTTATAGCGGCGACGCCAACTTCACCGGATCGACATCGGCCGTCCTCACGCAGTCAGTGGGTACGCCGGCCTTCACTGTTGGCCTAAACCCGGCAACCATCACCATCTCGGCGGGACAGTCCGGGACCACAACAGTCAGCGTTACGCCTGTTTTCGGCTTCAACCAACAAGTCAGCTTTTCTTGCTCGGGACTTCCGGCATCGAGCACCTGTACGTTCGCCCCGTCAACCGTAACGCCGAGTAGTGCAATCGCGGCCACTACCAGCATGACCGTGGCAACCAATGTAACAGCGTTGCTCTCCCGGCCCACGTCGCCTCACCAGCAACGCTCGCGTGCGTATTCTCAGGAAATGCTGGCACTGCTTCTTCTCGGACTCGGCGGCCTGGTGCGCTTCCGCCGCAACTGGAAGGGATGGATACTGTGCGCAGCGTTGATTGCCGCACTCGGAACGGCGATGTCTGGTTGCGGAGGCTCAAAAAGCGGCGGCGGCGGTAGCGCGACGACTCCGAGGGGAACCTACACCGTCACAGTGACCGGTACGTCCGGCAATCTCGGCCCAACAGCTACGCTCACGCTGATTGTGCAATAGGGCCATGGGCTGCATTGCAGGAAGCAATGCTGCATCGGCAAAGCTTCAGGCCTTTGGGCGACGCGCTGTGGAATTCCGCTCGTCAGCGGTGCACAGCCTCTATTAGCTACTTTCCAACCTTCCGATACCGCACAATCAGCAGCGTCAAATCGTCCGCCTGGCCCGCGCCCCGCGAAAACTCCTCCACCGCATCCAGAATCGTCTTCATCACCGCTTCAATCGTATCCCGCGCACATTGCGCCGTCACCTCGTGCAACCTCTCGAATCCGAAAAGTTCCTTTTGCGCGTTTGCGGCCTCAACAATGCCGTCGGAGAACAGAACCAACACGTCGTTCGCTTCCAACT
>Ga0209698_10003313_pt1 | contig 18017 bp, 18 predicted proteins | sample LitLauG_LLR_2012_FD_187203 | JGI IMG/M metagenome (GOLD analysis project Ga0209698, IMG submission 187203) | Freshwater sediment microbial communities from Pennsylvania, USA - Little Laurel Run_MetaG_LLR_2012 (SPAdes) (version 2) | ecosystem: Environmental > Aquatic > Freshwater > Creek >...
GAGTCCTTGCGCGTTTGGATGCGAGCCTCTGGCTCGCATGTAGCCATTTTCGGAATTCGTATTACTCGATCGATTCGGCGTTCTCGCGCTGAGCCGCCCGCCACTCGCTTGGCGCGGCGCCGCTCCATCGGTGGAAATCCCGATCACCAAAGGCGAGCGCTCCACCACCGAACCAAATGAAAAATCACAGAATTTCGGCCGGTCGATCACGTTGACCAGCGCCCCTGCCGCCCGCGCGGCGGCGCGAAAACGTCGGGCTTCCTCGTCGTCCCGCGCCTCCAGCAGCGCGATCACGGCGCCCTCGAAATCCCCGGGCGCCCACGCCCGGCGCTGGATTTCGACCCCCGCCCGACCGGCCGCCTCCTCCAGCTTTAACGCGGGATTCGGCGAAATTAGCAGGAGATCGGCGCCGGTGGCGGCCAGCAGCTCGGTCTTCCACGCCGCAGGCTCGCCGTCGCCTGCAAGCACGGCTTTGACGCCGGCCAGACGTAGAAAGATTGGCAGCACAGCAAGGGAATTCATCGGCCTCATCTCGAAACAAATGCGGCGCGTGGCTTAACGCATGAAAAAGTTTTGTCGACCATGATCCGCGCAAGCCGTTTGGGCGGATTGTTTAAGGGGATTGCAGCCTTGACCGATTCTATAGGGACTTCGACCGCGCTCCCGGGACTCGGCGTCGTGTTCGGCGTTCGCGGCGCCGAGGCGCGCATCGCCTTGCCGCGCGCCGCCGCGCGCGCCACCGTCGGCGATTTCCTCAGCCTCGCCTCGGGCGCCCGCCGCCTGATCGGCGTCGTCATCGAGGTCGAAAGCCAGCACGACGACGCCGGACGCGCCGTGGCGCGCATCGACGTCATGGGCGAAATCGTCAGCGATTCGCAGGGGAATTCGCGCTTCCGGCGCGGCGTCTCCGCCTATCCCGCCATTGGCGACGAGGCGCGGCTGATGAGCGCGCAAGACCTTCGGCTCGTCTACGAGGGCGACCACAACGCCGCCACCATCGGCACATTGCACAACCACGACGGCGTGCCCGCCCGCATCTCGCTGAGCGATATGCTCGACAAACATTTCGCGATTCTGGGCTCCACCGGCGTTGGCAAATCCAGCGGCGTCGCGGTGATCCTCAACGCCGTGCTCGACAAGGCGCCCAACGTTCGCGTGTTCATGCTCGACGGCCACAACGAATTCGCCCATTGTTTTGGCGCGCGCGCCAATGTCGTGAGCCCGCGTTCGCTGAAACTGCCGTTCTGGATGTTCAATTTCGAAGAATTCGTCGATGTGGTTTACGGCGGGCGCCCCGCCGTCGACGAAGAGCTCGAAATCCTGCTCGAATATATCCCCGTCGCCAAGGGCATGTATCTGGCGCAAAAGCTCGTCCACAACGATCCCTATGGCGTGCGCAAGATCGATCCGCGCCGCTCGGGGTTCACCATTGACACGCCGACCCCCTATCTGTTGCAGGATCTGGCCGGCCTCATCGACGAGCGCATGGGCAAGCTGGAGAACCGCGGCTCTCGCATGCATTGCCACCGGTTGCTGTCGCGGCTGGAGACGTTGCAGAACGACCCCCGCTACGCCTTCATGTTCGAGGACGCCAATGTCGGCGGCGACACGATGGCCGAAATCCTCTCGCATCTGTTCCGGCTGGACCCACAAGGCCAGCCTATCACCGTGATGCAACTGGCGGGCCTGCCGGCCGAGGTGGTCGACGCGGTGGTCTGCGTGGTGGCGCGGCTGGCGTTCGACTTCGGGTTATGGAGCGAGGGACGGTTCCCGCTGTTGTTTGTTTGTGAGGAGGCGCATCGCTTCGCCCCCGCCGACCCCAGCGCCGGCTTTGGCCCGACGCGACGCGCGATGCTGCGCATCGCCAAGGAAGGGCGCAAGTACGGAGTCTATCTGGGCCTCGTCACCCAGCGCCCGGCGGAACTGGACCCGACCATCATGTCGCAATGCAACACTTTGTTCGCCATGCGGCTCTCCAACGAACGCGACCAAGCGATCCTGCGCTCGGCGGTGTCGGACGAGATCGCCAATCTCATCGGCTTCGTGCCGTCGCTGGGCATGCGCGAGGCGGTGGCGTTCGGCGAGGGCCTGCCGTTGCCGACGCGACTGCGCTTCACTGAACTCTCGCAGGCGCAACTGCCGCGCAGCGAGACCTATCGGCTGGAAGACCGCGCGATGGGCGCGTTCGACCGGGGTTTTGTGAAACAAGTCGTGGACCGCTGGCGCGGCGCGCTGGGCGCGGGACGCGTGAGCGAGGAGGCGGCCCCGGCGCCGGCCCCGGCGCAAGCGCCCTTCGTCAACGACGCGGCGGCGCGGCTGGAGCAATTGCGCGCACAAATATTGAAACGCGGGGTTTCGTGAAGCTTGACCTCGCCGCGCTGAAAGCCGCCGCCTTCGACGCCGCCGGCGCTGGACTGGAGATCCGCGACGCTTTTGGCGCCCGGCTGCTCGCCAATGGCGCCGCCGGGGAGACGGGCGTGGTCGGCCTGGAGCCGCGCGCGGAGCGTTTGATTGGCGGGCGTTCGACCTTGATTGAGGCGCGCGGCTTCGCCTTTGCGGGGTCTGACTACCGCGTGGTCGCCTGCATCGATAACGATTCGCAGCGCCGGCTGCAGGACGAATTGTTCGCGCGCGCCTATTTCGACGCCTCCACCGGCCTGCCCAACCGTGCTCTGTTTGATCGCGCGGTGGCGGAGATGATCGCCAGCCGGCCGGACGGCCAACCGTTCGCGGCGGTGGTGGTGGAGATCGACAAATTCTCCGACATCGTCGCGTTCCACGGCGGCCCGCTGAGCGAGGAGCTGGCGAGCCGGTTCGGCGAAAGGCTCTCGCGCGGCGTCGGCCCCAACGATCTGGTGGCGCGCACCAACCCAGACGAGTTCTGCGTGCTGGTGGGCGAACCTGGCGCGGCCGGCGATTTTGCGGGAGGCTGCGAGGCGTGGGTGAAGCGCGCCAGCGAGCCTTATCTGGTCGACGGCGTCGAGGTGTTTGTGAGCGCCTGCGCGGGCGTGTGTATCTGGCCGACAGGCGAATCCAACGCCGAGGAATTGCGGCGCAAGGCCCGCGCGGCGGCGCGTGAGGCCGGGCTGGCGAACGCCTATGTGCGGCTCTACGAGGCGGGGATCGAGCGGCGCGAGCGGGCGCGGGCCAAGGAAGAGAACGCGCTGCGCCAGGCGATCCGCGACCGGCGCATCGGCTGCGCGTTCCAGCCGAAGGTGGATTTTCGTTCAGACACCGTGGATTCGCTGGAAGTGCTGATGCGCTGGCGCGACGAGGACGGCGCCTGGTCGCCGCCGGGGAATTTCCTCAACCTCGCGCATGAGATCGGCCTGACCAACGAGATCACCGACATCGTGTTCGAGGAAACGATCGCCTCTCTGGACGCCGTCAACGAAGCGTTCGGCCGTACGCCCCGCATCGGCTTCAATATCGCGGCGCGGCAGGCCTGCGACACGCGCTTCATGCGCGGCTTTCTGGAGCGCCTGTCGCTGAGCGGCCACGCCGCGCGTTTCGTGCTGGAAATCACCGAAGAAGCCTTCGTCCCCTCCGCCCGCTTTCAGGACCGCATCCTGCCGATGATCCGCGAAGTCGGGGCGCGGATTTCGATTGATGACTTCGGTTCGGGGTATTCGTCGCTGGCGGCGGTGGCGGACATCACCGCTGACGAGCTGAAGGTGGATCGCTCGCTGGTGACGGATATCGACAAACGGCCGCGATCGCAGAGCATGCTGAAGGCGATCGAGTCGATTGGCGAGGCGCTGGCGACCGAGATCGTGGTGGAGGGCGTGGAGACCGAGGCGGAGTTTGCCTACCTGCGCGATTTTACCCGGCTGCGGGTGGCGCAGGGGTATTTTTTCGGCAAACCGCTGATGCTGACTGTAGCGGGCGCCACGCCCTCCTCTCCGCTCAAGCGCGCCGGTCGCGGAGCCTGAGCGCGACGGCTATATGCAATCATTCATGTCAAGTTGCCCGTTGGGTTGAACCGCGCAATATTTGACGCTGCCGTCGTTCATGATAACAGGCGTGCGATGCTTGCCGTTCCCCGCCGCTAAAATGTCGTCGATGTTCGCCAGAAGAGGGACGCGGGTGGCGGACTTTCGCTTGGCGGGAGTTTTATTTGCAGCGGGCGCTTTGAAGGGCGTTGTGGTCATGGCGAAATTCTCCCTGCTCCTTGAATGACGCTGTTAAATTGGGACGCCAGCACCGAGGCCCGGCCTGACGGTCCCAAATCGTCAGGATTGCCCTTGTCGGGCGGGCCCAGCGTAAGCAGAAGATCCTGATACCTGTCGCGCGCGGCGCTGACGAGCGGCGCGCCGCCTCCGCTGAAACGCGCGAGCTTCCACCCCGGGCTGACGCCGCCCGAAGTCATAACCTCGAATTTGACTTCGTGCGAAATGGCGCCCGCCTGTCTGGGGTAGGTCGGCGGTCCGCCGGGCAAGTCAGTTTGGATCACAGACAGGTCGAGCGCCTCGATCAGCCATTCGCCTATGTGGAGATCGCTGGTCACAAAGACGCTTCCGGGCTGTGGTCCCCGGCCAGCGCAGTCGAAACGCGGGCCCTTCATCAGATTGACCACCTTATAGACGAGCGTGACTTTATCTGTTCGGTTCGCCTCGCTTTTGTGGCTCGCGTCGAGGCCGAGCGTTAAAATCTGCGTCGGATTGACGAATGAAAGTGTCGGGCTGAAGGAAGACTGCTCGTCTACATAGAACGTGTAATTGACTTGGGCGACCCAATCAAAAACGAAACCATATTTTTGCCGCAGTTTCGTATCCTTCGCGGTAAGGTCACGTATGGTTTTGAGCCCGTTGGAAAGCTCGCATTCAATTTCATTGGCAACGGCGCCCTCAATCCGATTGACGTCGGTCTGCTGACCCCAGGATTCTTGAATTGCCGGCGAAGTGACGCCACATCCTGACATGCCCAATGCGAAAGCCACCGTCACAAAACATCGAAAGGCGAGACAAAATCGTCCCATGCGCTCCCCCAAATGTTCGACTCGGGGCGCGTGCAAAGCAAAATCTCTGCAAGGGACGGCAAGTCGCAATCAACCATAATTTTGCCAATAATTACGCATTCGAACCGCTGGGTCAAGCGACAGCGCGGCAAGCCAGAAGGTCGGCAAACTCGCTCGCTTTCCCCGCCCCCTTGCGGCGGCGACGGGTTAAACCTCGATTACTCTGCCCTCCCTCAACGTCACCCGCCGATCCATCCGCGCCGCGATCTCCATGTTGTGCGTGGCGATCAAAGCCGCCACGCGGCTCGCCTTCACCAATTCGGCCAGCGTCGAGAACACATGATCCGCCGTCTTCGGGTCGAGGTTGCCGGTGGGTTCGTCGGCCAGCAGCACGCGCGGCGCGTTGGCGAGCGCGCGGGCGATGGCGACGCGTTGTTGTTCGCCGCCTGACAGTTCCGACGGGCGATGATGGGCGCGGGCGTCGAGGCCGAGATAGGCTAGCAATTCGCGGGCGCGGCGCGACGCCTCGGCGCGCGGCAGGCCCGCCACCATTTGCGGCAAGGCGATGTTTTCTTCCGCCGTGAATTCCGGCAGCAGATGATGGAACTGATAGACGAAGCCGATATGGGTGCGGCGCAAAGCCGTGCGCTCGGCGTCAGACATCGCCGAGGTCGCCGCGCCCGCAACATGCACCTCGCCCTCGTCGGGCTTCTCCAGCAAGCCGGCCAGATGCAGCAGCGTCGATTTGCCGGCGCCCGAGGGGGCGACCAAGGCCACGGACTCGCCGGGGCTCAGCACGAGATCGGCGCCCGACAGCACCGTCAGCGCCGTCTCGCCCTGGCCGTAGCGCCGCGCGATGTTCTCCAGATAAAGCGCTGGCGTTTCATTCATAGCGCAGCGCTTCGATGGGATCGAGACGCGCGGCGCGCCATGAAGGATAGATCGTCGCCAGCAGTGACAACACCAGCGCCATCGCCACCACCGCCATGACGTCGCTCGACTGGATGCGGCTCGGCAGGCCCGAGAGATTGTAGACCTCCGGCGGGAACAGATTGGCGCCCGTCACCCAGCTCACGAACTTGCGCAGTGGTTCGACATTGCGCGCCACGATCAAGCCAGCGATCAAACCGGTGAACGTGCCCGCAAAACCTATCGCGGCGCCGGTGATCAGGAAGATGCGCAGGATCGCGCCGCGCGTCGCGCCCATCGTGCGCAGGATCGCCACGGCGCGCGTCTTGTCCTGCACCAGCATGATGAGGCCGGAAATCATGTTGAGCGCCGCCACCAGAACAATCAGCGACAGGATGACGAACATCACCGACGCCTCCACCGACAGCACGTCGAAGAAGGTTCGGTTAGTCTCGCGCCAGTCGGTGTCGATCATCGGGCGCTGCTCGGCCGCCGTGATCGCAGGTTTCAGCGCGTCGATGTGGTCGGGGTCGTCGACATAGACCTCGATGACGTTGGCCTGTCCGTCGAGATTGAAGAACGCCTGCGCCTCGCTGAGCGGCATGAAGATGAAGGCGCCGTCGAAATTGGCCATGCCGACCTTGAACACGGCGGCGACATTATAGGATTTCAGCCGCGGCGTGACGCCGAACGGAGTCTGCGCGCCATGCGGCGTGACGAGGGTTATTTGATCGCCGGCGCGCAGGCTCAGATGTTCGGCGAGCTTGGCGCCGACGGCGACGCTTTCGCCCTTGTCGAACCCGTCGAGCGTGCCTTGCGTGATGTTGCCCGCCACGCCCGGCAGACGTTTCAAATCCGCCTCGCGCACGCCGCGGGTCAGTCCGCCGGACTGGCCGTATTGAGACGAGGCGAACACCTGGCCTTCAACAATCGGCAGCGCGAGTTTGACGCCGGGAACCTTGCTGACGCGCTCGGCGACGGCGGCGTAGTCGGTCAACGGGGTCTCGATGCCTTGCAGGAACATGTGGCCGTTGAGGCCGATGATCTTGTCCATGAGGTCGAGCCGAAAGCCGGTCATCACCGCCATCACGACGATGAGCGCCGCCACGCCCAGCGCGATGCCGGCGAAGGAGAAGCCGGCGATGACGGAGATCGAGCGCTGCGTGCGGCGGGCGCGCAGATAGCGGAACGCCACCATCCACTCGAAGGGCGAGAAAGGGCGCGTCGGCGAGACGGCGTCCGTCAAGTCGCGCCGCCCACGCGGGCGATAGCGGCCTCCACGCTCATCGTCTCGCGCTCGCCTGAGCGGCGATGCTTGACCTCGACCTTGCCGTCCGCGAGCGATTTCGGCCCGACGATCACCTGCCACGGCGCGCCAATCAAATCGGCGGTGGCGAATTTGGCGCCCGGCCGCTCGTCGCGGTCGTCATAAAGCGCCTCACGGCCCGCCTGCGCCAGCCCCGCGACGATCTGCCCGCAAGCGCCGTCGCAAGCGGCGTCGCCGACCTTCAAGTTGAGGACGCAGGCGTCGAAAGGCGCCACGGCGTCGGGCCAAATCATGCCGGCCTCGTCATGGTGGGCTTCAATCAACGCCGCCGCGAGACGGCTGGGGCCGATGCCGTAGGAGCCCATGTGGACGGCGTGCTCCTTGCCGTCGGGACCGTTGACGACGGCCTTCATCGGCTGGGAATATTTGGTCCCGAAATAGAAAATATGGCCAACCTCAATGCCGCGCGCGCTCACCCTCGACGCTTCCGGGATCGCGTCGAACGCCGCCGCATCGTGCTTTTCGGAGGTGGCGGCGTAGAGCGACGTCCATTTGTCGAACACGCTTTGCATGGCGGCGCGGTCGTCGAAGGCGACCTCCTGCGCGGGCGTCGGGAAGTCCAGATAATCCTTGTGACAAAATACTTCGCTCTCGCCGGTCGCAGCGAGGATGATGAATTCGTGGCTGAGATCGCCGCCGATGGGACCGGTGTCGGCGACCATTGGGATCGCGGTCAGACCGAGGCGCTTGAAGGTGCGCAGGTAGGCGGCGAACATCTTCATGTAGGAATGTCTCGCGCCCTCGGCGTCCAGATCGAACGAATAGGCGTCCTTCATCAGGAATTCGCGGCTGCGCATCACGCCAAAGCGCGGACGGACCTCGTCGCGGAACTTCCACTGGATGTGATAGAGATTGAGCGGCAGATCCTTGTAGGAGCGGACGTTGGCGCGAAAAATCTCCGTGATCATCTCTTCGTTGGTCGGACCGAACAGCATGTCGCGCTCGTGGCGGTCCTTGATGCGCAGCATCTCCTTGCCGTAATCGTCATAGCGCCCGCTCTCGCGCCACAGATCGGCGGACTGGATCGTCGGCATCAAGAGTTCGATGGCGCCGGCGCGGTTCTGCTCCTCGCGCACGATCTGCTCAATCTTTCGCAACACGCGCAGACCCAGCGGCAGCCACGCATAAATGCCCGCCGCCTCCTGACGGATCATGCCAGCGCGCAGCATCAGCCGATGCGAGACGATCTCCGCCTCCTTCGGGGTCTCCTTGAGAATGGGCAGGAAATAGCGGGAGAGGCGCATGGGACCAGGCTCGTTCAATCTTTGTGCGCCTAATGGACAATTCGCGGTCAAAGGGCAAGTTCGCCCTGGCGCCCGTTGGCCGGGCGCCTCAAGCGGGCCCGCCGCTGGTCGCGGCGCCGTTCCCTGCAACGGCCTTACAGAACTTGCTGTATATATATTGACATTCGCAACGAAAATCGGCAGGCTTATGCCAATATAAGAACGATATTCTCACATTTGCTTCTTTATGCTTGCAACTTCGATGCAACGAGAACCCCGACATGCAGGATAATTCCGCCGCCCAGGCCGTCTCGCTGATCGAACGCCTCAAATACCGCCCGGCCCCGCAGCGACTGGCGCGCCGGCGCCGCGAAATTACGCCTTCGCAGGAAGCGGTGCTGCGGACCATGCTGGCGACGCATCAATTTCGCGAGCCCGTCGGTTATCTCGACACTGCCGAGGGCCGCAGGGATATGGAGGACCACGTCTGGCGCAGGCTTCACGTCGATAGACGAACGGTGGTCGGCTGGCTCGACGGTCTTACGCGGTTGGATGGGGCGAGGGTCGTCGAAATCGGCTGCGGGACCGGCGCGTCCACGGTCGCGCTCGCCGAGCAAGGGGCGAGGGTTGTCGGCTACGACATTGACGCAGGCGCGCTTGCCGTGGCGGACAAACGACGCGAACTCTTCAATCTGGATTCCATCAGGCTCAACCACGCCAGCGCCGTCGAAATCGACGGCGCCGAATTGTCGGATGCCGACTTCGTGGTGTTCTTCGCTTCGCTGGAGCACATGACGCTCGACGAAAGGATCGCTGCGCTGTCGAGGGTTTGGTCATCGCTAAAGACCGGCGCTTTTCTGGTCGTCATCGACGCGCCCAACCGTTTGTGGTGGTTCGACAGTCACACCTCGTCCCTGCCGTTTTACGGATGGTTGCCGGACGACCTCGCGGTGCTTTACGCGCGCTTCAGTCCCAGGGCGCCGTTCAACCGCCAGATCGCCGCGCCGGTGGATGCCGCCTCGATTCTGGCGCTGGCGCGCGTCGGACGCGGCGTCAGCTATCACGAATTCGAATTGGCTATCGGCGACTTGAGCGGCCTTCGCGTCAGCAGCCTCAATGGGTACAACCGGCGCAATCCGCTGCGGATGGCGAAATGGCTCCTGCGGGAAGTCGTGTTCGAGCGGATGCTGCGGTCTCGCGGACCCAATCTGCCGGCTGAATTCTACGAGCCTCAGTTGTCGTTCGCGATCCAGAAGCCCTGAGCAAGAGCCCCGCGAAACGCGCGCGGGCGTGGGGAGCCGGGATCCAGGACGATCGATATAATTGCAAAATGTTTGCCTCTGCAACCATATCGGCCTATATCCGGTCGATGGCCGACCCTTCGCTCGCCGCCGTCCTCCACCTCCTGCGCGCCCACGCGCGCATCGAGGAATCCTTCTCCGCCAAGCTCGGGGCGGTCCACGGCCTCTCGCTGAAAGAGACGCTGCTGCTGATGCATCTGGGGCGCGCCGAGCGGGAACGGCTCTCCCGCGTCGATCTGGCCAAAAGGCTCAGCGTCAGCCCCTCGACGGTCACGCGGATGGCGGCGCCGCTGGAGAAGCTTGGCCTGGTCGGTCGCGAGCCGGACACGCGCGATGCGCGGCTGGCCTATGTGACCCTGACGCTGGCGGGAAAGACGCTGGTCGAACACGCCATTGCCACGCTGGAGCGCCTGTCGGGCGAAACGTTCAGCGACCGCTGGAGCCTGCAGGAGATCGAGCGGCTGACCGCGCTGCTGGGGCGTTTGACGGCGGGTCAGCCGGGGAGTCTGACGGGATAAGATTTACCCGCAGCCGCCGACGGATTCGCCAACTTGATTTAAAGATGCTTTGATCCGACCTGCATCCTGACCGCAAGCGACGGCAAGGACGAAGGAGAGGGAGCGTCATGTTTGGCAAATTCTTGATTCCACTAGCCCTCGGGGCGGGCGTATTGCTGCAGACGGCGGTTTCGTCCGAAGCGGCGATCAGTAACGGCTTGTCGTCGGTGCGCGACCTCGCCTTGCACGACTCTCCTGTTCTCGACGCTCAGTTCCTGTTCGGCGGTCGCCAATATTGCTGGTACGACGAAGGCTGGCGGGGACCCGGCTGGTACTGGTGCGGCTACGCCATGCGCAGAGGCTATGGTTGGGGCGGCGGCGTCGGCTGGAACAGTTGGAGCCATCGCGGCGGTCACGGACGACCGGGGCATCATCTTGGCCATCGGCCCGGCCACGGGATCGGGCATCACCGCCCCGGCCACGGCGGCGGGCATCATCGGCCCGGCCACGGGGGTGGGCATCATCGGCACGGCGGCGGACATCGCGGACGGCGATAGGGGCGCGCCAAGCCCACGCCGCGAAAAAAGCCTCGCTCAATGGGCGGCGAACAGATCCACCATATAGCCGTCGGGGTCGGCGACGATGGCGTAACGCTGGCCCCAAAACGCGTCCCAGGGCTCTTTCACCACCGTGTAACCGGCCGCACGCACAGCAGCCACGGCGGCGTCGACCGCCGCCGGGCTCTCGCATTTGAGGGCGAATGAGGAATGGTTGGGCGGAATCGGCGGATGGCCGGTGATCGACTCCATCAATCCGCGCTCGTCGATCATCAGACGAACCTCGCCCTCCCCCGTGATCGGCTCCAGATGTTTGGCGTCAGGCGCGAAATCGGGGAACCGGAAGCCCAGCAGCGTGTAAAACCTTGCGGAAACCGCAAGGTCACGGCTGGTCACCGTCAGGGCGTCGAGTCTGGGCGACGGCATGTCAAAACTCTCCGAGGCCCTCGACAGTGAACGAAGAGAGAACCTTCGTCAACGCCCTACCCCTTCGCAGCGGCCAATATCGGCCCCACGCCGCGCGTTTGCACCAGCACGGCGCGAGACAGCCCTTCAGACGACGGCAGCGGCAGCTTAACCGCCTCGCCGGTCCAGCTTCCCAGCCGCACCAACCGCTTGACGACATTGCGATGCCCCAGCGTCCGCCCGGCGTTCTCGCCGCGCGGCACGGCGACCTCCAGCGTGCGGGGATCGTAGAGCGCCAACCAGACGTCGGCGCCGCCCGAAGGCGCCGCGCCCGACCCGATGGCCACCTCGCCGCCCTCGATCCGCACCTGCGGCCCCCCGGCGCCGCGCTCCGCCTTCGCCGCCAGCCCCTCGACCTCGGAGACCTGCGAACCCACGCCCGCCGCGCGACCATTGACGACCACCTCCGGCGTGTAGGTCCCGCCCAGCCGGGCGTAAGCGTATTGCCGCTCGGTGAATTGGGGGGTTGCAAACGTGTCCTTCCAGCCCAGGCGATCCCAATAGGTGACGGCGAAGGTGAGGGCGAGCCAGTCGGCGCGGTCGGCGTAGCGGGAAAGCGCCGAAAGCGCCGGCGGGCAGGACGAGCAGCCCTGGCTCTGGAACAATTCGACCACTGTGGGATGCGACGCGTCGGCGGCGAAAGCGGGGGCGGAAAGGGCGGTGAAAGCGAGAGCAAGGGATAAGCGCATGGCGACCTCCGTTTCAGGGCGTTCGCACGAGCGCGGCGCTGTGTTACGGGGGCCGCGATGGCCCGCACCGATTTCACCACGCCGCGCCTGTGCGTCGACGACGACCTCGCGCTCGACCGCCCCGTTCCACTCGGCCCCGAGGCGGCGAACTATCTTGTGAACGTGCTGCGCCTGAAGCCGGGCGCTCGCGTATTGGTGTTCAACGGCCGAGACGGCGAATTCGCCGCAGCGCTGTCGGGCGAAAGGAAGCGCGCGGCGCTGACCCCGACAGCCGTGCTGCGCGCGCAGGAGACCCCACCGCCGTTCGACTACCTATTCGCGCCGCTCAAACACGCGCGGCTCGATTATATGGCGCAAAAGGCGGTCGAGATGGGGGCGCGCTCGCTGCGCCCGGTCGTGACCAAGCGCACGCAGGTCACGCGGTTCAATCTGGAGCGGCTGCAAGCCAACGCGCGCGAAGCCTGCGAGCAATGCGGGATCATCTGGCGCCCTGAAATCCACGCGCCGCAATCGCTCGACGCGGCGCTGACCGCTTGGCCCAGCGACCGCCTGCTGGTGTTCTGCGACGAGGACGCGCCGCTTTCCAACCCGCTCGACGCGCTCAGCGCCGCCCCGGATGCAGCGGGCGTCGGCCTGCTGATCGGCCCCGAAGGCGGCTTCGACGACGATGAGCGCGCCGCGCTGCTGCGCCTGCCCAACATCCTACGCCTCAGCCTCGGCCCGCGCATCCTGCGCGCCGACACCGCCGCCGTCGCCGCGCTGGCGCTGCTTCAGGCCCGCTTTGGCGACTGGAGATAGAGCTATGCGCCGCACCGACCACGGTCGTTACGCCTACAGCGCCCTGCCGCATCGCCCCGTCTACGACTGGCCCGGCGGCAAGCGCCTCGCCGTTTACTTCGCGTTAAACCTGGAGACATTTTCCTTCGGCGAGGGGCTGGGCGCCAAACTAGCGCCCGCGCAGGGCGAGCCGGACGTGCTCAACTACACGTGGCGCGATTACGGCAACCGCGTCGGCGCGTGGAGGTTGCGCGATCTGTTCGACCGATTGAACCTGCCCGCCGCCGTCCTGGTCAACACCTGGCTCTACGACGAGGCCCCCGAACTGATCGCCGCCTTTCGCGCGCGCGGCGACGAGATGGTGGCCCATGGGCGCACCAATTCCGAGCGGCAGGGGGCGATGAGCGAGGCGCAAGAGGCGGCTGTCATCGCCGAGGTCGTCGCGCGCATGACCAAAGAGGAAGGCCGCCCGCCCGCCGGCTGGCTGGGGCCGTGGATCTCACAATCTCCGGTCACGCCGGACTTGCTCGCCGAAGCCGGGTTTTCCTACGGACTCGACTGGTCGATGGATGAGCAGCCGGTGTGGATGAAGACGCGCAGCGGGCGGCTGCTCAGCGTGCCCTATCCGCAGGAGCTAAACGACATCCCGGCCATCGTCGCGAGACAGGGCGACGGCGCCGAATTCGCCGATTCCCTGATCGACGCCTTTGACGAGATGCTTGAACTTGCCCAGACGGCGCCGCTGGTGATGGGCGTCGCCCTGCATCCCTACATCGTCGGCTACCCGCACCGGCTGCGGCGCCTGCGACGGGCGTTGACTCACATAAATGCGCGACGCGAGCAAATATGGTTAACAACTCCCGGCGCCATCGCCGCGCAAGTCAACGCTCTGCCGCCGGAAACCATCGCGTTACCGTGAGTTTTTGGGACTTTTACTAAATTGTCTACAAATTGTAACAACTTCCATTCTGCCGCCGCAGCTTTTTATTAAGCCGCCGCCCCTATCGTGACCTCCAGCAAGTTGAGGTTTTGCGATGTGGGAAGGGCTTACCAGCATGCGCAACGGCGGCGGCGAGAGTCGGGTCGTGCGTTTTGCGCGCAACCAGAGCGCGGCGACGGCCGTCGAGTTTGCGTTCGTGGCGCCGATTCTTATTGCAACGCTGATTGCGACCCTGCAGGTCGCCGTCATCTTCATCGCCCAATCCTATCTGGCCGTGATTTCCGACGCGACCGCGCGCTTTGTGCTGACCAATCAGGCGATCAACTATCCGTCGGCGAGTTTCTCGACGAAACTGAAAACGCAATTGTGCTCCTACGCGACCGCCATGTTTCCCAGTTGCAGCAGCAACATGATCGTCTCGCTGCAACCCGCCCCGGCGACGACCGCCGGCATCGCCGCCGCCATGCCGACGTTCGATTCGAACGGCAATCTGAAGAACCCCGTGTCCGCCGCTTGCATCGCCCCCAACACCAAGGCGCTGCTGATCGTCGCGTATCAGTGGCCGGTCATTTCCGGACCATTGGGCGCCTATTTCGGAACGCTGGCGAACGGCAATTATCTGTTGACCGCCACGGAAGTGTTCCAGACCGAACCCCCTACCGGCTCGCAGGCCTGCGCATCATGATCGCTCCCTTGCTCTCCCGCGCCCGCGCCTTCGCCGCCGCTGACAGCGGCGTCGCTGCCGTTGAGATGGCGTTCGTCGCCCCGGTTGCGCTCATCCTGCTCTCGGTCATCGTGGCCAGCGGGATGACCCTTAACGCCTGGCGGCGAACCAACGCTGTTGCGCACACCGTCACCGATCTGGTCTCGCGCACGCCCAACACGACCCAGGACGCCAACATTGCCGGCGCGGAGGATCTCGCGCAAAGCGACCTGCTCACCGATCTCGGCCTCTCCCAACTCGTCATATTTCCAAGCGACCCCTCGACGCTGCAGATCACGATCACCGAAATCAAGATCGACAACGTCAAGAACACCGGAACCGTCGTGTGGAGCCAGGGCTACAACGGCGGGACGCCGACCGCCTGCGCGACTGTCTTCAACCTGAACGGCAACATCGCCACCGCCGGCGCCACCTACATGCTGGCGACCGGGGTCTCCTACTCGTTCCAGCCGCTCGGCGTGGTTCTGAACCTGCCGCCGATGACGCTCACATCCAGCGAGCTCCTAACGATCCGCTACGCCCCGCAGATCGTCGTCACCCCCGTCACCGACACCACGGCGTTCAAACAATGCTAGCAGCCCCTCGCCCCTCCAACCCCCGTGTTTCGCAGCCCGCAGGCTCGCAGCCGAGTCCCTGCGCCAACCCAAAGGAGATTGCCATGTTGACGTATATTGCTTCGCCGCTACGCCGCTTCGTTCGTGACGGGCAAGCCAATGTCGGAACCATCTTCGCGCTCAGCGTGCCGGTTCTGGCGCTGGGCGTCGGCATTGCGGTGGATTTCACCAACGCCGCCGTCACGCGCAATCGCCTCAACGCCGCCGCCGACGCCGCCGCGCTCTCCGCCTTGACGCCCGCCATGATGAAGGTCGATGTCGATACCGCGAAAACGGCGGCGACCAACATGTTCAATGGCCGGGTGCAGGCGCTCAGCAACGTCAGCCTGGTGGGAACTCCCAATATCACCGTCGGCCTGTCTCCGACCAATTCGTCGATGCGGGTCGCCAAGGTCAGCTATTCCGCCTCGGTGACCACTTTGTTCGGCGGCGTGCTGAGCTTCTTCGGCGCTCTGCCGGCGGGCGGAGGAATGGTCGTCGGTGGGACCTCGACGGCGCAGGCCGCCGGGCCCGCCAACGTCAATTTCTATCTGCTGCTCGACAATTCGCCCTCGATGTCGCTGCCCGCCACAAGCGCCGGCATCACGCAGATGCAGAACCTGACGGTGCAACAGGGCAGCTGCGCCTTCGCCTGCCACCAGGCCAGCACCAATAACGGCGACACGCAGGGCAATCCGTGCTCGGATGGCAGCACGCCCACCGTGGCGAGCGGGGGCTGGGCGCACGCCTATTGCGCCGCGACGAACCCGACGACGCATCTACCGATCACGCAGATCGACGATTACCAGCTCGCCAGGAACAACAACATCACGCTGCGCCTCGACGAGTTGACGGCTGGCGTGACGACCCTGATGCAGACCGCCTATAATTATCAGACAACGATCAACCCCTCGGCGCCGCCGACTTATAAATTCGCGGCCTATTCGATGGATACGCTGTGGTCGATCGGCACGGCCAACAATCTGTTGATGGATCTCTCGACCTCTTATCAAAGCGCGTGGTCGACGGCGAAGGCGAACTTCGGCGTGATGGAGATGTGGGCCAATAACGTCACCTGCGGCAACGCGGCTTGTACGACCGGCGGCAACCAGGGCGACACCGGCACCAACTTTGATGTCGCGATGACCAGCATCAACACGACGATGGCCAATCCCGGCAACGGCAGTAACCAAAGCGGCGACACGCCGCAGGAGGTGCTGTTCTTCGTCACCGACGGCGTCGAGGACGAGACGACCACGACCTGCACACAACCGCTGGCGGGCGGCAACCGCTGCCAGGCGCCGATCAATCCGGCTTTGTGCACCACGATCAAGAACCGCGGCATCAAGATCGCCGTTCTCTACACCGAATATCTCCAGGTGACGAGCAACAGCTGGTACAATAGCTGGATTGCGCCGTTCCAGCCGACCATTGGCGCCCAGTTGCAAGCCTGCGCCTCTCCGGGATTGTTTTATGACGCGACTTCCGACACGGATCTCGGCAAGGCGCTGTCGACGCTGTTCAACACTTTCATGCAGCAAAACGCCGCGCTCTCCAACTGAGTTGGTATTGGAGCGAGGCGCCTGTAGACGCGGTCTCCAGACCGCGTCGGATACAAAGAAACGCGCTCTGTAGAGCGCGCCTACAGGGCGGCTTTGCCGGCAGAAGAGCGCGAGTTGTCGCGCTCTTCTTTATTGAAGACCTTGCATCGCAGGACGAAGACCGTCCCCCGCCTCACGCCGCGAAATAATGCTCGTCAAGGCGCTTGAGAGAATAGACGTCGGTGACGCGCACCCCGACGTTATGGCGCAGCATCAACACCGCCAGCTCCGAGCCGTCGATCAGCACGATGCGCTTATGGACCCGCGAGACGTAATCATAGGCCGCAGCGGGGAAATAGGAGGTCGTGACGAACACGCCCTTGTTGGCGCGATAGCCTTCCAGCCCGCCGACGAAATCGCGAACCTCGCGCACCGGCACGCTCTTCTCCTGCGCGAACCTTTTGGCCTGTACGTAAACGACATCGAGGCCGAGTTCGTCCTCCTTTATGACGCCGTCGACGCCGCCGTCGCCGCTTTTGCCCAGCGTCTTGCCCATTTCGAGCTTGCCGCCGCCGTAGCCCATCTTGCAGAGCAATTCGACGATGAGCCGCTCGAAGAATTCGGGCGGCATCGATTGCACGCGCTCAACCAGTTGCGCCGAAAGCTGCGACTGCATTTGCTCGTAGGTGGAGGAGATGCGCTCCGCCGGCCCTTCGGGCACGTCGCAGGCTTCGGCGGGGCCGATCGCCGGATAGCGGTCGCGCCAGGCGGCGAATTCGGGGAAGCGGTCGAGCGTCTCGACGTCGATCTCGCGCAGGCCCTCGGCGAGCAGCGCGCGGCCGGCCTCCGTGCCCCGCACATAGCCGCGCCGCGTCGCCTCGATGAGGCCGGCCTTGGTCAGGTAGCAGCGCGCCCAGTTGAGCCGGCTGGCGAAAACGGACTGCTGCGCGTTGGGCGTCCTGGGGCGCAGATCCTCGGGCGCAATCTTGAGCAGGCGGATCAGCTCCTCCTCGATGCGCGAAACCGGAAGCTCTTCGAGCTTGCGGCAGACCACGGCGAGCGTGGGCAGCATCAATTGCTGAAAACTCGGCAACGACATAACGCCCTCACATACGAAACACCCCAAACCTCGTCGGCTCCGGCGGAGCGTTGAGACTGGCGGAGAAAGCAAGGCTGAGGACGCGGCGCGTCTCGGCGGGCGAGATCACCCCGTCGTCCCAAAGCCTGGCGGTTGCATAGTAGGGTGAGCCCTCGGCCTCATAAGATGCGCGCACGGGGGCCTTGAAAGCCTCCTCCTCCTGCGCGCTCCACTGGCCGCCCTTGCCCTCGATTCCTTCGCGACGGATCGTCGCCAGCACGCTCGCCGCCTGTTCGCCGCCCATCACGCTGATACGCGCATTGGGCCAGGAGAACAGGAAGCGCGGCGAATAAGCGCGTCCGCACATGCCGTAATTGCCGGCCCCGAACGAGCCGCCGACGATCAGCGTGATTTTTGGCACACGGGCGCAGGCGACGGC
>Ga0209698_10003314_pt1 | contig 18012 bp, 11 predicted proteins | sample LitLauG_LLR_2012_FD_187203 | JGI IMG/M metagenome (GOLD analysis project Ga0209698, IMG submission 187203) | Freshwater sediment microbial communities from Pennsylvania, USA - Little Laurel Run_MetaG_LLR_2012 (SPAdes) (version 2) | ecosystem: Environmental > Aquatic > Freshwater > Creek >...
GAGCCTCGCGAGGCAATGACTTAATCATTTTGCCGGTCTGCCGTGTTCCAGACACAGCGCGACCAGTTCGGAGATATTGGCTTCGCCCACGCACATGACGGTATCGGCCGCGCCCCAGTAGATTTTTACTGTTCCGTCGGATTCCGGAACAGCGCCGCAGGTGAAGACGACGTTGTGGACGTAGCCGGTCACTTCCCAGGGATCCTCCGGCTGAAGAATCCACGAATCGCTGACGCCGATGATCTTGGCCGGGTCGCGCAGATCGTGCAACGCCACGCCGAGGCGATAAATGGAGCCATCCATCGTCTGAAAAACGCCGTGATAGATGGAGAGCCACCCCTGTTCGGTCCTGATGGGCGGCGCGCCGGGGCCGATCTTCATTTCATCCCAGTGATACTGTTCCGGTCTCATGATGACCTGCGCTTCGCCCCAAAAGCGGAGATCGGGCGAGTAGGAAATCCAGATGGACCAGGGAGCGATTTCGGAATGGGGACGATCCAGACGGGCATAGAGGCCGCCGAATTTCGCCGGAAAGATCACGACGTTTCGATAGTCGGCTTCGGTGATGAGCGAAACCCTTTCGATGCGGCGGAAATCATCGGTCCTGGCGAGGGCGATCCGGACGCCGTTGCGTGAATAGGCGCTGTAAGTGATGAGATATTCGCCATCGAGATATGTGACGCGGGGGTCCTCCACGCCGAACTCTTCATAATCGGCGAAAGGGCCGGTTGGCGCGGGAGTGAGAAAGGGCTCGGGATCGGCGGTGAAGTGGAAGCCGTCCGAACTGCGCGCGAGGCCGATGATGGATCTTCCGGTCCGCAGATGGGAACGGAAGAGCATGATGTACTGGCCGTCATGCTTCACCACGGCAGCGTTGTGAACGGTTTCGACCGGGTAGGGTATCTGCGCTTTGGTGAGGATCGGATTCCCGGAGTAGCGTCTGACAATATCGGGAATCATGCGACCTTTTGCGCCTGGAGTTCGAAGATCGTGTTGTAGACGCGCTCATACGCCGCGACCATGGTTTCGACCGAGAAACATTGCTCAACCCGCTGGCGGCATGCGCGGCGATCGATTTCGCCAATTCGGTCGAGAGCCCGGACCGCTTCTTCGACGCTGCCGACCAGGAAGCCGGTTTTGCCGTCCTGAATGACTTCGCGGCAGGAGCCCAGATCCATGGCGACCACCGGCACTCCGGCTGCGTTGGCTTCCGCGAGGACGAGGCCGAAGCGCTCCGGGATGGTGTTCAGGTGGAGCAGCGCGCGGGCGTTCGCGAAGAGCTGGTTCTTGCCCTTCACGTCTACCGGCCCGATGAAGCGGATCTGCCGGTCCAGATGCGGCGTCACCTGTTCACGGAAGTAAGTCTCATCCTGAATGATGCCGGCGATGACCAGCGGCATTTTGCTCCGGCGGGCCACTTCGATTGCCAGATGGACGCCTTTGTCGGGATGAATCCGCCCGAGGAAGATCAGGTCGTCGCCGGCCGATTTGCGCAGTGGGTAGAGCTTGAGGTTGATCCCGTTATAGACGGTGGCGAGGTAATTGAGCCCGGGGGCACGGTCGGAGTCGCTGATGGAGACAAAGTAGCCGTTGCGGTATTTCTCATAGACCGGCATGATCCGGGGAGACGAAAATCCATGAATGGTGGTGAGCACGGGCGTGTTGACGAGGCGCGTGTAGGTCAGGGCCATGAAGTCGTAGTGGCTGTGGATGAGGTCGAATTCGCCGGCATGTTCGAAGGCTTCTGAGATGTGCAGATATTCGGAGACCTTGGGGTCGATGGACGAGTCTTCTTCATAACCGCGTTCGACGACCGCGTGCAGGCGGGCGCGGGTCCGGGAATTTGCGGTGGCGAAGAGCGTCACATCCCAGCCGCGGGCGACGAGGCCTTCGGTGATGTTACTGGCCACGGTTTCCCAGGCGCCGTATTGGCGGGGCGGGGTGCGCCAGGCTACCGGGGACAGGACTGCGATCCGCTTAGACGGCATCGGCCACCTGGAGAGTGAGCGAGGCTTCCATCTGAGACCTGGACCCGCCCGAATACCAACCGGCCACCGGCGCGGCGAGATCGGAATCGAAGCCCGCGGCCACTGCTACGTGTTTGTTCGAGACCGCCAGACCGCGGGAAGGATCGTAACCGCGCCAGCCAATGCCGGGCAAATAAACTTCGGCCCAGGCATGCATCCAGGAGTCCTGACTGGTGGCGGATGCGCATTCATAGCCGCTGACGAAACGGGCGGCGATTCCCATCACGCGGCAAACGTCGCAGAACAGGACTGCCAGGTCGCGGCAGGATCCTTCCCCGAGGCTCAGCGTCTGGTCCGACGGCAGGGGAGGGCCGGTGGGGCGGACCACCTGTTTACAGGTCTCGAAGACCCGCTGGCTCAATGTTGAGAGAAACGACAAGGTGTTCCATTGCGCGCCGGCGGCTTCCGTTTGCGCGAACTGCTTCACCGATTCGGCCACATGCGAGTCATCGCGGTAAGAAGCCAGCGCCGCGCTCAGCGGCTCGCGGTACCAGAGCGGAAGATTCAGCGATTCGCCGATGATGACGTAATCGAACGGGTTTTCGCGCAGCATCTCGACGGTGAACTCGCTCCGCACGTTCAGTTCACTGGTGGGCTTATCGAACCACGCGTTCAGGGCGAGGTTGCCGTCCTGATCGAGACACTCCGTGGTGCCGGCGGGCACGGGCGCGATCTGCAGGTCGAAGGCGAGCAGCCGCTGGGCGCCGTGTGTGCGCGGGCGGAGGCGGATAATGTGGGGTTCCAGAAAGACCGGGAACTCATAACGGTAGACGGTGGAATGCTGAACCGTGATCTTCACACTTACTCCATCTTCACTACTCCATGGCCGCGAGGACTTCCTCCAGCGGCATGGTGGCGAAGCCGGTGGCATGATCGGCCAACCCGTACGGCACGATCAGAACACCCTGGTGCACAATAGCGCCGCACGTGTAAACCACGTTGGGCACGTAGCCTTCACGTTCTTTGCGGTTGGGGCACAGGAGGGGTTCGCGCAGGCGGCCAATCACTTTGGTGGGGTCGTCGCGGTCCAGCAAAAACGCGCCGATGCAGTATTTACGCATGGGGCCAACGCCGTGGCTGAGGACGAGCCAGCCCCTATCGGTCTCGATGGGAGAGCCGCAGTTGCCGATCTGAATCAGTTCCCAGGGATATTCGGGTTTGAGCAGCAGCGTGTGTTCATTCCAGAAGTGGACGTTATCGGAAAACATCAGGTAGATGCTTTCGTTGTCCTGCCGTGAAAGCATGGCGAACTGGCCGTTGATTTTCCGGGGGAAGAGGGCCATGCCTTTGTTCTGGGCGGCCGGACCGTTCAGCGTGATGAATTGAAACCGGAGAAAATCGGAGGTCTCCACCAGCTCCGGCATGACGACTTTTCCATCGTAGGCGGTGAACGTCGCGTAGTAACGCTGCGAGCCGTCTTCGTCGTGGAAACAGACGAAGCGGGCGTCCTCGATGCCATTGCGCTGCGAGGGGGTGGCGGGGAAGAGGATTCGCTCGGACAGATCCTCATCCGGCTGGAACTGAACGGCGTAGTTGGACCGGGCCAGCATCCAGATCCCCTGGGCTTCGTCGTGATCTTCCTTAGTGATCCCGTCCGGCAGGCGGAACTGTTCGGCCTGAAGGCTGGCGCGAAGCCCGTCCAGGCCGAACGAATCTTCCAGTTTGTTCAGAACGCGGCGGGTGAGTTCGCGAACCAGGCCAAGCTCCGCAAGTTTTCGCGCAAAGAGGCTCTTCTTATAGAGCGGGTTGGGAACCTGATGAGGTTCAGAGAGGAAGCCGCCGGCCTTGAAGACTTCGATGCGATTATCCGCATGGATGATGCCGGTACGGAATGTGATGGACGAAATGTGCCCTTCTCCGGTGGCGCGCAGGCTCAGCACGAAGCGCACGGCGCCGGCCTCCAGACCGGATTGATCGGGATGCAGGACTATCGAGGGGTTGAACAGGGCGGCGGATTCCAGAGAGTACTCGGCGAGGAAATAGGAGCCGATCAGCATCCGTCTTTCTTCGGACAGGAACTCATCCGTCAGCAGGATCTCCTTAATCTGTGCGAACCGTTCCAGGAAAATGTGGCGGATGTCCTGATGCCGTTCGGAGAACTCGACGCAGATCTCTTCCAGCAGGCCATGGACGCGGTCTTCCGGAATCGCGAGGATGCGGTCGATGATGCCGTCCACACGGCGGCTGTCTCCGGGGCTGAACGGCCGCAGGAGGACGCGGGCCTGGTCGGGCCGGAGAATGGTGACGTCCCGGGTAACGTGAATGAAATTTCTATACATGAAGGAAGTCGCTAGGCGCTGACGGCGATGGGCGCGTGAAAGCTGGCTACCACACTTTGCGCATGGCGCATTTCCGTCAGCGACAGCAGAAAGGCGAGCGTGGATTCGGCGCCCTGGTTGCCGTTGACGCGGTCCACATGCAGGCCGTCGCCGCACCCGCCGTTTTGCGGGGAGTAGAGTTCGAGGCCGAGATCGTTCCAGCCAATGAACCAGTCAAAGGCGCGCCGGGCCTGTTCATACCACCAATAGTCACCAGTAGAGCGGTAGGCTTCCAGACACGCTGAAACCATGGCCTGCGCCTCGATGGGCTGCTGGTCGAAACGCGCGCGGATGCCGTCCCGCTTATAGAAGCCGTTGCTGCCGATTGGCCGGAAGTGGCCATTTTCAGAGATCTGTATCCCGTTCAGCCAGCGCAGAGCCTCCAGACCACGCTCAAAGACGGCCGCCTGCCCCGTGGCGCGGCCGCTCAGTATTAAAGCGTGGGCGAGTTTGGCGTTGTCGTAGGAAAGCTCTTGTTCGAACCAGCGCCAGTCCGTCAGGGCATTGCTCTCGAAGTGATCCATGAGCCGGCAGGTCAGCATTTCGCGAGTCTGATTGACCAGGCTGTCTCCGCTTAACCGCCGCAGGTATTCATGAATGCCAATCAGGCCGAAGGCCCACGCCCGCGGGGAGGTGAAGTCGGCGATGGCCGGCAATGCCTGCGCGAAGAGCTGGCCGGCGATCATCTGGAAACTTCTCAACGACGAGCGCCCGACGCCGATGCCGAGGGCCCAGAGCGCTCTGCCCTGGCAATCCTCCGACCCCTGTTCATCCAGCCAGCGGCGGTCGAAACTCATGTGGTTATGAAAGCGGTTCGTCTTCAGGTCGAAGGCATGATGAAGGAACGCGACAGTGGTGCTGGCCAGCGCCCGCACGGCCTCGGAGTCTTCGCCTGACTCACCGAGCAGCACGGCGAGGATAAACGCCCGCGCATTGTCGTCGGTACAATAGCCTTCCGCAAAGTTCGGCACGCTGTAAATCGCGTGCTGGAAGATCCCGGTGGAATCCGTCATGCGCTCCAGATGATCCAGCTTCAGGGCGGGGAGCGCGCGCGGCCGCTTGTCGAGAGTTTTCGGCAGCAGCGATCTTCGGGATGCTTCAGACCCCTGCAGCCGCGAGAGCTCAAATGTGTTCATGTACAGCTGAGCGGTGTTGCTCCAGACCATTTCGCGTCCGAGCCGGTAAGCGTTCTTGCGCATGGTGTGGCGCCGCGTGTCGTCGCGCAGCAGGCCTGTTATTTCCCGGGCAATGGCCGGCGCATCGGCGAAAGGCACCAGCACCCCGCGGTCATCCGCCAGCAGTTCCGCCGCGTGCCAGTAAGGCGTGGAGATGACCGCCTTGCCGGCGCCGAAGGTATAGGCCAGGGTGCCTGACGTAATCTGAGCTTCGTTCAGGTAGGGAGTGACGTACAGGTCCGCCGCGCCGATGAATTCTTTCAGATTCTCCAGGTCGACGAAAGCGTCATAAAAGATGACGTTCTTCTCGATTTTGTTCTTTTTTGCCAGCAGTTCGAGGCTGACCCGGTAGGCCTCACCATGGCTGCGCAGCTCGTTTGGATGGGTGGCCCCGAGCACGATGTAGACCACGTCGGGAAACTCCGCCACAACGTCCGGCAGCGCGTTAAGCACGTACTCGATGCCTTTGTTGGGCGAAAGGAGGCCGAAGGTCAGGATGACGACCTTGCCTTCGACGCCAAACTGGTCTTTGAAGTAAGTGGGATCGACGAAGCCAACGTCCGGGATGCCGTGCGGGATCAGATCGATCTTCTCGGGCGGCGCGGAATAGATGTCCTGGAGCATCTGCCTTCCGCGGTCGGCCATCACAACGAGCCGCGTGGAGAGCGCGATCAGGCCATCCATGACGCGCCGCTGATCTGCCTGCGGCTCGCGCAGAACGGTGTGGAGTGTGGTGACGACCGGCATCCTCAGCTCACGTAAGAATGCGAGGATGTGGCCACCGGCCGGTCCGCCGTAGATGCCGAATTCATGCTGGAGACAAACGATGTCGACGTTGCCGATATTGAGAAAGTCAGCGGCGCGAAGGTAAGACGAGAGGTCCTGCTCTTCGATCTCGAAGCGGATGACCTCGGGATAATCGTAGCCGCCTTTGACGTCGTTCACGGATACGCAGAAGCATTGACTTTGCGGAAAGGCGGTTGCCACGGCTTCCATCAGGTCGGATGTAAAAGTGGCAATGCCGCACTTGCGGGGGAGATGGTCGCCGACGAAGGCCACTTTACGGACTTTCGATGCGAGATGTACGGGAGACTCCCTGGTCTGGCGTGGCGCCGGGGCTGTCATTTCCGCGACTGTCTCCGAATGCCGACCGTTGCCGTTAGCAGCCGGGAACGAGCCGTTGGTATTTTGCCGCGCCATGGGAATCCGCGCGCCTGCGCTGTTTGGCGTCATTTGGAAGGATCTCCTGATTTCAGCCCGAAGAGGTTTGGCAAGACCTGTCCGGAGTTGTGCGTGGGTGCGGCACTTTCGGGACCTGATGCGGACAGGTTCCTGGCCTGCTCCGGATTCAGTAACCGAGTCTTCTTCATAGCGGGTCTTCAGCGCGGTCACATGGCGCCGGGACGCCACGTCAAATCGTTACTGCGAACTTGCCAATGCACGTGGGTGGCCGCATCCTTCGCCCAGGCATTTGCATAGACTTCCGGAAAATAAGTGACCAAATACAGTCGGCGTGACCATTTGGAGTCGTTCATTTTCGGTGATCCGCTGAGTCGCCGCCGCAGAACCATCGAGTATCTCGTGATTTTCGGAGCGGATTCGAACTGTCGGGATGCCTCCGGACTATTCAATGCCGCGCTTTTCGGAACCGCGGGATCAATTCGCTCATGGGCGCTCTTCGTGCTGCTGTGAGGCCTGCACATCCCGGTGACATGACTGTATCGAGGCTGAATGGAAGCAAACCGGGTGCCTGTTTGCTATCAGCCGCTGACTTCAATGCGGAGCAGGAGGAAATATGTATTCCAGACGACATTCGACGTTTGCCGTAAGGCGAATGAGAGAACAGGTGTTGAACATTTTGAAGACCGCGCTCATTGCGTGGGTGGCCCTGATGCCAGTCTTTTTGCATGCGTATGCGACCGACCCGCCCCTGGCGCACACGGGAGCTCCAGGTGAAATAACGTGCGTGGAATGCCATACCGGGCCTGCGGCCGTGGGGCCGGTGGTTATATTTCCCAGTACGACGTACACACCCGGTGGTCCGGCGGTCAACTGGACAGTGAATTCGCCAGGCGGCTCCGGTGGATTCGAACTCTCGGTGCGCCCCGACCCGGCCGACACCGCGCAGGCGGGAACTCTCAGTGCTGGTTCCGCAACAAGCGATATCGGGATACTGGCTGGAATTCAATACGCCAGGCACTTTGCGCGCGCGGCTTCCTGGGTCATCGCCTGGACGCCCCCGGCCACCAATATCGGCAACGTGACAGTATTTGTCGCGAGTGTCGATTCGGGCGGCAAGGTCTACGCGACTAAATATCCGCTGACTCCGGCCGTGACAGCGCCCGGTGCGATTACCGCGAGCCCTTCAACATTGAGCTTCAACTACAGCGGGACTGCGCTTGCGACGCAGAGCTTCCAGGTAACCAGCGGAGGGGCATCCCTCGCTTTCACAACCGGTGTGACCACACTCTCCGGCGGCAGTTGGCTGTCGGCGACCGCTGGAGGAAGCACGCCCCTCGGAGTCACCGTGACCGCGAATCCCACAGGCCTGGCGAATGGAGCTTATACGGGTACTGTGACCGTGACCGCACCTGCCGCCAACAACAGTCCGCAGACGGTTGCGGTTACGCTGAACGTAACCTCCGCTGCGCCGCCACCTCCTCCGGTGATCACACTTTCCGCGACGCCAAACTCCCTTAGCTTCAGCTCTTCCGCGGCACAGTCGCAGACTCTTCATCTGGCAGCCAGCGACGGGTCGAGGCAGGCCTTCACTGCTTCGGCGGCGACGGCGACGGGCTCGTCGGGTTCGTCGGGCTGCAGTTGGCTTTCGGTGTCTCCGGCCTCCGGTACTACGCCGGCGACGGCGAAGATTTCTGTGAATTCCTCCTCTCTCCCCAACGGAACCTACACGGGAGAAGTAATCTTTACTTCGACCGCGGTCTCGATCAGTCCGGTATTGGTGGGCGTTACGCTGGTGGTGGCGGCAACTCCAGGAAGATCGGGAAACCAGGGAGCGTGCGGCCAATGGACCACGCCGGCTGGCACGATCACAGGCACCCGTTTCAGTTCATTGAGCCAGATCACTTCCGACAACGTCGGGCGAATCACAGAAGAGTTCCGTTTCGCGACCGGCGTGTTGGCCGGGCATCAGGGCGCGCCCCTGGTGGTGGGCAACACGATGTACGTGGTGGGTCCGTTCCCCAACAAGCTTTTCGCCCTCGATCTCACAAGACCGGGCCAGACGCGGTGGGTGTTCGATCCGATGGCGGATGAATACGCAATGGGGCAGGCGTGCTGTGACATCAGCAATCGCGGAGCGGTCTTCGCCGATGGCAAGATCATTTACAACACTCTCGACAACACGACAGTCGCCGTGGATGCAGCGACAGGGACACAAGTCTGGCGTACCAGTATGGGAGATGTGCACACAGGGCAGACCATGGTTATGGCGCCCATCGTGGTCCGCGACAAGGTGTTCGTGGGGAACAGCGGCGCAGAACTCGGTATACGCGGCTGGGTTGCCGCGCTGGACCTTAAAACGGGGCATCAGCTCTGGCAGGCCTGGAGCACCGGCCCCGACTCCGACGTGTTGATCGGAAGCCGGTTCAAGCCGTATTACAAAAAAGATCAGGGCACGAACCTGGGAACCACGACCTGGCCGAATACGCTTTGGAAGCAGGGCGGCGGCACGGTATGGGCCTGGCTGACCTACGATCCTGAACTGAACCTGCTGTTTGAAGGCACCTCGAACCCGGGGACGTGGAATCCCGACGTCCGTCCGGGCGACAACAAGTGGGGGTCGACGATCTTCGCACGCGATCCCGACACCGGAGAAGCGATATGGGCCTACCAGATGACTCCTCACGATGCCTGGGACTTCGACAGTGTGAACGAGAACATCGTAGTGGACTTGCCCTTCAAAGGCGCGACGCGCAAGCTGCTCGTGCACTTCAACAAGAATGGATTCGCTTACGCCCTGGACCGGGCTACGGGCCAGGTTCTGGTCGCCCAGCCCTTCCAGTTTGAGAACTGGGCCGATCACATCGACCTCACAACAGGGGCGCCCGCTGTAAACTCCTCCAAAATTCCCCACACCGGGGTGGTTACGACGAACATCTGCCCCGCCCCGCCCGGCGGAAAGGACATGGAGCCTGCCGCCTTCTCGCCCCTGACAGGGTTGTTCTATATCCCGTCCATCAATATCTGCGCGGACAACGAGCCGCTCGAGGTCAACTTCATCGAGGGTACGCCATTCGTCGGCGCTGCGCCGACGATGAGGGCGGGTCCGGGGGGAGGCGACCGGGGAGAACTCATCGCATGGGATGCGGTGAACGCAAAGAAGGTCTGGGGCATCAAGGAATTCTTTCCGCTATACAGCGGAGCCCTTGCGACAGCCGGGAACCTCGTGTTCTACGGAACGATGGACCGGTGGTTCAAAGCGGTCGATGCGACCACGGGCAAGCTGCTGTTCCAGACGCAACTGCCGTCCGGTATTATCGGCAACCCGATGAGCTTCATCGGTCCCGACGGCAAACAGCGAATCGCCATCTACGCGGGAGTCGGCGGTTATGTCGGCGCAATTGTTCCCGCCGGTCTGGCCCTGGACGATCCCTATGCGGCATTCGGAATCACCGGCGCCACTTCCGATCTTCCGCGGTACACGCCGCCCGGCGGCACGGTGCATGTGTTCAAACTGCCGGTTCGCGGGGATGAATGACGCGACCAGCCCGCAATGCTTCCCGCATGCTCCGGTTGGCGGGCGTCTTCATAATCTTCGCAGTCGGCCGGGCGATTCCGGCGTCCGCGGGGGAATCTGTTCGGGATCTGCGCGTGTGCGCAGACCCGAACAACCCTCCGTTTTCCAACCAGCGACTTGAGGGATTCGAGAACAAGATTGCTCAGATCATCGCCAACGACCTGAATGCAACAGTGCGATACACGTGGCTTTCGCAGCGGGGCGGATTTATCGGCAAGACGCTGACGGCGGGTAAGTGCGACGTCATTATGAGTGTCACCAGCGGAACGGACCGCGTTCTCTCCACGAAGCCCTACTACCGTTCCAGTTACGTGTTCGTTTACCCGAAGAACAAGAATCTGCAACTGCGGTCGTTCGACGACCCGGTACTGCGCCAGATCCGGATCGGTATACATGCCTTCGGCGAGGATGGCTCGTCGCCGGCCGCGATCGCCCTCGGCAACCGCGGAATTGTGGACCAGATCGTCGGGTTCACGATCCTGAACTCGGCTGAGAGCCCGCCTGGAAAAATCATCGACGCCGTGGCAGCGGGCGAGATCGATGTTGCGATCGTCTGGGGCCCGTTCGGGGGCTACTTCGCCAGGCGGCAGCCGGTCGAGCTGGAAGTAATACCGGTTGACTCCAGCCCGGACCGGACGCCTCTGCCTTTCGCATTCGAAATATCGATGGGCGTGAGGCGCGGCGATACAGCACTCAAGACAGAACTGGATGGTGTCCTCGATCGAAGGCGCGATGACATCCGGAATGTCCTCGAAGATTATGGTGTGCCGCTTGTCGCGGCCCCGCAGGCCGTGCTTCGGCCGTAAACAGCGCCCGATAATTATAAATTATTTATATCGAAAAGGAGAAATAACATGCGAACCAGATTCAATTTTTTCGGCGTGGCAGCGGGACTTGGTCTGCTGTTGACGGCGACGGCGGCTTTCCCGCTGAGTCCGGCCGGAGAAGGCCGGCGAGTCTATCTTAGCCAGAACTGCTACGGCTGCCACGGCGGCCGCGCGGGAGGCGGTATGGGGCCCAACTTCAGGGACAACGTACCCGCGCCCGCCGATGTCACCGCCGCAGTCCTGGGACTGAGCGGGGGTATGCCGCCCTACCCCGGCCTGACGTCCACGGATATTAGTAACCTCTCGGCTTACTTCCAATCGCTGCGCACAGCCGGGGAGCCGACGTTTACTCGCTGGTGGGAGGCTGTTCCGACCCAGTAGATTCTCAGGCCATACTCCACAGGCCTCGCGGATGGACATACCAAGGGTTCGGCGTGGATTGTCCAACGACACGAAAAGCAGGATTTCGGGTGCGACCACGCCAGCAACTTTGCGGATGCCCTGAATCGACCCGTTTCCTGCCATTCCCACACTCCATCCACCAGACAGTTCCCGGTCGATGGCGTAGCGGTCGAACGCGGTTGGTGAGCCGAAGCCCGGGTTTTCGCGGCAGACTCAAGTTTCGAGTCTGATGTCTCGAGGAATTTGAATCGACCCACTGCGGCACGGTGACGGCTCCCGACAAAAGAGGGGAGGAGCGCGCCCGGTTCCGAACGCGGACGCCTTTTTCACGCTGTATTCCAGTCGGGATTTAGCGCGGCGGAAAATGAATTCCGGAAGTAACTGCAGCGATCACAGAACGATAGCGCGGGAAAAAGACCAGAACGCATTCCACCACTTAATAGTCCACTAACCCTGCTTTGCTGCCGGATGCCGGTTGCTGACTGTTCGCCGACGGGCCGCCGCCCAAAAACGCAAAGAGCAACATAGTGACACCTCTCGTAAAGTGAGGGAATCAGGTACGATAGTGAACGGAGGAATGGCAGAGCGGTTGAATGCGCCGGTCTTGAAAACCGTTAGAGTCGAAAGGCTCTCGGGGGTTCGAATCCCTCTTCCTCCGCCATTTTAACTATATTATAATCAATATTTTAGGGTGATTTTCACTCATAAGTGTGATCACATCCATCACTCCGTTCCGGAAGCAGAGCAAGGAGATTTTGTGCAGGAGTAAAAGAGCCTGCCTGTGGCCGCTCCCTGTTCAGACGGGGCCGTTCCGGTGTTGGGGTGGCGTCCCGGCCTGAAGCAGGACAGGTACTACAGGCAGGATGAAAACCGGCCCCCACGTAAAATAAGTGTTTATGGAAAAGCTCGAATTTCAGACGGAAGTGAACCAGCTGCTTCAGCTGATTATCCATTCACTGTATTCTCATCGTGAGATTTTTCTGCGGGAGCTGGTCTCGAATGCATCGGACGCCCTGGACAAACTCAAATACCTGACCCTCACGGAAGAGCCGTACAAGTCTCTGGTCTTTGAGCCGCGCATCGATCTTGACCTCGACGAGAATAAAGGCACTCTGACGGTCAGCGATACCGGCATCGGGATGAATCGGGACGATCTGATAGCCCACCTGGGCACGATTGCCCGGTCGGGTACGAAGAACTTCCTCGCCAGTCTCTCAGGCGACGCCAAACGCGATTCGAACCTCATCGGGCAGTTCGGCGTGGGCTTCTACAGCGCTTTCATGGTGGCTGACACAGTCGAAGTGGTGTCGCGCAAGGCTGGCGAAGATGCGGCGTGGAAGTGGACCAGCGACGGCAAGACGGGTTTTGAAATAGAACCCGCGGAGCGCCCTCTGCCCGGTACCACGGTTACGCTGTTTTTCAACGATGAGGGCAAGGAGTACGCCAACGGCTACAAGCTGCGTGAGATCGTCAAGAAGTATTCCAACCATATTGCGTTTCCCATTTTTCTCACCGCCGACAAGAGCGAGTGGAGTGAAGAGGCGAAGAAATCGGTCAAAACGCGCGCTACAGAACAGATCAATTCGGCCAGCGCGATGTGGAGGCGTTCGAAGGGTGAGCTTCGGGACGAAGACTACAAGGAGCTGTATAAAACCATTTCCGGCGATTGGGAAGATCCGCTCTTCTGGTTCCACACCAGGGCAGAAGGAACGTTGGAATACACCACTCTGTTTTACGTCCCTTCGCGCGCGCCGATGGACATGTACCAGGCGGACTATAAGCCGGGCGTGAAGCTCTACGTGAAGCGGGTGTTCATCACCGACGATGCCAAGGAACTGATGCCCGGGTACCTGCGTTTCCTGCGGGGGATTATCGACAGCGAAGACCTGCCGCTGAATGTCAGTCGCGAAATTCTGCAGCAGAACAAAATCCTGAGCAGTATCCGGACGGCAAGTGTAAAGAAAGTGCTGTCTGAGCTGAAGGCGATTGCATCCGGCAAGCCGGAAGAATATCTGAAGTTCATCGATCAGTTCAATCGTCCGCTGAAGGAAGGTCTCTACGGCGACTTCGCAAACCGGGAGACGCTGCTGGACCTGATAAGGGTGAAGTCGACCAGGGTCGACGGATGGACGAGCCTGGCTGATGTGAAGGCCCGGATGCAGGAAGGCCAGAAGGGCATCTACTACATCATGGGGGCGTCAGCCAGCGTGCTGCGGACCTCGCCGCTGCTTGAAATCTACAGGAAGAAAGACATCGAGGTGATCCTCTTCGACGACGAGATCGACGAGATTGTCTTCTCCGGAATCGACAAATATCAGGATATTGATCTCAAAGGGGTAAACAAGACCTCAGCAAGCGAGGACCTGAAGGATGAAACGGCGGCCGACAAGAGTGATGCGCTGAAGCCGCTGCTGGAGAAAATCAGGAATGTACTGGGCACCAGCGTAAAGGACGTGCGGGCTTCGGTGCGCCTGGCTGACAGCCCGTCATGCATTGTGTCGGATGAGGACGAGCCATCCATGAAGATGCAGCAGATGCTGCGCGCCATGGGCCAGATGCCGCACACGGATATGAAGCCGGTGCTGGAGATCAATCCCGATCACGAAATCGTGAAGAAGTTAGAAGCCGCAACCGACGATGCCCTTCTGACGGACGCATCCTGGCTACTGCTGGAACAAGCGCTGCTTATCGAGGGTGTACCGGTGGAAGATCCGGGGCTGTTCGTACAGCGATTGAACAGAGTACTCAACCGGGCGGTTTAAGAATGCCGGGAGGGCGCCGTCGGGTGGCTTGCACTTTGGTGAACCGCGCTCAGGAAGCCGTCCGCAAGCGAGCAGTGTTTCGGCGTGAAATCCCCGGGAAACGTTAAAAAGGTTAATAGTGAAGCGAGCCCGACCGTTCGTTCCTATTCGTGCACGACGCGGAATTGAAGCAGCAACGTATCCTCCAAACACGTAACCTAAGAGCATGCTGGCAAGACTTCTGTCGCTCGTTCTGCTCGTCGGTATTCTGCGTGCGCAAACGCCTGCTGCCGAGACGACCGACCCTCTGGGCCGCGACTCCCCGCAAAGCTCCGTCTTCCGGTTCCTGGAGGCATGTCACGCGCGCGATTATTCCAAGGCGGCGTACTATCTTGATATGCGCCGCCTGGCTCCGGCCGAGCGCGCCACGGCGGGTCCTGAGCTTGCGCGTCAGCTGGAAGACCTGCTGGACGATACGCCCTTCGATATCGCCACACTCAGCCGCGATACCGCAGGCGATCAGTCAGACGACCTCGGCGCAGCACAGGAACACCTCGATACGTTTCACGTGGACGGGCAGACGCTCGATATGCAACTGGAAAGAGTTGAGCTCAAGCCCGGTCTAAAGGTTTGGCTCGTCTCAGCCGCCAGTGTCGCGATGATCCGGACAGCCCACCAGATAGTGGAGGAGACGCCATTCGAGAAGAAACTGCCCCAATGGCTCGTTACCTTTGAGATCCTGGACACTCCCGTTTGGCGCTGGATTGCCCTCCTGCTCGCCGCTTTCGCCCTCTGGTTTTTCGCGGGAGCCGTCGCGTGGGCGAGCACTGCAGCGGCACGGTCCCTCGTGGCATCAAAGGGTCCTTTGCGACTCTGCGTGGCGGCTGGTGGCTTCTGGAAAATGTTGCAACTGGTCCCACCCGCGTCGCTGTCCCGTCTCGTCCTCGAACGTGCGGTTCAGCTCATCTTCTTCCTTGGGCTGGCCTGGGCCGGGACCTCTATTGTCGACCTGGTCGCGACACGCTGGCATTCAAGGCTCGATCCGCGCGTGGAGGCCCTCAGTTATTCCGTTCTCCCCCTCGGCCGGCAAATACTCAAGCTTTCCCTCTACCTGATCGCTTTCCTGAGTGTCCTCAGCGGATGGGGTTACAGCACCTCGACGATCCTCGCCGGGCTCGGTGTGGGTGGCCTCGCCGTGGCACTTGCGGCGCAGAAGACAATCGAAAACCTGTTTGGTGGAATCTCCGTGATTGGCGACCGGCCGGTGCTGGTCGGCGACGCCTGCAGGTTCGGCGACCGAACCGGTACGGTCATGCACATCGGTCTCCGCTCCACCCGCATCCGCACTGCCGATCGCACAGTGATCAGCGTGCCCAACGGTCAGTTCTCAACAATGGCGCTCGAGAATATTTCCGGGAGGGATAAGATCTGGTTCCATCCCACGCTGAATTTGCGCCGCGACACCACGTCAGAGCAGTTGTCGCAGGTATTGGCATCGTTTCGCGCGATCCTTGCCAGCCAGCCCAAAGTAGAATTGGGAAAGATACCGGTGCGGTTTGTCGCTGTCGGCGCTTATTCCCTGGACGTTGAAATCGCCGTCTACATTACCACCGTGGACTATGATGAGTTTCTGACCCTGCAACAGGAACTCCTGCTGCAACTGCTTCAGGCAGTCGAGCGTGCCGGCGCGGCGCTGGCAGTACCGTTACAGGAAAGCTTCGATCCGCAACGGGCGCTCGAAAAAGGGCACGGATAAACTCCCGGCGTGCTGACCGGGGCTGAGTTTATCTCACGGTAATAGTAACGGAGGCGCTGGTTTGCAGTGCCCCGTCGGTGGCCAACGCACGCAGTTCGTAGGTTCCGGCTGCGGAGAAATATGCAGTCGTGACCGCCTTACCGTTCGTGACCGCGATTGGCCCGGCGCCGTCAAAGGTTACCCTCGCCGGTCCCCGGTATTCGAACCAGGTTACGGAAAGTCCGGCTTTGGGAAGCGCCTCGGCGTTGTTGGTCTGCGCCTGTGGAATTCCCGCCGTACGCGTCTCGCGCGGAGCACGCGGTTTGGGCAGTCCATCGTCGGTAACCAGCGCTGTTAATGTGACCGGATTCGCAACGTTCGCCGCAGCAATCGGGGCGATCGAAACCGATGGCGGCTTGTTGGGATCGTCTTCGCCCGGACTCAGATTGCCTCGGGTCATGATCAGGCGCTCCAGCATTTCCTCTTCGGGCAGGAGCTGCGCGTATGCCTTTTCGGTGCGGCCATGCGCCGTGATCGACCAGACGAGTTCCTTCTGACCCCAGTCCGCGGGCACCTGAACCCGAAAGAGCCAGGGCTGCCGGCGGGGCCGGAAATACGTCGGCTGGCCTTGATCCGCAGCGCCGGGTTCCAGCTTATTGTCGGGACCGGCGGGAATGGTCAACTCCTCTTTCCAGTTCCGGTTAAAGTAGCCGAAGACGAAGGTGAACGTGCCGTCCCTGTTTCGAAGCCATCCCTCATACACCGGCACGACGTTCTGGCCGCTGGAAAACTGCGTCTGGGGATTCACCGTCGGAAGCTGGGTCTGCGCCGAGGCGGGTAATAATCCACCGGCAGCCGCAATAAGGATCACGGAGGGGAAGATCGCCCGCATTACTGTCGGCCGATGGCCTTATCCGGCTGTTTTCCCGCGAGGGCATTTCTGGCCACAACGCGTTGCTCGAAGTCGGACGGATCCAGATAGACCAGGCTGACCCACGCGAAGCTCATCTCATCGATGGTCCTTTGTCCAAAGCCCGTCCAGTTTTTGGGATTCGGGTTGTGCGGGTTGTTATCGGTGTTGTCGTGCCAGGTGGTGATGTGTATGATCGTGCCTGCCGGCAGCAGCGGCGCGACCTCTTCGGCGTACGGGTACGTAATACTCCAGCCAAACTGGTAATCGCTGACGCAGCTAAGTGTTTCGGTGCGGGCCGGGCCGGGCCGCGCCGAATCCGGCCGGACATCCGGATAAATGGCTTCCATGCACTGCGCCTTGCCTCGCGTGTGGAAGTGCGGCTGGAATGCGGAAATCAGTGCGGGCTTCTGCAAACGAAAGTAGCCGTCACTCCGCGCAATCTGACCGGCGGGAATGTCGAGTTCGGTTACATCGCCCATATGCTGCGTGAACACCGTGTACCGGGGCTTCACGTTCTTCGGGTAGAATTTGAATCCCACCGAAACCTGAACTGGCGTTTCTTCCCCGCCGGGGTGCAGATGGAGATTCAGATGGATCTTCGAGCCGGCCCGGATCATACGGCCTGAGTTTTCCGGAAACAGGTCGGCGTTCTTGCCCACCGCATATTCGTTCAGGAACAGCCCCACCGGATCGTCTTCCGGATCTTCCACCAGGTTGGTGGTCGCATGGTGGATAACTTTAAACCCGGAATCGGGCTTGGTCTCCACCGCCGAAACGTACATGTCTTCTTTGAAACCGGGATCGAGGTCAATGTCGTAATATTCGTCACCGCCTTTTGCTTTCAGCCGGTACGGTTTCGGCATGGTAACGACCAGATCGGGCTCCCCAATGTGCCACCTGTCCAGCGCGCCGAATTTTCGGGGGGGCGGCATGTCGGACGGATTGCCTTCGGGCGCACCCTGATCGACCCACCTGGAAATCGTCGCTATTTCCGCGTCCGTCAGGGACGGATCGTCCTTGAATTTGTTAATGCCGACGTTGCGGTCGATGTGCCAGGGCGGCATCTGCCGGCGAACAACCTTCTCTTTGATGGAACGGGCCCACGGCCGGGAGTCCTG
>Ga0209698_10003315_pt1 | contig 18010 bp, 15 predicted proteins | sample LitLauG_LLR_2012_FD_187203 | JGI IMG/M metagenome (GOLD analysis project Ga0209698, IMG submission 187203) | Freshwater sediment microbial communities from Pennsylvania, USA - Little Laurel Run_MetaG_LLR_2012 (SPAdes) (version 2) | ecosystem: Environmental > Aquatic > Freshwater > Creek >...
CCGCTAACACCGCCGTCTTGATCTGCAGCAGCTTAACAATGGCGATGGCGGTCCGCGCGGCACAGTTGAGCAAACGCACGCACTTGATTTGGTATTTGATCGGAACGCTGATCTTCGGCAGCATCTTCCTGATCGTCAAAGCCTTCGAGTATCATGCTAAATATGTTGAGCACCTGATTCCCGGCCCCAACTTCGGCCCCGAAAATCTTGCTCCTCAGTTCATGCACAACGCGCAGATTCTGTTCTTTCTATATTTCTGCATGACCGGCATGCACGCCGTTCACATGATCGTCGGCGTAGGATTACTCACTTTCTTGATCATCCAGGCGTACCGAAACGTTTTCAACGCCGATAACTTCATCACCGTCGAAATGATCGGCCTCTACTGGCACTTCGTCGACATCGTTTGGATTTTCCTGTTCCCACTCCTCTACTTGATCGGACATTGGCACTGGTAAAAATATGAGCACGAACGAAAACGCAGCCGCACACAATTCGCACGTTCACATTCCGGCCGTAGGCACGCTCGTCGCCGTCTTCGCCGCGTTGATCTGCTTCACTTTCATCACCGCCTGGGTCGCCACCGTCAACCTTGGCGAATGGAACATCGTCGTCGCCATGGCCATAGCCTGCACCAAGGCGTCCTTAGTTGCCTGGATCTTCATGGGCGTTCGGTTCACCTCGCAACTCACCAAGCTATTCTGTATCGCGGGCCTGGTCTTCCTTTCGATTCTGATGCTGATCACCTTCAGCGATTACAGTAGCCGCAGTTGGACTTATCACGCCAAGCCTTGGGCCACGAACAAAGCCTTAGGCACCAGCAAATTTCTGAATAAGAGCGTCGACCAACCGCCGGCGCCCAAACCCGACGAAAAGTAAGCCCGCACACCCTTTGCGCTTCTATGCCCTTATTCGGCCCCATGCGTCAAGCTTGGGGCTTCCTCTTTTGATACGCTAAATCAAGTTTCAAGGAGGCGCTCCATGACCCAAACCCGTGTGCTCATAGCCGGATTCGCCGGCGGAATTGCGATGTTTCTCTGGATGTCCCTGGCACACATGGCCATCTCACCGTTGGCTACCGCCGGCATCAGCCAGATCAAAGCAGACGAATTCCCACTCCTCGATGCCCTTCACACCACCTTGGGCAATTCCTCTGGCATGTATATTTTTCCGTCGATGGATCTTAGTCGTCCCCAAGCCGACGCCATGAAAGACTACGACGCCAAACTCGTATCGAATCCCTCCGGCATCTTGATCTACCACCCCCCGGGCGCGCGCTCGCTCACACCGGGACAATTGCTCACTGAATTCCTCGCAGAAATGCTTGAAGCCATGCTAGCCATCTGGCTTCTGAGTAAAACGAACATCACATCGTTGGCAGGCAAAATCGGTTTCGTCGCCTTAGTGGGTTTGCTCGCGTCCATGCCCACCAATATTTCCTATTGGAACTGGTACGGCTTCCCGACCACCTACACTATCGCCGAAATGACCACCCAAATCATTGCCTTTGCCCTGGCCGGCACAGTAGCTGCGTTCATCTTGCGGAGCCGTAACGCGACCTGACGTGATTCACATAGAACTCATCACGAATGCGTTAGCCCTCCACCATGATTAAGTATTCGGCGTACAGCTCCTTGCATTGTGTTTTTCCACAGTATTTAGCTTGGGAACGCAGGCTTTGGGTTGAATGACGCAATTCCCGGTGATCGTAGAAATGCGTTTTCGATAGTTTAGCGCTGCCTGCTCGCATGCACACTTTCTTTCGGGAGAAAAGCGATGGCAAACGTACTGCTCTTAGTTCTTGTCGGGCTTGGTTTACTCCAATCTGGTTTGGCCGGCACGCTAAATCTTGGTTGTTCGCAATTTGTTAATTTTTCCACGACGGGCGGCAACTTTGTCTGTCAGTACGGCAACGCCAGCGCAACCATTTCGAACGGATTCGCCAAAGTTTGGGCGGACAGTACCATTCCCGAGCCCCCACCGAATTTTGGCGAATCTACAGAGCCATCGAGCGCCAATTGGAAGTCGACCTTGCTGCTTGACTTCACTAATGGACCCACCTGTTTACCTGGGGGCTGCTTCTTACCATGTTTATCTCTTCTTTCAGACCTTCCCGGCCCGAGCTTCGAGTCTGAGAGTGCAGCCTTCGCCTCGGTGGTCATATCACAAGGCACCTTCCCTCCAGCCCTCAGCACCTGTACTGGCGGTCCGTCTGATTTTTCGGCAACCAACGATATTCCGTACGCATTCGGCGTGACCCAAGCATTTGCGCTCGAACTTAGTGCAGCGGTGGGCGGCGGCCGTTTCGGTGGCAACGGCTCAGCGTCTTTTACCAGCTTCGAAGTATTCGATTCCGCAGGCAATAACATCACTTCTCAGGTGTCTTATACGTTAATCGATTCGGATGTGCCAGAGCCGCGCCCACTCTCACTATTGATGGGAGGTATTGCGATTTGTTACGGGGCAACCCGACGTTGGAAGGCCTGAACAAATTTCGTCGAGCGATATCGTGGTCGGCGGATCGCAGTTCGCATCCTATCTCTTTCAAAGTGAATCAGTGGCGTCAATCCAGCAGTCCGGCCATCCGCCGTGTTTCTAATATCCCCTCCGTACTACTTAGTACTCGGATAGGGCGAGTTCATTAACCCTTCCCAGACGATTCGATTAAACGCCACCGCATCCACCCGATCCTCCTCACGAAAATCAAACCCTCGCGTTTTCTCCGCCCAATATCTCGCCGAATGCGCAATCTTCACCGCTGGTGCCGCGAACGCCTCGCGCCGCGCTTCCGCACTCAGCGGCAATTTCGTATCAGCCAGCACGGCCGAGGGCCGTGCTTCAAAGCTCCACGCCTTCTGCTGCAAATCGAAAACATCGGTCATTGGGCGTGTCGTCGCCGTATTCAAATTCAGATGCTCCAAACCCAGCACATCCTCCATCGTCCGAATCATCGACACCGTCGTATAGTAATTCGAAACCACCGCCCCATGTTTCACGTACGGACCCGCCACATACGCCGTCGTCCGGTGCGCATCCACATGGTCCGGCCCATCCTGCGAATCGTCTTCAATCACAAAAATCAAAGTACCCTCCGCGTACCGTTTGCTTTTCGCCACTCGCTCAATCAACCGCGCCACCGCGTAGTCGTTGTCCGCCTGCTGCTTCTCCGGCGTGTTCACTCCTGAAATTGCCGTATCGAAATTGCCCATGTGATCGGTGCAAAGCTGCACCAGTTCGAATGATGGCAACTTCCCGTTCTCCTCAAACTCCGCAAACTCGCGCTCCCATTCAGCCTCTCGATAAAAATCCGGATACCCAGGATCAAATCCACGATAGTAATGGTCGCCATGCTGGTACAGTTCCGGATTCGAAGGCCGTTGCATCCTCACCTTCGCTTTGAACGGATACGGTTCTCGCGGCGCATCTGCTGCCATATCGCTCATCGCTCCATACTCACGAAACGTCAACCCTTTGCGCAACACGGCGTCCCAGATGTAACCCTTGCCTCGCGCCGCTCCTATCGGACCATCCGGCTCCGCCACATTCGCCGTGCCTGGCAACAAATCCGGATCGTCCGGCGTCGCCGGGTTCGCCTCTTTCCGTTCCTTCAACGTTGCCAGCCCAATATTAATATCCCGATTCGTCCCTTCAAATTCGTACTGCAAACCGCGTCCCGCGTAGTTCACCGCATTCGCCTTCACGCCAAAATCGGACTCCCGTCCGGACGTGCTCCACGGCCACCCATCGCCACTCACCTCCCCGGAATTGTAGAAGTTATCCAGATCCACAAAGTCAGTCGCGATCCTATGAAAGTTCGGTGTGATCCGCTCGCCAAATTCGGCCAGCCGTTTGTCGCCATTGCCATGCGCCAAATCGCCCAACACCTGGTCGTATGTGCGGTTCTCCTTGATGATGTAGATTACATGCTTGATTCGCTGGCGCAAGCCTGTCATCATCTTTTCATCGCGTGAATTCGGCAGCATCGCGTAATCATTGTTCGCTCCTACAATGCGCGTCAAATGTTCCAACTCTTCCGCGCCCGGCACCGGTACCGTCAACAGCCCCGCCTTTTCAAGCTGATAAATGTATTGATTCTTTCCCGTCAGTTGCACGGCCATCCCAGGCTTCGTGTCATTGTCCTTACTTTTCAGATGCAGGTCCGGATTCGGCCCCGGCATTGTCTTTCCATTGGCAATGAATAGTCGCTGATCATCTTGGCTCACGCTCACCGAATTCGGCGACCATCCCGTCGGTATCAAACCAACCACCTTCGATGGTTCACCCAGTTTGATCACCGCCACTGAATTCGAACCTCCATTCGTTACATACAGCGTCTTCTCATCGTGCGCCAGCACCAAACCGTTGGGCGCGCTTCCTGTGTAGCCTTTCACATTCTTCAACAACCACTCGGGAGCCGTAGTCGGAATCTCTTCCAAAATCTCGCCGCGCGCTGTATCAATTACGGTCACCGAATCGCTGTTATCCGCCGCCACAAACAGTTTGCTTTGGTCCCGGTTCAGAATCATCTTGTTCGGGTTGCCACGCATCCGGATTCGCCGCACTACTTTCTGCGCATTCTCCAACCTCACTTCCAATACTTCGCGATCACGCAAACTCGAGACGTAGACAGTATCGTTCCCTTTCGCCGCCACCCAAAACGGATATTCGCCGCCTGCCACGCCTGCCTTCGCCGCTTCGATTTTTCCAGGCCGCAATTCAATCTCGTGTGTCACCATCCGCGTGCGCAGGTCGACTAGGGTGACCGAATCGTTGTACAAATTTGCCACCGCCGCGAACGTGCCGTCTCCCGTCACCGCAACACCCGCGCTTGCCAACGCTTCCTTACCTCGCGCCAATCCCAGCCCACCCATCGTGTGCCCGAGTTGAATAGGGTCGCCATCCTCCGCCCAAATTCCATTTGCGCCCTTCCTAAACACATGCAGGTTGTCATCTTTCCCTCCTGCGATATAGAAATGCTTTCCATCCAGAGCAAGCGCCATACCCGCAAACGTATTCGGCACCTTCAACACTTGTGTCTTGCGAGGCGTCGCTCCCGAGATATCGTAAACAAAAACATATTCGTTCGAAGCGTCTTCAATATTCTTGTCGGCGTCGTTTTTGATGCGATTAAAACCGGTCGTTAAAACAAAAAGGGTTTTGCCTTCGCCATCCACTAGCGTTGTCATCGCCTGCCCCGCCAAATAATGCGGGAAATCCGGCAACTCGGGATTCAGCGACTCAAGATGCGCTCCGCGCGTCGCGAGGGGCGTGATTCGTTTGCCCGTGGGAAGTAGGCTCTGCTTGCTGTCGTCCGGCTTTAAAGCGAAAACAGATTGCCTAAAGAGGAGCTGATATGCCAAATATCCCAACACCAAACAGAAACAGATCAGAAAGACGCACTTGCGCATTCATCTATTCTGTATGCTGCTGCTCTGGGAGGCAAGTAGTGAAACAAAGGAAGGAGGCGAGCCGGGGGTCCCGCCCATTGAAACGTAAAACAGATTTGTAACGTTAATCAGCCGCCAACCGCAAAGGCCGTCCGCATTCTTAATCTGCCTTCAGGACGGTTGGGAACAAGAACAACTTCCCTAATTGAATATTGATCTGCATGCCCGCTCGAGCATGACAGCTCGAACGTCGTGTTCCTGGAAGAGCTCACCTCTTGCTTTTCCAGCGAGACCAGCGAATAAACGGTTTCTCCGCAAGTCCGGCAATTGAATCGCGCGTAGGTACAGCTAGTTGTCATACGTCTTCCATTTTACCCAACTGTAATTCCATTTCGCGAGTTCCTTCCGTTTTCACCTAGACATCTAGGTTAAGAAGAAAATAGAGCTTCCGCCATTAACCATGCGCTATTGTTGATCGATATGCCCCTCTTCGCGCGCCTCTGTCTACTTTTGACGGTCTGCTTTCCTAGCCTCTCTCAAACAGTTTCACCGGTAATGTTCGCCGGTCTCAAATGGAGATTGCTCGGCCCCTTCCGTGCTGGGCGCACAATTGCCATCTCTGGCGTGCCTGGAGATGGCGCAACTTTTTATACCGGTGGTGTGGATGGTGGCGTCTGGAAAACCGACGATGCCGGTACCGTCTGGTCCCCTGTCTTCGACAAACAAGCCGTCGCCTCCATCGGGGCGCTCGAGGTAGCGCCTTCCAATTCCGCCATCATCTATGCCGCCACCGGTGAATCCGACATCCGTTCCAACCTTGCTTCGGGCGATGGCGTATACAAATCTACCGACGCCGGCAAAACCTGGCAGAACGTCGGTCTGAAAGACACTCGTCAAATTTCGCGCGTCGCAGTCCATCCAACGAATCCAAACATCGTTTTCATCGCCGCACTTGGCCACGCGTATGCACCCAACGATGAACGCGGCGTCTTCCGTTCAAACGATGGCGGCGCAACCTGGGAAAGGGTTCTCTTCAAAAGTCCATCCATCGGTGCAGCCGATCTCGCGCTATCGCCCGATAACCCTGAAGTCGTCTTCGCCTCTCTCTGGGAGGCCTACCGTCCGCCGTGGAGCACGTATGCTCCGATTGCCGGACCCGGCAGCGGCCTCTATCGTTCCACCAACGCCGGCACTGATTGGCAAGAAATCAAAGGCGGCGGCTTTCCCGACTCTCACGTCGGCCGCATTGGCATCGCCATCGCTGGTGGCACAAAAGGCCGCCGCATCTACGCCACCGTCGAAGCCGAAAATAATCAAGCCGGCCTCTATCGTAGCGATGACGGCGGCGATACTTGGACCAAGGTCAACGCCGATCCCCGCCTCACCGGCCGCGCCTGGTATTTCAGTTCCATCACTTGCGATCCCAACGATCCCAACACCGTTTACATCCCCAACGTTTCGCTCTACAAATTGACTGACGGCGGAAAAGCGCTCAGCATCCTTCGCGGCGCTCCGGGTGGCGACGATTATCACCAACTCTGGATCGACCCCGCCAACTCGCAACGCATGGGCCTAGCCACCGATCAAGGAACCACCATCACTCTCAACGGCGGCCGCACCTGGAGCACTTGGTTTAACCAACCCACCGCGCAGTTCTACCACGTCACCACCGACAATCAATTTCCCTACCACGTCCTAGGCGCGCAACAAGACAGCAGTACCGCAGCCACCGCCATCCGCTCAGACTACGGCCAGCTTGACGCCCGTGATCGCTTCAGTTTCGGCCAAAGTGAAAGCGGCTGGGTTGCCGTCGATCCTCGCGATTCCAACATCATCTATTCAACCGGTTCCTATGGCACCATCGACCGCTTTGATCGCCGGACCGGCCAGAGCCACAACGTTGCGCCGTCGCCCTTCGTTCAATTCGCCTCTTCCATGCCGTATCGTAAATACCGCGCTACCTGGACACCCGCTCTCGTCTTCTCTCCAAGCGAACGCGGAGCGCTGTACTTCGCCACACAGTACGTAATGAAAACTCTCGATGGCGGTCTTCACTGGCAAACCATCAGCCCCGATCTAACAGGCAAAATCGCCAGCGCTCCGAAGGAATCCACTGTCACCGTCGAAAACGCCAAAGAGCAAGGCTTCGGCACCGTTTACTCCCTCGCGCCTTCGCCACTCAGTGCCACGCAAATATGGGCAGGCACCGATACCGGCCTCATCCACCTTACTCGCGACGGCGGCAAGCACTGGCAAAATGTCACTCCGCCCGATCTCACACCCTGGAGCAAAGTCACCCACCTCGAAGCCTCGCACTTCAACCTCGGCGAAGCCTATGCTGCCATTGATCGCCACCGCTTAGACGACCGCAAGCCATACATCTACCGCACCCGCGACTTCGGCAAGACCTGGACGCTCCTCATCGACGGCATCTCCGACCCCGCCTTCCTCAACTGCATTCGCGAAGATCCAAAACGCCAAGGCTTGCTCTACGCCGGCACCGAATTCGGCGTCTATGTCTCGTTCGATGACGCCGCCCATTGGCAGCCACTGCAATTGAATCTTCCAGTGACTTCTGTCCGCGATCTCGTCATTCACGACAACGATTTGATCGTCGCCACGCATGGGCGAGCCTTCTGGGTCATCGATAACATATCGCCTCTCCGCGAGTTGCACGCAACGGCTCCCCAAGAGGCGCTCCTTTTCCGGCCCGCCAAAACCGTCCGTATCAATAACGACCCCTTCACCGGCACGCCCATTCCACCTGACGAGCCACAAGCAACAAATCCGGAGGCCGGAGCCTATATTGACTACTACGTACCTCACGACGTCCACGAAGTCACCCTCACCATCACAACCACCGACGGCAAAGTCATCCGCCGCTTTAGCAGTAAAGACAAACCCATTCCGCCGCCCACAACTCTACCCATAGCCCCGCGCTGGCTCCCTGCCCCGCCCCAGCTCTGCACCCGGGCCGGAGCCCACCGCTGGATCTGGGATCTCCATTGCGGCCGCGGCGCTGAAGTCACCGGCGATAGTGACGATGACGACGGCCCGCGCGCACCCGGTCCTTTCGTCTTGCCCGGCACCTATCAAGTCAAACTCACCGTCGACGGCAAAACGACCGCGCAACCCTTGACCATCCTCATGGACCCGCGCTCGCTTGCCACGCCTGCCGATCTTAACCAGCAGTTGACTTGGGCCCAGAAAGTCTTCACCTCCATGGTGGAAGCCAACAAAGCCATCGCGCACCTAACCGATCTCGCGTCCAAATCCAAAGACGCCCAAGCCACGCTCGCCGGAATCCAAACGATCGCCCGTACTCTGAACGGCCTTCTCAACGCCATCGAAAGCGCCGACCGCACGCCAACATCGCAAGTCATCGCCGCCTATCAGGAGGCTTCGCAAAAGCTCGCGCCGCTTCTTAAACAAGGTCGGTCGTTATAATCAGGATTCCGTTCCTCATGCCGAGCGCGCCGTCCTCGATCGATTGGTTCCCCTTGTGGCTCAGCCTCCGCGTGGCTGGCATTGCCACTTTAATCGTGCTCACCCTGGGCACGGCCATCGCCTATTTGCTGTCACACAAGACATTTCGCGGTAAAGAAGCGGCAGATTCGCTCATCACTCTGCCGCTCGTGCTTCCGCCTACCGTCCTCGGTTACTATCTCCTCGTCTTACTGGGCCGCAACTCCGGCCTGGGTCATATTTACCAATCCCTTTTCGGCCAACCCCTCGTTTTCACTTGGCAAGCCGCCGTCGTTGCCGCCGTTCTACACTCGGCGCCTATCTATATAAAGGGCGCGCGCACAGTGCTGGAAGCCGTTGATTACCGTTTCGAATGGGTCGCCCACAGCCTTGGCGCTTCCGAATGGCGAACCTTTTCCCGCATCACGCTGCCGCTCGCCTGGCGTGGCCTTAGTTCTCTCGCCTCGCTCTGTTTCGCCCGCTCTCTTGGAGATTTCGGCATCACCATGATGGTAGCCGGCAACATCCCCGGCCGCACGCAAACACTCTCCGTAGCTATCTTCGACGCCGTCGAATCCGGCAACGGCCAAATGGCCCGCGTCCTCGTCCTCATCATGTCCGCCACTGCGCTCATTCTTTTGTGGGCGGCGTCACGCCTCTCTCGCCCCACCGCGCGCCCGAGCCATAACGGATGAGTTCGCCACCCATTAAGATCGACGCCCGCCTGCTCAAACGTCTCTCCGCCGGCGGCGAGACTGAAGCCTTTGAACTCAATGTCCATTTAAAGAGCGATGCCGCCACCACCGTCCTCTGGGGCGCAAGCGGCGCTGGCAAAACCCTCGCCCTCAATTGCCTCGGTGGCTTCTCCACTCCCACCGAAGGCCGCATCCTTGTCAACGATCAACTCTATTTCGACGGCGCAACGGGCGTTAACTTGCCGCCGCGCCACCGTCGCTGCGGCTACATGTTCCAAGATCACGCCCTCTTCCCGCACATGACGGTCCGTGAAAATCTCAAGTTTGCCGCCGCCTCTGCCCGCCACAATTCCCGCCTCGATAAGCACCGCCGCATGAACGATCTTCTCGAAGCATTCGATCTCACAGATCTTGCCCAACGCAAGCCCGCCCAACTCTCTGGCGGCGAAAAGCAGCGCGCCGCACTCGCCCGCATGTTAGTAGGTGACCCGTATCTCCTGCTACTCGACGAACCAACGCGCGGCCTCGACGCTCGTCTCCGCCAAGCTTTCTATGAAGTTCTCCGCACTACCCGCGAACGATCGCAAGCCCCCATCGTTCTTGTCACGCACGATCTGGAAGAATGTATGCAACTGGCTGATCACGTCTGCCTCATGGAAGCCGGCCGTTTCGTGCAAAGCGGTCCGCGTGAGCAAGTATTCGCTCGCCCTGCCACTCTCGAAGTCGCCCGTGCCCTCGGCATCTACAACTTGCTCCCCGCCACTGTCTCCGCCCTCGACCCCGGCCGCGACACCAGTTCCCTCGACATCGCCGGTTCCCAACTCCAAGGCCGCTACCTGAAAGGCCAGCTCATCGGCGACCAAGGCTACCTGTGTGTCCGCCAAACCGAAGCCCGCCTCTTGCCGAACATCGGCCGTCGCGAACCGAATCAGCTCCTTCTGCGCACAACTGGCACGGTTCCCTCCGCCCAAGGCGTTAAGGTTCTTCTCGAGTACGACGCCGCCGCCACCGTCAGCGAAGACGAGTACACTCACTTGCGCGGTGAAGATGTTCTCAAGCTTGAAATTCCACCCTCTGCTGTATACTTCATTCCGAAGAAGTGAAACGCTACTACATCACTGATCGCAAAGCGGTCGGCGGCTTCCGTCCCTTGCTCGATGTCATTCGCGACCAAATGCAACTCGGCGTTGACTACATCCAGATCCGCGAAAAAGATCTCAACGCCCGCGAACTCTTCAACTTCACCATGGCCGTTCTCGAAGCCCGCGCCCAAGATCCCAACGTCCACGCCCATCCAAAAATCCTCATAAACACCCGTGCCGATGTCGCTAAAGCCACCGGCGCCGACGGCGTTCATCTCCCCGGCCCCGCACCGCGGGAAACCCTGCCCGGCCTCCTCATCGGCCGCTCCTGTCACACTCTCGACGAAGTCAAATCCAGCAACGCCGACATCCTCACCTTCGGCCCCGTCTTCCCTTCCCCCGGCAAAGGCCCCGCCATTGGCATTGAGACTTTTGCCCAAGCCTGCGGCTACGGCAAACCCATCTTCGCCCTCGGCGGCATCACCTGGGAAAACGCCGCCGCCTGCATGCAAGCAGGCGCAACGGGCATCGCGGGGATTCGCCTTTTTCAGCAACCCGACTTAGACTAGCCTGCCGTTCCTCATCTCGTTCTGCCGCTCATCACAACTCTTCCGGCGACCGACCGCATCCAAATTATCCTCATCACATGCTCAAGCTCGTCAAATTCTGCTTTTTCGTTCTCCTTGTTTCAGTAGCCATCCAAGCCGCTTCCTTCACTGTCGAAGTCTCCGGCACCGGCAAACCCGTCATCCTCATCCCGGGCCTTGGCTGTTCCTCCGAAGTCTGGAACGAAACCGTCGCCCACCTCAACATGGAGGGATACCAGACCCACGCCCTCACTCTCGCCGGCTTCGGTGGCACCCGCGCCCTTTCTTCTGACCGCCTTCTCGCCACCGTCCGTGAAGACGTCGCCTCTTACATCCGCGACAAACATCTTGATCACCCAGTCATCGTCGGTCACAGCCTCGGCGGGTTCCTCGCTCTCTGGCTCGCTGAAACCAATCCCGACCTCCCGTCCAAAGTCATCAGCGTCGAAGGTCTGCCCTATATATCCGCCATTCTCAATCCCGCCATCACTCCCGAAGCCGTGCAAACCAATACCATCGCCATGCTCAAAAGCTTCGCCTCCGCTAACGACGATCAGTTCAAGCAACTCCAGCGTCAATCCATCGAAGCCATGGTCTCTGCACCCGCCAACGTCGAGCGCGAAATGAAAGTCGCCACCACCGCCGACCGCGGCGCATTCACCGAAGCCATGCTGGAAATGACCGTCACCGACCTCCGCCCCGATCTCAAGAAAATTCAAGCCCCCACGCTCGTCCTTGGCGCTTGGATCGCCTACAAAGAATACGGCGCCACGCACGACAGCAGCACTCAGCTCTACACCGCGCAATTCCCCAACGCCCCATCCGTCAAACTGGTCATGAGCGACACCGCCAAACACTTTATCCAACTCGATGCACCCGATTGGTTCTACAATCAGGTTGACCAATTCCTGCGAGGAAAGTAACGTCATGCAGACCCTCTACTGGAGCCTCCAACTCGCTGGCTGGGGCTCCTACTTCACTCTTTGCGCCACCCTAATGTACTTGCACGATCCCCGCCCCTCCGGCCCACTGGCTTGGGTGTTCATCATGCTCGGACATTTAGCCGCGGCACATGCTTTGCGCTACGGAATCCGCCGTTGGCACTGGTTAGACCTATCCCCCGCGCAACTCGTCGCCAAACTCTTCATTGCCTGCATCGTTCTCGCCTTCGCCGTAAACTTATTACTCGCGCCCATTCCGCCGCTTCTCGGCCTCAACTCTCTGGCGGTCCAGTTCTCCATGTTCCGCATGTTCGTGCCCTACTCGTTCGTGCTTTTTGCCGTCTGGTGCCTCGTCTATGTCGCCTTCCAGTATTTCTTCCGCTATCGCGACAGCGAAATGAATCGCCTCCGCCTCGAAGCATCCATTACCGAAGCCGAGCTCCGCGCCCTCAAAGCGCAAGTGAATCCGCATTTTCTTTTCAATTGCCTCAACAACCTCCGCGCGCTCGTCGCGGAAGATGCCGATAAAGCCCGTGAAATGCTTCTGCGCCTTTCCGAACTTCTGCGTTATTCCCTCGAAGCCGCACGGCTTGATAAGGCGCCGTTTGAAGAAGAACTGCACATCGTCGAGGCCTACCTCGCGCTCGAAAAGCTGCAGTACGAAAAACGCCTAAGCTGGCGCTTCAACATCGCTCCAAGTGCCCTCCCAGTGCTCATTCCACCCATGCTCTTGCAGCAACTCGTAGAAAACGCCATCAAACACGGCATCGCCGCGGCCACAACCGGCGGCGAGATCCTCATTTCCGCAACCAACGCAAAATCCGGCCTTGAACTCCGCGTCGAAAATACCGGCACCATCAAAGAGTCGGGCCGCAAAGGCTTCGGCATCGAAAATGTTCGCCAGCGTCTTCGCTTGCTCTGCGGTTCCTCCGCATCCTTCGATCTTCAAACCGTCGGCGAAGGCCGCGTAGCAGCGATTGCGCGCATCCCACTACCCGCATGAAAGTTCTCCTAATCGAAGATTCCCGCCTCGCTCGCGCCGAGATGAAGCGGCTACTCTCCTCGGAAACCGACATCCAAATTTGCGGCGAAGCAGAAAACGCCGATCAAGCCGAAACGCTCATCGCCTCCACCGAACCCGATCTTCTCTTCCTCGACATCAACCTACCCGGTCGCGACGGCTTCGAGCTACTAGCGGCTCTCGACTCCGCCCCGCCCGTCATCTTCTGTACTGCCTATAGCCAGCACGCCGTCCGCGCCTTCGAACAAAACGCTCTCGACTACCTCGTCAAACCCGTCGAACCGTCTCGCCTCTCACGCGCTCTCGATAAAGCCCGTCAATCCCTCGAATCAGAGCGTGGCATCAAGAAACAGGTGAAACTCGGTCTACATGACCGCGTCTTCGTCCGCGATGGCGAACGCTGTTGGTTCGTCACCCTCAAAGACGTCCGCCTCTTTGAGGTCGAAGGCAACTATTCGCGGCTGTACTTCGGTAGCGAGCGCCCGCTCGTTCCCAAATCTTTAAACCACCTCGAATCCCGCCTCGACCCTCAGCTCTTTTTCCGCATCAGCCGCCGCCACATCGTCAATCTGCAATGGATCGCCGCCATCACCCCATCCGTCTCCGGCGGCCTCCAGCTCACGCTCAAATGTGGCGAAGAAGTCGAAGTCTCCCGCCGCCAGGCATCCCTCTTCCGCGAAGCTCTCAGCCTCTAAAACTTTCTCCTTGACAGCTTAGGGGAACCCGCTGTACACTCCTGAGTAGATTAGGAGTCCACATGCCGCCGTCTTCGGCACAACTTCTTCCCGGCACCCTCGACCTGCTCATACTCAAAGCAGTCTCGCTCGGCCCGCTTCACGGCTACGGCGTTCTTCTCCGCATCGGCCAAATCTCCAACCAAGCACTCCTCATTGAGCAAGGCGCACTCTACCCCGCCCTCTTTCGCCTGGTCCGCCAGGGCCTCTTATCCGCCACCTGGGGCACCTCGGAAAACAATCGCCGCGCCAAGTTCTACGAACTCACCATCGCCGGCCGCAAACGTCTGCGCGATGAAACTGGCGCTTGGAACCGTCTCGCCACAGCCATGGGCTCTGCTCTTGCCGCCCAACCGGAGGAATTATGAACTTCGCCTCTTTCCGTTCCCTCGCCGCCAAGTTTCTCCGCCCTTCGCAGACCCACAGCGAGATGGACGAAGAGCTTATGTCCCACATCCAACACCGTGCCGACGATCTCGAACGCCAAGGCAGCACTCGAGCCGAAGCCGAACGCCGCGCCCGCGTCGAATTCGGCGGCCAAACTCGCTTCAAAGAAGAATGCAACGAAGCGCTCGGCGGCAACTTCTTCGAAACGCTACTGCAAGACACCCGCTTCAGCCTTCGCGGTCTTCGCAAATCGCCAGGCTTCCTTTTCGTGGCCGTAATCACTCTCGCCTTCGCCATAGCCGCCAACGCCGTCGTCTTCGGTATCCTCGACGGCCTAATACTGCGTCCCCTCAACGTCCCCCAATCTGAAAGCCTTTGGGGCACAGCCTACGGCGATAACGCCATGTGGCAAACCTATCCCAACTATCTCGACCTCCGCGCCCGCAACCATTCCTTCGAAGACCTTGCCGCCTTCAAATTTGCCTTCGTCGGACTAAAAAAGGACAATGACGCCTCACTCGCCAATGGTTTCGCCACCACCGGCAACTACTTCGACGTCCTCCGCATCCATCCATACCTAGGCCGTTTCTTCAACTCATCAGACGAGCACGGTCCAAACAGCGCGCCCTATGTTGTTCTCAGCTACGCTTATTGGCATCGAACCTTTCTAGATGATCGATCTGTGCTCGGCCGCAACGTCGCCCTCAACAAGCATCCGTTCACCATCATTGGCGTCGCACCGCCCGGCTTCCAGGGCACGCTCCTTTTCATCGACCCTGATTTCTTCATCCCCATCGTCAATCAAGAACAGGTCGACGGAGAACCTCTGCTGAACGCCCGCGCCAATCCCGACGGCATTTTCGAAGCCTTCGGTCATTTGAAATCCGGCGTCACTCCCGCCCAAGGCACCGCTGACCTGAACTCGGTCGGCAGCTCTCTCGAGAAGACTTATCCCAAACAATTCGGTCACAAAACGTCTTCCCTGGTTCGTGAAGGCCTCACCTCTTTTGGCGGCCCGGCGCGCGCATTCGTTTTTGGATTAATGCTCTTGGCGAGCCTGATCTTACTCGCTGCATGCGCAAATCTCGGCGGTCTCTTCTCCGCGCGAGCAGCCGACAGATCCCGCGAAGTCGCTCTTCGTCTCGCACTCGGCGCGAGTGCCGGTCGCATCTTGCGCTGGCTCTTTACTGAAGCAATGCTCGTCTCATTTGCCGGTGGCGCGGCCGGCCTCGCCGTCGGTATCTTCCTCTTGCGCCAACTCGGCAATTGGCGGCCCTTCTCTGGCGCAGCCCTCCACATACCGGTCGAGCCAAGCCTCGAAGTCTACGTGTTCGCCCTCGCGTTGGCTCTGCTCAGCGGCTTTCTCTTCGCACTCCTTCCGGCACGCCAGGTTCGCCGGACAGACCCTTACCAAATCGTCAAGTCTGGATCCACCAGCCGCCCCGGACGCCGCCTCGCTTTCCGTGAATTGTTGCTCATCATTCAAATCACAATCTGCGCAGTCCTCGTCACTTCTTCCATGGTCGCCATTCTCGGCATGACCCGATCCCTCTACGGCCACGTTGGCTTCGAACCGCGCAACACCGTTTTAGCCAGCGTGAATCTAACCATGGCCGGATACACGGGCGACAGCGTGCTCGATATGCAAACCCGGATGATCCGTGCCCTCGAAGCCATTCCTGGTGCCGACGCCGCTGGCTTGGTCGACAACTATCCTCCGCTGGTGAATCTTGCCGGCAGGCGGACCAACGTCTTCAAGCAAACTGCCAACGACCTCCGGCCGTCCAACATCGCGCTCACTCCCTATCGCTACGATGTCTCGCCTGATTATTTGCACGCTGCTCAAACCGCTCTGCTCGCTGGTCGCTCGTTTTCTTGGCACGACGATAAAGCTGCCCCCAAAGTCGCTATCGTGAATCGCGATTTCGCGACGCGCCTCTTTGGTTCCATCAGCGGCGCCATCGGCAAGTCGTTCAAAGCCGAAGATGGATCTCTCACCCAGATCATTGGTGTGGTCGAAAATGGCAAGTATCAAGTCCTGACTGAAGACCAACAACCAGCCGTCTTCTTCTCGTTCCTGCAATCTCCAATGAGCGCAGCGTTTCTAATTGTCCGCTCTAAACGAGACCCCCAACAAATCGCCGCCGAAATACGCACCAAACTGCACGCGCTCGACCCCGGTCTGCCCCTCGATACGCAGACTTGGGACAACCTGCTCCACGTCGTCCAATTCCCTTCCCGCGTTGCGACGATTGCTCTCGGGATCCTTGGCCTGATGGGCGCAATGCTCTCCCTCACCGGCATCTTCGGCATGGCGGCTTATTCCGTTAGCCGCCGCCTGAAAGAATTCGGCATTCGCCTCGCTCTCGGCGCACGCCGTAAAAACGTGCTGGAGGCCGCTCTCGGTCGTCCCGTCAAATTACTCGCCTTTGGTTCTGTCGCTGGCTTGATTCTAGGAATTCTCGCCAGCAAAGTACTCGAATCCATCGTCTACCAAGCCACACCTCGCGACCCGTTCGTCCTCGCCGCCGTCATCGTTTCCATGTCACTGCTCGGTCTACTCGCCACCTGGATTCCCGCCCGGCGCGTACTTTCAATTGATCCACTGCGACTCCTGCGGGACGAATAAGCCTTCGGAAAGCATTAGAAAACTGGCTCGTGTTGTAAGATTGACGTTCCGCCTGTTTGCATGAACCTTCTCCCGAAAGACGAAAAATTCTTCGAGTTTTTCCATCAACAATCTAGTATTCTTTGCCAAGCCGCCAGTCTTCTCCTCAGCGGGCTGCAGGGCGGCTTCCCAAGCATGTGCGAGATTTCAAAACGCATGGAAGTCTTGGAGCGTAGCGGAGACGACGTCACCCATAGGCTTTTCGACCGCCTCCGCCAAACCTTCATCACGCCTTTCGATCCTGAAGACATTCAATCGCTTGCCACATCTTTAGACAACGTCCTCGATACCATCGAAGACGCCACTTTCCGCATCGTTGCTTATCGAATCGATCCCATCCCTGAAGCCGCGGTGGAACTCGGACGCATGATCGCAAATTGCTGCACTACGCTCGACAAAGCGCTGCATGCCCTCGAAAAAAAGGGCTCCGTTATGGAAGCCTGCATCGAAGTCAACCGCCTAGAAGAAGAGGCCGACGCCGTCGAACGCGCTATGCTCGCTAAACTCTTCAGCACCGAGACCGACGCCATCGCCCTCATCAAACTCAAAGAACTGTACGAGCTGCTTGAAAGTGCCACCGACCGCTGCGAAGACGTAGCCGACGTCATTCAGAACATCTCCGTTAAGAACCTCTAACCTGCCATGGTCAATCTCGATCTCATCGGCCTGATCGTTCTAGTCGCGCTCGTTTTCGATTTTGTGAACGGCTTTCACGATGCCGCGAACTCCCTCGCCACCGTTGTTGCCACTCGCGTCCTCACACCCACCAAAGCCGTCATCATGGCCGCTGCCTTCAATTTTCTGGCCGCCTACTTCTTCGGCACCGGTGTGGCAGCCACCATCGGCCGCGGCTTCGTCAATACCAAAATTGTTACCTCTTATGTAATCTTGGCCGGGCTCATCGGAGCCATCTCCTGGAATTTGTTTACTTGGTATCTCAAATTGCCGGTCAGCTCCTCGCACGCCTTGATCGGCGGCTACGCGGGAGCAGCCGTTGCCAAAGCTGGCGTTTCTGGACTCGTCATGGGCAAGTGGCCCAGCAC
>Ga0209698_10003316_pt1 | contig 18010 bp, 16 predicted proteins | sample LitLauG_LLR_2012_FD_187203 | JGI IMG/M metagenome (GOLD analysis project Ga0209698, IMG submission 187203) | Freshwater sediment microbial communities from Pennsylvania, USA - Little Laurel Run_MetaG_LLR_2012 (SPAdes) (version 2) | ecosystem: Environmental > Aquatic > Freshwater > Creek >...
GGTATGCACTTGATCTACGCACCGGCTGGCGCATGTTTGGGCGGCCAGCCGATTTTGATCGGCTGTTTTGGCCCGCACCGGCGTGTTGCACCGCGGCACGGTGTTTGCGTATGTGGTGTCCATGCATAGCAGCGAATCACGCGCGTGAAAGTCCTGCTGGCCGACGATGACGCGGACCGCGCCGGCGCTGTCGCCCGCATCCTTGCCGCCGACACCGGACTGACGGTTGTGCGGTTGAAGCCCAACGAATCCCTGGCCGAGGCGGTCGCCGCCCTGGCCCCGGACGTGGTGCTCGTCGACATGGCACGCCCGGATCGGGACGCGCTCGATGGAATTCGTCAGGTGGCGGCGCTGAATACTCGGCCCGTGGTGCTGTTCGTCGATGAGGATGACCCTGCCTTCATGGAGGCGGCCATCCATGCCGGCGTGTCATCGTACAACGCAATTGGTCTGCCGCCGCCGGACGTCAAACCGATCCTGCGCGCGGCCGTTGCCTTGTTTCGCCGCCATCAGCAGGCCCGGAATGATCTGAACCAAGCGGAGAACCGGCTACAGGAACGGGCGGTCATCGACCGGGCGAAGGCCCTGCTGATCAAGCAGCGCCGCCTGAGCGAACCCGATGCCTATAAATTTCTCCGCCGCAGCGCCATGAGCAGCGCTCGGCGGATCGTCGATGTCGCGCGTGAACTCGTCAAAGAACTGGAAGGGAGCTGAGGATGAGCAAGCCGATCCGCATCGGGCTGTTGCGCCTGGTGGACAGCGCCCCTGTCATCGTGGCCGAGGCGAGAGGCCTTTTTCGCCAGTTGGGCCTCGACGTCCAAATCAGCATCGAGCCATCCTGGGCCAACATCGCCGACAAACTGACTTACGGCATCCTGGACGCCGCGGTGATGTTGCCGCCGTTGGCACTGGCGGCTTGTGCCGGGCTGCGCGGACCGAAAGCCCGTTTGGTGGTGCCGTTGTCGTTGAGCCAGGGCGGCAACGCCATCGTGGTCAACCTCCGGGCCGCGGAGGGCCTGACCACCGGCGGCGCCCAACCCAGGCTTGGTCTGCTGGAATGGCTTCGGGCCCAGAGCATTCGGCCGCGCTTTGCCGTGGTGCATGCTTTTTCCACGCACAACCTGCTGCTGCGGTACTGGCTGGCATCCGGCGGGGCCGACCCGGATCGCGACATCGAAACCGTTGTGATCCCGCCGGAGCAAGTCGTCGGATCACTCGCCGCTGGCAACATCACCGGATTCTGCGCCGGCGCGCCATGGGGCGACGTGGCGGAACAGAAGAACGCCGGGCGGATCTTGCTCGGCACGTCGGCGATTTGGCCGTTCCATCCGGAAAAATGCCTGTGCGTCGGCCAGGCCTGGGCCGAAGCCAACCCGGAGATGTTGCGAGACCTGCTGCGGGCGGTGCTGCGTGCCCAGATTTTGTGCGATCTGCCCGAGGAAGCGCCGGGCATAGCGGCCTTGCTGGCTGATCCGGATGAGCTGGGCCTGCCGGTGGACGCGTGCCGAGCGGCGCTGCCGGGTGGGTCTGGGGCTGAGTTGATCCGGTTCTACAACCGGGAAGCCTGGTTTCCGGCACGGGCGCATGCCCGTTGGTTCCTCGACCAGATGCGCCGCTGGGGATGGCTGGATGGACAGGCCGATCTCGATGCGTTGGCGGCACAGGTGTACCGGCCCGATTTGCTGGCCGGCGCGGTGTATGCGGAGGGTCTCTCGGAGGCGGCGCGTTTGCCGGAACTGGAGGGGACCGCCATGTTACCGATGCCCGACGATGAGGCATTTTCATCAAAATCGCAGGTTTAGAATCAAAGTGATGTTATATATGGACAAAATTTATTCAAATTGAATACTATACATCCAAATCATGCCTAATATTTAATCGTTTAGTTCTCACCTCATAGATTAAAACCTGTGCATAGACCAGTCTGAAACTTGGCATCGATCTTGCTGCATGTGCTAACAGAGTTCGAGAACTCCGCGGACCCGCCCAACGAAGGGCTGGTGCCGGAACCGAAGCAAACCGCGCTTCAAGCCATCGACCGGCATGCCAACGACGGCTTGCTTCGCGAGTGATCTTCCCATGCACAAGGGTTTTCTTAAGGCCGGCCATCTGCCGACCCTGTTCGCGTCCTTCCTCTATTTTGACCTCAGCTTCATGGTTTGGGTCTTGCTTGGCCCATTGGGCGTCGCGATCGCCAAGGCGCTGCACCTCGACCCGGCGCACAAGGGCCTGATGGTCGCCACGCCGGTGCTCGCCGGAGCGGCTCTCCGCGTTGTCCTCGGCCTGTTGGTGGATCGCTATAAAGCCAAGCGGGTCGGCATCGGCGCGCAGATTGTTGTCATCGCCGGCCTGATCTCGGCCTGGATGATCGGCATCGATAGTTTCGCCGCCACTCTGGTGCTGGGTTGCGTCCTCGGTCTGGCGGGTGCTTCGTTCGCCGTCGCGCTGCCGCTGGCTTCCGCGTGGTATGGGCCAGAGCATCAAGGCACCGCGTTGGGCATTGCCGGGGCGGGCAATTCCGGCACCGTCCTGGCGGCGCTGTTCGCTCCGGCGCTGGCGATTGCGTTCGGCTGGCAGAACGTGATCGGCTTGGCGGCGATCCCGTTGGTTGTGACGCTTGGAATTTTCATCTTCGCCGCCAAGGACAGCCCCAACGCACCCGCACGGAAGCCCTTGGCAGCGTACTTCGCGCTGCTGAAGGAAGGCGATTGCTGGTGGTTCATGTTCTTCTACAGCGTCACTTTCGGCGGCTTTGTCGGCCTTGCGTCGTCGCTGACCATCTACTTCAACGACGTCTACGGCCTGTCGCCGGTGGTCGCCGGCTACTGCACCGCGGCGGTGGTCTTCGTCGGCTCGATGGTGCGTCCGATGGGCGGAGCGGTCGCTGACCGGGTTGGCGGAGTCCGAGCGCTGGTGGTTCTGTATGCTGTTGCCGCTGGTGCGTTCGCGACGATCTCCACCGGCCTGTCCACGATCTATCTGGCGATGCCGGTGTTTCTGATCGGCATGTTGGCCCTGGGCATGGGCAACGGGTCGGTATTCCAACTGGTGCCGCAGCGCTTCAAGCGGGAAATCGGTGTCATGACCGGCCTGGTCGGCATGAGCGGCGGTGTTGGCGGGTTCTATCTGGCCTCCAGCCTTGGCTACTCGAAGCAACTCACGGGCAGCTATGGCCCCGGGTTCCTGGTGTTCGCGTTCCTGGCGGCCCTGGCATTGGTCGGCATCAGCGGGGTACGCCGCCGGTGGCGGACGACCTGGGGTGAGCTGTACGGCGCGGCACGCGTTTAACGGGAGCCAATGTGATGAACATGATCGCTCCTCGCCGTTCCCGACTGATCCTGGTCGGGAACGGGATGGCGGGGGTGCGCGCCCTGGAAGAAATCCTGAGCCGCGCGCCGCATGAATTCTCCATCACCGTGTTCGGTTCGGAACCGCACGGCAACTACAACCGCATCATGCTATCGCCGGTGCTGGCGGGCGAGAAGACGTTCGAGGCGATCACGACCCATCCGCGGTCGTGGTATGAGGACAACGGCATCGAATTGATCGCCGGCGAGCCAGTGGTCGGGATCGATCGCGCGGCGAAGACGGTGACCGGCGCACGCGGCACCACGCGCCCGTATGACGTGCTGCTGCTGGCGACCGGCTCGAATCCGGTGATCATCCCGTTGCCGGGACACACGCTCCCGGGCGTCATCGGCTTTCGTGATATCGCCGACGTCGAAACCATGGTGGCGGCGAGCAAAACCGGCACCCATGCGGTGGTGATCGGCGGCGGCCTGCTGGGTCTGGAGGCCGCCAACGGCCTGGCGCGCAACGGCATGGACACGACCGTACTGCACATCATGCCGACACTGATGGAACGTCAGCTCGATCCGGTCTCGGCGGGATTGTTGAGGGCCGATATGGGCAACCGCGGCATCACGGTCATCACCGAGGCGAACACCAAGGTGATTGTTGGCGAGGAGCGCGTCGAAGGCGTGGAACTCGCGGACGGCACGCGGCTGCCGGCGAGCATCGTGGTGATGGCGGCCGGTATTCGTCCCAACATCGCATTGGCCAAGGCGGCCGGCCTGGCTTGCGGACGCGGCATCCAGGTCGACGACGCCATGGTCACCAGCGACGCGGCGATTTACGCCGTGGGCGAATGCGTCGAGCATCGCGGCGCGCTGTTCGGCCTCGTTGCGCCGCTGTATGAGATGGCGAAGATCGTCGCCGATCGCATCACCCGCACCGCCGACAGCGATTACGCTCCGGCGGTGACCGGTACACGGCTGAAGGTCACCGGGATCGACATGTTCTCGGCGGGCGATTTCACCGGGGACGACACCTCCGACGACGTGGTGTTCCGTGATCCCGCCCGTGGCGTGCACAAAAAGCTGGTGATCCGCGACGACAAACTGATCGGCGCGGTGCTGTATGGGGAAGCCGGCGACAGCGCCTGGTATTTCGACTTGATCCGCAACGGGACCGATATTGCCGCCCTGCGCGATACGTTGGTGTTCGGTCCCAGTGCCGCCGGCAACGACGCGGCCGCCGGCGTCGATGCCAATGAGTTCCGCGCGCTTGCGACGGTGGAGTGCTGACGATGGATGGGCATATCGCCGTATGGACGGACGTCGGGCATCTGCATGATATCCCACGGCTGGGATCGCGGGTCGTCAGCACCAAGGCTGTCGACATCGCGTTGTTCCGCACGACGGACGATCGCGTGTTTGCCTTGCATGATCTGTGTCCCCACAAGGCGGGCAAACTCTCGCAGGGGATCGTTCACGGCGAGTCAGTGACCTGCCCGCTGCATAACTGGGTGATCGGCCTGGTGGATGGCCAAGCGAAGGAGCCGGACGAGGGCTGCACCCGCACGGTTCCAGTTCGGCTGGATAACGGACGCATCCTCCTGGCGGTGGGTGGAGCATGACGGCACCGATTCACACCGCATGCCCGTATTGCGGGGTCGGTTGCGGGGTGGTCGTGCAACCGGATGAAACGATCAAGGCGGATGCCGGGCATCCGTCCAATTGGGGCCGCTTATGCTCGAAGGGCGCCGCACTGGGCGCGACCTTGGACAACAGCACGCGCCTGACCGTGCCGATGGTGCATGGGCAGCCGGCGGATTGGGATCAGGCGTTGGATCTCATCGCGGAAACGTTTCGGAAAACCATCGCCGAACATGGACCCGACAGTGTCGCCTTCTATGTTTCGGGCCAGTGCCTGACGGAAGATTATTACGTTGCCAACAAACTGATGAAGGGATTCATCGGCAGCGCCAACATCGACACCAATTCCCGGCTGTGCATGGCTTCATCGGTTGCCGGCCATGTCCGCGCCTTCGGGGAAGATGTGGTCCCGGGGGTCTACGAAGATTGGGAAGAGGCCGATCTGGTGGTGTTGGTCGGCAGCAACGCCGCCTGGTGTCATCCGGTTCTGCATCAGCGTTTGCAGGCATCCCGAACGGCACATGGCACGAAGGTGGTGGTGCTGGACCCGCGACGGACCGCGACGGCGGACACCGCGGACCTGCACATTCCGCTGGCGCCCGGCACCGACGTGGCCTTGTTCAATGGCTTGCTGGCGTATCTGTACCGAGCCGGCAAGGTCGATGCGGCCTGGCTCGACCGGCACACGACGGGGTTTGCCGATGCGCTGGACGCCGCCTCGGACCTCGACCTTGAAGCGGTGGCGGCCGAGTGCGGTATCGACCCGGAACTGCTGGAGACCTTTTACGACATCTTCGCCAAGACCGAACGGACGATGACGGTCTACTCGCAGGGGGTTAATCAGTCCTCGACCGGAACGGACAAGGTCAACGCCATCATCAACTGCCATCTGGCGACGGGGCGGATCGGCCGGCCTGGTTCGGGACCGTTTTCGGTGACCGGCCAGCCGAACGCGATGGGCGGGCGGGAAGTTGGCGGCCTCGCCAATCAGCTTGCCGCGCATATGCGGTTTGACGATCCGGCCGATCGCGCGGCGTTGCAGGCGTTTTGGCGGGCGCCGACACTGGCACCGAAGCCCGGGCTGAAAGCGGTCGAGTTGTTCGATGCCATGCTGGACGGCCGTATCAAGGCGTTGTGGATCGTTGCGACCAATCCAGCTGACAGCCTGCCACGCGCGGACCGGGTGCGGGCCGCATTGTCGGCGTGCCCGTTTGTCGTGGTGTCGGATTGTTGGCCAACCGACACATCGGCGCAGGCGCATGTCGTGCTGCCGGCGGCCGGTTGGGGTGAAAAAAACGGCACGGTTACAAACTCCGAACGACGCATTTCGCGGCAACGCGCGTTTCGGGCCGCGCCCGGCGAGGCGCGTGCGGACTGGTGGCAGTTCGCCGAGGTGGGGCGGCGCATGGGCTGGGCGGACGCGTTTGCCTGGCAAACTCCAGCGGCAGTGTTTCGTGAACACGCCGCGCTGTCGGGGCATGCCAATGGCGGCCGCCGGGTGTTCGACATCAGCGCGATGGCCGATCTGGATGAGGCCGGGTACGAAGTGATGCAATCATTTCGCTGGCCGTTACCGGCGGGGGCGTCCAGTGAGGGGGGCCGGTTGTTCGCCCAGGGGGGCTTCTCGACGCAAGATGGCAGAGCGCGGCTGGTGCCGACGCGGTATCGGGAACCGCCGCGTGCCGCGAAGGCTGGGGTGCTGTTGAATACCGGCCGGGTGCGCGACCAATGGCACACGATGACCCGCACCGGCCTGTCAGCCTCGCTGATGAGTCACACGCCGGAGCCGGTGCTGACGATCCATCCGGCGGATGCGGCGGCCGCGGGCATTGTGCAAGGTGCCCTGACCCGCGTCGCCACCGCCGAGGGTGAGGTGTTGTTGCGGGCTGATCTGCGCCACACCCAGCGCCACGGCGAGGTGTTCGCCCCGATGCACTGGACCGACCAATTTGCTTCCACCGGACCGGTCGGACGGGTGGTCAGCGCGAAGGTCGATCCGATTTCGGGACAGCCCGAACTGAAGGCGACCCTGGCGACCATCGCGCCGGCCACGGTCTATTTCCACGGGTTGCTGCTGCGGCGGACCGGCGGGGTGCTGCCGGATATCTGCCACTGGGTGCGGATGCCTGTTTCCGAGGGCCAGGTGTATCGCCTCGCCGGCTTGCGGCCGATGCCGCAAGGCGAGGATTTGCATAGCTTCGCCAAGGCGCTGCTGGATCTGCCGGAGGGCTGCGATTGGCTGGAGGTGTCCGATACGCGGCGCGGTGTGTTGCGGGTCGCCGCGGTGTTCGACGGCGCCTTGGAGGCCTGCCTGTTCCTGGCGCGCGATGCGGCATCGCTGCCAGCCGAGGCGGCGGTCAGCCCGATGTTGGGCGCACCGGTGCCGGATGCCGCCCGCGGGCAGATCCTCGCCGGCCGGATGTATGACGCGGCGGCGGCGGAAGGGCCCAAGGTTTGCGCCTGCTTCGGCGTGACCCGCGATGCGATCCGCCATGCCGTCGCCACCCACCATCTGGGTTCGGTGCAGCAAATTGGCGTGCTGCTGCAGGCGGGCACGAATTGCGGTTCCTGTATTCCTGAACTCGAGGAGATCCTGCGCGATGTTCGCATGCCCGCGGAATGAGACGATCGGCAGCGCGACGCTGGTTGGTGCCGGCCCTGGCGCGCCCGATCTGCTGACCCTGCGCGCGGTCAAGGCGATCCAGCGCGCCGATGTGGTGATGTTCGATGCGTTGATCGACCCCACGATCCTGGACCTGGCGCGCGCGGATGCGCGGCGGATTGATGTCGGCAAGCGGTGTGGGCGGCATGCGATGAATCAGGCGGCGATCAACCGGTTGATCGTGTCCTTGGCGCGGTCCGGCGCGCATGTGGTGCGGCTGAAGGGCGGCGATCCGTTCGTGTTCGGACGCGGCGGCGAGGAACTCGATAGTCTGCGTGCGGCCGGGGTGCCGGTGGAGGTGGTTCCGGGTGTGACCGCCGCCTGTGCCGCGGCTGCCAGTCTGCAGATTCCACTGACCCACCGGGATGTTGCGCGGTTGCTGCATTTCGTCACCGGACATGGTGCTGACGGGCGCGTCCCGGCGCATGATTGGCGGGCCCTGGCAGCCAGTGGCGGCACGATTGCCGCGTATATGGCCAACCGAACCTTTCGGGGCGTGGCCGCCAGTTTGATCGAGGCCGGCCTACCGGGTTCGACCCCGGCGGTTGCCGTGGAGAATGCCTCGCGTCCGAATGAAACCCATCTGTACGGCACCCTGGCAACCCTGCCGGACCTGCTGGAGGCCAATCGGCCCGACGGTCCGACGATGGTGCTGATCGGTTCGGTTGTGGCGTTGTCGCGGGCCATCCAGGAGGGTGCGCGCCTGGCCGCCTGATTGGGCGTCTATACGATCGCCATGCGGTTCCACGCATCCAATGCGGCGATCTTGTACGCCTCGGCCAATGTTGGATAGTTGAAGGTGTTTTCGATGAAATAATCCAGCGTGCCGTGCAGGTTCAGCACCGCCTGACCGATATGCACCAACTCGGTGGCCCCTTCGCCGACGATGTGGACACCGAGCAGGCGGCGGGTTTTCAGGGAGAAGATCATTTTCATCATGCCGTTGTTGAGGCCCATGATGTGGCCGCGTGACGTCTCCCGAAACCGGGCGATGCCACATTCGTAGGGGATGCCGCGGCGGCGCACTTCTTCCTCGCTCATGCCGACGGTGGAAATTTCCGGCACCGAATAGATCCCGTACGGGAAGTAATCCGGTGCCGGCGGCATGGCGATATTGAACGCGTGGCAGGCGGCGATGCGGCCTTGCTCCATCGAAGTGGATGCGAGACTGGGGAAACCGATGGCGTCACCGGCGGAGTAGATGTGCGGCACCTCGGTCTGGAACGTTGCCGCATCGACCTTCAGGCGGCCGCGATCGTCCGGGGTCAGGCCGCACGACGCGAGATTGAGGTTGTCGGTCGCACCGACCCGGCCCGCGGCATACAGTAGCATTTCCGAACGGATGCGGCGGCCGTTATCGAGGACGGTGACGGGCCAGGCGTGCTCGAACTCGATGCGGTCGACCTTGGCGCCGAAGCGGATCGCCATGCCACGGTCGCGAAGTTGGTGGGTGAAGTCATCGATTAACTCATTGTCGATGAAGTCGAGCAGACTGTTGCGTGACTCGATCAGGGCGACGCTGACATCGAGGGCACTGAAGATGGTCGCGTATTCGACGCCGATGACGCCGCCGCCGACCACCGTCAGGCTGCGTGGCAGACTGGGAATGTCGACGATTTCGTCGCTATCGAAGACGTTGGTGCCGTTGAACGGCACATTCGCCGGACGAAAGGGACGCGTGCCGACCGCGATCATGATCTTGTCGCCGGCGACGATCCGGATATCGCCATCGTTCAAAGTGATCTCGACAGTATGCGGGTCGAGAAAGCGGCCCAGACCGATCATGGTCTGGACTTTGTTGCGGGCGAATTGATGCTCCAGCACATCGACCTCGTGATCCAGGGTCATGTGCAGTCTTGCCATGAGATCTTTGGCCTGGATGTCTTTTTTGACGCGATAGGCGCTGCCGTAGAAGCCACGCTCGCGCCAGCCGGTCAGGTTCAAGACGGTTTCCCGCAGTGTTTTCGAGGGGATGGTGCCGGTGTGGACGGAGACCCCTCCCACCCTGCGGCCCTTTTCGATCACCAGGACGGATCGTCCCAGCTTCGCTGCCTGGATGGCGGCGCGGCGCCCGGCGGGGCCGCTGCCAATGACAATAAAATCATATCGGGTCATTAAGTATTGGTTAACCTTTCACTTGCGAGCAAGGCTAACTGGTTTCCCCACGGATCGGGAAGGAAAATCGGTGGATTGACGGCGAACAGATGACGGACCAGCATTTGAACAACGAGGAAACGGGGGATGTGCCATGCCGCTGCCAGTCGACACCGATATCACCACACCGAAGTATTTGCGGGACAAGTATGCGATCGTCGGTGTCGGCGAGACGACCTACACGCGCGGTTCAGACAAGACCACGCGCGCGCTGGGCACCTGGGCACTGCGCAACGCGGCGGCGGATGCGGGGATCAAGACCTCGGACATCGACGGCATGCTGTCGTATTCGAACAACGACAGCACCTCGGCCACCTTCATGGCTGGCGACATCGGGGCTCGGCTGAATTTCTACATGGATTGTGTTGGCGGCGGGTCATCGACCGAGGCGCTGATCGGGATCGCGATCGGCGTGATGGAGGCGGGCCTGTGCAACTGCGTGGCAATCTTCCGGGCGATGAACGGTTTTTCGCAGGTTCGCATCGGCGGCACGGGGGCGCGGTCGGCGACGCCGGTGGGCGGGGATATGCTCCACAACCGAGCCTATGGATGGCAGAGTGCCGGGCAGATGTTTAGTCCGACTTTCATGCGGCACATGTATCAATACGGAACCACACCGGAACAGGTGGCCATGGTGAAGGTCGTACATTCCGAACACGCCTCGAACAACCCCAAGGCGTACTACAAGAAGCGCTATACGGTCGATGACGTCCTGAGCAGCCGGATGATCTGCAAGCCGCTGCATCTGCTGGACTGCTGCGTCGAGACCGACAATGCGACCGCCATCATCGTCACGCGGGCGGACCGGGCGAAGGACATGCGCCATACACCGGCGCTGATTCGCGGGATCGTGGGGCGGTGCAGCAAGCCTCGGATGGACATGCATTACCAGGCGGGGCCGATCGACCGGGTGGCCGGCTACTATGCCAAGGATATTCTCTGGCCGAACGCCGGAGTAGGACCCGAGGACATCGACGCCACCGGGGCGTACGATGCGTTTACTTTTACCTCCATGCTGCAACTAGAGGACTACGGGTTCTGCAAGAAGGGCGAGGGCGGCGACTACGTATCTTCGGGGATTACGCGGCTGGGCGGGAAGCGGCCGAGCAACACGTCCGGTGGGCATCTGTGCGAGGGCTATACGCATGGGATGAACATGGTGATCGAAAACGTGCGGCAGCTTCGGCACGACGTCGATGACTCGTGCCCCGTCGGTGCCGATGGCAAACGGCAGCACAGTTTTGACTATCGGGAGGGCGGCTGCCGTCAGGTGAAGGATATCGAGGTGACCGCCAATCTGGGCTGGGCGAACCCGATGACGGGTTCCGCCATGGTCATGCGGCGCGGCTGAAAGGGGAAACGGTCATGTCCATTCAAGGCAACTACCTTGGTATGTCATTGTCCATCGACGATTTGGACAAGGAGAACCTCAGTTATTTCGCGCATTGTGCGGCGCATGACTTTCATTTGCAAAAATGTGATGACTGCCACTTGCTGCGCTATCCGCCCACGACAGGGTGCCCCTGGTGCGCCAGCCCGCGGGCGACCTGGACCGCGGTTGAAGGCAAGGGCGAGGTTCATTCCTACGAGGAAGTGCATCATGCGATCCAACCGGCGTTCAAGACGCACACACCTTACATGGTGCTGCTGGTGGACCTCGATACCCAAAAGGGTCAGCCGTCGGAGCATGAGGCGCTGCGGGTTGTCGGCAACCTGACCCTGCCGGATGGCAGCCTGGCACCGCGAGAGATGGTGCGGCAGGTCGGGATCGGCAGCCGCGTCCGGATGGTCTTCAGCGATGTGGCGGACGGGCTGGCATTGCCGCAATGGACGGTGGACACCGCGGCGAAACAACCGGACAAGCCCTGGCGGTATCCGCAGGAGTAGCGTGCTCCTCGACCTGGCCACCGACACGCAGATGCAGGCCGCGCGGGTTCTGGGCGGCGCGACGATGGCCGCACTCATGGCGGCGCCGTTCTTTCGGCGGCAGGCCCAGACGGCGCGGATCGTGGTCGCCGGGCTTTATATCGCGGGCGTGTTGGCCTTCGCGCTGTACTTGCTGGTTTGACGTTGCTTCGAACGGAAAGACTGCATTAGCCTGCCCTGAACACGGCCCGCATGGCGGTCGCCAACAATGGACCGAAACCGGATCCGGCTATTACAGGAGGTTATGTGACCGCTCATAAGCCAAGGACAATCTCGCGCAGGCGCGCTTTGAAGGTTGGAGTAACTTCTGCAGCCCTCCCGCTCGTGCATATCAGAACTGGACGCGCGGCGGGCAAATTAAGCGTTGGGTTCTGGGATCATTGGGTCCCGGAAGGCAACGAAGTGATGAAGCAGCAATGCGCTGCTTTCGCGGCCGCGCATCAGGTCGATGTGCAACCCGACTTCATCACGTCGGTCGGGTCCAAGAATATCCTGACGATCGCCGCCGAGGCACAGGCGAAGACCGGACATGACATCCAGCAATTCCCCACCTGGGAAGCGCAAAACCACGCCGATCAACTGGAGCCGGTCGATGACGTGATGCAGCGGCTGACCGCCAAGTACGGCGAAGTCACCTCGGCCGCTCGGTATTTGTTCAATATCAAGGGTCATTGGCGGGCGGTGCCGTGCAGCTCCGGCAATCAGAACAAGGGCCCTTGCGGCCGGATCTCGGTGCTGAAGGAGGTCGCTGGGTTGGATATCGTGAAGATGTATCCGCCTTCGGCCGACGCCACCGCGGAAGCGGAGAAATGGACCTATGACGCAATGCTGAAGGCCGCCGAGGCCTGCAAGAAGGCCAACATGACCTTCGGCATCGGGCTTGGCACGACGGCTGACTCGGTCGACACGGCGGGATCGATGTTCGCGGCGTTTGGGGCTGAACTGATCACCCCCAAGGGCGAGGTCAATGTCCGGTCCGACAACGTTCGCCAGGCGCTGGAATATGCCCAGCAACTGGTGAAATTCCTGCCCGAGGACGCCGTCAGCTATGACGATGCGTCGAATAACCGAGCGCTGATCTCGGGCAAGAGCGCGTTGATTTGGAATCCGCCCTCGGCCTGGGCGGTGGCGCGCCGCGATGCACCGAAGGTCGCGTCCGATTGCTGGACGTTCCCGGCGCCCAAAGGCCCTAAAGGCCGGTTCTTGCCTTTAGGGGCGTTCTCGTGGGGGATCTGGGACTTTAGCCCCAACAAAACCGCCGCCAAGGAACTGATCGAATTTCTGTCGCAGCGAGAGAACGTCGAGGCTCGGTGCAAAGTGACGCTGGGTTATGATGTTCCGCCGTTCGGCAGCATGACCGACTTCAAGATCTGGGACGAGGTCGAGCCGCCGAAAGGCACCGTGTACCACTACCCCATTCGCAAGTCGCACCATCAGGAGAACTGGATCGCGATGGCCCCTGCCCCGCCGGAGATCGCGGTTCAGGCATACAATCGCGGCACCCTGCCGACGATGCTGGCGAAGCTGCAAAGTGGCCAATCGATAAAGCAGGTTCAGGACTGGGCGCAGGACGAGTTGGAAGGTTTCACGCGTTAGCCTGACCGTGATCGGCGCCATTGGATTTGCCGGGGCGCCGATCCACTGTTTTTTCAGGGCGTCCGTCTTCGACTGTCTGGTGGTTTGAAGGACGGGTTCTCGGTCCCGCGTCCTCGCCGGCTCCAGAATCAACTGAATCATGTTCTGCGATAGGCTGGAGGATGCCGATGCGGCGTGCCGACCTTCAAAATGGTCAGGCGGATGGAAAAATGCGGCCGATGCGGAACCGCCGTTGCGTGGCGTCGCGGCAACGGTTAGCGTGATCATGCTCGATCAGACCGGACACCGGATACCAGACCGTCGGCATTGCCTGACTGGCCGGACGGATTGACCGGGCGGGCTACAAGAAGATCGCGCAGACATAAGTCTTGGCGGCAGGGAGACGGGTTTATGGGTGCGCATGGGCGCCACATCGAAATCGCAGCGAAACAGCGGGCGCCGTCCGCTGGAGTGGAGCTTGATCACGCCCGCTCACTGATTGGGTTGCACCGGTAACGGCCGGTTCGCCTTATCGGGATGGGCTTCGGGAGGTAAAATAGAATGGCAGACGGCACTAGCGTCCCGATCGGGGTCATAACACCCCGGCGAACCGCGGGACGGCGATCCACGATGCAGAAGTTCGCCCAGCGGCGATCGACCACAGGATTTCTGCTGTGCCTGCCGTTGATCCTGCTGGTGGCGGGATTCGTGATCTATCCAGCATTCTACGCCATCTATCTGAGCATGCTGAACAAGAAGATGACCGCCTTTGTTGGGCTGGGTAACTTCCAGTTCTTGCTCAAGAGGCATACGTTCCAACTCGTTATTTTCCAAAGCTGCCTATTCGCCATTACGTCCGTCGTGCTGAAGGCGCTGATCGGGTTCATCCTGGCGCATCTGATGCACAACATCCCGGGCAAGAACCAGCGTATCTGGCGCGGCTTGCTGCTGGTGCCATGGGTGATTCCCCTCGCGCTGTCCACCCTGACCTGGTGGTGGATGTTTGATCCTTCGTACTCTGCCTTCAACTGGATATTGAACCAATTTGGCTTTGCCAACGTGCCATGGCTGGGCGTCGGTTGGATCGCTCGGTTCTGCACCATCGCGGTGAATGTTTGGTTTGGTACGCCGTTCTTCATGATCATGTATCTGGCGGCGCTGAAATCGGTGCCGGAGCAACTGTATGAAGCCGCGGCGATCGATGGCGCCAACGCGATGCAAAAGCTGTTCTTCGTCACCTTGCCGATGATGCGCAACATCATCGCAATCACGGTGCTGTTCAGCCTGATCGTGACGTTTGCCGACTTCGATATCGTGCGCATCCTGACCGCCGGCGGCCCGCAGGACATGACCCATGTGTTCGCGACCTACGCCTTCCAGGTCGGCATCCAGTCGGGCGATATCCCACTCGGCGCGGCCGACAGCCTGTTCATGTTCCCGATCCTGGCGTTCGCGGCCTTCTTCGTGCTGCGCGGCGTCACTCAGCGGACCAAGGAGATCGCGACATGAGTGCGACAGTATCCGAACGCCGCATCGCCGCGGCGGCCGACCGGAAGCACAGCCTGCACCGGCAGCGCCAATGGGCGCTTTGGGGCAGCTACATCGCCCTGAGCGTGTTCGTTGTGATGTTCCTGGTACCGCCATTCTATACGTTGATCACGAGCCTGAAGTCTTCGGCGGAGATTTCGGCGCAGACCGGGAGTCCCTGGCTGGTGCATCACCCGACGCTGGAGAATTTCTGGTATCTGATCACCTATCCTAATTTCCAACGATACTACCTCAACTCGATCATCGTCACCGCGCTGACGGTCGCCGTGTCGATGGTGATCTCGGTGCTGGCGGCGTTCAGTCTGTCGCGCATGGGGTTTTGGGGCAGCCAGACGTTGTCGACCGGGGTGTTCCTGACCTACCTGGTGCCGCCGTCGTTGTTGTTCATTCCGTTGTTCCAAATTATTGGTCAAATTGGCTTGATCAACAATTTCTGGTGCCTGGTCATCTTGTACCCGACGCTCGCGGTGCCGTTCTGCACCTGGATCATGATCGGCTATTTCAGTTCCATTCCGAAGGAACTGGATGAGGCCGCGCTGATCGATGGGGCGGGGTACCTGCAGATGCTGTGGAGTATCTTCATTCCCGTGGCGATGCCGGGGATCATCGCGGCGACGATCTTCGCGTTCACGGTGTCCTGGGGTGCGTTCCTGTATCCGCTGGCTTACCTGTACACGTCGAAAGAAATGGTGCTGACGGTTGGCATCATCTCCGATTTGATCCGTGGCGACGTGTTCCAGTGGGGCAAGATCATGGCCGCGTGCCTGCTGGCATCGCTGCCGCCGATCGTGATCTATGCATTTCTGATGGACTACTATGTGGCGGGCCTGACGGCCGGCGCGACCAAGGGCTAAGGCTGGAATATTACAGTATGGCCGGGCCAGGTCCGGCCGGGAAACTCTAAACAAGGAAACGGAATAACCATGGCCGAAGTGTCCGTCCGCAAAGTCGTCAAGGAATACGATGCCGGCGTCCAAGCGGTGAAAGGCATCGACCTGGACATCGCCGACCATGAATTCGTCGTGCTGGTCGGCCCGTCCGGCTGTGGCAAATCCACCACCTTGCGCATGATCGCCGGGCTGGAGGAGATCACATCGGGTGAGATCTGGATCGACGGCGATGTGGTCAACGATGTGCCGCCGCGCGACCGTGATATCGCGATGGTGTTTCAGAATTACGCGCTGTATCCGCACATGAGCGTCTTCGACAACATGGCGTTCGGCTTGAAGTTACGGAAATTTCCCAAGGACGAAATCAAGCGACGGGTCGATGAGGCGGCCCGCATCCTCGACATCGCGCCGTTGCTGGATCGGAAGCCGCGGGCGCTGTCCGGTGGTCAGCGGCAGCGCGTCGCGATGGGACGGGCGATCGTACGGAACCCGAAGGTGTTCCTGTTCGATGAGCCGTTGTCGAACCTGGATGCCAAGCTGCGCGTGCAGATGCGGACCGAAATCAAGAAGGTGCATCAGACGGTTCGCACCACGACGGTTTACGTGACTCACGATCAGATCGAGGCGATGACCTTGGCCGACCGTGTGGTGGTGATGAATCATGGCGTTATCGAACAGGTTGGCACTCCGAACGATCTATACCATCACCCGGCTACCCGCTTCGTCGCGGGATTTATCGGGTCGCCGGCGATGAATTTCCTGCCGTGCCGGGTGCAGGATGGTGCGAATGGAGGCCTTGCGTTGCGGATCACCGACAGCATCACCGTGCCGATCCCGCCCGCCCGCGCCGATCGCTACGCCCCGTTCAAGGGCAAGGAGATGGTGCTCGGTCTCCGCCCCGAGCATCTGTTCGAGCACCACGAACAGGGCAAGCCGGGCTGGACGCGCGTCGATCTCCTGGTGGATGTGGTCGAACCGATGGGCATGGAGACGATGGTCCATTACTTCGTCGAAGGTGCGCCAGTCTGCGCCCGTGTCGATCCGGCCACCCACGCCGCACCCGGCGAGATGATGCCGCTGACGGCGGATTTGAACCAGATGCATCTGATGGAGTCCGATACCGGGAAGGTGGTTTAGGACGACGCCCGCGTGGTGCCGAACGCTTGATCCCAGTCTCGATCGTTACGGGATTTTTGGGCAGCGGTAAGACGACTTTGATCAGTCGTCTGCTGCGTGACCCGGGTTTCGGGCGGACCGCCGTCATCGTCAACGAGTTCGGAGATATCGCGTTGGATCACACGTTGATCGCCAGCAGCGATGACTCGGTACTGACGTTGAACACCGGCTGTCTGTGCTGCGCGGTGCAGACGGATCTGGCACGGACGTTGATGGACTTGCTGGGCCGCCGCGAAGCCGGTTTGGCGGACTATGACCGGATTCTGATCGAGACATCGGGACTGTCTGACCCGGTTCCGATGTTACAGGCGCTGATGACCGACGGCGGCCTATCCGCCATGCACCAGATTGCTTGTGTCCTGACGGTCGTAGACACGGTGCATGGCGAACAGACTTTGCACGACCACCACGAAGCGCGAAATCAGGTCGCGCTTGCGGATCGGCTCCTGATCAGCAAGACCGATCTCGGTGTACCCTCGGAACGGCTGGTGGCCGCGTTGAATGTGTTGAACAGGAGCGCGCCTCGCATGGCAGCGTTGGAGGCTGATGCGTCAACGTTGTTCAGCGTCCCTGATATCAGGTCGATAGCAGACCGTATCGCCGACCTGCCGCTTCGGCGCGGTCATCATGGCATCGACACTTTCACGATCCCGCGGGAACGGCCATTGCCGGCGCTCGCGCTGACCATGCTGCTGCAAGCGTTGGCGGAGCATTGTGGCGAACGGCTGCTGCGGTTGAAAGGATTGGTCGCGATCGCGGAAATGCCGGGTCGGCCGGCGGTAATTCATGGTGTCAGACATGTTGTCAGCCCGCCCGAATTTCTCGATCGCTGGCCCACCGCGGATGAGACGACTTTCACCGCCGCAGTGCGCACGGAAACCAGGGAATGGGTCCAGGGAGCTTCCGAGCCGGACGCTTCCGCGCCCTCAATGGCGACCAGCACTTGAGGGATGCCGCTGCCTTTTGCGTCGGGAGCGAAGCGCCGCACCATCCACGCGGCGGCGACAAACAAGATTGGCCCAGCCAGCGCCACTGCCCAGGGCGCGTGGGCGAAGGCGATAAAGAACAAGTCCTGGAGCTTTGCGATCAGCCGCGCATAGCCCACGGCGGCCAGGCCAATGGCAGCGGCGGCAATCCACACG
>Ga0209698_10003317_pt1 | contig 18008 bp, 14 predicted proteins | sample LitLauG_LLR_2012_FD_187203 | JGI IMG/M metagenome (GOLD analysis project Ga0209698, IMG submission 187203) | Freshwater sediment microbial communities from Pennsylvania, USA - Little Laurel Run_MetaG_LLR_2012 (SPAdes) (version 2) | ecosystem: Environmental > Aquatic > Freshwater > Creek >...
GCCGGGATGGCGGAACTGGCAGACGCAGCGGACTCAAAATCCGCCGGTACTTAGTACCTTGGGGGTTCGACTCCCCCTCCCGGCACCATCTAAACCCCACATCGTCATTTGTTTGCCGCCTTCTTCTGGCCATTAGGGCCTTGTGCCCCTGCGGGCAGTTCTTTGGGTGTGCCCAATTTTGTGCCTACCAAGGATTGCGATGCAAAAACACGCTCGATTGCGTCGGCCTGCGATGCGGGCCAGCACGAACACGTCACCGCCCCCTTGCTCGCCTAGCCGCGTTAGCGCCGTGTGGCGCAGCACGTACGGCACAAAATCCAGGACTTTATCATCCAGCGCCTTGCCATGCTGGAACTTGGTCAGCCCATCCGTGATCTGTTCGTCCGGGTTGTTGGGCGAGGGAAATATCCAGCCGTCTTCCGGGTTGGCCGCAGCATTGTGGCGTGCGAGCAGCAGGGAGTGAATGCGGGGTGTCATTGGCAGCACGCGGAGCGCGGCCTTCGATTTACCGGTCGCCGTTGAGTACCATGTGGGGCCAGCGCAACGCAAAAACCTCGCTCGGCCTGAAGCCCTCGTCAAAGATGATGGTCGCGCAATCTGTCCAAGGTTGGGGGGCAGGCTTTGCGGTACTTATCCGACTCGTCAACCGTCAGCACGCGGTCCCGCTGGCGCTCGCCGTTGGCCGATGATAGGTCGTAGTAAATCCTGTAAGGCCTTTGTTTGCGGTCGTGCTCTAACTCAAAATCCACCGGTGCCCCGGTATGCAAGCTCCTCCTTCTTATATCACGCTGATCATCGGCTGGTCGGCCTCCGCAGCGCTGGCCGCGATCTCCGATGCGGGCGGCAGAAGCTCGGCCAGAGGGCAGTTCGGGGACAGATAGCTCAACTTACGCTGGATGATCTGCTGGGAGTACTTGCCAAGATAGTGCGAAATCGTCTCCACCCGGATCTTGATTCCCCCCGTAGGTTTGGTTGAGTCGAGATCGCCGAACTTGAAATACAGAGTGCCCGTAGCCTCGACAATCTTCTGCGCCGGCGTATACGTGGGCTGATCCATCCCGCACTCATAGCTGGAGAGGCGCACTACACACGTAATCCACGGACAGCGCGTGGCGACCTTCGCTCCCCACATGATCTCGTTGGTGTTGCTGCTGTAGGAAGAGGTCCAGACATCAGAAATGTCGAACGGACTCTTGATGCGGCCGGCCTTCAAATCCGCTTCGAAGAGCCAGTGCATCAGATCCGCGTCGTCGGGCAGGTATTGCAGCCAGAGGATGGGATAGCCACAGGCCTGAATGTCAGCTTCGATTTCGTGGCCAATGCCGGTATCCATGTGGTATGGACGAGCCAATACGAGAACGCAAGGTTTCCGGTTCTCCGCGCACCAAGTCAGGATTTCTCGCCCTTTCCTACGAATCCTTTCTGTCACGGCATCCAGCGCTTCAAACCCGGCTCTCACGGCGCGGTCCGTCTCATCTCGGTCGAGATCGAAAATATTTCTTAGCGATGTGTAGAGCTGTTCCGTAACCATATGCCGGTCACCCAGGCTAACGAACGGCGATGCATAGACGACGTTGTTCTCGGCGAAGATATCGCGCTCCTTCATGAATCCGGCCTTGATATTCTCCGGCCCTGCCATGACGCGCGTGCACGTCACCGTATCCACAACATGGCCATAGAGCACCGAGGGTAGCGAGTGGATCATCGGGCTTAGAAGAATATTGATCGGCTTCTTCTGCCCGAAGATCAACTCGCCGTAATGTCCGCTGATGGCTTTCACGGGGTAGCAGCAGTCGACCGTTCCGCGGCCCTTCCCGTATTCGCGGCCCTGTTCCTCCGAGGTGTCGGAGCTGAAGATGATGTTCTCCGAGGACACACCCAGTTCCTTCAGGAAGCCCACCCAGAATTGGTGAGTCGTCCAGATGTTGAGCACCTTGGGAATGCCAACACGCAGCTTGGAGCGATCCTTAACTTTGGAGTTGCTCCTAGTTGCGGCGGAACCCCTCTTGCCGAACCATGTCTGCAACATTTGGAAAGGCATTCTTCGTTTTCTCGATTCCGGCCTTGATGACCTTCATTTCGTTTAGGTCTTCAACCAATCCTTTCGGACATGAGTTGTTGACGATAACGCGCTCCCAGCCTCTTTCTAACGGCACTTTGCTCCAGGGACGCCCCTTGCCTTCCAGCAATGCGACGTCGATGAAGCTGCGCTGGCAATTAACCGGGCACCAGTGACAGACGGTGTCCATCGAAGTTGCGGTTTTGTAAGTGAGTCTCTCGATGGAGTCGAACCCGCGGAACACAGTCTTCCCGCCGTTCTTCCACCAGTCGAGAGCCACCAGACATGCGCCGATCGCACCGGCTTCCCCGGAATAAGGATGAACCACCACCTCCGCATCCGGGACCTTGCTGAGAATGAAATCGACCTGTGTCTTCACCACAGCGAGATTGCGGTGGGTTCCGCCCTGCAGAATGTACTTGCGGCCCACTTGTTGCAGATTGTTCATTCCGCCAGCGTAAATCCAGACGTTCAGCGGAAGGATGGCGCAGAGTCCCGCGAGAATCTCTTCCGCCTGCCAGCCCTTGCGTTGCTGGTTGACGATGTCGCTCTGCAGGAACACACCGCACCCCATCGAGAGCTGAGGCATGGCTTGAGCTTTAAAGGCACCATCGGCCATGTCGCCCATCGGAATGTTGAAGCGCTCGGCCACCCCCTGCAGGAATGCGCCGTTACCCGAAGAGCACTGCGAATTCAGGCGGAAGTCGGTGACTGCACCGTTGTTGAGGATCATGATCTTCACGTCGACGCCACCGACATCGCAGATGCAATCGGCATCTGGAAAAAAGTGAAGACCAGCTGAAGCGTGCGCGATGGTCTCAACCACTGGACAATCCGCACCCAATATCCCCTTGAGCAAATCCTTGCCGTAGCCGGTGAGAGCGAGGCCCAGGATGTCCCGATCGCTCACCACGGTGCGGACTTGGCGGAAAAGAGCCTTCGCATCTTCAATCGGGTTGCCCTTGCTGAGGGCATAACAGGAAAATAGCAGTTCTTTTTCGGGCGACAGGCAGACTGCTTTCGCGGTTGTCGAACCGAAGTCGCAGCCCAGTACGATTGGACCGAGACTCGCCGCCGCAACCGTAGCCTCCGCGCGCGGAGTCGCTCCGTTGGGTTTTTCGTAGCGAGCTTTGAATGTAGCCAGATCAACATCGTCTTTGCAGAGCCCGCCGCGGCCTATCTTTTTCTTCTCTTCGTACTGGCCTTCCTCAATCCAATACTTCAGTTTGTCGTGACCCATGTAGAGCCCGGTTGCACCGTTCTCGCGCAGAGCGACTTCTACGCAGCCCAGCGCGGCATAGTAAAGCGCGTTGTCCGGAACGCGTATCAACGAGGAGACGTCGCGGTCATCGGAAACCGCAACCTTACGCTCTATCCACACTTTCGCCAGATGATGACGCCATGCCTCCTGCAGGCCCTTGAAGAACAGATTTGGGCCGCCGAGGAGAAGTATCTCCGGCATCGGCGTGTTGCCACGCGTCAGGGTCGCGAGGTTCTGGTACACCACGGCTTCGAACAAAGAAGCAATGATCTCTTCTACTGGAACGCCCGCCTTGAGCAGCGTGTTGGCATCGGCTTCGGCGAAGATTCCGCACTTGCTGCTGATTTTGTGGAGTGGATATCCGGAGTACCCCATCTGCGCCAGGGTTTCCGGGGGTATCTCCAGTTTGCGAGCCGTCTTCTCGATGAAGGTGCCCGTGCCGCCCGAGCAGGCGCTCTGCATGAGCACTTGCTTGCTGCGTGCGACACCCTCGCCCTGGAAGAAGATCGTCTTCATGTCCTCGCCGCCGATTTCGCTGACGAAGCGGACGTTGGGATGAAGTTTGTCCACCGCCGCTGCCACGGCAACCACTTCCTGAACGATCTTTCCCCCGACCAGGGGCGCAATGATGCCAGCACCGGATCCGGTGAAGTACACCCGATCCCGTCCCTCAGTCAGACCATATTTCGACTCCAGCATCGTGAGGAACTGAAGGATCTTCTCCGCCTGACGGGTATTGTGACGCTCGTAGGCCTGCGCGAGGACATCGCCACGCGGAGAAGCCAGCGTGTACTTGCAAGTTGTGCTGCCCACGTCCAAGCCGCAGATCAGGCTCTCGCCCTGAAACACCGTGGGTGCAGGCGCGGGCGACGCCAGCATCTTGGGAGTCCCACGAATCCCTTCAATCTGCACCAATCCGGTCGCCATCAACTCACCTCTCTTTACTCACTGTCAGTGCATTGTTCGGCTCAGGCTCGCGACAACCCTCGATCCTGGGCGAGGTGGAGAACGTAGTTGGCGCTCGTTCCTGAATAGCCTTTATGCGGGACCTTGTACGTGGCCCGCCGCACTTCAGGATGGTGCTTCTCGTATTGGTGGATGGCCTCGACCGTGAGGCCAGTTTTCCTCAGCAGGTCTTCAAACTCCGACTGTGCCCGCTTCTTGGCTTCGGTGAGGATCATCTGGCACCGGGACAGCGCGTGCACTTCGGCGTCGCCTTTCACTTCAATCGGGGCATAAAGCAAATCGGGATATTTTCCGATGACGTTCGCCATCGAGCCGATCGACATCGTGTTGGGCATGCAGGAGTATGGCGAGAGCTCGCAAATCATGTGTGCTTTCTTGTGGTGATAGGCGTAGAGAGCCTTGCCGATCAGCATGTGACCTTCGCCTCCGCGCAGTTCGAAGTGATAGAACGGCTCGGCAAGATCTTTCAGTTCCACCTGATCCGGTAGTTCGCCGGGAATGTTGGCCAGCGCCTTGCGGAAGCGGTTGTAGGTCCCAACATAAATTCGCTCGAGCCCTTTCAACAGCAATTCGTCGCGCTTGGGATGTTTGCTGGTCGAATGACGGTGCTCCAGCTTACGGATCACGGGATGCATCAGGTAATGCAGCCACACCGCGACCGGCGGCGGCGCAACCTCTGAATCTTCCTGTTCCAGCCAACGCTTGATGTTGTAGTTGCCATCGCCCTCGTGCGTCTGGAGCCAGAATTCTCCTGTGATCTTCACGCGGGCTTTCACTCGTGTGCGGTCTACTTCGATTGCGTCCCACTTCTTTCGGACCTCGCGCAGCGCCTTGGTGAAGTAATTGGTCGTAAGGTGCCAGGCGAGCGTACCCAGCTGCTTGCCCTGGACCGGCCGCTCTTTAAAGACGGTGTACATGTACTCGATGCAGTCCTTCAACACGGCGTCGGTCTGACCCGATTTCACTTCGTACGGACGGGTGGCATATTCCAGGTCGGTGATCACATCGCCGCAAAGGATCGACCAGATCAGGCCGAGGCTGAGCGGCATGTCGATCTCCAGGCCGCCACCGCCACTCGGACCCTGGTCGAGTTCATCCTGCGCTAAAAGGAACAGGCGGAAATCCCGCAAGCCGAGGCCGTCGAGCGCCATGGCATAGGACTCGTGATATTGCCCGAAGCGGCACGGCCCGCATGCTCCCGCTGTCAGGTACACATACTTCTTGTTGACTTCATCTTTTCCGTGTGTGGCCACTTCCTTCTTCAGAAAGTTCACCAGGCTCCCGGTCGTAAAGATAGTGGGACAGCAGGCGCCGACGTCGATGAGTTCTTTCCCGGCGTCGAGATCCTCGCGCGCAATATTCGGCAGGGGCTCAGCTTTGTACTTCAGGTTGTGCAAGGCACCCTGCATCAGCCGCTCGTGCTTCCACGTCAACCCGCCGAACAAAAGCGTAGTGTCTTCGCGTTGCTCACGCGTGAAGGGTTTGGGCCGGTAGGCTTGGTAGTGTTTCACGGGTGGTGGGTTGAGGTTGGTGTCGAAATTGGTATCAATCGTTACCAGTTGTCCCATTGTTCTCTCCTTAAGAAACGTAAGGGGGCCCGGGTTGAAACTAAATCCCTGATACGTCCGGCTCCGCAGCGGCCAAGGAAGGGAGAATGTGCCCGCCATTCCAATGCCGGCTCAGTACCGGATGTTGCAGACCGTGACGTCGAATCGATAGAACGACGATTCCAAAACACACGCCTGCGATCAATTGCGAGACGATCGGGATGTGCAAAGCAGTGATCAGGCCGTAGCGGTCGGCTGCGCGCCCGACGATCAGCGGCGCCAAGGCCATCGCGAATAGATTGACGAAGAGGTAGTACAAGCCAAGCGCCGTCGCGTGGCCGCTGGGCGGAATCAGGTCGTGAATGGTCGCGGTGAGTGGACCGTGGTACCAGCTCATGAAAAACGCTCCCATCCCGAAGAAGAAGAGAAACACAATCTTGGCGTTTGTGTGCAACGCGATGAAAATCGTCGGCGCACCGAGAACGAAGCCCACCGGGATAATCAGGGCGCGCCCCCACGGCCACAACCGCGCGATGCGGTCGGAGAGGTACGCTCCGACGGCAATGCCGAGCGCTCCACCCAAAACGACGGTGAGCCCCAACGCCAGTCCAGCCTCCCGTGCGCTAAATCCCTTCTGTTCCTGAATCAGGTCTGGCCCCCATGCGACGTATGTGTAGCCGGCGAAGCAGGCAAACCAGCCTGCAACCAGAATCGCCAGGTACGCCGGTACACGAAACAACTCTCGCACCCGCATCTGCTCTTTGGGGCGTTCACGAAGCGGTTCGGGGAGCCGCAGCGCACTCAGTCCCAACAGCAAACCAGGAACCCCCACAAGAAAGAACGCCGCGCGCCAACCGAAGGATTCCGCCATCATACCTCCAATGGCAATTCCCGTCGCGCCCCCGGCAAACATTCCCAGGTCGCACGATCCTTGCACGCGTGCCCGAACCTCTCGGGGGAAGGTAGCGCTCAGGACAGCCGCACCGGCCGGCGTGTAGGCCGCTTCTCCTACTCCTACCAGCGCACGGGCCGCTAACAGGGAACGGAACGACCCGGCCAACCCGCTCAGGAACGTGGCTCCGCTCCAAAACAGAACCCCCGCACTGATCACAGAGCGCCGGGAGAAGCGGTCGGCCAGCACCCCCAGCGGAAACGTGCTCAACGAAAGCACCACCGTGAACGCCGCCGCCAGATACCCGAGTTGCGCGTAAGTGAGGGAGAAGTCGCGGCGAATGGCTGGAAACATCGAAAAAATGACCTGCCGGTCCACATAATTCACGAAATTCACCAGCATCAGGGTGGTAAGGACCCGCCACTGGCTCCGGCTGAATTCTGGAAGTCTCATAGATCCTGCACTTGTTCGGACCGGATTCAGCGATAGACCGTCCTCGTGTCACCTCCAGTCCTACCGCCTCTGGGCCAGGGTGCTCAAGCGACAATGCGAGACGAAGTGGGTGGTAAAGGCCGAATGTCGCACTTTGTCGCTATAGATCTCCCCAGAACCAGGCGGCGGGTAGCTTCCGAAGTGCACCGATTCACTGAGTGCGGGGCCGCCAGACACACTATCGTCCTGTTTCGCCCGTTGCCAGTAAGGTAGGGTTCGACTCAGGCTTCGGTCTTCCGTCGCATAGGGATGGCTCGAAGCTTGCAGGTCTGCGCGATGATTCTGGGACAGATCGCGTCCAGGCCGGGAAGCGCTCAGCACATTGACTGGCCATCGAAGGTAACTCGAACTTGGTTTGCATCATCTGGTCTGCGGCTATGCAGCCACAGTACAGTTGGACTTGTACGCCCTCCGGAGAAAGACTCAGCAAGGCCTTCAGGTCGGCAAACTCTTTCTCGGGCACGACTAGACCGATCTCGTACGGGCGGGAAGGTGCATCCGGATCCTCGGGATCACGATTGTAAGACTCAAAGGCGAAGGGGGGAGCTGCCCGAAAGTGTTGTTTCACTTCCGCCGCTTGCTCGGGCGACGCCCCGAAAAGCAACTGCTGGTACAGGTGCCAGCGCCACGCGAGTGCATCATTCGCGGATAGGAAAGAATCCAGATCACGGCGGTAAACCTCGTCGTCCATCAGCGCCAAAGTGCGGCCCAGGATTTTCCGACCGTCAGTGATTTGCCGTGTTCCTGACGGGCAGCATTGTGGATCGAGGATCGGGCTGGCATCCGAGTCCCTGTTGTACGGGCTGGTCGCGATGACAAAAAGCTGCTGGAGGGATTCGTGCTCGGGAATAAACCGGTCGCGCGCGGGACAGTTTCCGAGTTGATGGCCGTCGGCGACCGTAGTGAGTGCGTTCTTTGCCAACAAAATGGGCGGCGGGCAAGCTGCAAAATAGCTGTCTACCGGCGTCATGTGACGCAGGCTGCCATCTGCAAACTGCTGCACTCCAGATGTTGCGGCGCCCTCGGAAAGTCCAGGCAACCTTCCATAGACCGGCGGAGTTGAACTGGCGATCAGGTAGCCTTTGAAATTCTCCGTGGCACCTCCCGACGACATAGGCTTGGCGAGAACTTCCTGGTACTCGCCGTCATAGAACGACACCACCCCTACACGTACCGGTCGTCCGGCGGAAAGCCGGTCGAGCGCGATGCTTTTGTCTTCCAGGCGGCGGAGCGGAGTGAAATCGACCAGACTGTCCAGCCCAAACAGCCCAAACCGTACTGTTGCCAATGGTCGGCTCCGCGCGAAGTCATTGGAACTCTTCAGCGACTGCCAGAGTGAGACCAGCGCTTCAGACTGGTCCAGGAGATTCGCGTAGGAGTCCTTTGAATCCGTCGCGGGCCCGGCTTGCGCCAGGAACGTGGCATTCAGGGCGCCCACCGAAACACCAGAGAACTCAGTGAAATCGCAATGACGATGCGCCACGAGATGGTAAACCGCGCCCGCTTCAAATGCTCCCTTAACACCGCCGCCCCCGAGGACTAGTGCACGCGGGATTGCACTCCCGCAGGGGTCCCCGGCGTAAGCGACACTGGCGAACAACAAGAGCAGGCCTGCGACCGAAAGCCTGCGGGACAGGCGAACAATGGTTAAGGTCCCGCTAAACGCGATTCCCGCAAAGCAGGTTTCCCTGGCTTTGATCATCCGCGACTGGCTTCGGCTGAAGTCTGGGAATCGCATAAAAACCAACTACCCATCGGACTTGGCAGTTATCTGGGCGGCGACACTCTGGCCGATTCCGTGATAATTTCCAAGCGACAAGGTTGGACAAGCGCACTGCTGGCGCCGGATGTCGCACCCTGTCGCTTCCAGTCGGCGTTTTGACGCTGGTGAAGGCCCCTTGACGCGACCAAATCCGCTTGGCAATCCGCAGAAACGCATTTACACTCATCCCGCCTTGTTCCGTTCCCCCCGGGATCCGTCACATGTCCGATGAGCGGCCGCTGGCCCAGGCTGTCAATGATCGTGTTTCGAACGACCGTCTTGAGACTTGGGGAGAGATCGCAACCTACCTGAGTCGAGAGATCCGGACCGTTCAACGCTGGGAAAAAACCATGGGCCTGCCTGTCCGTCGACTTGCCGGCGGCCCGGACAAGCAGTCACGAGTCTTCGCCTTCAAGCACGAACTCGATGCCTGGTGGCGGGAGCATGAAATCCTGAGAAACGCTCCTGACCCCTCGGGGGAATCCAGCCCTTCGAATCCGGCAATCGTAACCGAATCGGCATCTCCGACTGCCACGGAGCAGGACCGTGAGCCCGATGTCTTCCGAATCCCGTGGCGTCGGGTCCTGCGTTGGACAGCGCCCATTGTCGGCGTGGGTTTGCTGGTGATCTTCATTCCAAAGATCATCAATATGTTATGGCCCTCACCGGTTGTCCTCGGCGTGGAGACGTTCCGGAACCTTGGGGATCGGTCCGATGACTACATCGCCGAGGGACTGACCGAGGAGATGATTACGCGCCTTGCCCAACTCCACCCAGCCCGTATGTCGGTTGTTCGCCTCAACAGCGGAAAGACGGGGAGCAGCAGCGTGAAGGCTCGCTACATCCTCCAGGGCACAGTGCGACGCTTCGATGACCGGTTTGCGGTCACGGCCCAGTTGATCCAATCCAGCAATCAGACAGTCGTTTGGGGCGACAGCTACGAGCGAGACGTGAAGGATTTGTTGCGCTGGCAGACTGAGGTAGCCGACGCCATCGCCTCAGAAGTCTTCATCCAGTTCCCGCACACCGTGCCAGCGGCGCGGGAAGTCAACCGAGAGGCATATCTTTCCTACCTCAAGGGGAGATATTTCTGGAATCAACGAACCGTGGTGAGTATTCAGAAGGCAATCGCGCTATTTCAACAATCCATCCAAGCGGATCCCACTTACGCGCCAGCCTATGCCGGGGTAGCCGACTGCTACAATTCGCTGGGATCAGCTCCTTACACCGCGCTTCGTCCCCGAGATGCCTTTCCCAAGGCCGAGGTGGCCGCGCGCAAGGCGTTGGAACTGGATGAATCACTGGCAGAGGCGCACGTCTCGCTCGGATATGCCTACTTGGCATACGAGTGGGACTTCGCGGCAGCCAATCGGGAGTTCCGGCGCGCCCTTGACCTCAGACCCAGCTATGCCCCGGCCCATCAGTTTTATGGATACTATCTGACCGTGGTTGGCGATCTTCCGCAAGCCATCGCGGAGAGACAGAAAGCAGTCGATCTTGATCCAACAAGTTCGCTCATGGCTTCGGCCCTCGGCGAAGCTTATTACCAGGTGCGGGATTTTGACCGAACGATTGCCCAGAACCAGATTGCACTGGAACTGGATCCCCAGTATGCGATCGCTCTAGTTAACATCGGCCGCGCATACGAGCAAAAGGGAATGCATGCTGAGGCGCAAGCCGCCTTCCAGAAAGTCCTCGCCATCGTGCCGGACGACCCGGCTCTCCTCGCGCTCCTCGGACATGAGTATGCAGTCTCTGGTCGGCGCAGCGAGGCTCTTCAGTTAGTAAAAGAACTCAAGAACCTCGCCACGAAGCGCTATGTCCCCGCGCTATACTTTGCGCTCATCTACACCGGCCTAGGGGAGAAAGACGAGGCTTTCCGCTGGATGGACCTCGCTGTCGAAGAGAGAACCGAATACCTTATATATCTTGGGGCGGAACCGGTCGCGGATCAGCTCCGGAATGATCGAAGGTTCACCGATCTCGCAAAGCGAGTTGGCCTGAAGGTATGATCGGAGGAAACGGATCATGAATTGGCGGACAAGGCCTGTTCACCGCACTCCGCAGAATCCGGCAGAACACCCAAGAACACTCCGATAGGCACTTTTGAACGGTACTTTGATAGGGAATCCTTCTTCCAAGAGCGTTTGTCCTGATCGTGTGGCGATCCATATTGCGAGCGGCCAAATCCCGTCACCCTGCAAAGCTACTGATAAATTACAATCCGTTGCGAAAGAGAGGAATCATGGCATACGTGAAAAGCACTCTTGGCAGTGGGAGTCTTCGGCGGACAGTGTTCGCGCTAACTACGTTGGTCCTGACGCTTTCTATGGCGGCGTCTTCCGACGACAAGAACTCAACGGACAAAAGGGCGTCGGTTCAGTCTTTTCTGGGACGTTGGGACTTGACCCTGAAGACTCCGCTTCGCGAATATCCCTCGTGGCTGGAGATAACCGAGGAAGACGGTCAGCTCAGAGCTCGAATGGTAAGTCGCTGGGGACACGCGCGACCGCTCCCGAAGATTGAGCTTTCGAATGGCCGGATTGCATTCGTCTCTCCCAAGGAGGAGGAAGACAGGAAAGACGACATGGTCTTTGAGGGCACGCTGTCTGGTAAGACACTCGTAGGTACCACGACTGGGCCCGATGGAACTCCGTGGCAATGGACCGGCGAAAGAGCGCCATCGTTAAAGAGAACGAGCGCTCCGCATTGGGGAAAGCCGACACAATTGTTCGACGGGAAGGACCTGAGCGGTTGGAGGATGAGTGATCCGGGGTCAAAAACGACCTGGAAGGTCGAAAACGGAACGCTGGTGAGTCCCGGACATGGTCCCGAACTGATCAGCGATGCCAAGTTCGGCGATTTCAAGTTACACATCGAATTCAATTGCGCACCGGGATCGAATAGTGGCGTCTACTTACGCGGGCGCTACGAGCTTCAGATCGAAGATGACCCGGAGCCAGAAGGGCCCACGATGCGCACCGGAGGAGTGTATGGCTTCTTGGCCCCGTCGCCCGAACAGCCAGTCAGGCCGGGAGAATGGCAGACCTACGACATCACACTCGTCGGACGATCGGTCACCGTTGTGCAAAACGGCCAGACCATTATTAACAAACAGGAAATTCCGGGCATCACAGGCGGGGCTCTGGATAGTCACGAAGCACAACCCGGACCTATCTATTTGCAGGGTAGCGAGGCAGGCCACGTTGCTTTTCGCAACATCACCATTGCAGCAGCGAAGTGATGAAGTGATCTGGTTCGCTTCACGCACCTGGCACTTACACCAATCAAACTCGTGAGACGCCATCTCACGACAGCGGATTTGTGGAGCCGTTTCATGCGCGACTATCGATCACGCGACAACCGGTGTTGAAAATCACAACAAATAGAGCGCCACAATTTTCTATTGACCTTCGGCCAATTGTGCTATGTACCTCCGAAATCTGGTCTAATCGTGGCGCACGTCGCAAGCTGGAACTACAAACATCCCCCCGCATCATGCGCTCCTTAGAAGGTGGGATGCTGTTCGTGAACCTGATGCGAAAGAATCCAGCGAGAAAACTCTCAGTTGCGCAAATCGGAAAGGCAGCAAGCGTCGTCCTCCTCGTGTCTGCGCTTGCTGCTCTCGTCGGTTGTCAGGGATTGAGCCAGTCTGGTTCCAGTGTCCAGCAGTCCGGCAATCTGGTTCTGGGAAGCGCGAGTCTCAATTTCGGGGATGTCACTCCCGGAACCAGCAAAACTCTGACCGTTACGGCAAACAACTCCGGCAATAAGGCAGTCAATATCACGAGTGCTTCGGTCTCGACCAAGTACTTTGCCTTGACCGCGCCATCGTTCCCCCTTTCGATGGCCCCCGGAGCGAGCACAACCCTGAGCATTTCGTTCACACCGAACGCTGCCGCGACCTTCAACGCGATGCTTTCCGTCAGCAGTGACGCCTCGGATGGAACCCAGACTCTGCCGCTCTCCGGAGCGGGTTCTGGGCTGCTCGCCCTCAATCCTTCCAGCGAGGCATTCGGGAGCGTCAACGTCGGCGCTACCAAATCGCAGGTTGTGACCATCAGCAATAGCGATACATCGAGCGTGTCGATCTCTCAGGTTTCCGTCGATAACTCAGCATTCTCAATCAGCGGAATCTCCACCCCAGTCTCAGTGGCCGGATCCCAGAGCACCACGTTCACGCTAACGTTCGCGCCGACGTCGAGCGGCAGCGCCAGCGGCACAGTCACCGTCACGTCCACCGCTGCCAATCCCAGCCTGACCATGAGTGTGTCGGGAACCGGAGTAGCCCCTGGGGCCCTGAGCGCGAATCCGACGAGTCTCAGCTTCGGCAATGTGAACGTCGGAAGCACGGGGCCGCTCTCAGAGACCATCACAAACACCGGGGGGTCGAGCGTATCGGTTTCTCAGGTGGGCATTACGGGAACAGGAATGAGCGTTAGCGGAATCACCACGCCAGTGACTCTCAATGGCGGACAGAGCGCGACGTTTACCGTCCAGTTTGCTCCTACTGCAGCCGGAGCGGTTAGCGGCAATCTTACCGTCACCTCAACGGCCACCAACCCGACTCTCACCGTCCCGGTGTCCGGGACCGGGGTCACCAGCACCTTGGGTCAACTCAGCGTGTCGCCGAGTACTCTAGCGCTGGGCAGCGTGGTGGACGGATCGAGCGGCACCGCAACCGGAACATTGACAGCCAGCGGTGCCAGTGTGATGGTGACGGCTGCCAGCACCAATAACTCGGTCTTCACCATCGGCAGTTTTTCATTGCCTCAAACGATTTCAGCGGGGCAGAGCGCCAACTTTACCATTACATTCAGTCCGCTGACGGCCGGGGCGGCGAGTGCCACCCTGACCTTTACCAGCAACGCCCAGACTCCCACGACGACTGAGACGCTGACAGGAACCGGTACTGCTGCTGCAACGCACTCGGTTGCACTGTCGTGGAACGCGAGTACCTCCCCGAATATTACCGGCTACAACGTCTATCGGGCCCCGTATACCACATCCTGCGGAAGCTTCGCGCAAATCAACGGCGTGCTCGATACCAGCACCCTATACACGGACTCGTCGGTCACGAATGGGAGCGTTTACTGTTACGCAACAACAGCAGTCGACTCGAGCAACGTTGAGAGTGCATACTCCAACATCGTTTCCAACGTGCAGATCCCGTAGGTTCTCGATACGCTGATCTGGTTCCAGGATTCAGCAGAAACGCCGTTAAAGCTCGGAAAACGGATGCGCTGTGGAGCTGACCTCTCGCGCCAGCGGCGGCCGCGCCACTGGAAATAATTCCTTAGCTCGCGTTCCTCAGGACATGCTGAACTTCCCAATTGCGCTCGATTTCCCGCTCCAGCAGTTCTTCAGGAGACTCGCCCTGGGTTGCGTACCAGTCGCGGAGACGCGCCAGTCCATCGCGCAGCTTGACCGTAGTTTTAAAGTTCAGGAGTTCTTTCGCTTTGGAACTGTCAGACAGCAAGCGCACAACGTCACCAGGGCGCGGGTCCGTATACAAGATTTGTGCGTCTGGACGGCCAAGTACTTCTGAGATCATCTTCGCTAGCAATTGGATCTCGATTTCTTTTCCGCTGCCCAAATTGAGAGTGCGTCCAACGGACGCGTCAGAAAGACCTGCCGCGAGAATGCCCGCTGCTGTGTCGCTGACGAATGTGAAATCGCGAGTCTGTGTGCCATCGCCAAAAATAACCATGGGCCTGCCCGCCAGGCACCGCAACATGAATCTGGGAATCACTTCTCCGCTGTCGCCTTCATGATGGCAGCGGGGCCCATACGCATTGAAAGGCCGCAACATGACGGTGGGATAGCCGTAGGTATGCCAGAAAGCGCGCGTGTAGGCTTCTCCTGCAAGTTTAGAGGCGCCATAAACCGTATAGGGCAACGTCGAATGATTCTCTGCGATGGGCGCTGTATGTACCATTCCGTACACCTCGGAGGTAGAGATGTACACAAACCGTTTGACCTCCTGCGCCATCGCAATCGCTAAGAGCCCCAATGTAGCCGTCGCATTGACCTCCTGATTTTCTATTGGTGAGTGAAGGGAGTGCCGCACGCCCAGGCACGCGAGATGGAAAACGATGTCCACGCCCCGGAACAGCGAAGTCATCGATTTCTGATCGCGGATATCTGCGACGGCGAGCTCGACGTTCTTCGCCAGCACAGCTTCGAGATTCTCACGCTTTCCGTTCATCAGATTGTCGACAATCAGAACATCGAAGCCATGAGCCGCCAGCTGCCGAACTACCTCCGAGCCGATAAATCCGGCGCCGCCTGTCACCAGAACTCGCTGCTTTGCCAATTGAATCACCCCACCGAGAGGATTGGGAAAAATGGGAATGATGATTTTACCAAACCGAGTCACTTTGCCGGATGACTGAACAGCGCGCTCATGGCACCGCCTTTGGCCGAGCCCATCCAGATTATTTCCGGCCGACAATAATCCGTGAGTTGACTCTACTCGGACGGACCTAGCCCCGTCGGGGACAGACTTGAGTTCTTTAGTCGACGCTAATACGACGGAGCGGCCATCCGACAGCAAAATGTCTGCCGAATCATTCCCTCTACGCTAAACTGACACCCCATGACGGAACCGGCTAACGAAGAACGTGCAGCGTCCGCGGCGTCGATCGTCCCGTTGGCAGGAAGACCCGGGTGGAGTGCCATTCAGTCTCCCGCAAACCGGCACCATGCGTATCAAGCAGCGGCAACAGCTTTTGTGGTGCTCTTCTGCATTGTTGGTGTTTCGCTCTGGGGACTACCTTTCTATTACGACTTCATGGTCCAACAATTCGGTTGGACGCGCGCGCAAGTAACGTCAGGCAACGCGCTGAGCAAACTCGTGGTCGGACCTATCTTCGGATTCCTCGCGGGATGGGTTGTTGACCGCTTTGGGCCCCGCCGCTTAATGATGATCGGCATATTGATGGCGGGGGCCGCCTTGGTGGGACTGGGCTCGATCTCAAGTCTCAGCATGTTTTACTTCTTCTACTTCCTTAATGCCATGGGTTATGTATGCGGTGGTCCGCTTCCCAACCAGGTCCTGTTGACGCAGTGGTTCGATCGAGCGCGCGGAAAAGCGATGGGGTTCGCCTACCTTGGAATCGGCATCGGGGGAGCAACCATCCCGTGGATATCGCACACGCTCGTCCAGCATTTCGGATGGCAGACCGCGCTACGGATTCTGGGTCTCTTGATCGTGGTCGTCTCGTTTCCCATGGCACTCTTGGCAAAAGAGACGCCACGAGCGAGGACAATCGGTGGATCGGTCATCCCCTCAAGTCCGAATGCAGCATTCAAGGAAGTGTCCTTCTATCTGCTGACCCTGGGAAGTATGTGCTCGGTTGCCGCAATCAGTGGCACTCAGCAGAATCTGAAGCTTCTCTTGAGTCTCGACCGGCACTTCGGCCAGAGGGATGCCGCAAATGTGCTATCTCTGGTGCTGGCCTTCAGTATTGCTGGCCGGTTACTCATGGGCTGGCTGGCGGATCGTTTCTCCAAGAAGCACGTCATGCTATTGACGTACCTGCTGGTCGCCGCTGGAATCCCTTTGCTGTTCCTCGGGACTACCCGGCTCGTCCTCTACGTTTCCGCTGCAATCTTTGGTATCGGCCTTGGTGGCGACTACATGATCATTCCGTTGATGACCGCGGAAGTCTTTGGGACGGAAATCTTGGGAAGGTTGCTAGGTGTGATTCTGACGGCTGGTGGTATTGCGGAGGGTGCGGCACCCTGGGTAACAGGCCGCTTGCGCGACGCCACTGGCAGCTATTCCGCGAGCTGCTTTCTCCTGGTAGGTATTGCGTTGCTGGGTGCAATTGCCGTCTTGGGTTTACCAGGGCGAAGGAGGGCAACCTGAACACCGGAGCAACCCTTCGCACGTGCGTGGACACGAGTTGCCGTTTTCACTCGCCTGATGCGCAGGAAGGAGCGAGAGATTGTGGCGGAGTTGGAGCGCCGGACGTACGATCACTTTGTCCCGTCGAATGGGATGAGAAATGGCATCCCGATTTAGCGGAGCCTGAGATTTCGATTCCGCACTGCGCTCGTTGGTTTCGTCAGTTTTCTCAGAATTGATGAAGGAAATGCAAAGTTCCACAACTGGAGTACGCACGCTTAGTACGGATGATCTGGCCGCGGCGGTCGAACTCTCGACCATCACGGGATGGAACCAGACGGAAGACGACTGGCGCATGCTGATGGATCTCGCACCGGAAGGGTGTTTTGGAATTGAGGCTGACGGCGAGTTGGTCGCGACCACAACACTGCTCTCCTTTAAACAGCAATTGGCATGGGTCGGAATGGTGCTGACCAAACCTGAATATCGAGGCCGCGGATTCGCACGTACCCTGGTCAGGCACGCGATAGAATCCGCCGATTGCATGGGTGTCGAAACCATAAAGCTGGATGCTACTGAGCAAGGACAGAGGCTCTACGAAAGTGTCGGGTTCCAGGCAGAAGGATCGGTCGAGCGATGGTCGCGGCCAGGAAATTCGAGCTTCTGTGCTCTTGGGGGCAACCGCTGTTCCGATCAACAGCTGGTTCTCGACCTCGCTGCCTTTGGCGCTAACCGTTCAACCATGCTTGAGAAGTTGGCAACACGAAGTCACGTGTGCATCGGCACCAATGCTTATCTGTTTGTCCGGTCCGGGCGTACAACGGCTTATCTTGGACCGTGCGTGGGAAATGAACTTGCTTCGACCGAGGCTCTGATTACGAGCACCTTGAATGCGTCGTCATCCATTGCCTGGTCATGGGATTTGTTGCGGCACAATCGGCATGCCGTTGCGCTGGCTTCAGAACTGGGCTTCACCCGCCGGCGTGTCTTGACGCGCATGTGCCGAGGTAAGACTTTGCGAGGCCGCGACGAGATGGTCTACGCGATTGCAGGTTTTGAGCTAGGTTGATGACGAACATCGGAACCGTTCAAGAACTCGAGGAGCAGCTGTCGCACCCAACCAAGGCCGATGTTGCGGCGGTGGCCAAGATGGATGGCGACCTGCTGGTTCTTGGGG
>Ga0209698_10003318_pt1 | contig 18006 bp, 18 predicted proteins | sample LitLauG_LLR_2012_FD_187203 | JGI IMG/M metagenome (GOLD analysis project Ga0209698, IMG submission 187203) | Freshwater sediment microbial communities from Pennsylvania, USA - Little Laurel Run_MetaG_LLR_2012 (SPAdes) (version 2) | ecosystem: Environmental > Aquatic > Freshwater > Creek >...
AAAGTCGTATCATCTAATGCCACCAAAGTCGTATCATCTAATGCCACCAAAGTCGTATCATCTAATGCCACCAAAGTCGTATCATCTAATGCCACCAAATTTACAACTCAAATGAATGCAACTGCTGTCATTCATGTTTTAAACGTCACATTACCTGGTAAACCAGCAGGCACTGCAGAAAATCTAGTAATTGCTGCAAATGCAACTACGCCTCACTCATCTAATTACACAACTTCTAATCATACAAAGACAATTTCGCTTTCGGAACACGTTGGACTCAAAAGTCCATAAACAACTTAGATTAGCTCGTCATCAATATCTTCAATAGGCTCCACAAATTGTTTACAAAAACAAGTCTTGACAAGACATTTTCCAATTTTTGTAAGGGCGGTACTTTCTTGAGATGGTACGTGAGCATCACTCGTGTGATGGCATCTAGTGCAATTCATAACAGAGACATTTTCTAGGTTTATTTAATTTAATCTAGCGTCAAGTTGCCCTTATGCCTGAATGATTCCAGATATCATGAGATATTGCATTCCTCTGACAAATATATTATCATCAATGTCTCCTGCGGACCAATATCATGCATTGTTTTTAACCTAATTTGTATTGAAATGGCATTTTTTATGATTTGAATTCCAAAAGAATCTTAAATTATTAAATTAGTATCAAATCATCTTGCCTGACGTCCAGTTTGTAAAATTATTCTTTTTATTAAAGAGATTGGTACAAATATTGTAATTTTCCTGTATTATACATGCCGCCTAACAGTCTGATGAAAGAAACCAGTCCGTATCTTTTACAGCATGCCTACAACCCAGTACAGTGGTACGCATGGGGAGAAGAGGCATTAAACAAGGCAAAACAAGAAAATAAACCCATTTTTCTCAGCGTTGGATATAGCGCATGCCACTGGTGTCATGTTATGGCCCATGAATCGTTTGAAAACGAGGAGATTGCCAAAATCATGAACGAATATTTTGTCAATATCAAAGTAGATAGAGAAGAGAGACCTGATATTGATGATGTTTATCAAAAAGTCTGTCAGCTAAACACTGGTAGTGGTGGCTGGCCTCTTAGTGTGTTTTTAACGCCTGATCAAAGACCATTTTATGTTGGAACATATTTTCCACCACTTGATAATTATGGCAGGCCTGGATTTGGAAGTGTAGTAAGGCAACTTGCACAAGCATGGAAAGAAAAGCCTCATGATGTGCAACAAGCGGCAGAAAGTTTTGTTAATGGATTGAAAAAAACCGAATCTGTTGCACATGATTCAAAGTTGGAAAAATCCATTCTAGATGAAGCCGCAGTAAATATGCTATCAATTGCAGATATGACAAATGGAGGATTTGGTCAAGCACCCAAGTTTCCAAATGCGTCTAATCTTTCCTTTATGTTGCGATACTCAAAATTATCTGGAATTGCAAAGTTCCAGGAATTTGTCTTCAAGACTTTGACTAAGATGGCTAATGGTGGAATGTATGATCAAATTGGGGGTGGATTTCATAGGTATTCAACTGACTCAAGATGGCTTGTTCCTCACTTTGAAAAGATGCTTTATGATAATGCATTACTTCCTCCAGTTTATGCCGAAGCGTACCAGATTTCAAAAGATCCGCGATATCTTGATGTCATGCAAGATACACTAAGATTTGTTATGCGTGAGATGACCTTGCCTGATGGTGGATTTTATTCTGCCAAGGATGCAGATTCTGAGGGAGAAGAGGGAAAATTCTATGTCTGGACGAAAAAAGAGATCCAGGAAATTTTGGGAAAAGACTCTGATGTATTTTGTTTATACTATGATGTGACAGATGGGGGTAACTTTGAGGGACATACGATACTATACAATAGTATGAATTTGCATTCTGTAGCATTTCATTTTGGTAAGACTGAATCTGAGGTCAGTCAAATATTGAAACAAGCCAAGGAAAAACTCTATGCAGCTAGGGCAAAGCGAGCAGCTCCAGGACGGGACGATAAAATACTGACAAGCTGGAACTCATTGATGATCTCGGCATTTGTCAAAGGATACCGTGTAGCTGAAGATCCAGAATTTCTAAAATCTGCTGAAAATTGTATCAAGTTTATTGAGGACAAGTTGACAAAAGATGGAGAACTGTATCATACGTACAAAGATGGTCAGTCAAAGATTATGGCCTATCTTGATGATTATGCCTATTTTGTAAGTGCATTACTTGATTACTTTGAGACTCAACCCTTGAAAAAATATCTCGATCTTGCCATCTATTATGCAAATTACTTGCTAGATCATTTCTGGGATGAAACTCAAAAAAACTTTTTCTTTACTGCTGATAATCATGAAAAATTAATCATAAGGCCAAAAAATATATATGATTTGTCATTACCTTCTGGGAATTCTGTAGCAGCTGCAGTGATGCTGAGGCTTTATCATATTACTGGGGGAAAAAAATATCTTGATACGTCAATAAAAGTGATGGAATCACTTGCCACACTGGCTGCAGAAAATCCGTTTGGTTTTGGACAATTGCTAAATGCTATGTATGCATATTTTATAAAACCACTTGAAATTATTGTGACAAATTTATCAAGCACGGAAATAAAAAATTACTTGACTAAAAAATTTATTCCTGAGGCAATTCTTATATTGATTTCAACAAAAGAAGAACTTGAAAATCTAAAGGAAATGCAATTTTTTAAAGGAAAAGATTATGATGAGTACAAAACCAAAGTCTATGTTTGCAGAGATTTTTCTTGCTCTCTACCACTTCAAACCCTATCTGAAATTGAAAAACTAGTCTAGATCTTTTTTATGTTGATCTCAAGTCGTTGGCCAACAGATGGACTGCCCATTCTCTCATATCTTCGCTTTGGCATTGTAATCGTGATGGATGTTTGAGCATAACTTTTGATTGCAATGGTGGGCTGGGCTTGAAGTATTGCCTCTATGAATGGGGCAATCTGGTCTCTAAGTTCTGGATCTAGTTTCTGGTTTATTGCATCAAGCATAAGCTGTTTCTGAGAGACTGGTTCTGTCTGCACATCTTCTACCAGTGCTAATTGTACAGTCTGACCGTTGTCTATTAACTGCTGAATTTGATAGTGGATTAATTCTGACATGAATTACCGTTGAAAATATTACAATTTAAGATTAGCTTTTTTAGGTTCTGTCAAATCTACGGTAGAGGAAAGACCTGTAAAAAACAGGTTGATCAATAATGTTTTAAATTGTCAATATGTATGCTTAATGGTTGGCTGACGTAACTAATCCAGATACATACACCATACTCGTGAAGGTTCTCGAAATTGTACTTGCAGCATTAGCAGTGGTTGTAGGAGGAGGTCTTTTTGGCATGTATCAAATATTGTCACATAGAAAAAAGATGCTTGAGATGATCTGAACTGGCAACTCACCCTGTAATTGATTTTTACAATAAACTTGCGTCCAATTACGATTTTATTCAAGGATATTCCTATTGGGAGATTCTATATGCGGAATACAATGCATGGATTGCAAAACACCTTGATACACAAAACCAAATTCTTGCTGACCTTGGATGTGGAACTGGACTTACTTCCAATTTATTGTTAGACTCAAACCACACTGTATTTGGAGTAGACCTTACACGACAGTTGCTAAAAATCGCTAAAAAAAGACACACGAATCGTAAATTCATGGCAACAGAAGGAGACGTAACCAATCTGTCATTCCACGATGATTTTTTTGACGGAGTAGTCTGCCTGAACACTCTTGAACATCTTCCTTCTTTAGAAAAGGCAATTTCCGAGATTAGTAGAACCTGTCGTTCTGGAGGCATAGTTTTATTTGATATTCCCTCTTCATCGATACTTGATTTCTCATATTTTTTTGGCTATTATGGAAAGAGTGGTTTAATTTCTGCACTGAAAGGTTTGTCAGAAAAAAAAGTTATGTTTGAATGGGAGTCAAATGATGATAGCCATACACGGAGAAAAGTCAATACATATCGCTATAAATTTGCATTTATTGATGATCTGCTAAAATCACATGGTTTTCAGATTGTGGAAAAGCGAGGTGTCCATATTTCTACTATGCTCATTCCAGAGAAAATTCAAGCCAACACTGCTTCTCCAACGCTTTCGAAAATTAATAACAATCTGATTAAAGTTGATAATTTTTTAAACAAATTTTCAATCCTGAAAAATAGGGCACTTTATATGCTGTATGCATGTAAAAAAATTTAGGCGAGTTATGCACTTTGCAGAGTATATTACATCTAACATTTTATTGATAAATTCATTGCAAGATGGATTCAGTTTTCAAATTAATGTGGTATCTGTGGTAATAAATTCACTGCAATGACTTTGTGCCAAGATTGGAAATGTTTAATTAAAAGACTATTTGTTTTTTAAAATATATGATGTCAAAAAAGATTTTTGCTATTGTTTTCTTGTTGATTTTATTTGGTCCTACTTTTACAGAAAACTCTGCAATGGGACAAAACAATCAACAACAATCCTATTGTCCTCAAACAGTGGAAAAGAAATACTGTCACAAGGTCATCATAATTGGCGCAGGAATGGCTGGACTTGGGGCTGCAAATGAGTTAAAATCTAACGGATTTGATGCATTAATACTAGAGTCTAGTCCTGCAAAACTAGTTGGCGGGAGAGTTATTACTGAGAATGACAGCCGCACTCACTATATTCCTATTGATCTCCATGCTTCCGAAATAGCTGGAACAATTGGAAATCCAATTACAGAACTTGCACAAAAGTACAATTCAAGTATACTGCAAACTTGGAATAACTATACCTATTATGACCATAAGGGTCTGATTGGGAATCCTCAAATTTCGAATAACCTTAACAATGTTTGGTCTAAATTTACAAAATGGCTTCATGTCTATAGGATTGGCAAAACTGAAGACGAATCTCTGCAGATTGCTATAAACAAATTTAATGATACTTTGGGCGAAAATGACAAAAAGTCTTTTTCATACGATGTTAGTTCTTATATTGGAAATACATATGCTGATGATGCTAAATATCTCTCATTACTTTATTGGGATAAAATTGGATATATAGTGGGAGGACCCTCGGGAACCATATCTGTTTTTGCTAACGGCTTTGCCAGTATTCCAGAGCACTTGGCAAGTGATCTTGGTAATGGATCTATACAGTATAATACACTGGTAACAAAAATATCATACGGTCAAAATGGCGTCCAAATTGACACTAAAGGAGGTCCTTCTTATTATGGCAAGTATGTCATATGTACAATTCCAACTTATCTTCTACAAGGAGATCACCCTTCCATAACATTTGATCCTGCTCTTCCACAAAATAAAACTGATGCAATAAATAAAATGCTAATGGGAACGCTGACACAGACATACATTCTTTTTAATAAAACTGCAATGCCTGCAAACTTTTGGAATTCTACTACTGATTATGTTTCATATGTGCCACCTATGACTGAGACGGGACATTGGACTTTGTTTATGAACCTTTACAAGACCAAACACCAGCCACTACTCTTGGCGTGGAATTATGGTGATTACGCACGTCAAATGTTAACAGAGCCAGAATATCAGATTAAGCAAGAAATGTCAAATGTATTTAAAATTATGAATGGCAGTAATAACTTTGATACAAAATCAATAACGATACTGTACAAAGGAGCAAAATATGATTATTCCACAAGCCCTATAGGTTTTAAGGTGCCAAACGACTTTGATATGCTAGCCAGTCCAGTTGCAGACAATAATGGAACAAATAGGGTCTTCTTTGCTGGGGAAGCCACCACCTGGCATTATCCTGCAACAACAGATGGTGCCTTTTTAACAGGGCTTCGTGAAGCTAATCGAGTAATGGTGACTGATACGGGGAAATACCCAAATCCGCTTGAACAAGAAAATAACTGGCGATATCCTCCTGATCCTAATGGGAAACATACTTGGCTGACATTTCCAGAATATGTTATGTGTAAACCGGGTCATACACTAGTGCTAAAAAATGATGCTGAAAAAACTCCCATGTGTGTAAATCCAGATATAGTGGAGAGTCTTTTTGATAAGCACTTGATAATAAATCCAACATTACCTTGACCAATTAATGAAATACCCATGATAGTCTTACTGTGTAGGAAAACCGCGCATTTTTTTATCACGTCTCCTATGCTACATCTACTTCATCAAGCAAATTCAAAGCGAAAAAATTTTTTAAAATTAATTTTTTTAACGGATGTCATAATTCGATGATGATGAAAATATGATATCAAATAAGAAAGGCGCTAAACATAAAAACAACTTAAAGGAGAGTTTGGTATAATGGAAAGTACTCCGATCAGGGTAAGTAAAATCGATTTTAGAGTAATTGCATTAATCGCTGGCATAACCATTGGTTTGTTGATTTTTGATTACAAGTATGAGGATTATGTTAATGCTCATTTCACAATAACTGATGTTGTCATTATCTTGTCTCCCCTTGTAGCTGGAATATTTGCTGTTATTGTAGCAAAAAGATATTGGTCAACTGGGGTTCTTGGTAAAACATACCTTGCATTGGGTATTGCATTACTGTTTTATTTTATAGCTAATGTGATATACTCCTATCTTGATAGATTCGAACACGTATCTGCATATCCTTCAGTAGCTGATTTTTTCTGGGTTACCATGTATCCGTTTTTGTACTATCATCTAGTCGTTAACATAAAATTTTTCAAAAAATCTGTTGGAATTCGCACCAAAATTTGGATGGCTGCTATAATTATTGGAACTACTGTGTCCTACCTAGTCACTTCACTTTCTTCAAATCCTACTTTGGATTTTGGCTACTATTTAGGATTGTATTATGTTGTAGTTGATGCGGGTCTTCTCTCTCTTTCTATTCTAGCTGCGCTAGTCTTTCGTAATAGTGTGTTGGGTAAGGTGTGGCTTCTGCTAGTCGTGGGCTTTTTAGTTTATTCAATCGCTGATTATTGGTACTATGATTACCTTACATTGGTCAATCAATATACTGATTCACATCCTGTTAATGTCATCTGGGTATTGGCATGGATGATTATAGCTTATGCCTTATACAAGCATAGAAAAACACTCTAAGAAAAAAGATGGCAAATGTATCCTGGAATTTTAATGACGAGGAGGAATAAATAGATATTTTGCAAAAATAATCCGTTATAAAATTTCATCATTAAATGATTCAACTTTTTCCTACTGGTTTTGTAAAATCAAGTGGGTCCTCAATTATTGATTACTGTAATAAAACTAAAGGCTATTTGTGTCACATACTTGAATTTTACAACTGTCATGTCATAACTTTTTGATTTGTACCGATAGACAATTTTAATAGTCGACTATTTTTAAGCAAGAGTTTGATGGACGACCTGTATGAGTCAAACATGAGCGGATCTGATGTTTTTGATATCATGATTTCTATGTTCTCAGATTCTTCTATGCCGTGCAAATGGTTTGATACAATGATTCTTCCATCCAAATCTGAGTCTATGCACAGGGCCTGAAATAACGGGAATTTTCTGTATAGATGAATTTCTAAATTTCCTTGTAATTTCTCTACATCAAGTTCAGTCTGAAGCTCTTTGAGAAGAATCAAGTGATTTTTTAAAATTCTACATTTTTCGCCCAATGCCTCCTCGGCAGTTTTTAATTCCTCTATACCCCAATTGGGATCTACAATTAAGAATTTTATGTTGACGCCTTTTTTCAATAGTTTTTTGATAAAATCTCTAAGTCCTGTAAAATTTCCAAAATGATCTATGAATTCTTGAAAACCAAAACCCACTTCAATTATCTCTGACTCTGCATTTCTGATTAATTCTATTTTCTCATTTATGGCAAATCGTTTAAATCTATTTTTTTTCGATTCGATTGCTATGGCGTTTTGTAACCCTATGTGTTTCGATGCAATTTCATAAATTTCTTTATCTGGAATTCCTCTTAGTGTAACGGGGATTGGTTCACTAACTAGTACATCGTCATAATCTTTTAGAAATGGCAGGATTGCATTATGAAGAGCACTATTAATCAAGATCTGATTCTCCAAGGCACATTTTTCAATGCGTGCACATGTGTCCATGGATATGCCATATACATCTATTTTACTGGCGAGTTTAATTTTCTCAAACATGCCAAATACTAGTGATGCCTTTGTAGGAATTTCTTTTCTTACTGCAATTTCTAATGTATTGATTGCAGCACGACATGCATCTAAGGGATTTCCAAATAGTGCAACCACTCCATCGCCTGTTTCTTTTATTACCTCTCCATTTAATTTTTTTATGATAATTCTGCAAATCTTATCATGCAGCACTATCTTCCGCATTGCCAATTCATGGCCTATTTTTAATTTTAACGAGGTTGATCCGGCAAAGTCAAAAATTACTACTGTCTCTGGTTTGGCATATGTTTCCCATGGGGCTCTTCCCATTTGATTATAGAACTCACCCACTTTTGCCATCTTGTCCTGATATTGGGAAACCTCTGAAATTATTTTGTCCAGATCGTTGAGAAATACACTGGGCATTTTTTAATCTAGATCTATGTACAAATTCTACTTAATGAAGGTTTCACGTGATATTGATTATTTGGCAAAGATAAAAAATCATGTTGGATTTATCTATTGGATAATTTATCTTAATGGAGTTGTCTGAAGATCTGATAAAATCTGTAGAAAAGATTACTACAAGTAGAGGTAGGATTGGGATAGGGCAACTAGAGTACATTCTGAGTGTGCTAAAACAGGGCAGTCCAATTTTCTTGAATGTTCAAAATAAAGGAATTTTGATGGCAGGAGAAATCTCTGACAGTTCGACACGTTCAGAGGGTAGGCTTGATCTGCAAAGAATTGGCAAACAGGAGATGATACTTCGAATTCTTGAAAGGTTCACAAACGATTTTGAGGCACTTGCTCTTCCGTTAGATGTAACCATCAAAGAGTATGTTCTTTTCCTGATGGTTTGTCTCAAGCTTGCTCGCAAGTTAAAAGAAGGACAACAAAAAAGCTTAATCTTTGCTCAAACGCTTGCCAATCTAAATCGCATGCTTGTTGGTCATCCAGTACAGTATAGTAAGCGGGCAATCAACGCACCTCTAGATCTTCTCTTTCTTGTAATCGAGTTTACAATTGAGGCAAGTAAAAGTTTAGAGTCGCCTTATGAACTTGACAATTTTACAAAGTCACAGTTTCTTGCTATTATGGAAAAATATTGTACAGATTCAGAAGACCCATTACTAGATTTAGTTAAAGACCTGTCAGATATTCCAAAATTTAGGCTCAACATTGTAGTTGGGCCAGAACATCGAAAGGTTGCAGGAAATATACTTGGATATTGTTTTCCAAAAATACCGGCAAAGATTAAGGTTGATACTATGAGAAAACTTTTGGGTAGGATTGTATCTGAAGAAAACGATGCCATTATTTTAGCTCATTATAATACCTTAAAGTTGATACTATCTGCTGATAAGGATTTGGTTGGTGAGACGTCAAAACTTGCAAATCAAGAGATTGCAAAAACTAGACACAATAGATTTGTTGGTGGGATTTTGGACGAATTATCTGCCATGGGCAAAAAATCATAGATCTGATTATGTGACGCAAGAATTTTGTGGCATTATATTTTTATCATCTTTTTTAATGTTAGATTAAATCAACCTTGTGCTATAATTGATGCCAAACTGTCTTCCAGTAATAAAATTAGATTGTATGGATTATTACTAAGAAACAATTCTTTGACCTCCGACTTTTCTAATGTGTCAAAACCTTTCTTTAAATCAATCTTCTAGTCTGTAGCCTTGTTTGAAAAATGAAATCTTTTAGAAACTGAACATTGGATGCTTCATTTTTCATTTCACTGTCTTAAAAAAACGATTCCATGGATGGTGGTCTTAAACAATTTCCGACCATCACATATTCGTCCCATTTGATAACATTGAGTCGGCTAAAGAAAACGAACGCCTCACCAGTCTCAAATGTGACAAACAAAGTCAATGCCACAGATTCCGCCTGATCAATCAAATATTTTTTGAGGTTTTATACAAATAATGTAATTTATTTTTGTAGACACTAAAAATGTTGACCAAAAAGGATCTTGAAATGTAGAAATCTTTAAGAAGAGATTTGGTAACAAAATTGGATCTCGATAAGATTTCCTAAATCTTGGCATCTAATATATTTCGCTTTATCTGAGCAGCTCTTAACTTTATCATCTGCGTAAACTCTTGAGTATCCTCAAGTGATGGCTTTTGTTTTTGGTTTTGGTATGCTTGCAAAAAACCAGAGTAGACGCATCCCACTATGATCCCAAAAGCGTTTGAGTCTACATCTTCAACCTCCTCATGATATGTTTTTGCCAGCTGTTTGTATGAGGCTGCCTCACTTATGTAATAGTCAATTAGACTGTCAATGAACTTTCTTGTAGTCTCGGGAATCACAAACTTGATTTTATTTGCATTGTTTATAATGTTTGATTTTAGTAATTTCCATCTTGAATTTGTTGTAATTAGAGAATTTGCAAACTAAATTTGACCACATGTCTTTTGAAGAGTTGATTCACAGAGTTGTCATGCCTATTGAAGTTAATCGAGTAAACAGAGAATGCCCCAAGTGCAAAAATCCTACCATATTCAATACTGGAAAAGAGTTTTTCTGCGGTAAATGTCTTAGTGCGCTCAAGGTAAACCAAGTAGCAGAAAAAATCACGGAATGATATAATGTGGACTATAGACCAAGAAGAGACTTATTTTAAGATCTATGATAACCGAAGGACACTTGTTGGGTATTTTGCGCCAGAATATGGAGACATTCAACCTGAAGATAAGGCAGATCAGGTGATACAGGAGATGTTGAAAAATCATGATCCCATTAAAGGAGGATACATGATGCTGCCGCTTGCCAAGTTTGGAATGTTTGAAGAAGGAAAAGAGATGAATCTTGACTATGTTGAACAACAGCTACATGATGTCTATAACAGAATTTTGGTTTGGAAAAACCTAATGACTGAAAAACAAATAGAGCATCATAAAATCTTGGTCTCTCACACAGATCATGACATGTTAAGTATTACACTTGGAATAATCTTTGAGTCTCCAGTTCCTCTTGAGAAAAAAGAGATTCTAAGCAATCTGAACACCATTTTAGATTTTGCACATCATAAAGGCTTACTGTAGACCCTTTGACTTTGCATTTTCATAAGACTGGAGTGCATTCATCTCATACTGGAATGATTGCTGTAGCAACTGGTCTGACTTGGCATTTGTTGCATTATCTCCTGTCACAACCCATTCTCTTAGAGTCTTGTCACTTTCAATCTGTGTCTCAGTGGACAACTTGAATAATTGCAATGATGGCACGAAAAGCTCTGGTGCTTTTAATTGCTCATACCTTGGAAGAATATTTTGTAATGTTGATATGTGCTCATCAGTAATCTTGAGCATCTGGTCTTTTGAAATTTGTCCACTCTTGTACTGTGTAAGATGCTTATCAAAATCCTGAGTCTCATTCTTGAGATCTAACTGAACCTGAGCCAATTGGTCACCAAATCGCTGGCCTGAGAGCTCTGTCTGGTCAAGATAATAATTTATAAAAATAACAACGCATACAATAGCGACACCTGAAACGATTGCAATCTGAAATGTATATTTGGGTTTTGGTGCCTTTTCCTTTCTCATGTGAAAACTGGAACTTAATCTGAAATAAATCAATCGTATGTGGAGCAATAGCAGCTGACAGATTGTGACAATTGATGGTTACGGGTGAATTGAAATATCCACCTCACTCCTATAAAGAATGTCAAAATTATGGGATAAAATTGTAAGAGTGTAATTGCAGATAAGTGAAACCAATCCTAACTAAGAAAAGATTTCTGGACTTAAAGGTCATCTCCCCCCAACATGCTCCTGAAAACAATAAGACGGCATTTACTTTGTGCATCTCTGGAGGGGTAAATCGTTTGCCAGATAAGCATTGACTGGATTTTGGATATTCTCAGAATCTGGTGATGAAAAAATCTCTAAAATTATATTTTTCTATTCTTTTGGTATGCTGAAATGAAATGTTGTCCCACTTCCTTCCTCACTTTCAACCCAAATCTTTCCCCCTAGACCCTCAACTATTTCCTTACAGATGGATAGTCCCAGTCCGGTGCCACCATGTTTTCTCTTTATCGATGTATCAGCTTGGTAAAATTTCATGAACAACCTGTTTTGTGTTTCTTTTGGTATGCCAGTTCCGTTATCCCTTACGAAAAAATTTATTGTGTCTTCATTACCCTGTGCCTTTATCTCTATCATTCCGTTGTAAGGCACAAAGTCTATTGAATTTTGTATCAAATTGGCAAATACCTGTTCCAGTCTTTCTGGATCGCTTTTGAAGAGATGATTCTCACTTGTTGCATCGGTAAACCCTATCATTTTTTCTTTCATTATTTGTGTATATGATTCTAAAATATTTTTCATAAATGGAATTGTCTGAATTTCTTTTTTCTCAAACTTTATCTTGTGCATTTCAAGTTTTTGAACAGTTAGTATATCATCGATCATTTTTCTGAGCCTCTTAGAGTTTTTATAAATCACCTTGATGTCTTCAGTCTGAGATTTTTCTATATTTCCACTAATGGCAGGATCTAACAGCATTTCACAATATCCCATGATTGGAATGAGCGGACTTTTTAATTCATGTGAAATCATTGATACAAACTCATCTTTGAGGGTTTCGATTTTTCTGAGTTCGTCTAACGCCATTCTCAGATCTTCTTCTCTCTTCTTTTGATTTGTAATGTCAGTTCTTACAGCAATGAATTGAAATGGTCTCATCAGATCATCTAAAACTGGCAGTATCGCGGTTCTTACCCAATAAACTGTACCGTCCTTTGAAATATTGTGCATGTCTCCCCTCCATACTTTCCCACTCATGATGGTATCCCATACCTCTTGATAAAATTCAGGACTGTGATAATTTGACTTTAAAATACGAATATTTTTTCCTATTAATTCTTCTTTGGTGTACTTGGTAATATCGCAAAACTTTTGATTGACATCCAAGATCGTGCCATCTCTGTCGGTAACATCTATGGATGATGATTCGTCTAATGCTGCCTTTATCTCTGAAATTTCTTTAAGGTATGCTTTCATAGTTACTTGATTTTTCTCTAATTCTCTGTTTGAAAGTTCAAGATCTTCTAGATGAGTTTCCATCAAAGACCGATTTTTATCAAGTTTTAATTGTGCTTGTTTAAGGGATGTCATCATTGTGTTAAATGAATCAGCCAGGTCATTAATTTCATCTGAACTATTTGATTTTATTTTTAAATCTAGTTCTCCGCGAGATACTCTGCCAGTTGCATACTTTAACTTTGAAATAGGCCTTGTAATAGATCTGGACAGAAACAAAGCTACCAATATACTAAAAGCACCTACAATGGTTGTAATGATGATGAACGTATCCTTGATATTTCCAACGATGCCGAGAGCTTCCGCCCTGTCTATTTTTACAACTAATCCTAAATCAGCTTTATCTATATATCGTGTTACTGCCAAAACATCAACTCCGCGATAATCCATGATGTCAGTAAAATTATTTTCCTCTTTGAGTGTTGCATGCACCATGGGAAGTACTATGCCATTTTCTGGAATTTTGAGTATTCCAGAATACCCAGACCTTGTAGGGATAATGATTGATATATCTCCATTATCTTGTCTGTTTCCTAATAGGATCTCTCCTGTTTGCCCTAGCCCGGAATAATCTGATATTATAGTATTTAATTTTGAGAATTTCTCACGAACCATTACAACTCCCAAAAGGTCTTTGTTTGAAATTAGTGGGGTCGAAATGTAAATGATTGGGCTCATGTTTCTGGTCTGATTTATTGTTAAATAATCACCTATTTTCCTTTGTGTTATAGTAGAACTGGCCAAATAATCTTGTGTCATTAAATCTGGATTTGAAGAGATTATGGGCTTACCTCTAGTATCTAATATTGTGATATCTAAATAATCTTGAAATAAACTTAATGTTTTATTGAAATTTTGTTCAATATTGTGTTTGCTCTCCGCATCTGAATTGGCCATGTAACTTCTAAGCGATGCTAACATGTTGGGGCTAGAAAAAATCACATGAATTTTATCAAATTCCGAGTTTATCAAATCATTAATCCTATTTTTTTGGGTCGTAGCTATGCCGTCAAGATCTACAATTTCATGTTCTGCAATATTTGATTCCAGATAGGGCGAAATTAAAAATATTATTACAATACTTGGTACGACGGAAAATATGCCTAATAGGATTGGAATCTTTGTCTTGAGATACATCTTTGCAATCTCTCATCGAATTCCCATATCTGTTATCTTCAATGCGTATTTGGAAATCTCTGTTCTTAATGCGCTAGTCGGTTTAAGGTCTACAATCACTTCGTATCCCCTTTGAGTCGCCGACTCTATGTGATTTGATTTTGCGCCTTGTAAAACCAATAATGATTTCTGTACTGAAATATATTCGATTTGAGTAATTTTTATTACATCTTCAATCATGACTTCATCCTTAACACAGCGCTTGATGAAAGTAAACGGGGTCTTTTTATTTTCGGAGACAATTTTAATTAAATTTTTTTTCCCTCTACTCCGTATTTGTGTCTCACAAGCTTGATAGAATATATCCCATCTATCCATAGCATTAACCGCGGTATCCTTGACATTCTCTGATTTTGTGGATGCAACTTTATTTGTTTTTAATCTCTTCTTTTGAGTTCCTATTGACTGGCCGAGATGAATATCTGGTAACAAATCAGTGTGTGCTCTAATTGGTACTATGGCTGTTTTAAATTTATGCAAAAGAACTATCAACACCTTGTCTAAAGACATATGATCATTGAATTTTTCTAAAATCATTTTGTTGCCTTCTTTTAGGATAAATTTTTGGTGCGCGACGAGTCTTAAATTGTGATTATGATATTTTACCAAGTCTGGTTTATCGTTGGCAAGTATGGGATTTACACACATAAAGCTTCAATGAGTAAATGTAACTCTATTGGTTTTTGAAGTATGGAATAAACTCCCATATCCATGAGATTTTTAACCTCATCTTCTTTTAGGGATGAAGCAGTAAATACAATGATTTTGGTATTTTTGATTTTTCCATTTTGATACAGATGCTCTATGACATCCTGACCACTAAACTCTGGCATTGCCAAATCAAGTAAAACTACATCAAAATTATTTGAATTTATCAAAGCAAGTCCGTTTTTTCCGTCATTTGAGATGGAACAGTGGTATCCTTTTAATCCTAAAAACCTTGATAACATAGACGATGTCTCTATATTGTCATCTATTAGCAAAATTTTCATGCCATGCTCCTTTTACAGTGAATTCATTCTAATATAAGATTGTTATTAGGTTTGTATGATCAGGCATATATTTTTTAATATTTTCTAGATTAAAAAATGTGAATATCGGAAAAATCCATAATAAAAATAAATTTATTATGCAAAATCTGTAATAGCACTAAATTTAGGTAGAACTAAAATGATTCATACTTTGATCTTGAAAGTTACAATATTTCAAAAGTTCACTATGAATTACAATGCTGATATGATGCAGTTTTGCTTATAATGGTAGTACAGCGGATCTGTTTTTACCTATGTCTGAGAAATACAGATCTTCATTTGAAAAATACATTGATGAATCATTTCTGGCATATCATTGTAATTGAAAATATGAGATGGTTTTTCCATGTATTGTTTTTTAATGAAAGAATTAATTCATCGATTTGGAAAGTCTCCGAGCTAATTTTGGCATAATTTGCACAACTAAAATTATTTCAAAGGAGAGAAAATCTCCTGACTTGAACTCTTTGCGAAACCAATCGGGGAATTAACCCAATTGTTACACGAGTTGTATGATACCGTCAAAAACATGTGGGGAGATACACATGAATCATGTAGGATGGAACGCCTTGTACGATGAGGTTATGGGTCAATTTCGTTTCATGAATACTGTGGGTAATGACATTGTCTTTTCATAGAGCTTGAGGTTGTGGCGATGATTGCCATTCGCATTCTATGACAAGAATTTAAAAACATGTGTACCTAGGTACTGTATCAAGCCCAAGTGGAACGTCTCAGAAAAATAACCTATGCCAAATTTGGAACAACACTTGACAAATTGGCAGATGCTATGGTTAGTTCACTAAATGTGGCAATCCGAGATGGCAAAAATTAAAGCAAGACAGGAACTGAAAGCCTTCCTTAGAAAGATTCTTTCTGAAAAAACTAGAATCTGAACTATTCCTTCCATATGTCTTGTTTTAAATTATCTATTCACTAAAACTAGGTTTTAGAGTGTTTCAGAGTTTGATGATATAACATTTTTTGAATATTTGATATTCATATAATAAGATCTTTGATTTGATTAACCTATCAACTGTATTATTTTCTGTAATATCTCATTTTCTACATGTCTTGTCCAGAGCATCTCCGGAATGTCAACTGCTAGAAATAAAACTGATAAGAGTAGTGCCTCTGCTGCTGCAACAGCAATATTTTGTACCAATTTCCCAATTCCAATATGTATGACAAAGTTGTTTGGATCCCCTCCAATCATTATAGTAAATGCCCTGTCTGCGGTAATGATATCTCTGAGAATGCCTGCTTTCTTTGTCTGAATGACTATTCCCACTGGGGAATTGGATGTCATTTGTGTTTTGTATCCGTCTCCTTCTAGCATTGTGACTATTTGATGTGCTAGCTGATTCAAATCCTTGTTCTTGTTTTGAAATCTAACTATTTTTTCTGAGATCATGCATTAAACTCTTGTCATCTCTAATAATTAAATTATCCTTTGCCTGGACCATTAACAATTTTTTTCTCCTCTTCCTTTTTTGTGGCAATAAAGCTTGCAATTCCAATTATCACAATTGCTGCAATTTCCAACACCGGCCAATCTGTTCTTGGCATTTGTATTATCTTGTTTAGAAACGGTGCAAAGATTGGAAATCCATATTCACTGTCAAACATGTCGTATGAAATATGGGTAAGCACACTTGTTGCTGCAATAGCCGCTAATCTGTAATCTTTTTTAGAAAATATCAATAACAAGACAATCGTGGACAATATTGCAAAAGTAATGGAATGACTCATCCTTGGTATTCCCTCTACATGTAAAAGACCCACTAGATGATCCGAGTCTATTAGGACTGCAAGTAATCCGCCAAGCAATATGTATCGCAATTTTAGTGAGACAATGCCTGCTACTACTCCCCAAGCAAAATGTCCCATGATCTCCTTTACGCTCAAACTGCCATGCTCTATTGGATTTAGCAAAACCATTCTGTCTGGAAGGACTGTACTGAATAAAGAGAATCCTGCCGATAATGAACAGTAAACCAGCGATACGCCAACTATGAATATTATATTCTCTTTTTGTAACTTCAATTCTTGTCTTATTTTATAATGTATTAGATAATTATTCGTTTGAGTTTTTGATGTATATTTCGAAAAATTATGACTTTATAGTTTCGACAAATGTTTAGTCGATGTATTTTCCTTCCGGGTCTGCCTTTAGTTCAATTACCATTATGCTGCCACTTATGTAGGAATCATTTCGTGTGGTCCTTACACGTCCTACCTCTATATGGTATGGGTAAATATCCACTACAACAGTCCCTACCTTCACATCGGACGGGGCATCTGTAATTACGATATCTTCTTTTTTTACTCCGTAATCGACAAGTTTCTTAATACAATGATCAAGCAGAGGTTGTGGCAGGCCATGATTTATTGCCCATACTGTACCTTCATATTCAATTTTATCCAACTAGGTTACCCATGATTTACTAGTATAATTATCATTTGATGCCGTTCTATTGATAATTGCCACGTTCCCTATTGTTTTAATTTCAAGAATTAGGCATCTTTGTGAACAATTTTAGAATCCTTGACCATGATAGAAAAGCCATAATCCTTGAGGAATTTTATGTTGTAATGAGTTGTTCCACCTTTTGGTATCAAATTTTGAAATCGTCCAAATC
>Ga0209698_10003319_pt1 | contig 18005 bp, 19 predicted proteins | sample LitLauG_LLR_2012_FD_187203 | JGI IMG/M metagenome (GOLD analysis project Ga0209698, IMG submission 187203) | Freshwater sediment microbial communities from Pennsylvania, USA - Little Laurel Run_MetaG_LLR_2012 (SPAdes) (version 2) | ecosystem: Environmental > Aquatic > Freshwater > Creek >...
GTGTTGTGCCCATGGCTGACCATCGGATTGACGCCGACATAGAGCAGCATGTCGACGTGGTCGTAATCCGTCTTCGGATTCAGGCCCGGGAAACCGCCGATCAGGCTCGCCGCCAGCACCTTCGCGGTGCCGTCGATCGTCAGCGGCGAGAACTTCGGCGGATGGCCCAGTGCCTTGTAGAAGGTATCGGCCAGGCGATACCCCGAAGCGTCCATGCCGAGGCCGCTGCCGAAATAGACGCCGACCGCGTTGGGCCCGTGGGTGTCGATCACCTTGCGCAGCCGGGCAGCGAGGTCGTCGAGACACTCGTCCCAGCCAACCGGAGCCAGCCTGCCGTCCCTGCGCAGCAGCGGCCGCGTGATCGCCGCCGGATTGTGGTGCGAGCGGCCCAGTGCACGGCCCTTCGGGCACATGTAGCCCTTGCTCAGCGGGTGGCCGGAATCGGCCCTGACCCGGACGATCTGATCGCCGGCAACATCGATGACGACGCCGCACTGGGTCGTGCAGATCCTGCAGTAGCTGCGCTTCGATTCGATGGGCTGCCCCGCCACGGATCCCCGCCTCGCCCGGTGAAATTTTCTCTCCGGCGATGGACTCTTTCATCCGGGCCGCGGGCTGTCAAGAAATTCACCGCCGCGCCGCTTCGGCCACCCGCGCCGCTGCAGCCCGCCGCACTGCTACAGCCGCCCGCCGGTCCGATAGACCTCGGGCACCCAGTCGGGTGAGCGCTTCTCCGCAAACGCCGCCATCCCTTCGCGAACCTCCGCGCCCCGGAGCGAGGAGGCGAAGGTGGCCTCGTCGATCAGCCCATAGCCGGCGTTGACGATGCGCTTGAAGTGCATCCGGGCCTCGGGGGCACTCTGCAGGATTTCGCGCGCGGCCTGCTCGGCGGCGGCCTCCAGCCCGTCGTGCGGAGCGAGGCGGGAGATCAGCCCGTGCCGCACCGCCTCCTCCGCATCCAGCCTGCGGCCGGTGAACATCAGGTCGCGGGTCAGCGCCACGCCGATGTGCGCCGGCATCACCTGCGCATACCAGGTGTCGGTGATCCCGCGCAGCAGTTCCGGTCCGCGGAAGGTGGCGCGCTCGCTTGCCACCGCGATGTCGGACAGCATGGCGATGGTCAGGCCGCCGCCCTGGCAGATGCCGTTGATCGCGCTGACGACGGGTGCGCGGCTCTGCCGGATGGCGTTGAAGGGCAGGATGTCGCTGCCGATGAGTTCGCCGATGTCCACCGGCGCCGCGGCGCTGTCGGCCTGCTGCACGTCGCGGCGCAGGTCGCCACCGGGACAGAACACGTCGCCGACGCCCGTAATCACCAGCGCGTGCAGGTCGGCATCCCGGTTGACGAGGTCCACCGCCCGGCGGATCCCGAAATACATGCGGCTGGTCAGCGCGTTACGCGATGCGGGCCGGTCGATGATGCACCAGCCGAGCGGGCCGCGGCGCTCGAAGCGCAGGTGGGGTGTACCCAGGTCATCAGTCATGGCGGCGGTCCTCCTCGCGGGGCGGCAACATACAGGCACGGGCAAGCTTTGACACCTTTTTGTCATTATGACACGATTGATACATGAGCGAGCAAGCCGCTGACCGCAACCCCCTGGTTGGGCTGGTCGATGAGATCACCCGGATCAACGGCCGGCTGAAGAGCGCATTCGCGGGAATCCGCCGATCCGCGGGGCTGTGCGAATCCGAGATGATGGTGCTCACCGCGGTGGTGGAAGCGGAACGGCTGCCGACCGTATCGCAGATCGGACGCTCGCTCGGGCATCCGCGCCAGCTGATTCAGCGTGCCGCCAACGCGCTGCTGACGAAGGGCCTGATCGAAACGCTCCCGAATCCGGATCACAAGCGCGCGGCGCTGCTGCGGGCGACGCGCACCGGCACTGCGCTGAAGCGCCGGGCCGATGTCCGCGCCGACCGGATCGCAAACGGGTTCGCCCCGGCACTCGACCTCGACGAGGTCAGGGATACGACGCGCGGGCTCAGTGCCATACGCAGGTACCTGGAGGCGCGGCTGCGCGGCGAGGAACTTTGATGGCCGCCGTCCCGCAAAGCCTCGAGGAACTGGCCAACGTTCCGAAACTGACCGAGTGGCTGGATGCCCACGTTCCCCAGCTCGGCACGGGCCCGCTCAGGACTGCACTGCTCCACGGCGGCACTTCGAACGTCGTGCTGACGCTCGATCGCGGCGCACGGCCGATGGTACTGCGCCGCCCGCCGGCGGTACCGCCGCCGGGCGCCGAAAAAGGCGTACTGCGCGAAGCGCGCGTGCTGACCGCGCTCAACGGCACCAACGTGCCGCACCCCATCTGCCATGGATCCACCGATGACGTCTCGGTCATCGGCGCGCCCTTCTACGTCATGGAGAAGGTCGACGGCTGGGCACCGAATCTGCGCGACGAGAAGATCTACAATGAGCCGCCGTTTGACCGCATGCCCTACTACTACGGCATTCCCTATGCCATCGTCGACGGGCTGATTGCACTGGCCAATGTCGACTACCGGGCGGTGGGCCTTGCGGATTTCGGCAAGCCGGACCATTTTCTGGAACGCCAGGTCGATCGATGGGCGGGCCAGCTCGCGTCCTACCGGCAACGCTATGGCTATGCCGGGCGCGAACTGCCCGGATTCGCCGAGACCGAGGCATGGCTGCGTGCCAACGTGCTGCGGACCGGCGTCACGGGCATTATCCACGGCGACGTCGGCACGCCCAACATGATGTTCCGCCACGCACCGCCGCCCAGGCTGGCGGCCATGATCGACTGGGAGCTCTCGACGATCGGCGATCCGATGATCGACCTGGGCTGGTTCTGCGGCGGCCTGCGCGATGAGCGTTTCCCCGATGAAACGGCCGCCAGCGCGCTCAACGACACCACCAACTTCCCCACGCGCCAGGAACTAGCGCGCTATTACGCTGCCGGCACCGGACGGGACGTGTCGGACTTCGACTATTTTCTGATCCTGGCCAAATTCAAGGCGGGCTGCGTACTCGAATACAAGGTGGCCCAGGCCGCCGCCGGAATCCTCTCGAAGGAGGTCGGCGCCTTCTTCTCGCGCATTGTTCTGGGCTGTTTCCGGGAAACGGCCGCCATGATCCGGAGGATCCAATGATCGACTTCAGCATCGAACCCGAATTCCAGGCCAAGCTCGACTGGATGAACAGGTTTGTACGCGAGGAATGCGAGACGATGGATCTGCTGTGGCCGCAGCAGGGGGCCTGCTTCGACAGCAGCATCACCCGGGCGCGGCAACACCTCAAGCCCCTGCAGGAACAGGTCAAGGCGCAGGGCCTGTGGGCCTGCCACCTCGGACGGGAACTGGGCGGGCCGGGCTATGGCCAGATCAAGCTGGCACTGATGAACGAGATCATCGGCCGTTCCAACTGGGCGCCGACCGTGTTCGGCACCGCTGCGCCCGACACCGGCAATGCCGAAATCCTCGCCATGTTCGGCACCCCGGCGCAGAAGGCCAGATACCTGCAGCCGCTGATGGACGGCGATATCGTATCCAGCTTCTCGATGACCGAGCCGCAGGCGGGCTCCGACCCCTCGGAGTTCGTCTGCCGTGCCTGGCGCGAGGGCGACGAATGGGTGATCGACGGCGAGAAGTGGTTCACCTCCAACGCCCGCCTGGCCACGTTCCTGATCGTCATGGCCGTCACCGCCCCCGAGGCCAGGATCACCGAGCGCATGTCGATGTTCATCCTCGATGCCAGGACCCCCGGCATCGAGATCATCCGCAACGTGGGCATCGCCGGCGAGAACACCAATGAACCGGGCGGTCACGCCTATATCCGCTACAACAAGGTGCGCGTACCCCTGGATCACATGCTCGGCGCCCCGGGCGACGGCTTCAAGGTGGCGCAGGCCCGACTCGGCGGCGGCCGCATCCACCACGCGATGCGCACGGTCGGACGCTGCCAGCGCGCCATCGACATGATGCTGGAACGCGCCGTCTCGCGCCGCACGCGCGGGCGCAAGCTCGCCGACCATCAGTTCGTGCAGGGCAAGATCGCCGATTCGATCATCGAACTGGAACAGTTCCGGCTGCTGGTGCTCAAGACCGCCTGGATCATCGACACGCAGCCGCACGGCGCCGCGCGCAATCATATCGGCATGTGCAAGGTGGCGATGGCCAGGGTGTTCCACGACATCATCGAACGCGCCCTGGAGATCCACGGTTCGCTGGGCATCTCGCTGGAAATGCCCCTGGGCAACTGGTGGGGCGGAGTGATGGCGCTGGCGTTTGCCGACGGACCGACCGACGTGCACCGGGGGCAGATCGCCCGCAGCTTTCTCAAGACTGCGACGCCGGTCGAGGGGATTTTTCCCACCGAACACATACCCACCCGGCGCGCGGCGGCAATCGCCCGCTATCCGGACGCGTTGTAGGCGAGATGGCTGCCATCGACCCGCTGTTCGACTTTAGCGGCCGGATTGCGCTGGTGACCGGCGGCTCGCGCGGCCTCGGCTACCAGATGGTCAAGGCCTTCGCCGAGCGCGGGGCGGATGTGATCATTGCCTCGCGCAGGCTGGAGAATTGCGAGCAGGTGGCGGCAGAAATGCGCGGCCTGGGCCGCCGCGCGCTGGCGATCGGCGTTCACGTCGGCCGCTGGGCGGAATGCGACCGGCTGGTCGCGGAGGTCTATGGCGCCTTCGGCCGCCTGGACATCCTCGTCAACAACGCGGGCATGGGTCCGCGCATGCCGAGCCACGAGGTCAGCGAACAGCTGTTCGATGCCGTGGTGAACCTGAATTTCAAGGGCCCCTTCCGGCTGGCGAGCCAGGTGGCCAGGCGCATGAGGGACGGCGACGGCGGCTGCATCATCAATGTCTCCTCGACCGGCGCGCTGATGCCGATGCCGGGGGTGATTCCCTATGCTTCTTCCAAGGCGGCGCTCAATGCCATGTCGACCAGCCTGGCCTGGGAATATGGCCCCAAGGTGCGGGTCAACACGCTGTCCCCGGGGCCGTTCAATACCGACATCGCCAGGGCGTGGTCCGAAGGCGGCCAGGTGAAGCTGCAGCATCCGCGCGGCCGGGTGGCCGATCCGCAGGATATCGTGACGGCGGCGCTGTTCCTGGCCAGCCCGGCATCGATCAACGTGACCGGCTCGCTGGTGCGCTGCGACGGCGGGCAGCATTAGCCGACGCGAGGCGGACCGGCCGCCCCGGGTAAGCGCCCGGCTTGCTTCAGGGCATGCGCTGACCCAGAGAGGCTTCCAGTACGCGATACCATTGCTCGCGCGTGAGCTGCACCCGACAGGCCGCGACGGCCTCGCGGATGCGAGCCGGATGCTGCGAGCCGACCAGCGGCACGGGATTGGCGGGATGGCGGCGAATCCAGGCATAGGCCGCAAGCTCACGGGAAATGCCCTGCTGGGCCGCGACGTCATCCAGCGCCTGCCTCACGGCGGTCAGCTGCGGGCTGTCGCCAGGCGCGGGCGCATGCACGAGACGCCCCTGCGCCAGCGGTGACCAGGCGAGCACCGCAAGCTTGTGCGTCATGGCAAGATCGATGACCCCGTCGAACAGTGCGGACACCGCAAGAGCCGAGCATTCGATCTGCACGCAGGCAAGCTTGAACGGCAGCCAGGCCATCACTGCGGCCGTCTGGGTGGCGGAGAAGTTCGAAAGGCCGACGGCTCGGATCTTGCCCGCGGCCCGCAGCCGTTCCAGCGCGCCGGCCACCTCCTGCGGATGCGCCAGCAGATCCGGGCGATGGATGAAGAACAGATCCAGGCAATCCGTGCCGAGCCGGCGCAGGGTCGCCTCGCAGGCGTCCGCCAGGTAATCCGCGCTGGAATCATAGGGCAAGGGCGGGTGGATCCCGGCCTTGGAGGCCAGGACCATCCGCGGGCGGAGCGACGGATCCGCGCGGAGCAGCTCGCCGAGCAGTTCCTCGGCAGCGCCGAATCCATCGGCCCCGCGCCAGCCATAGATATCCGCGGTGTCGAACAGCGTGTACCCCGCTTCGAGGGCCGCTTCCACGCACGCACGCGCCGCGTCGCGACGCGCGCCCGCAAATCGCCACATGCCCCAGCCCAGGGGCGAGACCTCGATGCCGCTCGCACCCAGCGGAATCCTCTGCTGCATGTTCACGCTTCGCCCCGCCCTGCCGCTCTCTTGCCGCTCCTTTGACACTCGGGCTCAATGTCGCATCCTTGTACGCCCGCGAGCCAGTCACCGGGGAAAATGCCGTCGCGGGCTGCCACGGTTCGCCTTGGACGGCTTCCGGGGCGCCGAAACTGTCCACCGCTGCGCGCGTCGCAGCAACGAATTCCTGAGGAGTCCTCATCATGCGGGTTCTGAACATTCATGGCGTCAACGACGTGAGACTGGATCCCAAGGCGCCGGTGTCGGCGGGCGACGCCGACGTGGTGATCAAGGTGAAGGCCTGCGGCATCTGCGGCAGCGACCTCAGCTACATCAAATGGGGCGGCATCCTGCGTCCCGAGGGCGGCGTCACGCCGATCGGACATGAGGCCGCGGGCGAAGTCATCGCCGTCGGCACCGCAGTGAGGGACATTGCCGTCGGCCAGCGCGTCGTCATCAATCCGATGAATACGCCGAGCAATATCGGCAGCGGCGGACCCGAGGGCGCATTCACCGATGAGTTGCTGGTCAAGGACGCGCGCGTCGGCGACAGCGTGCTGCCCATTCCGGGCGACCTGCCGTACGAGGTGGCCGCCCTCACCGAACCGCTGGCGGTGGCGCTGCATGGCGTCAATCGGGCCGAGGCCAGGGCCGGCGACAAAGTGGTCGTGTTCGGCTGCGGCCCCATCGGCCTCGCCATGGTGCTCTGGCTGGTCGATCGCGGCGTCACCAACGTCGTCGCCGTCGACCTGGCCCCGGAGCGACTCGCGCGCGCGCGGGCCCTCGGTGCGAGGGCGGTGGTCAATGCCAGCAACGAGGATCTGCGCGCGCGCCTGGTCGAACTGCACGGCACCGGGCGCGTCCTGAACCGGGAATGTGTCGGCACGGATGCCTACATCGATGCCGCAGGGGGACCTTCGATCCTGTCGGATGTGGTCCGGATGGCCAAATTTCACGCTCGCATGGTGGTGACTGCGGCGCATGGCAAGCCGGTGCCGCTGGATCTGGGGGCGATGCTTACGACGGAAATGACGATCACCACGGCCGTCGGCTATCCGACCGAGATGAACGAGGTCCTGGCCGCGCTGCCGCGTGTCCGGGACAAGGCGGCGGCGCTGATCAGTCACCGCTTCAAATTTGGCCGGGTAATCGAGGCCCTGGGCGTCGCGGCCACGCCCGGCTCGGCCAAGGTGATGATCGAGATGGCGGACGAGACGGCCTGAGCGCCGCGCGACCCGGCGCGACGGCCGGCGCGCACGGCATCACAAGCGACCATCAATGAAATCCGCCACGCCGGCTAGCGTCTCGGCGGCACCCGGCAACTCGAGTCCGCGCGTCACGGCGACATGCTCCATGCCTGCGATCGCGCGCAGTGTTGCCGGCACGCCCGCGGCCCGCAGGCGCCGGCAGAACCGTCGCCCGTCCTCGGCGAGCACCTCACCCTCGCCGATGCTGATCAGGGTGGGCGGAAATCCGCGCACCGGGCCGAACAGCGGCGAGGCCAGCGGGTGCTGGGGCGAAAGACCCTGCAGGTAAAGGTCGGCGGCGTCCTGCGCAGCGGCGCGTGAGAACAGCGGGTCGGTTGCGGCATTGGCCTGATAGCCCGGGCTGGTCACCGTAAGATCCAGCCACGCGGACAACAGTACCAGTCCGCTCAGGCTCACGGACTTCGCGACAGCATGCGCCGCCAGGCTTGCGGCCAGTCCGCCGCCCGCGGAATCCCCCGACAGGATGACCGGAGCGTCACTGCGGCGCCGCAGGTCCGACAGCACGGCGACCGCATCGGCAAGACCGGCCGGGAACGGGTATTCCGGCGCGAGCCGGTAGGCAGGACAGAGCACCTCGACCCCGCACCGCGCCGCGAGTGCGGCGGCGAACGGCCCGCTCATTTCGGGGCAGCCGAGACGAAATGCGCCACCGTGGAAGTGCAGCACACGGCCGCGCGTCGGACCGGAAGGCGCGAAGCGCAGCACGCGCACGCCCCCGATGACATCGCTCGATGATGGTGCCCCCGTCCCCCACGTGCCCGCGTCGACCGCTTCCCGCAGCAGACGCCGGCGCGCGGCAAGTTCCGGGGGCACGGTGCGTCCGGGCCGCTCTCCGGGCAGGGCGAGGCGGCGAGAGCGCATCTCAAGGCCTGCGGGCGTCCGGGGAAACCGAAACCTTCACGTCCATGCGCCCCACGCGCGGGATCTCGATGGTCATGACATCGCCGGCTTGGACTGGACCCACGTCCGCCGCGCCCGAGAGAATGACGTCACCCGGATAGAGCGTCATGGCGCTGGATGCGAAGGCCACCAGCTGGGCGGGACTGCCGGTCAGATCGCGGAAGTTGCGCTCGCCCCTGGGTTCGCCGTTCACCTGGAACCGGTAGGAAAGCGCTGACGGGTTGGGAATCTCATCCGCCGTTACCAGGCAGGGGCCGAGCACGCCATAGGTATCGAAAGACTTGCAGAAGCAGAAGAACTCCTTCGCCTCCTTCATCGTCATGTCGAGCGCAGCGGTGTAGCCGGCCACGTAGTCCAGTGCCTGCGCCTCGCTCACGTTCGTGCACGTCCGCCCGATGACGATGGCGAGTTCCGGCTCGTGCAGCGTGACGCGGTCCGGCCAACGCAACTGCACGCCGTCGCCCTCACCGGCCAGGGCGCTGGTGGCCTTGAACAGGAATCCCAGCAGACCGAGCGGCGCCTTGTGGTGCGACCAGTTGCCCACACCGCAGATCAGTTTGCCCGGATTCGCGACCGGTGAGAGCAGGCGCACCGAGTCGCGCGGAACGAGTGGCGCGGCGGCGGCCAGGCGCGCCAGGTCGGGCGCCAGCGCACCGAGCTGTGCGATCAGCAGGTCCCCCGGAGGCAGCGGCCAGCGCACTGCGGGGAGCCGGTCGGTAATGGCCGTGACCTCGCGAATCCCCTGCTCCTCCAGCAGGCCGAGCCGCGGCGTTTCCTGCGCATCGGATTTAAGAATAAATCGGCAGATGCGCATTCGAAGCCCCTTTGGAAGGTCCCGCCCGGGGCTCCATCCGGCCGGTGAACCATATAATTGCAATGTCGATATATACTACGATATTGCTATAGACTGGGCTTTCCCGTTAGCCTTGTCAAATGGTTGCGAATCATGTCGATTGAGATTCTGCCCCCGCCGCCGAAGCGGCCGGCTGCACCCGCGCCACCGCGCATCTCCGGATCGGCGCGACGGACTTCCAGCATCGACGTCGATTGGCCTCAGGGGCGCATGGAACCGATGCGCCTGACCGCGCGGGCACGCGACATCGTCACACCGGCCGCGGGCGGCAGGGCCCGGCATTGTGCCGAGGACAGTCTGCAGGCGCTGCTCAGAGCGGACCGCGTGATCCTGTCGATCGAGGCGCAGCCGGTCCGAGGCGCACTGGCTCGCCTGGTCGGCGAGCGCGGCGGCGGCCATCTGCGCGGCGTCCTGGACCAGGTCGTGCCGGAGGAACGCGATAACGAGACGCCCCTGTACCTGCTCCTCGACGACATCTCCGGCACGAGCCTGATTGCCCCCTGGGCCTGGTCGCAGTGGAATCCCGACTGGCATGCGGAGGTTCGCCGGATGAAGGCCGATCCGGAATTTGCGAAGAAGTTCCGGATGGACGATGTCTGCATCGGTCTGCGTCGCGGCTCGAGCGGCCACGACAGCTCGGCGGAAGGCGCGCCAACGGCCGATCTGCGCCACCCCGAAGATCCGGAGGGCTGGCATGAGTTCCCGGTGCAACAGGGCGTCGCGATGCGCCGGGCACGCCGCATCGATGTCACCGTGAATGGCTTCATTCAGATCGACGCCGCGTTCCAGGACAGCGCCACGACCCCGGCGGGTGAGCGCGCGGCACTGCACGAGTATCGGCTTACGGCGACCGCCGATCCCAGATCCCTGGAACTGCTGGCCCTCAGCGCGGAACCCCGCGTGCTGCCCTTCCCTGAATGCCCGGCGGCGGCGGCCAACGTATCGCGACTGCTGGGCACGCCGCTACCGCAGCTGCGCGAGGCGGTGCTTGCACGATTGCCGGGTACCCAGGGCTGCACGCACCTGAACGACGCGCTGCGCGCATTGGCCGAAGTGCCCGCGCTGGTCCGATATCTGCGACCCGGGTGACCGCATGGGGCACAGCGCGCCTGCGCGGCAGCACGGGCTTACATTACGGGATTACATTTCAGGCTCGGCGGCCGCTCGCGGCTCGCGCTTCTCCCGCTTTTCCGTCATCGTCGCCTCCGTCAGCAGCAGGATGCTGGCCACGGACACGGCATTTTCCAGCGCCGTGCGCACGACCTTGACCGGATCGATGATCCCGGCTTCGTAGAGATCGACGTACTGCTTGCGCGCGGCATCGAAGCCGAGACTGCCCTTGCTGTTGAGCATGCGGTCAACGACCACGCCGCCGTCAGCGGCGGAATTCATCGCAATCTGCCGGGCCGGCATCTCCAGAGCGCGCTTGAGAATCTGCACGCCGGTGCGCTCGTCGCCCTCGCAGTCCGTCTCGCACGCCGCAACGGCGGGAATCGCGCGCACCAGCGCCAGACCGCCGCCGGGCACCGTGCCTTCGGCCACGGCAGCCTTCGCTGAATTGATGGCGTCGTCCAGCGCATCCTTCTTGGCCTTCATCTCCGCCTCGGCCGGCGCACCGACCCGGATGACCGCCACCCCGCCCGCCAGCTTGGCCAGCCGCTCCTGCAGCTTCTCGCGGTCATAGTCGCTGGTGGTCTTCTCGAGCTCCTTGCGGATCATCTGGATACGCCCGTTGATTTCCTCCTTCTTCCCGGCGCCGCCGATCAGCGTGGTGTTGTCCTTGTCCACCACCACGCGGCGGGCACGACCGAGCTGCGCCAGCTCGACCTCCTCCAGCTTCATGCCCAGTTCCTCGGAAACCAGCAGGCCGCCCGTGAGCGCGGCAATATCCTGCAGCATGGCCTTGCGCCGATCGCCGAAGCCCGGCGCCTTCACGGCCACGCTCTTCAACACGCCCCGAATCTGGTTGACGATCAGCGTGGCCAGCGCTTCACCCTCGATGTCCTCGGCAATGAACAGGATCGGCCGCGCCGACTTGGCCACCTGTTCCAGCAGCGGAATGATGTCCTTGAGCACGTTGAGCTTGCGGTCCGAGATCAGGATGAAGGCGTCCTCCAGCACGGCCTCCATGGAGCCGGGATCGGTGACGAAATACGGCGACAGGTAGCCCCGGTCGAACTGCAGGCCCTCCACCACATCGAGCGTGGTCTCGATGGTCTTGGATTCCTCGGCCGTGATCACCCCGTCGCCACCGACCTTTTCCATGGCGGCGGCGACCAGTTCGCCGATCTGCGGATCGTTGTGCGCTGAAATCGTCGCGACCTGGACCTTCTCCAAGCGGGTGCTGACCGGGCGGGCGAGTTCGCGCAACGCCTTCAGCGCCGCCTGCAGCGCGCGATCCATGCCACGCTTCAGATCGATGGCGCTGGCGCCGGCCGTCACGTTGCGCACACCGTCGGCAAAGATCGCGTGGGCCAGGACCGTCGCGGTGCTGGTACCGTCGCCCACCAGGTCGCCGGTCTTCTCCGCGGCCTGCCGCAGCATCTGGGCGCCGAGATTCTCCTCCGGGTCCTCCAGTTCCATCTCCTTGGCGATGGTCACGCCGTCGTTGCAGACCAGAGGTGCACCCCATTGCTTCTGGATCAGCACCGACTTGGATTTGGGACCCAGGGTCAGCCGCACGGCGTCAGCGAGCTTCTCCGTGCCCCGCAGCACCTTCTCGCGCGCTGCCGCATGAAACAGTACCTGTTTGGCCGTCATCGCAATCCCTCCATCCCGCAGCGGCGTGCCGGGCACGACCGCCTTTCATTCACATCGCTGGCAACCGGTGTCATTCATCGTAGTCCGGCAGGCCGGCGTTCCGCTTCTCTTCCACATCCAGCAGTGCCCGCTCCATCGGCAGCTCGGCGCCGTGCGCGTCCGCGCTGCTTTCGGGCAGACCCAGTTCATCGGACTCAATGTCATCAAAGGGTGCGGCCCAGTCTTCCGGCTGTTCGCAACGCGCCAGCGTCATGGCGTCCCAGTCTTCCATCAGGAGTTCCTCCACGGCGCCGTCGGCGAACTGAACGTCAATGGAACCCTCCTCTTCGTCGAAGCCCACGACCTGGAAGGCATTGCCGTTCTGTCGGTCCCGATACCACTCGCCCGGTTCGGGACGTATTGTCCTGACCATCATTGACCTTCACTCCTTCATGAACTGCCAACGCCCAGACGAGCCTAGACCCGATGCGGCGCGCACCGACAGCGGTGATCTACCTACCGGAAACCGGCCTTCCCGGCCCGACGCGCGCGGCGCCGGCGCCGGATCCGCCTGCGGACGATACGTATGGTTCGGACCGGGCATGCTGCGATGATCGCAATTCGCCGTACAGGGGCGTGAGGTTCAGGATTGCCCGGTGTTGTCATCCGGAGCCGCGAAGCCGCAGCGTTGCAGGAGTCGGGTATGAGAATGCGCAGCATCCTGCTGGCGACCATCGGCGTGGTGGCACTGCTGATTCCCTCGTCGCTGCTCTGGTACCGCGGTCATTATTCGATGCACGTCGCCCGTTCATTCGATGCCGGTTCAGCTTCGGCCGCGCAACGGGTTCTGATTGCCACGCAGGGGAGCCCCTACAAGGATGCGCTGGTCGCCGGCCTGGTACGGCATTTGCGATCGCGTCCGGTCTACATCGGCGTCATCGACGTCTCCGCCCTGCCCGGCGTCAAACCCGACGACTGGACCGCGATCGTGCTGATTCATACCTGGGAATATTCCCAGCCGCAGGCTGATGCGCTGGCGTTCGTCGAGCGCCTGCCGGAGCGTCGGCGACTCGTGGTCGTTACGACCTCGGGCAGCGGCAGGCAGCGGATGCCGGGCGTGGACGCCATCAGTGCCGCATCGGTCATGGACGAGCCGCCTGCGTCGCTGGTTGCCGTAACGCGGAGGCTGGACGCACTGCTGGGCGCCGCGCCCTGAATCCGGAAAACGCCCGCGGTGAGCAGCGTGAGCACCGCAGAGAATGACCGTCTGGCCGCGGCGCTGGATTATCTGAACCGCGGATGGTCCGTGTCGCGCCGCCATCGATACACCCGAGCGGGCGTCGCTATGCCTGGGTGGACGGACACGCTCCGGGCGAGCTCCCGCTGGCTCCGCTCCCAGGCTGGCTGATCACGAGTCCTTCGACCGACTGACGCACGGCGGCCACCGCATCGCCGCCGCGACGCCATCGCCGAGTCCGCGCCCATGCCGTCCTTGGCCCGACCAATTCAGGCCGCCACGGCGTTCGGCACTGCCTGCCCTGCGGACGGCGCCTGCTTCGCCGCCTTCACGGTCAGCATGCCATCCTTCAGTGCAGCGGTCACGCCAGCCACGTCGACCGCATCGGGCAGTTCAACCCGGCGACAGACTTCCCGGCTGCTGAACTCGCTCCACTGCACCGCTTCCGGCTTCCTCGATTTCTCACTGCCCCGGGTTGCGGCAGCTGCGCTGACGATGATCTCCCGTGGAGTCACCGTGACCTTGATCTGCTCGGGGGAGAAGCCCGGCAGGGCCATCCTCAGCTGGTAGGCCGCGCCGTCCTCGGCAAGCTCGGCCGCAGGCCAGGAAAACTCCCGCTCGGCCTTCAGCCAGTCCTCCATCGCGTGACCCTCGCCGCAGCCCCGCTGCGCGAACAGTTCATAGGCACGCGCACGAATATCGTTCATGAACCCATCGACTGCCGCGAACACCGGATCCGTACGCAGCTGAGCGTCCGCAAGCTTCTTGACCTGGATAATTGCTGACATGACCGTTCTCCTTAGGATGACCGGCGGCGATGTTTTTCCTCCACTGTTTTTCCTCCACTCTCCAACTTGCCCGTATCGAGAAATAACATGCGCGCGATCTTCTCATCCGGCAATACGTGGATGCCACGGACCCCGGACGCGAGCAGATCACGCACCGCATCGCCTGGGCCGCGGTCAAGCGGCGCTACCGCAAGGCCGGCGACGAATGGGTGCCGCTGGAGGAATCCGCACGCTGATTGATGCCGGGTCGCGAACCCCTTAAGCTGTGCCGAGACCGTCAGCCGACGTTTCGAAGCATCCGGATCCATCGCATGAAAATTCGCAGTCGCTGCAGCTGGGCGGGCGAAGACCCGCTGATGTGCGCCTATCATGACGAAGAATGGGGCGTTCCCCAGCGCGACTCCCGGATGCTGTGGGAGATGCTGATGCTGGAGGGTTTCCAGGCCGGCCTGGCCTGGATCATCGTCCTGAGGAAGCGCGCGGCCTTTCGCAGGGCATTCGCCGGCTTTGACCCGCGCCAGGTCGCGCGCTTCGGCGCTGCCGAGGTCGGGCGGCTGATGTCCGATGCCGGCATCATCCGCTCCGCTGCCAAGATTGAAGCCACCATCCGCGGCGCCCGGATCTACTGCGAGATGGAAGACCGGGGCGAGCGCTTCAGCGACTGGTGCTGGTCCTTTACCGGCGCCAGGGTCGTGCCGGGCGGCGCCCGACGCCGCGTGACCTCCTCCCCCCTCTCCGAGCGGATATCCGCGGACTTGAAGCGGCGCGGCTTCAAATTCGTGGGGCCCACGATCGTCTATGCCTGGATGCAGGCCGTCGGCATCGTCAATGACCATTCACCGGATTGTTTCAGGCGCCTGCAGGTCGGCCGCCGGAAAGCCGGATGATTCGTTCTCGCGGGCCCGAGCTACCTCGTGGGTGAATGCCGTGCGGCGGTGAACTCGTGCCGCGCACCGAGGAAATCGCCGGGATCGATCGCAAAGCCTGCCGATATGCAGCCTGCGCGCGAGGTGCGCAGGCCCTGCTTGCGCAACACGGCCTCGGCCGCCGACTCGTCCTCGACACGCCAGACCAGGGCATAAACCCCGGAGGTCGGCGGCTCCAGGAAGGCACCCAGCGGGCCGGTCCCGGCATCATCCGGCTGGATGAAGGCAACCCGCGTGTCCGCCAGCCGCACCAGTGCACGGCGTCCCGGCTGCGGGAGCAGCACGCGCTCATCGGCGAGCAGTTCGCCATCGCACACGCCCGTGAAGAAGCGGAGCGCGGCCTCGACGTCGCGCGTGGCGCAGGCGATGTGGTCGAGACCGAGCAGTGTCGTCGGGTGACCGGCGGCCCAGTCGGGTCGCCAGTTGCGCCGGCCATGCGGATCGTTCGGCATGGAGGTTGCGCACACTTCGAGCAGCACCCCGCCGGTCGACTCCTGGCGCACGAAGAAGAAGACCGCGGATTCGGCCGAAAGCTTGCAGCCCGCCTCCTTCAGCCTGGCGGCGACCGCGGGTCCGTCCTCGATCTTGATTTCGAATGAATGAAACCCCTGGCCGTAGCGATGCAGGTAGCGGGCGAAGTGCTTGTCCAGCCGCGCCGGATCGCGCGGCGCCATCGGTTCTATCATGTGGTCGCCGACATAGAGCAGCGCCATGTCGCGGTCCTCGGCCTCGTAATAGCCCTCGGCGAAGATCAGCCCGCCAAGGATGTTCAGATAGAGGGCGCGGCACGCGGCGATGTCCGCCACCGCGTGGATGGTGTGGATGACGCGCTGGATCCTCACGCGCGCATCCGATCCGATGGTGTGCATGGACATGTCTCGGCCTCCGCCTATCGCCTGATCGTCGATCTCTTGTATATTGAACGGCGGACGGATAATCAAGCGCAGCGCAAGCGTGCGCCGGGGCACGGCCGGGCGCGCCATCGCCCGGCCGGCGGCAGGGAGACCCTCATGAGTTTTGCGGATCGCTATGGACCCTGGGCGGTGATTGCCGGGGCTTCCGAAGGCACCGGGCGGGCTTTCGCCCGGCAGATTGCAGCGCACGGCGTCGCGTGCATCCTGATTGCACGTCGCGACGGGCCACTGCAGGAACTGGCCAGCGAGATTCGCGCCCGGCATCGCGTCGATTGCGTCACCGCGGCCATCGACCTGGCCGCGCCCGAGGCCTGCGAGCGGATCGGCGCGGCCGTGGGCACCCGCGAGGTGGGGCTGTTCGTGAGCAACGCCGGCGCCGATCCGAACGGCGCGCGGTTCCTCGACCGGAATATCGACGTGTGGCTCGAACTCGTGCGGCGCAACGTACTGACGATGATGCAATGCTGCCACCAGTTCGCGGCACCGATGCGGGCGCGTGGGAAGGGCGGGCTGCTGCTGGTCAACTCCGGTGCCTGCTACGGCGGTGCCAGCTTCCTCACCACCTATTCGGCGAGCAAGGCCTTTGAACTGTGCTTCGCCGAGGGCCTCTGGTCGGAGCTGCGCCCCTGCGGTATCGATGTGCTCAGCCTGGTCCTGGGCATGACGGACACGCCGGCGTTCCGGGCACTGCTCGCCTCCAAGGGCCTGCCTGTACCCGCGGGCATCGCCAAACCGGAGGCGGTGGCGGAGGTCGGACTGGCACAGCTGCCCCACGGACCCGTCTACAACTGGGGCCAGGCCAATGACGTGGCGGGGTTCGCGCCCAATTCGCCCGACCAGCGTCGCGCGCGGATACTGGCCATCGACGCATCCAGCAAGCACGTCTTCGGCGAGGGGTGAGCCGAGGCCGTGCCGGTGGCGGCCCGCCGCATCAGGTCAGATGCAGCCCGCCGTCGATCGAGAGCACTTCGCCGGTGATGTAGGGGCTGCGGCCCATGAACAGGATCGCATCGACGACCTCGTCCACGGTGCCGATCCGTTTCAGCGGCACGGCATCCTTGAGCGCCCGGTATTGGTCCAGAAGCGCAGGTGTGTCGGTCAGGCCCGGTGCCACGGCATTGACCCGGATCCCGTAGGGCGCCCATTCCAGAGCCAGCGTGTGCATCAGATTGACGACACCGGCCCGCGCTGCCGCCGAATGCGCCAGATTCGGGGCGGGACGACGCCACATGTTGGCGACGATCAGCACGACGGATCCGCGGCGCCGGCGCAGCGCCGGAAGCAGCTGCCGGCACAGGAAAAAACTGCCCGATAGATTGACGTCGACGACCGACTGCCAGCCATCGCGCGTCAGATCGGCGCTGGGTTTCGCAAACTGCCCGCCGGCCGAATTGATGAGCAGGTCGATGCCCGCGTCCCCGAGCAGCGCCGCCAGCTCGGCCAATCGGTCCCAATCCCGGACGTCGGCCTGGAACGCCGAGGCGATGCCCCCGGCGGCGCTGATTTCCGCGGCCGCCGCATCGATCCTGGCGGCGGTTCGACCGACCAGGACCACGCGATAGCCCATGCCCGCGAGTCGCAGCGCACACCCGCGCCCGATGCCCGAGCCGCCGCCGGCGATGACGGCAATGGGTGTACGCGCGCCATCGGTCACGCAGGGACCCTATCCGGCCCTGGTGTAGACACTCAGGCGCCGGATCAGGCCCTGGGCATTCAGATGGAAGAAATTGGCCGTGCGGCGCACGGTTCCATTGGGAAGCCGGGCCTCGATCTCCGTCGCAATCCCCTGCCCGTCGCTGATGGTCGCGAGCGGCGTCGGCGACGGCGCCCCCGCGGCGAACAGCTGGGCATACATGTCATGAATGGCACGGGCACCGGCGAGTTCGCGCCCATCGGGCAGCGCGAACGTGGCATCCTCGGCAAACAGCTCGGTCAGTCCCTGCAGATTGCGCGCCTTCATGTGCGCAAAATAGCGCGCGGCCAGGTCGGTATGATCCAAGCGTCCTCTCCCGATCATGAGCTCAGGGACTGATGAACCGCCCTGAACAGGCGGCCGGCTGGCGTCCTTATATCCCCCACGCCAGTCCGGCGCAAGCCAGGCGGCTCCGCGCACGCGCCCTGCTCGACGCGACGATTCGGCCGCGCCGCCGGATCAGCCCAGCCGCTGCCGCAGCATCCGATCGGCCTGCATGGGGTCGTTCTCGACGTGCGGTTGCGCCGACAGCACCATCGTCTCGCGTTGCTCGAGGCCGTATTCCGGCCAACGGGGCAGGCCGGGCGCGGAG
>Ga0209698_10003321_pt1 | contig 18002 bp, 17 predicted proteins | sample LitLauG_LLR_2012_FD_187203 | JGI IMG/M metagenome (GOLD analysis project Ga0209698, IMG submission 187203) | Freshwater sediment microbial communities from Pennsylvania, USA - Little Laurel Run_MetaG_LLR_2012 (SPAdes) (version 2) | ecosystem: Environmental > Aquatic > Freshwater > Creek >...
CGACAACCTGTACTGGATGAGCCGTTACCTCGAACGCGCGGAGCATACCGCGCGCATCCTCGACGTGAATCTGAATCTGATGCTTGATGAGTCGGCTTCGGGCGTGGATCGCCGCTGGCAGCGGGTCCTGGCCGCGCTGGGCAATCCCCCGGATCTCGCCTGGAGCGGTGACGCGTACCAGATTGCGCACGTATTGACGTTCGACTCGAGCAACCGCTGCTCGATTACATTCTGCATCAACGCCGCGCGCGAGAATGCACGCCAGGTGCGTGAGGAGACCAGTTCCGAACAGTGGCAGCGGGTGAACCAGTTGTTTCACCAGGTGGCCCACTACAACCTCACCGAGAGTCTCGACGTGCTGCCCTCGGAATTCCTTCTCGACGTGATTGAGGGAGTACATCTCTTCCAGGGCGTTACCGACTCGACAATGAGTCACGGCGAGGGATGGCATTTCATCCAGGTGGGGCGCTACATCGAGCGAGCCGCGGCGACGGCCAGCTTGCTGAGTCTCTACCGCAAAGAATTCTGGGGCCAGAGCGGCAACCTGCCTGAAGGCAATGAATACCTGGAGTGGGTCGGACTCCTCCGTTCCTGCACTGCTTTTGAAGCCTACTGCAAAGCCTATACGGCCGACGTGAATCCGGACAAAATTCTCGAATTTCTTCTGCTGAACCCGGAATTTCCGCACGCCGTTCGATACTCCATCGATTGCCTGCAGTCGGCGTTGGACGCGATTCACGGAGAAGGCGGCAAGCGCCGCGCTGGGCCACTGACCCGATTGGCGGGCCGCCTGCAGGCGTCGCTGGGTTTCGGTCAAATCTCGGAAATTCTCTCGGAAGATGTTGGCGCTTACCTGCAGGGGATTCTGTATCAGTGCCGGGACATCCACCAGATGATTTACGAACTTTACATCAACTACTCGATCCAGACAGCTCTGGCGGGCTAGGGCAACGACCATGTTCTATTCGATCCGACACCTTACCAAGTTCCGGTACGCGTCTCCCGTAAGCGAAAGCGTCATGGAGACGCGCATGCACCCCCGCAGCGATGGAAGCCAGAGGTGCCTCACGTTTCATCTGTCGGTGAGCCCTCGTTGCCGCGCCTTCTCCTATCGCGACCACTTGGGAAACAATGTTCACCACTTCGATATTCCTGGCCAGCATTCCCAGCTGGTAATCATTGCCGAGGCTCTCATCGATCTGCAGCACGCCGCGACTGTCCCCGCCTCGCTGGCTTCGGACGCGTGGGCTGAATTGGATGCTATGGTCATGAACGGGGACTACTGGGAGATGCTGCTCCCCAGCGAGTTCGCGAGTCCGACACCATCACTACTCGACTTGGCCAAGCAGCTGCAGGTCAGCCGGCGCGACGATCCACTACAGGTGCTGCACGAACTGAACTCGGCCCTGTATGACCTGTTCGAATACACTCCCAAAAGCACAAAGGTCGATTCGCCGATCGACGAAGCGATTCACAGCAAACAAGGCGTTTGTCAGGACTTTGCCCACATCATGATCGCCCTGGTGCGAACTGTGGGGATTCCGTGTCGCTATGTCAGCGGGTATCTCCATCGTCGCGTTCAAGATCACGACCGCTCCGCCGAAGATGCGACCCACGCCTGGGTGGAAGCGCTTTTGCCGCAGCTGGGTTGGGTCGGATTCGATCCCACAAACAACCTAGTGGCCGGGGACCGGCATATCCGCACCGCGATCGGCCGGGATTATGCCGATGTGCCGCCTACCAAGGGTATCTTCCGTGGGCAGACTGCGAGCGAGCTATCCGTGGCGGTCCGGGTCACGTCCTCAGAGACTGCTCCGGAAATGGATCAGGGGCTGCCGGTTCCGGAAGATTGGTCCGTTCTGGTCGAGAAAGCGCAGGAAGCGCCGAAACCTCCAGCCCAGCCACCTCAACTCGCACAGCAGCAGCAACAACAATAGGCGCCCGCGACCAGCAGGGAACTATCCCCCTGTCGGATCGGCGACCAAGATGTGATCGAAACTTCCGATACACCGGAACGATAAGTCCGGTTATATAATCAAGCCCGCCCGCCGGAGTTCTCGGACGAGGCGTGTTGTCGTGCGGTGGCTGTCTGCAAGGGGAGTTTAGGTGATGTCGGCGCACGGCAAGCAGGAAGTCGTAAGTCCCTCCAGCGAGGCATGATGCAGATTCGGCCTGGGATCGAGATGGCCAGCCTGTCCGACGTTGGCTGCCAGCGCGAGAATAACGAGGACTCACTTTCCTACTGGGAACCTCAGAGTGAAGCTGAGTTTCGCCAGAAGGGGAGACTCGCCGTTGTCGCCGACGGCATGGGTGGCTACGAGGGCGGCCAGGAGGCCAGTCGCCTTGCGGTAGAAACGGTCCAGGATGTGTTCGATCAAGAGCCCGCGGCCGATCCCCGGGGCGCTTTACTTAAAGGTTTCAAGACCGCCCACGAGCGCATCCGCAAGTATGCTGACGAGCACCCGCAGTTTCAGGGTATGGGAACTACTTGTACGGCCCTGGCCCTGAATGACCTCCACCTTTATTTCGCTCACGTCGGGGACAGCCGCCTCTACCTGGTGCGGGGAAACACGATCTTGCGCTTGACCCGGGATCACTCCTACGTGGGGAAATTGGTTGAGTCCGGCGTGCTACGCTCCGAAGAAGCTGAGCGGCACCCGCAACGCCACATTCTGACGGCAGCACTGGGCGCCGGATCGGAAGTGGAGGCCGAGGCCCCCGCCAGTCCGCTCAGGCTCGAAGCCGGAGACGCGTTGGTGCTTTGCACCGACGGGCTCTGGAGCCTGGTCCAGGAACTGGAGATTTTGGAAATTGTTGCGGGGCGAGTGGCCTCCGCGGCTTGCGCGGAACTGGTGAAACTGGCGCGTGAGCGCGGCGGTCCCGACAACATTACGGTCCAGATCCTGCGGGTTTCGGGCAACGGGGCCTCTGGCCACTGATCTCTTCCTCCTGCTGGCCCTCCGGCTGTCGTTCCTGCGGCGACCCGTCCCTAACATATTCACCGGCAAGCAGTTCTCCTCGCATTTGGAGAACCTCGTGAGAAGCCCTCGATCTTCCCCTAGCAACGGAAAGAAACCCTAGTAATTATATCGGCTTTTATGGGAATATAGGGCATGAAGATCTCTCAAAAAGGCCTCTACGCCCTGCAAGCCATGATGATGCTGGCCCGCCGTTACAGCCAGGGTGCCATTAAGATTCGCGACATTGCCTACGAAGAAAACCTGCCGGAGAAATTCCTCGAACTGATTTTGCTGGAGCTGAAGAACGCGCGCATGGTGGAGAGCGTGCGCGGGGCCAAAGGTGGCTATGCTTTACGCCGCGCCCCGTCCGAGATTCATTTGAGCGACATCATCCGGTTGATCGACGGTCCGCTGGCGCCTTTCGGGGACGCCGAACAGCTCCGGGTTCTCATCGACAAAGATGAGCCCCACCGCGCGCTGTACAAGGTATTTCTGGAGGTGCGGGATGCAGCCGCTCATATCCTCGAAAATACGACTCTCGCCGACATTGTGAGTGCTCCCCAGGGCGAAGCGGGCAAGCGCAGCAAGAATCAGCGAAAGAAGAGGCAGAAGCAAACGGCAAGCGTTTTGCCGATGGTAGTGAACGGTCCCGGGAACAAAGACTAGTGCCACAGGCTCCTCCAACACCTGCTGGCGCACAATTACACAACGGAAATGGCGAGGGGAAGGAATGAACGTATTGCGGGGGTTGAGGTTTTCAGCTGGGTTGGTCAGCGCGATTCTCGGCCTCACGGCGTCAGCCTTCGCGGGGCAAGGAGACGTCACGTTATTGAACGTCTCTTACGATCCGACGCGGGAGCTTTACCAGGACTACAACGTCGCCTTTGCCAAATATTGGAAAGCCAAGACCGGCGATCAAGTGACGATCCAGCAATCGCATGGCGGATCGAGCAAGCAAGCCAGAGCGGTGATTGACGGCCTCGATGCGGATGTGGTCACGCTGGCGCTTGCCTACGATATCGACGCGATCGCAGAGAAAGCCAATCTGCTCCCGAAGAACTGGCAATCGCGGTTTCCCAACAACAGTTCACCGTACACCTCCACCATCATCTTCCTGGTGCGAAAGGGAAATCCGAAGGGCATCAAAGACTGGGACGACCTGGTAAGACCTGGCGTTGCCGTAATTACGCCGAACCCGAAGACCTCGGGTGGGGCACGCTGGAACTACCTGGGAGCATGGGGATACGCGTTGAAGAAGTCAGGCGGGAACGAAGCCAACGCCCGCGATTTCATCGCGAAGCTTTACAAGAATGTACCGGTGCTCGATTCCGGAGCTCGCGGATCGACCACCACATTTGTGGAACGCGGCATCGGAGACGTACTTATCGCGTGGGAAAACGAGGTGCTGCTGGGTGCCAAGGACCTCGGTCAGGACAAGTTTGACATCGTGGTGCCCTCCGTCAGCATTCTCTGTGAGCCTACCGTCAGCGTCGTGGACAAGGTCGTCGACAAGAAGAGAACACGCGCGGTCGCACAGGCCTACCTGGAGTACCTCTACAGTCCTGAAGGGCAGGAAATCGCAGCCAGGAGATATTACCGTCCTCGCTCTGAAGCGGTCGCCAAGGAGTATGCCAGCCAGTTTCCTAAGGTGAAGCTGTTTACGCTCGCGGAGATTGTTGGGGATTGGCAGAAAACGCAGCGCATTCACTTCGCGGATGGTGGTGTGTTCGACCAGGTGTACCAACCGAACTAGGACAGACCGAGAGTGAATTTGGAAGCGGAGACATAAGCGCGCGCAGTCCTCACGAGCATGACGTTCACATTCAAACAACGTAGTATCTTGCCGGGCTTTGGGCTTTCGCTCGGATTCACGGTTCTCTATCTCTCTCTGATCGTGCTGATCCCCCTGTCTGCGACGTTTCTGAAGACGGCCTCGCTGACGTGGACTCAATTCTGGGAGGTGGTCACGGCCCCGCGGGCGCTGGCTTCTTACCGCCTCAGCTTTGGCGCCTCTGCGATTGCTGCTTCGATCAATCTCGTGTTCGGACTTCTCGTTGCCTGGGTTCTGGTGCGTTACAGCTTTCCCGGTCGGCGCCTGCTCGATTCTCTGGTGGACCTGCCGTTCGCGTTGCCCACCGCCGTCGCTGGCATCGCCCTGACGGCGATCTATTCTCCCAAGGGCTGGATCGGGCAATACCTCGAGTCTGTTGGCATCAAGTCGGCGTACTCACGACTTGGGGTGGTAATCGCTCTCACCTTCACCGGCCTTCCCTTCGTGGTTCGAACCGTGCAGCCGGTGCTGGAAGACCTGGACAAGGAAATGGAAGAAGCTGCGGCGAGCCTCGGGGCGGGGCGCTGGCAGACGGTTTCCCGCGTGTTGTTTCCAGCAGTGATGCCTGCTGCCCTGACGGGTTTTGCCATGGCATTCGCGCGAGCGGTGGGCGAGTACGGCTCGGTCGTGTTCATTTCTGGAAACATGCCGATGCGTACCGAAATTACTCCATTACTCATCATCACGAAGCTTGAACAATATGACTACGCGGGAGCCACAGCGATTGCGGTGGTGATGCTGCTGGCATCGTTTGCACTGCTGCTAACGATCAATCTCTTGCAGGTGTGGAGCGGCAGAAGGGAACGAGCAGGGAAATTGCGGGAAGTTGGTACACCGATCCCCGTCGGTGCCTAGCGCTGAATTAGAACTTGAACCGGACGAGAACACGTTAAGTATGGCGACAGCTGCCACTTTACGAAATCCCGCGACCCTACTGCCCAGAACGGTAGCAGCGACCACCGAAGGGCCGCTGGTGCGCTGGCTGCTCACGGGGATCGTGGTCCTGTTTCTGGGGCTGTTCCTGTTGTTGCCCCTGACGATGGTTTTTGCTTCGGCGCTGGCAAAAGGGTTCATGGTGTATGTGGAGAGCTTGCGCGAGCCGGATGCCTGGGCGGCCATTCGCTTGACCCTGCTGGCCGCAGCGATTGCTGTGCCGGCGAATGTTGTCTTCGGGGTTGCGGCAGCTTGGGCTATTGGGAAGTTTGACTTCTTCGGCAAGAGCCTTCTCATCACCCTGATCGACCTGCCTTTTGCGGTTTCGCCGGTTGTCTCCGGTCTGATCTACGTTCTCCTGTTTGGTCTGCAGGGGGTTCTGGGTCCGTGGCTCGCCGCCCATGACATCAAGATCATCTTTGCGGTGCCAGGGATTGTCCTGGCCACGATTTTCGTGACTTTTCCGTTTGTGGCGCGCGAGTTGATTCCGCTCATTCAGGCACAGGGAAACGAAGAAGAAGAAGCAGCCCTGACGTTAGGTGCCAGCGGCTGGCGGACGTTCTTCCATGTAACTCTTCCCAACATTAAGTGGGGGCTCTTGTATGGAGTGATTCTCTGCAACGCTCGCGCCATGGGCGAGTTCGGTGCGGTTTCCGTCGTATCGGGCCATATCCGCGGACGCACCAATACCATGCCACTGCACATTGAAATTTTGTACAACGAATATCAGTTTGTTCCTGCGTTTGCGGTTGCTTCTTTGTTGGCATTGCTGGCTCTGCTGACTCTGTTCGTCAAGAGCTTGATCGAATGGCGATCGAAGCAACAACTGGCAGAGTTAGAAGCGGCGGGAGGGGGATCTGCATGAGCATCGAAGCCGTAGGTATTACCAAGCGATTTGGACGGTTCGCTGCGCTGGACAACGTTGATCTCACCATCCCCAGCGGCGAGCTGGTTGCATTGCTGGGTCCCTCAGGCTCAGGGAAGACAACTTTGCTCAGAATTATCGCTGGCCTGGAATTTGCCGACTCTGGCACAGTCCGTTTTGATGGTAGCGATATCACGGATCAGAGCGCTCGTGAACGCAGAGTCGGTTTCGTGTTTCAGCATTACGCTTTGTTTCGTCACATGACCGTGTTCGAGAACATTGCGTTTGGTCTGAGAGTCCGGCCGCGCAAGCTCAGGCCGGCCAAGGACGAGATTGAACAGAGAGTGAAAGACTTGCTCAGTTTGATCCAGCTGGAGAATCTCGCCCATCGCTATCCGGCACAACTTTCCGGTGGCCAGCGTCAACGGGTCGCCCTGGCCCGCGCGCTGGCGGTCGAACCAAGCGTTTTGCTTCTGGATGAGCCCTTTGGCGCACTCGACGCCAAAGTGCGCCTTGAATTGCGCCGGTGGCTCAGACAACTGCATGACGAGATCCACATAACGAGCGTGTTTGTGACGCATGACCAGGAGGAAGCGCTGGAGGTGGCCGACCGGGTTGTCGTGATGAACCAGGGTCACATCGAGCAGGTCGGTTCCCCCGATGAGGTCTACAACTATCCCGCAACCCCGTTTGTGTACCGCTTTCTCGGCAATGTGAATCTGTTTCATGGGCGGATCGACGAGGGCCAAACCTACCTCCACGCCGCCGCAGATCCGGGAAGAGTAGCGTCTCACAACGGGAGTAGGACGGTTTATGTGCGGCCGCACTGGCTGGAAATTCGGCGGCAACCCGGTGACGAAAACTACTTCCGAGCGACCATCAAACATATCAATTCCGCGGGGCCGGTGGTTAAAGTGGAAGCGGTCAGCGAGTGGGGAAGCCCGGTTCATATCGAGCTGTCGCAGGAACGATTTCGGGATCTCCAATTGACGCGCGACGAGGCCGTCTTCGTGACCCCGAAGGAAGTCAAAGTCTTTGACGGCGATCCGGCAGCGTGAGTTCGCAAGGCAAGTCTCGATAATCTGGACGAGCCTACCGTCACACTTGACCATCGCCTGTCACATGCCTAGTGTGTTGGTATCTTCCGGAGTGCAAGCACCATGATTACGAGAAGAGACTTCCTGAAGGGCGCATCCGGCGCTGCTTGGGCCCTATCAGCCGCACGGCCGATGCTGACATGGGCGGCAGGAGATCCCGCACTGACGGTACCGGGGAAAGAGGGACTGATCGTCCGTTCCTATCGCTTTCTCGACCTTGAAACTCCCGTGGAATGCTTCAGTACCTGGATTACTCCTGCGGAACATTTCTTCGTTCGCAATCACATGCACGAACCCGCCACGCTCGACCCATCGGATTGGAAGTTGAGCATCGGCGGAGAGGTGGACAAGCCCTACACGCTGAGTCTTGCGCAACTGTCCAAGCTGGAAACCCATTCCGTGGTAAACACGCTGGAATGCGCAGGCAACGGCCGCGCCTTCCAGAATCCAAAAGTCCCGGGTGTCCAGTGGCAGAAGGGCGCGGTCGGCACGGGACGTTTCACGGGACCGCGGCTACGCGACCTGCTCGAACGGGCTGGAGTGAAAGCTACGGGAAAGCATGTGATGTTCCGAGGACTCGACGAAGTCCCGGGCAGAGTTCCTCCGTTCATTCGCAGCATTCCCATCGAGAAAGCGATGGACCCTGACACACTCGTTGCCACCCAGATGAACGGCACGGCGCTGCCGAAGCATCACGGCTTCCCGGCGAGGGCTCTTACTCCGGGCTGGGTCGGCGCCGCATCGTGCAAGTGGCTCACCGAGATCAAAGTGCTCGACAAGGAGTTCGAGGGAAACTTCATGAACCCGGGCTACCGCTGGCCCAACCAGCCGGGAAAACCAGGCGAAGCGGTCAAACCGGAAGACACCCATCCCCTGACTGCCCTGAATGTGAAATCGCTGATCGCGAGCCCGGATGACGGTTCGACGGTGCGCTCAGGCACTGTCCACGTCCAGGGAACGGCATGGGCGGGAGAGGGCGATGTGGTCGGGGTGGAAGTCTCGACGGATGACGGTAGAACCTGGCAGCCGGCGCAGTTAGGCAGCGAGAAGGCGCACTACGCGTGGCGTCTCTGGAACTTTCAGTGGAAGGCCAAATCCGGCGACTACGCAATCGCCGTGCGCGCATCCGACACCCTCGGCCGCACCCAACCCACGGCGCCGGTCTGGAACCCAAGCGGATACCTCAACAATGCCATCGATCAGGTGAAGATTCATGTCAAAGCTTAGCAGTGCCGTGGTTGGGCTGGCCGTGCTGTTGGCAGTTCCCATTGTGAGATCGCAGCCTGCATCCAGTTCCGATCTTCCGGAAGGACCCCTACAGGCCAAGGCCACCACCGCCTGCACCGAGTGTCACGAAGCGCGCATCATCGTGCAACAGCGTTTGAGCAAGGGCGCATGGACCAGAGAAGTCGACAAGATGATCAAGTGGGGCGCGCTCGTGGAGCCGCAGGATCGTGACCCGCTGATCGACTACCTGAGTACGAGCTTCGGTGTCGACAAACCGGAATACGTTGCGGATCGGACGGCCAGTGCTAACCCGAAGAAAACGAAGAGGTAGCTTCTTCTCCTTTCGCAAAAGGCCAATCCTATTTTTCTGGCGCCTTCTCCGTGTCTTCCGTGATTGCCGCTTTTTCCGGTCGCAACAGCGGAAAAAGAATGACGTCTCGAATGGTGCGCGAGTCGGTCAACAGCATTGCCAGCCGGTCGACTCCGACACCGACGCCTCCGGTGGGCGGCATGCCATAGGAGAGCGCGCGGATGTAGTCTTCGTCCATCTGGTGCGCTTCCTCGTCACCGCGCACCCGTTCCTTGAGTTGCTCCTCAAACCGTTGGCGCTGGTCCTCCGGGTCATTGAGTTCGCTGAACCCGTTAGAGATTTCCATCTGGCCAGCGAAGATTTCGAACCGCTCCACCCAGTCGGGCTCGTCGGGCTTCTTCTTCGACAGCGGAGACACAGCTACCGGAAACTCGTAGACGATCGTCGGCTGCAGCAGGTGCTCCTCGGCCACCGCTTCAAATAGATTTGCGATGGTCTTGCCGGTCGGCTCGCTAGGGTCGTACGCCATGTGACTGCCGGCAGCGTTGTAACGAGCCACAAGAGTTTTTACCGAATCGTGCGACACAAAGTCACCCATCGCCGGTTTGCCTCCGGCCTTCTCCGGCCAGAACTGCATGATGGCTTCCCGCATCGTCATGCGGCGCCAGTTGGAACTCGCCCAGTCAATTTCCTGGTCGCCCCATTTCGCCTTGGTGGTGCCATTCACATCCTTGGCGGCTTGTTCGATCAGGTTCTGGGTGAGGTTCATCATGTCGTGGAAATCCGCATACGCCTGGTAGTACTCGAGCATGGTGAACTCAGGATTCCAGCGCCAACCCAGTCCTTCGTTGCGGAAGTTCCGGTTGATCTCATACACACGGTCAAACCCGCCCACGGTGAGCCGTTTCAGGTAGAGTTCTGGAGCGATTCTCAGGAACAGATCGGCGTCCAGCGCGTTGTGGTGCGTCTTAAAGGGTTTAGCTACAGCACCGCCCGCGATGGCATGCATCATGGGCGTCTCGACCTCAATAAACCCCTGCGCGTCCATGGAATGTCGCAGGGACTGTACCAGCTTGCTGCGTTTGAGAAAGACCTCCCGAACCGCGGGATTCATTACCAGGTCCACATACCGTTGCCGGTAGCGCAATTCGACGTCGGTCAGGCCGTGCCACTTCTCAGGCAGGGGAAGCAGATCCTTGGAAAGGAACGTGATCTCTTCTACATGGACGGTAAGCTCGCCGGTGCGGGTACGGAAGAGATAGCCCCTCGCACCGATGTGGTCGCCCAGGTCGAGAAGCTTGTAGAGTTCGAAGCCCTTGTCGCCGACAGCGTCTTTCTTCACGTAGATCTGAAGCCGTTGTCCGCCCTGCTGCAGGTGCGCGAAAGCAGCTTTACCCATCAACCGCAGCGCCATGATGCGCCCGGCGACTCTCACCGGGACACGGGGATTCTCCAGTTGCTCGGCTGTCTTCTCGGAATAGTCGGCCAACACCTGGGGAACAGTGTGAGTGAAATCGTACCGGCGCGGATAGGTCTCCTGACCGAGGGCCTCAATCTGTTTCAGTTTTTCCCGCCGGAGTTCGTAGATGTTTTCGTCGAGGGCCAAATGGATCCTTGTATTGATTGCTGCACGGGACTCCCGCTGGGAGCAGCCCGTATCAGGAATGATGAACAGTGATTATAAACAAGCGTCGGGAGCGCTGCCCTGCCGGCGTATTAATAAGGTTTGACACCCTCGGCCTGTGCTTAACCCTTGAAGCCGCGCCGCTTCAGCGCTACTATTCCCCTTCCCGATTTTCGCCTCGGGAAAGAAGAAGTGGCGAGAGGAAGCCATTGCCTCAGAATTATGTCCCCATCTTCATCTTCATTGCCGTCGTCGGAATTCTAATTCCCATTACGCTTTTGCTGACGAAGCTGGTTCGGCCTGACAACCCTCAGCGAGAGAAACTTCTTCCTTACGAGTGTGGTATCGACCCGGTCGACCGCGCTCGCGGACGCTACACGGTTCGCTACTATATCGTTGCCATTCTGTTCGTGGTCTTTGATGTGGAGACCATCTTCCTCTTTCCCTGGGCCGTAAAGTTCAAGTTCTTTGGACTCTTTGGATTGCTCGAGATGCTCGTCTTCCTCGGCATTCTGATCGTGGGTTACATTTGGATTTGGCAGAAGGGTGCGCTGGAGTGGGTGTGACGCTCCTTCCCCTCGGGTTTGTTGTGCATTCAGGTGTCAGTGTGGTCGCAGCCTGATCAGGTCCACGCTCGTTGACAGGGGAATTTGGAGACTGGTAGAACTAGGCTTCTTTCGAAGTTCTGCGACGCCGTGAATCTTCTTTTTCTTAGCTATGCCTGACGACACCACATCGCCGGCACCACCGCCAGAGGGCGGCCCTAAGTCGGCCGCAGAGCCCCCCGTTCCTTCTGGCGCGACCGCCGGCAGCCCCTCGCCTGTACCTCCGGCCACGCCGCCTGCCGCCGCGGCCGAGAAACCTGCAGCGGCCGCTCCACCAAAGCCGGCGCCTGCAAAGCCCGCGGGCCCTGTCCCGGTGGTGTGGGAATCCGCCCTGGTCGCCAAACTGAAGGGCCAGTTTGGTTCGGGCGTGGAGGCTTTGACATACCTGGGCCAGAACTACCTGCAGGTGGACCGGTCGCTGATCCCGAATATCCTCCAGATCCTGCGCGACGAAGAACAGTTCGATTACTGTGTTGACGTTACTGCCGTCCACTATCCCAAGCGCGAGCGCCAGTTTGATGTTCTCTGGATCCTCTATTCCTTCGCGCGCAATGAGCGAGTTCGCGTGAAGACCCAGATCGCCGAAGGGGAGCATATTCCTTCAGCAGTCTCCATCTGGCCGACCGCCAACTGGCTGGAGCGCGAGGCTTACGATATGTTCGGGATCCAGTTCGTCGGTCACCCGGAATTGAAGCGCATCCTGCTTCCCGACGGTTGGAAAGGGCATCCCCTTCGCAAGGACTACGGCATCATCCAGCAAGATCAGGAGTGGGTCCAGATCAATCTCGGGATCGAAAGCGGCCAATGACCGACTCGACCAGCTCCGTCTCGCATCTCGACCTCGACGAAAGCAAGAAAACTTTCCTCGACGCGAACGAGCTCATCCTCAACATGGGTCCGCAGCACCCGGCGACGCACGGAGTATTGCGCGTCATCCTGCGGCTCGATGGCGAGAAGGTTCTGGGCTTGGAGTGCGTGATCGGATATCTCCACCGCGGAGTGGAGAAGATCGCGGAACACCGCACCTACACCATGTTCAATCCCTACGTGGACCGCATGGACTACGTGGCCGCGGTATCGAACGGGTTAGGCTATTGTGAAGCCGTCGAGAAGCTGCTCAACATCGAGGCTCCGCCGCGCGCCAACTACATTCGGGTCATCCTCACGGAGTTGAACCGGGTGGCAAGCCACCAGTTGTGGCTGGGCACCCACGCATTAGACATCGGCGCCATGACGCCGCTTTTCTACACCTTTCGCGACCGGGAAGAAATCCTCAAGATTTTCGAGAAATACTGCGGCGCCCGCCTGACCACCCATGCCTTTCGTATCGGAGGGTGCCAGTACGAAACCTACGAGGGCTTCGAAAAAGACGTCAAGAAGTTCATTAGCTTCGTGGCTCCGAAGATCGACGAATATGAAGAGCTGCTGACCACCAACCGCATCTGGGTGGAACGCACCAAGAACGTGGGAACGATCTCAGCCAAAGATTGCATTGCCTACGGCGTCACCGGCCCGGTCCTGCGCGCCAGCGGTGTCAAGTGGGACATCCGCAAGGCCCAGCCCTACGCCGCTTACAGCAAGTTCGATTTCGAAGTCCCGACCGGGCAAAACGGCGACACCTACGACCGGTACCTCGTACGCATGGCCGAGATGCGCCAGTCTCTGCGCATCATCCAGCAGGCGGTCGACGGTATTCCCGAGGGCCCGATCATGGCCAAGGTATCAAAGGTCATGAAGCCGCCGGTGGGCGAGATCTATCACTCCATCGAAGCGCCTAAGGGCGAGCTGGGATACTTCATCGTGAGTGACGGTTCGACCCAGCCTTATCGTGTGCGCGTACGTCCGCCTTCCTTTGTGAACCTGCAGGCGCTCGACCTGATGTGCCGCGGGCAGTTAGTGGCTGACGTAATCGCGGTGATCGGAACGCTGGACATCGTCCTCGGCGAGGTGGATCGCTGATGCCGGATTTCATCACGAATTATCTCGACAAGAACGTCCACGTCACACCGGGCGAATATGGCAGTCCATTCTGGGCGCTCGTCTATATTCTGGTGGTCTTCGGTGGCGTTTCCATGGCCGTCGTGTGCATGAACTGGCTCGAACGCAAGATTCTTGCGCACATGCAGATTCGCCTTGGTCCCATGCGTGTGGGGCCGCACGGCCTGCTGCAGCCCATAGCCGATGCCATCAAGCTGATCCTGAAAGAAGACATCATCCCCGAAGGCGCGGATCGGTTCGTCTTCTGGATTGCCCCGATGATTATTCTGTTGGCCGTGTTCAGCGTCTACACGGTCGTGCCCTTTGGACCGACGCACGCGATTACCGACATGAACATCGGGATCCTCTTCATGCTTGGTGTATCGTCGCTGGGCGTCCTGGGAATCGTAATGGCGGGATGGGCCTCAAACTCGCACTACCCGCTGATCGGAGCGCTGCGCTCCAGCGCGCAGATGGTCTCGTATGAAGTTGCCATGGGCCTGGCAGTAATTTCGGCGGTGCTCATGACGAGCCTGAACGCCGAGGGGACGGGCACCTTGAGCATGATCGGGATCGTCCACGCTCAATATGCTCAGCACGTGTGGTTCATCTTCAAGTTCTTTCCGCTGGGGCTGATCGCGTTTTTCATTTTCGCGGTGGCGATGGTGGCAGAGACTAACCGGGCCCCCTTTGATTTGCCGGAGGCTGAGTCGGAACTGACTGCCGGCTTCCATACGGAATATAGCGGTTTGCGCTGGTCCCTCTTCATGCTGGGTGAGTATGCCGCGATGATCGCGGTGTCGTCGATTGCGATCACGCTGTGGCTGGGTGGCTGGATGCGGCCGTTCCCCAATCTGTTGAGCGGTCCTACGTGGGATCTCGCGTTTTCGTTTTTCCCCGCACTTACCTTTTTTGGCTTGGCGGGAATGACGTTTTACAGCACCATGCGCATGCCCAGGCACTCGTTTTTCCGGGTCCAGACGATAGGTCTGGGGGCGTTCGGCGCTGTGTTTGCTCTGATCGGGCTGATTCTGCTCCTTCCTGGGGTGAACGGCCGAATTCAAGACATTTACTGGTTCATTTTCAAGATTGCGGTATTCATGTACTTGTACATTTGGTATCGCGGTACGTTCCCGCGCTACCGATTTGATCAACTCATGAAAGTGGGATGGAAGATTCTTCTGCCCATGGGTATCGGAGTGTTGATGCTGACCGGCATTGTTGCCCTGCGCACCGAACTCTGGGACTTTATGCACGAAGCCTTACGGCGTTTGGTACACGTCTGACATGGAACCGGTAGCGACAACGTTTTTCTTCTACCTGCTCTCCGGATTGGCGATCCTGAGCGGGGTGCTGGTCATTACGCGCAAGAACCCGGTTCATTCCGCGCTGGCATTGATTCTGACGCTGCTCTGTCTGGCAGGGCTCTACCTGATGCTCTACGCGCCATTCGTCGCGGGCGTCCAGATCATTCTTTATGTCGGCGGCATCATGGTGTTGTTCCTGTTTGTGATCATGCTGGTGAACCTGGAGCGGTCGCAGAAAGAAAAGCAGTTCAACCAGCAATGGGTCCCGGGGATTCTGGCTGCGGTCGCGCTCGGGGCGCTCTTTGTGACGATTTATATCAAGGGCGGCGCCTTGTTCGTCAGACCCGAGATACGATTTCCCGAAGCCGAGAACACCCAGCAGGTCGGGCAGATGCTGTACAGCAACTACATGTTCCCCTTCGAGATCGCATCGCTGCTGTTGTTGGTTGCGATCATCGGAGCAGTTGTGATGGCGAAGAAGAAGATTTGATCGTCAGTTGGCGGCTGTCGCCTAAATGCTCAATGTAAGACGTAAATTATGGCTCCGATAACCACTATTCACTATCTCGTCGTAGCCGCAGCGCTCTTCGTGCTGGGTGTGATCGGAGTGCTCACCCGCCGAAACGTGGTCATCGTGCTGATGTCGGTCGAACTGATCCTGAACGCGGTAAACCTGAACCTGGTCGCATTCTCCCGCATCTGGGGGCTTCATGGGCAGGTCTTTGCGATCTTCGTGATCACCGACGCCGCCGCTGAAGCGGCAGTGGGACTGGGAATCCTGATCGCCTTCTTCCGAAATAAAGAGACGGTCAACGTCGATGAAATAGATTTATTGAAGTGGTAGGACGCAGCTTTCAGCCCTTAGCTGTTAGCCCCTTAGCGGTGTTGAAGTTGTGATTTGGGCTAAAAGCTAACAGCCAGGAGCTACCGGCTAATATCATGTTCTTTCTCGATCACATCTGGCTCATCCCGCTGCTGCCGGCCCTCGGCGCGACGCTGATGTTCTTTTTCGGCAGGAAACTGCAGAAGCAGACCGTGAGCGCGGTCTGCGTCGGAACCGTGGCTCTGGCTTTCATCTTGTCGTGCGGCGCGGTGTGGCAGTACGTTCACAACTATCCCGGAAGCCAGCCCTTCGAGAAAGTGATGTACACATGGCTCGGCAGCGATACCGGCCATCTCAACTACACCACCCACGACGGATACCCGGCCGAGTTCAAAGCGCAAGTCGGGTTCCTGCTCGACCCGCTCTCCAGCATCTGGCTGCTGTTCGTCACCGGCGTGGGCCTGCTGATCCACATCTACTCCACCGGTTACATGGCGCATGAGGGAGGCTATTACCGCTTCTTCGGCTACTTGAATCTCTTCATGTTCTCCATGTTGACGCTAATCTTGGCGAACAACTACGCCCAGCTTTTCGTCGGTTGGGAGGGCGTGGGCCTCTGTTCGTACCTGTTGATCGGTTTCTATTTCCATCGCAAATCGGCCAGTGACGCGGCGAACAAGGCGTTCATCGTCAACCGCATCGGCGACGCTGGCTTTCTGCTCGGCATGTTCACGATTGCCTGGCATCTCGGCTCGCTGCGTTTCACCGACGTGACTAGCATGGCGCGCAGCGGACATTTCCATGTAGGTGATCCGGTCCTGACCGCGGCAGCGTTGTTGTTGTTCGTGGGTGCGTGCGGTAAGTCTGCGCAACTCCCGCTCTACATTTGGCTGCCCGACGCGATGGAAGGTCCCACGCCGGTTTCCGCCCTGATTCATGCCGCTACCATGGTCACCGCGGGTGTGTACATGGTCGCGCGCTCGAATGCCATCTTCGTGCTAGCGCCCAACGCCATGAAGACGGTGGCAATCGTAGGCGCTCTGACCGCGATCTTTGCCGCCTCGATCGGCTTGGTGCAAAACGATATCAAGCGCGTGCTGGCCTACTCCACGGTCTCGCAACTCGGTTACATGTTCCTGGCGTTGGGCGTGGGCGCCTTTGCAGCCGGCGTCTTTCACGTGTTTACCCACGCGTTCTTCAAGGCATTGTTATTCCTCGGAGCCGGGTCGGTGATTCACGCCTTGAGCGGCGAGCAGGACATGCGCAATATGGGGGATCTAGCCCGTCGCACGCCGACGACGTACATGACCATGCTGATCGCCACTTTGGCGATCGCCGGGATACCATTCTTCGCGGGCTTTTTTTCCAAGGATGAAATTCTCTGGCAGGCGTGGCACTCGGCCGAAGGTAGCTTTCCCTACCTGTGGCTAATCGGATTCGGCACGGCTCTTATGACGGCCTTCTATATGTTTCGGCTTATGTTTTTGACATTCCACGGCCAGCCCCGCATGAGTCATGAGGTGGAACATCACATTCACGAATCACCGAAGTCGATGACCGTCCCTCTTATCGTACTGGCCTTTTTCTCGATTTTTTCTGGATGGCTGAGTTGGCCGCAAAGCCTGGGCGGAAATGACCGCCTGATGAAATTTGTCGAGCCTGTTTTTGTAAACGAGGCTCATGTGTTCCAGGAAGAGGGCAAGGCTGCCCTATTGGCTGCTGGCGCGAAGGAAAAGGAACACACCAGTTCGACGGAATACGGTTTGATGTTTCTGTCCGTAGCAGCGGCGGTAGTCGGTGGTGGGTTGGCTTTTCGATCGTACGCGCGGGCCGATAAAGGCTACGCTGAGCCGATCGAGGCCACTGCGAAGCCCCTGTATACCGTTCTTTACAACAAATGGTACGTCGACGAGGGGTACGACTACGTCTTCACGGGGCGACGGAAACTTGGCAACCTGCGTCTGGGCGTCCTCGGTCTGGGCGATGCGTCCACCTGGTTTGACGTCCATGTCGTCGATGGCCTGGTGAATGGCACCGGTTGGACCACACGTACCCTGGCCACGCTCTCCAAGTGGTGGGATACCTGGATCATCGATGGCATTGGAGTGAACGGCCCCGCCATCCTGGCGCGTATATTGTCGTATCCGTTCCGCTTGTTCGAGTGGGGATTGGTGCAGTGGTACGCCCTGGTCATGGTCGCCGGCTTGTTGGGTTTCGTGTTTTATTACGCGTGGAGATAGCTACGAGCTTCGAGCTATGAGCTTCAAGTGGCCACATCGCCCGTAGTCGCAACTCGTAGCTCGCTGCCCGTGGCTCGTAGCTGATTCAACCGAGAACTGCCTTATATGCAGAATCACATTCTCTCGATCATCCTGTTCACGCCGCTCCTGGGCGCACTGGTGCTCCTGTTTGTACCCAAGGAGAACAAGGACGCCGTCCGTTG
>Ga0209698_10003322_pt1 | contig 17997 bp, 16 predicted proteins | sample LitLauG_LLR_2012_FD_187203 | JGI IMG/M metagenome (GOLD analysis project Ga0209698, IMG submission 187203) | Freshwater sediment microbial communities from Pennsylvania, USA - Little Laurel Run_MetaG_LLR_2012 (SPAdes) (version 2) | ecosystem: Environmental > Aquatic > Freshwater > Creek >...
CTGATAAAAGCCTGCGCTGGCCAGCAGGTCCACGATGCCGCGCTCGCCGACCAGATTCCGGACGGCAGCGAAGGTGTCGTCGCTCACCTGCCTGGTTTTGAACAGCTCGGTAATGAAGTTGTAGACAGCCTCCTCATCGGCCGACATCCCAACCGGCCGCCTTCCCTCGGCAATGGCTTTGACTTTCTCCTCGCTCAGTCCGGCCTGCACGGCGGCTTGGCGGTGAGCGAGCCATTCGAACTGGGCGGCCCAGTAGCGTCCGGTAAGGATGATCGTCATTTCCTTGAGCTTGTCCGGAACTGTCATGTGGAAACGGACACGGTCCCCCATGGCGAACAGCAGATCGCCCGCCTCCGGGCTGCGGACCGCGATGTTGAACATCCCTACCGGGCCTCGCCCGGCCAGCGCGTGGTCCGTCATCTTCTTCTGCTCGGGGGTCATGTGCTCGTAGGTGAGCGGCGGGAAGCGGTCGCCCCGCAAACTGAACGTCTTACCGTTCACTGTCGATTGGGCGGTCGCCGGTGAGGTTGGTCCCGGAATCGGGGTGGCAAAGCCCATTCCCCCTACCGGCAGCGGGTTTTCGAGTGGTTTCAGTTCGGGTTGCGCGCCCTGGCCCAACGGATAACGGTCCACATTGAGCGCCATCGAAACCAGGCAATACCACCCGCTCAACCCCATCATGTCGACGACACCCTTCTCGCCATATTGGTCCTTAGCGGCTTTGAAGGTGGCGCCGGTCACCTGGTGCGTGGTGAGCAGCTCGTCGATGAAGTTGTAGGCTACCTCCATCTCCGGCGACATCCCCGTAGGACGCTTCCCGGTGGCGATCGCGTCCACGATCGCAGGCTTCACACCGTTCTGCAGTGCCGCGGCCTTATGAGCGCTCCACTCGTACTGCGCCATCCAGAAGCGGCCCGTCATGATGATGATCGTCTCGGACACGTCCCTGGGCAGAGCCGTGTGGAAACGCATGGAGCCACCGAATTGCTGAGCCAAATCGCCCACCTCGGGACTGCGCAGCAAGACATTGAACGGTCCCCTTGCCCCTCCACGTTCTCCGGCAAGCAGATGGTCGATCATGGTCTTTTGTTCGGGTGTCATTTGGTCGTACTGGAGCGGCTTGAACCGATCGCCTACCAAAACCAGGCTGCGGGGATCGGGGGCCTGCTTCGCGGGGGCCTGTTTAGAAGACGTCTGGGCGCTGGCGATCTCCATGAGGCCGATCGCGAAGACACTGAAAAGCTGAAGACGCATCGTGGTCCTCCTTGTATGACTATCTTGCACCATCTGAGCATGATAACTCAGACGTCGCACAATGCAATGGCCTTGTCCAGAGTCTGGATGGGATCATGCCCCGGCGCCGGGCTGTATTCGTGGCTCACGAATCCGGTATAGTTCCGGTCGGCGATCGCCTGCATCACAAAATGGTAGTTCAGTTCCTGGGAATCGTCGATATCGTGCCGCCCGGGGTTGCCGCCGGTATGGAAGTGCCCGATCCATTGGAAATGATCGCGAATGTTGTGGACGATATCGCCATCCATGATCTGCGCGTGATAGATGTCGTACAGAATCTTGATCCGCGGTGAATTCACGCGCTCGACGACATCCACGCCCCACGACATGTGATCGAACATGTAGTCCTTGTGATTCACCTTGCTGTTCAGAAGCTCCATGCAGACGGTGACGCCCTTGTCCTCGGCCTGCGTCTTGATCTTATTCAGCAACTTGACGCAATTGTCCGCGCCTGCGCGATCGTCCATGCCCCGGCGGTTGCCGGAAAAAGTGATCAGATTGGGGACCTTCGCCGCCGCGGACTCCTCGATAGCAGCGCGCAGGGATTGTTCCAGCCGGTCGTGATTCTCGGTGCGATTCAGCGCATCCGCGATGGTGCCGCCGGGTCCCGGCGGATACATGGACGGCGTCAGTCCGTACTTACGGAGCAGGCGCCAATCCGCCGGGCCGATCAGGTCAAAGCCCTGAATTCCCAAGCGGGCTGCCTCCCGGCAGCAGTCCTCCAGGCTCATCTCGCGGGCGAAGACGCCTCGCGTCACACCTTGCTTGATGCGGCTTTTTCGCCGGACCGGGTTGCTCTGCCCCCACACCGTGGGCCCCGTAACTATAGTCACGGCAGCGGTTGTCACAAGGTCTCGTCGCCGCATCGGTATTCCCCCCGCGCATTCTAGCTGATCTGTTGCGCGACCGCCAGTTTCGATATGAAATTGAAGCTATGTTCGCCGCAGGGAAGCATAATAAGGAATCAGCACTATGCCTCAAAATGGAAAAGCGTGGTTCGGACTCGTCTTTCTCGCGATCACGATGGGTCTTGCGCTTTTTGTTTCTGCAGGGACTCTGCGATATGGGCAAGCATGGGCCTACCTGGGGGTCTTTTTCGGAGCGTCATTCCTCATCACGCTCTATCTCATGAAAAAAGACCCGGCCCTCCTCCAGCGCCGTTTGCGCGCTGGACCGACGGCGGAGAAAGAGACAACGCAAAAGATCATCATGTTCTTTGCGTCGCTCGGGTACATCGCCATGCTGGTTGTGTCGGCGCTCGACCATCGCTTTTTGCGGTCGAGCGTGCCGCTCTACGCAATCATCACGGGTGACGCACTGGCGGCGCTCTGTTTCGGCATTATCTATCTCGTCTACAAGGAAAACACGTTCGCTTCCGCGACGATCGAGGTTGCCGAAGGTCAGAAAGTCGTCTCCACGGGTCCTTACGCGATCGTTCGCCACCCTATGTATGCAGGAGGGTCGCTATTGTTTATCGGTACGCCGCTGGCGCTCGGCTCGTACTGGGGGCTTCTGGCATTCGTGGCGGCACTTCCCACTCTTCTGTGGCGCCTGTTGGACGAAGAGAAGTTTCTCTGCAAAAACCTGCCGGGATACACGGAGTACTGCGCGAACGTGCGCTGGCGCCTGATACCCGGAGCCTTTTAGTCGACAGCGAAATACGCTGAAGCGGGGATCGTTCTGCAGTCCGCGCGATCGCCGCCGAACCAGGCATGCCGCTCACACCCATTACAACTCGGGATGTAGATGCAGCGTCTTGCCGGCTACGACATAGACCCGCTCCGCGTAGTGCGTCTGGCCCCCTTCGCGAACCTCGATGTTGTAGCTGCCGGGGCGCAGGTGCATCGACTTGTTTTCGTGCGTCGTACCCGCGTAGGACCCGTTGATGAAAACCTGGGCGTCCTTCACTTTTGTGTCCAGCTTGACTTCACCTGAGTTGGGATACCCGTAGTAGCCTGGACCCCAATAAGGCCCCCAAAACGGGCTGTACCAACCACCAAAGTAAGGCCGACCCACCACGACGACTCCGCGAACGGCAGCGGAGGCACCGAGGGGAACCAGTGTCATCAGAGCAGCAGCCAGAACCAGCAATTTTTTCATGTCAACCTCCGTTTGCAATATGTGCAATCCCGTTGCCAGATCATAAAACCTTCAGCACGAAGCTCTTAGGGAGCAATCGGTAGGCTACAAGTCACCGGCCTGGCCGAAATCAGCCACCATCTTCCAGATTACGGAATCGTTCGGGCGACGGCTCGCTTACACTGAGGTGCTCTGCGAAAGAGCGCCGGCAGCCACCGCGTTGGCTCGGGCGAACAGGTTGGGTACTCCCATCTCGCGGCAGCGGCTTTCAAAATCAGGCTGTGGTCCCGTCCATCGGAGGTTGTCCACCAATTCAAAGACGGGAGCATCGAGCCGCAATGTCGCGAGGGTTCGGAACAAGACGGCGTCGTCCCAGGAGTTGAAGAGCGATGTAGCCAGCCGGCGGGCGTTGCCCATTCCCGGATGCCACTCGCGCCAGTCCTTGGGAATGTTCTCCAGGTGGCGATACCGGGATAACGTTGCGGCCGCCGCTTTTTCACCCCAGCCTGGCACACCCGGAAATCCATCGGCGTTGTCGCCCAGCACGGCCAAGTAATCGGGAATGGATTGCGGCTTGACACCGAACTTGGCTTCCACGCCGGCTTCGTCGCGCAGGATGCCGCGGCGCCGGTCCAGCTGAACAACTCGCGTACCGGCGACACACTGACCGAGATCTTTGTCCGGCGTGCAGATGATGACCTGCCTTACCCGCTCATCCCCCGCAGCCTTCGCGGCGGCGGAAGCGAGCGCATCATCAGCCTCAAAATAACCCATTGGCCAAACCATCACCCCCATGGCGTTCAGAGCGTCCTCCAGCAGAGGGAATTGGGACAGCAAGGTGGCAGCCACACCTTCACTGGTTTTGTAACCGGCATACAGATCGTTCCGGAAAGACTCCACGACGTGATCCGTGGCAACGCCGATGTGAGTCGCGCCATGCTCGACCATCGACAAGACCGACATGAGCACTCCACGGACGGCGCCGATTTCCCGCCCATTCACGTCCTGGGCCGCCGGCACGGCATAAAAGTGCCGGAACAGTTCATAGGTCCCGTCGATCACGTGCACATCCATAGGGCCTCCGAGTATACGGTAGCACCCGCCTCATACTGCGCGCGCTCGTCTAAGCAGTCTCAGCAGACCGGAGCGACTGCAACACCCTGGTGTGCAACGTCCGATTGGCCGACGCCACCAGGTTCGGCTGCCAAACGACATCCTCATCGCCGTCAATGGAACTGAGTACTCCGCCCGCTTCGCGCACACAAGGCACAACCGCCGCGATATCCCACGGGTTCATTCGCGAGTCCAGCGCGACGTCGATGCGGCCTTGGCACAATAGAGCGTAATTGATGCAGTCTCCTGACCAGCGGAATCGCCGGGACTTCCGGTACAGGCGCGACAGACCGATGGAGGGGTTCGGATGACTCGGGTCGAGGTCCGTGTGTTCGAGACTGGTGGAAACCACGAACGCCTCGGCCAGGTCCGCCACACCCGACGTCCGCACGCGCTTCGATTCACATCCTTCCCGCTGGTGCCAGCAGCCGTGGCCCGTAGCGGCATAGAACGTCTCGCCAAGCGCGTGCGCGCCGACTACGCCGACGCACGCCTCGCCACGCCGCAAATACCCGATCAGCGTCCCGAAAAGTGGCAGTCCCATAGCGAAAGAGGCAGTCCCGTCCACCGGATCGAGGAGCCATAGATGATCGGCGCCGGGTAGGCGTTCTCCGCCAAACTCTTCGCCCAGGATCGCGTGATCCGGATAGCGCTCGCCGATGCGCCGCCGGAGCAATTGCTCCGCCCCTCGATCCGCCTCTGTCACTTCCGACCCGTCCGGCTTGTGGTCCACGGCGACGTTCTTCCAGCGCGGCAGGATGAATTGACCTGCCTGCCGGGAGAGCGCCCGTGCAAATTCGAGAATCTCGTTGAGCGACGGTTTGGCCATTGGTTCTATTTTGCCGCGTTCCAAGGCGCTGGTTCACCGGCATCTCGGGGAGTAAACTTGTCAGGACCGGAGAAGGTCTGGGCGCGTAGCAGGCTAACTCCGGCTCGACGGATTCCGGGCAAAAGAGGAGGATTCGATGAAGAGCACAATTTCGAAACTATTGGGAGCTTACGAGAAAGGGAAAATGTCACGGCGGGACCTGGTCCAGGGATTGGCTTTGCTGGCGGCCAGCTCGGGCACGGCATCGGCCGCGGGATTCCAAGGAAACAGTATCAATCACATCTCGCTGTTCGTCGGCAATCTGCAACGATCGACCGATTTCTACCAACGCGTGTTCGGTTGCTCGGTGAACAAACGGGACGGGAACAACCAGCTCATGTTTGGGAAAAACTTTCTGGTCCTGCGGCCCGGGAATCCGCCGGCCAAGGTAGACCATTTCGCGATCGGAGTCGACAACTTCAAAAAGGACTCGGTGACTGCCGATCTCAAGGCGCGCGGAGCCAATCCGATTGATCAGCAGGGTGGCGACTTCGGTTTCCATGTCCTCGATCCGGACGGGTTCCCCGTGCAAATCAGCGCCAACAATCCGGCTTGAGCGACGCGGGCACAACGAGTCGCTGAATCCAACCTTCCGGGCGTCAGGCCCCGCGATTCCGAGCCGGGTCGTTTTAAAATTAGATCTTCGACTATGACGCTCGCACAGGCATTCAACGAAGAGCAGCGCCAGCGCTGGAATGGGATCGACGGCGAATACTGGGCTCGCCAGCACGATCGACTGGACCGGACCCTTGCTCCGGTTACTGGGCCGTTGCTCGCCTTGGCCGCGCCGGCTGCCGGATCAACAGTGATTGACGTAGGCTGCGGTTGCGGCGCCACCACGGTTGAACTCGCTCGCACGGTTGGCTCTTCCGGGCGGGTGACGGGAATCGACATCTCCGAACCCATGCTCGGTTGTGCAAAGGAACGATTGCGCGAGTACGCCAACACGACCTTTCTTCTCGGCGATGCTGCGGATCTGCCCTTGCACAATCTCGGCGCGGAACTGATCGTTTCGCGTTTCGGAGTCATGTTCTTCGGAGATCCAGTCGCTGCTTTTACGAACCTGCGGACAGCACTGGTCCCTGGCGGGCGTGTTCGCTTCGCCTGCTGGCGCCCGATTCAGGAAAACCCTTGGCTCCAGATTCCACTACACGCTGTATACGAGCATGCGCCGCGACTCCCGAAGCCCGGTCCGGAGGAGCCGGGGCCGTTCGCGTTTGCCGAACCGGCGCGTGTTACACGGGCCCTTACGGCGGCCGGTTTTACGACCCCATCTTTCAGCCGGTTGGACATTCACTTGGACCTAGCAGCCGGAGGCACGATCGAAGACGCGGCCATCCACGCCTCCGAGACCGGCCCCGCCAAACGAGCGCTCGCAGGCCAACCCGATGACATTCGAGCACGGGCTATCGAGTCAATCCGGCGCGCCCTCACACCGTATGCCTCCCCCACGGGAGTGAATCTGGCCGGTGGGGTCTGGTTGGTGGCAGCCGACCGTGCCGACTGAACGACAACACGGTCGATGAAGACTGCCATCAGCACAGAAACTGGGCCGTCAAGTCCATAATGTTAAAATGCATATACGCATCCCGCGGATGTGGCGAAATTGGCAGACGCGCTGGATTTAGGTTCCAGTTCCCGCAAGGGAGTGTAGGTTCAAGTCCTATCATCCGCACCAAGATCTTACGGGAATTTAGCGATCGCTTTGATTACTGATTTCGAGGACCCCCTCGCGAGGACAACGTGGCAAGAACCGATCAGCAACGTTATGACCAGTCGATCGCGCATCTGAAGAAGCTCAATGCGGCATTAGGGCTGGACGCCGATAGCAAGGCGAGTTCTAAAGCCACCGCCTTCGGCCAGGAGATTTCTCTTGGCGGGGCCGGGTATTGGAAATCCGGTTCCGACGAACAGCATGTGGCCGTGCGGGCCTACTTGCTTTGCCTGATCATCTACTTTCGCACACCGCACGCGAAATTTGACTTCGCCACCAAAGCGGCCCTGGACGATGTCCGGGCCAGATGCCTTGGCAAATCCCTCGAGTGGGTCAATCGGGAGATCCTGTATTTCGCCAAGGCTCCCGCCCCTCAACTCCAGGATCTGGTCGACGCTGCCCAACGCATCAGCGAGGTGAACGGCTCCGTCTACTTCCTGGCAAGGACTCGCGACGACAAGAATGTCAGTTCGAATCCGGTCTGTTACCACGGTGTGACGACCTGGCTTTTCGGAGCCGGCCTGGTCTCCAAGCAGTGGTGCGCCAAAGAAGGCATGACACTCGATGGCAACAACGCCAACAACTACCTCGGCGACGGCCTGATCGTCGATCCCGCCAACTGGGACAAGATACCCGCCGGATACGTCTGGAACATCCACAAGAAAAATGACAAGAGTACCTGTCACTGGGGCGTGTCACTGGGCAATAACAAAGCCGTGGCGTGCAACAATACAGACGAATCGCCGGGCGGTATCAAGTTGAAGTATGACGTTGGCGGCACATCGCAGTACGGCAAGTTCCCCTTCTACAATCCGGGCGAGCGCAACGGTATCTGTGATGTGCTCAACAAGAATGCGAAATACCAGTTTGCGGGCAAGGATGATCCTTCCGGCATCAACATCGTAGTGCGGCAGATCAACCCGATGACCGAAGCCGCCTATTACTGATTCCGTCACCGCGAAAGGCTGGACCCTTCCGCCGCCGTGACTGGACTCCAGTCACGGCTGGCCTGCAATTCGTTGATTTCATGACCGGCATCGAGGCCCGTGACTGGAGTCCAGTCATTTGTTCTCCGGGGGCTTGGCCGCCTCGTCATCTTTCGACGAGCCGAGGAACAGCCGTTTGCCATCTTTAAAGGTGATGCTGCTGCCGTTCGCCTTATTCTCGCCGCTCTTGGCCTGATACCCTTCGACAAAAACCTCCGTTCCCGCCTCCAGGGACCGCTTGGTGAAGCCGCGCCGCAACAGGCCGTTGGGTGTGTTGCCTTCAATCATCCACTCGGTCACCGTGCCGTCGGGGTTGTTGACGGCCACGTGAATCCAGGCGTGCGGGTTCACCCATTCCATCTTGGTGACCGTGCCGTGCAGCTTAACCACCTTTTTGTCGTCGAACTCCGCCGTAAATGAGTGATGCGCCCACACCGGAATGGACATCAGAAACATCGCAACTATGGTTTTCAACGGAATGATCTCCTCACTTCTTGGCCGCATCCGCAGCTGCCTTTTCCTTTGCGCGCGCACCCTTCAAGATGTCCGGGAGGCCATAATTCGCCTCGTGGCACGCGTATTCGTAGAGCTCATAACTCGGATCGAGTTTGTAGGGGATATGCAGGGTCCAGGGCCGCGTCCAGGTTTGCGGATCTTCGATCGTGACGTCGTAACTCAGCTCGTCCCGGGCGACGCGGGTAATGCGCTCCACCGTCCGCAGGTTTTCCGTGTGGGGACCGGTGCTGCCGTCAAAGGCATTGATGCTCGTCTTGGCGGTGAAATTGGTGGTTTCGATCACCAGCGTGTTGCCTTCCCAATGGCCGCGGCCATCGCCCATGATCAGATGGATATCTTTGCCGACATGCGGGCGCCCATCCAGGGGAATCACGCGATTCTCGTGGACCATTTCGTTCCGGATCACGACGTATCCGGGGGCCTGCAGGATCTGATTGCCCTTGTTGTAGAGCCCACCGGGCACCATGGAGCCTACCAGGCCGCGCGTCACACAGCGGCCCCACAAGTCGAAATCTTCCCAGGAGTCGGCGCGCTTCTCCACGCCTCCCAGACTGGGCGGACCAAGTCCGTCCCGCATCCCCCGGATGCGCTTGTCCGCTTCGGGCGTCAAGGGCGGAATCCTCCCGTTGGGCGGATCGACGATCAGGGAAGCTTGTCGAGCCGCGGGAAAATATTCGATCCAGTTGCGCGCCCCGGCTTCAGCCCGGTCCTTGGCCTGCTTTTCCCGTTGCGCGAATTCCTCCTCGGTGAGCGTAGCCCGCTCGCCCAGACTCACGGGACGTTGCAGGGGAATCGTTACGGTGCCCGGCCACAGACCCTGCAGATCGGGATCGCCCCACGGCGTTTTGGGGGGCGTATAGGCCTTCTGCCCGGCCAGCGGAAGCGACAGTGCCGCGAGGGCGCCTACGCACACGAAAAAACGCCCCATGGTTCCGTTACTTCGCCTCGAGCGCAGCCAGTTGGCGCTTCCAAAGCTCCTCGTCGGACGCAATCCAGTGGAGCAGCGCTTCCCCGCCCTGGTCTCCGGACGAGCCCAGCGCCAGCTTGCGGCCGTCCTTGAACCCGATGGCACTGCCGCTGGCGATGTTCTCACCGCTTTTGGCGCGATAGCCCACCACCACGATCGCGGTTCCGGGCTCGAGCGATTTCTTGCTCAAGCCAGCCCGCAGGAGACTGTTGGGGGTATTGCCCTCGATCATCCACTCAGTCACCGTGCCATCCGGGTTGTTGACAGCCACGTGGATCATGGCATGGGGATTCACCCATTCCATCCGGGTCACTGTGCCCTTCAGCTTCACGACTTGAGTCCGGTCGAATTCGGCCGAGAAAGAGTGATGCGCCCACACCGGCCCTACCGCCAGAACGGTGCAGACGCCGGCGGCCAGCCGTGAAAATATTGTTCTCATCCGATTCCTCTCCACGTGGAAATTAACCCTATTCTACTTGGATCGCCGGCCGTTGTCGCGCACCCGTAACTTTTGGGCCGTCTCATCGGTTACTCTTATGAACGGATAAACGTTGGCGATTCCGGAAGCACAGGATGAGCGGATGCTGGTGGAGGCCGCGCAGGCCGATCCCGCGCGGTTTTTAGAACTCTACGATCGCTATTTTCACCGCGTGTGGGCTTATGTGATCCTCCGGGCGCCCCACCACGCCGAAGCCGAGGACGTCACCTCGGATGTGTTTCGCCGCGCACTGGAGAATTTGCCCGGTTATGAATGGCGCGGTACTCCCTTCGTGGCGTGGTTGCTGCGAATCGCCGCCAATTCGCTGGCGGATCGGCGGCAGAAGGCGGGAAGAGAATCGGGCGAATCCCTGCCTGAGACGGCGGAGCCCGACGCGGATCTCGAGCGGCGTACCATCCTGTTCCAACTCGTGGCGCGCCTGCCCGGTGTCCAACGCCGCGTGATCGAGTTGCGATTTGTCGAAGAGCGGAGCCTGCTCGAAGTGGCCGAAGAACTGGGGAAAACGGAAGGAGCAGTCAAGCAGCTCCAGAGGCGCGCCCTGGAGAATTTGCGCGCGGAATTAGAGGCTAGCCATGGCTGAACGATTCGTCAATTGGATCGAAGCCTCGCTCGCCGGGGCGCCGCGGGAGGCATTCCAGCGACGCTTGCGCCAGGAGTTAGAGGGGAGAATACATAGGATGACCATAACGGGAATACGGGAAGGATTCAGCACCGTCACACCTTATCTGACGGCGGTCGATATTGAGCGGGTGATGGCGTTCGCCAGGGAGACGTTCGGCGCGGTGGAGACCGGCCGGTCGTTGGCCGGCGGCGGGCACTTCCACTACGAAATGCGCATCGGCGATTCGATGCTGATGTGCTTCGGCGGAAAGACCTTTCAGGGCCCGGATAAGCCGGTGGCCCTGCACGTCTACGTGCCGGACACGGACGCCGCGTACGGGCGGGCGCTGGAAGCGGGAGGGGAATCGCTCTCTGCGCCCGAAGACAAGCCCTACGGGGAGCGCCAGGCCGGCGTGAAGGACGCAGCGGGCAACCTATGGTTTATCGCCACGCGCCGTGCCGGAGTCCCGGTGGTGGAAGGCATGCGCATGGTCACGCCGTACCTGCTTGCCCGGAACGCGCTGGGGCTGATCGAGTTCTTGAAGGAGGCATTCGGCGCAAAAGAGATCGGTGTGTTCCAAACGCCCCAGGGCGCCCTGCTCCACGGCGCGTTGCGGATTGGCGACGCGGTCCTCGAGATGGGCGAGGCCGAACCGATGCCGGGCACCTTCTACCTCTATGTTCCGGATGCCGATGCGGTGTACGAACAGGCCGTTCGCGCGGGCGCCAAATCGCTGTTACCGCCTGCCGATCAGCCGTACGGCGACCGGCTCGGCGTCGTCGAGGATGCCTGGGGGCATGGCTGGTGTATCGCGACGCACCTGGGGCGGTAGGGTCTGGTGATTTTCTTCAGAACGTGACCCGCGCCACCAGTACGCCATTGCGCGGCGAAATGTTCACCACCGCCGGCAAGCCCGCTCCGCCCACCTGCGTCGTGGTATTGATCGCCCCAAAGCCGGAATTGGGGTTCACATTCCCGTTCGGCAGGAACGACCGCGGCTCCGTGATGTCCGAGTTCCTCGGGTCGTTGAAGTAGGCCCGGTTGAACACGTTGTTCAATTCCAGCCGGATATTCAAGCTGGCCTTTTCTTTGATCCGGAAGGTGCGGCCGATGCTCATGTTTTCCGAGGGCCGGCGCTGCTTGCGGTAGTCGCTATAGTAGGCGGCGGAAGTGCCGAACGTGCCAGGAGCGGGCTGCGACCAGGCTTTGGGATTCAGGACGTAGGTCTTGTTCGGATCGAAGCAGTGGCAGTTGAGATCCACCGTGAAGAGCGGTTCGCCCGGCACGCGGTTGGCAAAAGTCCCGCTGTTGGGAGCCGCGCCCCCCTCGAATAACAGCGAGTTTAAATTGGGCGTGCCCTGCGCATACGGAACCGGCATCGGCAAGCCGCTTCGATAGGCGACCACGGCTCCGTAGGTCCAGTCGCGAGTCAGCCACGACAGAACCTTATTCGTCTTCAGCGCCGGGGTCACGTAGGTTGCCGACGCAGTAAATTGGAACGGCGAATCGTAAATCGAAAGATACTTGTTGTTGTTGCGATTGAAAACGTCGTTGTAGGAAGCGTTCCCGGTAGTGCCGGGGTTGGGGTCGCGCTCGGTTCCAATGGTGAGAGTCTTCGACCAGGAAAACGTGCCGAGCAGCGAGAGGCCGTGCGAGAACCGTTTGGTCAGTTTGGTCTGCAGCGAGTCGTACCAGGTGTTGCCCAAGGGCGCGAAATCGACGGCGATGGCGGTGAACTGAGGGTACGGGCGCAAGGCTTGCGCCACGAGCTGGTTCGCTGGGAAGCCCGGATAAGGCGGCTTGTTGAATCCCCGCGCCACGGCCAGCGCCGAACCGAGCGTGGAAGTCAGCAGCGCCTGGTCGGCGGGGTTGGTCACATCGAGTCCGAAGCTCTTGATGCGCGCCGGCGTCAGCGCGTTGAGATTGATCTGCCCATTGGACTCCCACCAGATTCCGCGATTGCCGACGTACTCGGCCTCCGCCACCAGGTCGCGGAAGATTTCGCGCTGGAATCCGGCGCTCCACTGATACTGTCTGGCGGGACGGCCGGCGTTCGGATCGAGCTCGTAAACCGTATTATTGGCCGGAGTGCCGCTCAGGGGATACTGGCCCGGATCGTAATTGGGCCAGAATGCGGGCCAGCTTTGCACCGGAAACCCCGCCGCCAGGGTCGTAACCGCTTCGCCGAAATTGCCGGTGATCGTGCTGGTGGCGCCGGCCAGAGTCGGCGCGTACCCGTTGCCTTGCGCCGTACCGTTGTAGACTACGCCGAATCCGCCGCGGAACACGGTCTTGGAGTTGAGCTGGTAGGCCAGCCCCAACCGCGGCCCAAAGGCCCAGGGGTAATTGCGGGCGAGGGAGCAATTACAGTGACCGGCGCCGGAGCCGTCGAAAATCATCGCCCCAGGTATGTTACCCACGGTAGGATTCGGCGCGGTGCGCGAAAAGAACGGCGCGCGGCCGTACTGTTCCCGTAAGTAAGTGGAATAGTCGTAGCGCAGGCCGTAATCCAGTGTCAGCCTGCGCGTCACTTTCCAGGTATCCTGAACGAACAGCCCGATCTGGTGTTTCCCCAGTTTTGGAAAAACCGGACGGGAGATATTGGCGCTCTGCACCAGCCCCAGCAGGAAGCTGGCGTAGCCGAATCCGACGTTGGCCCCGTTCACCGCCGTCTGTTGAAACGGCTGGCCGGTTTGAGCCGGGCTGAACACATAAGTGCCGGTGGTGTTCGAGTTGCCGTGGACGGGATATCCCTCCACTTTCAGCTCGCCGCCGAATTTATAAGTATGGTTGTTCCTCACCATCGTGAGACTCGCATTGAACGTGGGCCTTTCGGTGTATTGAAGGTTGCCCGCCGCCGAGCCTATATTCTTCATCCCGCCCGTGGCACTGGACATGATTCCGGAGATGGCTGGAAAGTACCGGTCGACGATGCCACCATTCAATCCGAGCTCCTTTTGCGCGTCATAATTGACCACCTGCCCGCCGGCGGTGACCGACGGAACGTAAAACTGAACTCCGAAGTAGCCCGCGCCTATGTGCAATAGCGTCGCCGGCGTCAGGGTGTGGTCATAGTTCAGACGCATGGTGTAGGTCGGAATGAAGGACGCGATATAGGTTCCGAGCGGGTCCGGCAGACCGTCGGCGTTGCCGAAGGTGGTCGAGATGGGCTGCGACAGATTCTTGTGCGAGTAGTAAAACGCCAGTTTTCCCTTGGAGTGAATGGCCTGATCGAACTTGAAGGCGTAGTTGGTATCCAGTTGCGTGCCTGCGAACACCGGTTGGAAATTATTGATGATCGCGGTAGCTTGCGGACCTATCGGTTGCGGAAACAGGCTCTGGATCTTGGCCGCGATCGGGTCGAAGCGCAGCGGGCTGATTTGGTTGTTGGGGAACGGATCGCGCACTTGCAAGCCGTTCACCGTCCGGGTCGTGTTGGGGTCGTAAATCATGCCCTCCAGCATGGGCCGTCCCAGCGGGTCGGTTCCAACGGACCGGGGATTCGGGAGGATCGCTGTGGTGAAATCGCCCTGGCGATAGGCCGCGGTAGGAACCGTGTTCACCACGGTATTGAAGGTTTGGGTCTCGCGGAACTGCTCGAAATTGAAAAAGAAGAACGTTTTGTCGTGCCCGTCGTACACCTTGGGAATCCACACCGGCCCGCCCGCCGTGAAACCGTAGTCGTTCCTCCGCACCCGGGCCCGTGGATTGCCAGCCGGGTTGCCGGTGTTATAGGGCCGCCCCGCGTTGAAGACTTCATTGACCAGATAATCGTAGCCGCTGCCGTGGAATTGATTGGTGCCGGATTTCATGGTCATGTTGATGACTCCGCCGCCCGCCTGGCCATACTCCGCAGCGTAGTTGCTGGTCTGTACCGTGACCTCCTGGATGGCATCCACGCTCTGCGCCCCCTGCATGGGGGTGGCGGGAATGCCCGAGTTATTGGCCTCTTGACCCTCGACACGCACCGACTGGGTATTGTTCGGCGCGCCGCTGATGCGCAGCTCCTGCCCCGTTTGATACGTGCCGGGAAGCAACTGCACCATGTTGTACATGCTGCGCAAACCTCCGCTGATGGTCCACATGGGAAGCTCGTCGACGTACTTGTAGGCCAGGTTGTGGCTCAGATCGCCGCTTTCCGTTTTCAGCAAGGGAGCGTCGGCTTGCACGGTGACGGATTCGGTAGCCGCGCCCACTTCCAGGGCAATATCGACGCGAACGGTTTGCGCCACCTGGACGGTGAGACCCTGGCGCACGTACTTCTTGAAGCCAGGCACCGATGCCGAGAGCTCATAGATGCCGGCCGGCAACTGCGAGAGAGTGAAGTTGCCGGTGCTGGAACTGGCCACGCCGTAAACCTCCCCGGTCTCTACGTTCCGCGCTTCCATCGGAGCGCTGGCGATGACGGCCCCCGCGGGGTCGGAGAGAGTTCCGGTGATGGTCCCGCGGTCGCTCTGGGCGAAGGCGATCGAAGTGAAGAGACACAGACTGGCTGCAATCGAAAGGCGCTGCATACGCTTCCCCTGTCACCTCAAAAGAATATGGTGCGGGGATTATATCGACGGAGGGGATGGGAGTCAATGGGCACGTGCGCGCATGCGCGCGCAGACCTTCACCAGCCAATGTCTGGTACATTTGATGGGAACATGCGCTCGATTCCCTCTTGGGACCAGTATTATCTGGAGATCTGCAAAGTAGTCGCCGGCCGTAGCAAGGACCCCAACACGCAAATCGGTAGTGTCATTGTGGGGCCGAATCACGAGATTCGCTCGACGGGGTACAATTCCTTTCCGCGAGGCATCCGCGACGATGTTCCCGAGCGTCTGGTCCGCCCCGCGAAGTATCTGTGGATCGAGCACGCCGAGCGGAACGCGATCTGCAACGCGGCACGCGCCGGCACCGCCACGGAAGGTTGCACGATTTACGTCGAAATCATGCCCTGTATGGATTGCGCCCGGGCCGTGGTTCAGGCCGGAATCGTGGAAGTCGTGGTCTCGGCCGAGCGGATGCAGCAGTATTCCAGCGACTACTATAACGAGCACTTCGGGATGGTGGAGGTTCTGTTCCGCGAAGCCGGAATACGCGTGCGGCGCGTCTGATCCCGTGCCCGTCAACCGGCGGCAGCCGAGGATGGTCGCGGGAATTCGGTCCGCAGGAACCGGTTGAAGCGATCGAGGGCGCTGGGGAACTGGTCTCCGCTAGCTGCAAATCCCAGCCGGAAATGCAACGGTTCGCCGAAACAATCGCCCGGCGCCACCAGGATCCCCCCTCGCAGCAGCTTTTGGCAGAATTCCCGCGTATCTCTGCCGTCCGCCAGCCGCGGAAACACGGTCATGCCGCCTTGGGGCGGGTACCACTGCAAGATCTCGCTATGTTCGGCAAACACCCGTTCGAGCAAGGCCAGATTGCCGGTGGCCGTGCGCCGCGCTCGCGCATAGATCGTGTCGCGATGTTGCAAGGCCCACATGGCGAGCCGCTCGCCCAATGCGTTGTTGGTGATCGTAAAGTAATTGCGTGCATCGCGGTATCGCTCGCGCCGCGCGGCGTCATGTTCAACGATCCATCCCACTCGCAGCCCGCTCAGGCAAAGCGCCTTCGAGAAATCGCCGATGACCGTGGCGTGGGGAAGCCGGGCCGCGGATTGCGCCGGTGGGCCGTGGTAGATGGGATGGTAAACTTCGTCGGAAACGAGTTGGACGCCCCGGTCCGCACAAAACTCGTGCAGGGCCTCCATCTGCCGATCGCCCAGCACCGCTCCGGTCGGGTTGTGCGGCGAATTGACCAGGACCAGGCGGGTATTGCGGTCCACCAGCTTTCGGATTTCGCCGGGATCGATGCGGAATCCTTCTTCGGCCCGAAGCCGGTAGTTACGGATCTCGAGACCGAATGATTCGGCCAGCGCTGCGTTGGCAGGGAATCCGGGACTGGGAAGCACTAGATTCGCGCCCGGTTCGGCCGCCAGAAAGAACAGGATCAGCAGCGCCTCCGCAGCCCCGGTCACCACTTGTACTTCCTCTGCCTGCACTCCGGCAAAGCCGGCGATCGCCGCGCGCAATTCCGCCGTTCCCGAGGCACTGGTGTAGGAGACGGGCATATCCAGCAACCGCTCCAACTCGCCGCCCTCACCGAGCGCCAGCAACTCCCGAAGCCTCCAAACGGGGCCGGTGCTGGACGCCAAGTCATATTCCACGGGCGGATTGGCACAGTGCTTCTGCTCGATCCACTGGTCCAGTAGGAACGCAGGCAGCTTCATAAATCTATTTCATCCCCAACTGCCACACGAGGAACGCGATCTCGTCGGCAGTGTCCTCGATCTGGCGATCCACCGGCAGCCCCGCGGAATGTCCCGACTTGGTGTCGTACCGCAACAAGACGGGCTTCCCCGAGGCTGTGGACGCCTGCAGCAGAGCCGTCATTTTGCGCGCGTGCAAGGGATCGACGCGGGTGTCGAAATCGCCCGTCAAGAGAAGCACGGATGGATACTTTATTCCTTTCTCGACATGCTGGTATGGAGAATATTTGTAGATGTACTTGAACTGTGATGCCTGCTGCGCAGTGCCGTACTCGGGCACCCAGAATTTGGCCACCTTGAATTGGTCATAACGCACCATGTCCAACAGCGGGAACCCGCAGATCACGGCCTGAAACAGATCCGGGTGTTGGGTGAGCGCGGCGCCCACCAGCAATCCGCCGTTCGACGTGCCTCGAATGGCTAAATGTTCTTTTCGTGTGTAGCGTTCTTTAATCAGATATTCGGCGGCGCCAATAAAATCGTCAAAAACGTTTTGCTTGTTCTCCAGCATGCCGGCCTTGTGCCAGGCTTCGCCGAACTCGCCGCCGCCGCGCAGATTGGCGAGCGCGAATACGCCGCCACGGTCGATCCAGGCCAGCGAAAACGTCGAGGAGACGGGAAGCTCGGCCACATTGAAACCACCATAAGCCGTGAGCAGCACCGGATTGTTTCCGTCGAGCTTGATCCCTTTCCGGTTCGCGATGAACATCGGCACGCGGGTACCGTCTTTCGAGGCATACCAGACCTGTTGGACCTGGACCGAGGCGGCGTCGAACGGCACTTTCTCTTGAAACCACAGCGACTGTCTCCCCGACGACATGCTATAGCGGTAGATCGCCCTGGGCTGGCCGATGGAACTGAACGTGTAGAATGCCTCGTCGGATTCCCAGCGGCCAGTTGGCCCCTCGGCGACTCCCAACGAGGGAAGTTTCAACTCGCGTACGAATTTGCCGTCCGGGTCGAAAACCTCCACGTGCGAGTGCACGTCTTCCAACCAGATGGCCGCCAGTTTTCCCCCTGCTACGCTGATAGCGGAGAGAACGTTTTTGCGCTCGGGAACGATCTCTAT
>Ga0209698_10003324_pt1 | contig 17984 bp, 14 predicted proteins | sample LitLauG_LLR_2012_FD_187203 | JGI IMG/M metagenome (GOLD analysis project Ga0209698, IMG submission 187203) | Freshwater sediment microbial communities from Pennsylvania, USA - Little Laurel Run_MetaG_LLR_2012 (SPAdes) (version 2) | ecosystem: Environmental > Aquatic > Freshwater > Creek >...
GCTCGCGGCCACGGAATCTGGAAAGCGCGGCTCGCCATGATCGCCGTATTCGTGACCCCACTGATGGTGGCGTGGGCCGAATTCGGCGGCAACGTGCCGCAAAGTGTTCGCACCTACAGGCTGCTGTTGACGGTGGCGACCATGATCGGAATGGGCGCTTTGGTCTTCTTCAAACAACATCTACTGGACCAGGAACTGCTCAGTCTTTTGCGCTTGTCGCGCTACAACCTCGAAGAGATGTGCCGGCTGAAGGATGAACTGGAGAATAAAGAGCACTCGCTTCGCTGGCATAGTCTGGAGTTGCAGCGCAAGAATCTGGAACTGCAGGAGATTTCGTTCACCGATTCCCTAACCCGCATCTGGAACCGGCGATATCTGGAAGAGATTTTGACCGCCGAAGCCGGGCAGGTCCTAAGAAATTATCAGCGCGCCCGGGGCAGCGATATCCGCAAAATGGACCATCGCGATCTGGTCTTCATCATGGTCGATGTAGATTTCTTCAAAGAAGTGAACGATCGCCACGGCCACGCTGCCGGCGACCGGTTGCTGCAACTGGTGGCGCAACGCTTATCGTCGGTGGTCCGTAAATCGGACGTGCTGGTGCGCTGGGGTGGAGAAGAATTCTTGATTATGAGCCGTTCAGCAGATCCCTCAGGAACTCCGGCATTCTGCTCCCGCGTACTTGATGTCATGTCGGCAGAGCCGTTTGATCTTGGTCATGGAGTGAGCGTGCGCAAAACGTGCTCCGTAGGCTGGGCGCCGTATCCGTGGTGCCGCCACGCATTTGAGGCCATCTGCGCCGAGGAAACGATCGAACTGGCAGACATCGCGCTCTACCGGGCAAAAGCTTTGGGCCGAAACCAGGGAGTAGGAATTTTGCCGAGCGATGCCGCGCTGGCGACCACTGCAATCGACCTGATCTCAGTGCGCCAGCCTAATTCGCCGCTTGCCCGTATCCTGAAAACTAGTTGCCCGGCTCATGGTTCCGTCGAGGCGGAACTGGGAACCGTTGAACCTGCCAAGCAATCCAGCGAGTAGCCGCGAATCGCCTTGCGCTAAATCTCACAATGAGGTTTGAGAGCGCTTGACCGATGGAGAGCGCGTTGAATACAGTGAGTTGCCGGGTTCAGCGGCACCACAACTCATGAATGCCAAAAATCCTTCCCGCAAAACTGGCCTTCGCCAAAAGGCACAACTGATGTCCGCTTCCGAGATCGAACGCACGCTGGTTCGCCTCGCTTACGAAATCGTGGAAAAAAATGGCGGGGTCGACGGCCTTGGGCTGGTTGGGATTCGCCGGCGCGGCGTGCCCATCGCGGAGCGGCTGGGCAAAATTATCGCGCGCATTGAAAATGCGCAGGTTCCGGTTGGCACGCTCGATATCACCTTTTATCGAGATGATCTCTCCACCCTCGGGCCCAAGCCCGTGGTGCAGGAGAAGGAGATTGGATTTGAGATCGAGGACAAGAACATCGTCATGGTTGACGACGTTCTATTCACGGGTCGCACAACGCGGGCCGCTTTGGACGCGCTGTTCTCGCACGGCCGGCCCCGGCGCGTGCAACTCTGCGTCCTCATCGATCGCGGTCATCGCGAGATTCCGGTCGAGGCTACCTTCGTCGGCCGCAACGTGCAGACCACGTTGAATGAGGTGATCGAAGTGAAGCTGACGGAAATTGATGACGCAGAAAAAGTTTTAATGATGGAAAAGTAGGGTTCGACGAAAGAGCCTGAATGACACAAAGGACGGTGGCCAAAGACCACCGTCCTTTGTCGTAAGCGCTTGCCGACTACGCGATGCGCGTGCAAACTGCTTTGGTCTGGGTGTAGAGATTGAGCACATCGTGACCCATCTCGCGTCCCCAGCCGGATTGCTTGTAGCCTCCGAACGGCATGGCCGCGTCGAAGATGTTGTAGCAGTTGATCCACACCGTACCGGCGCGAAGCTGCTCGGCCATGCGATGCGCTTTGCCGATGTCCTTGGTCCACACTGCAGCAGCTAAGCCGTAGTCGCTGTTGTTGGCGCGAGGAATGATCTCCTCGGGATCGGTGAAGGGCATCGCTGTCACCACCGGCCCGAAAATTTCTTCCTGCACGACCTTCATGTTCTCCTGGGTGTTGACCAGCACCGTAGGCTCGACGAAGTAGCCGCGATCGCCGGCCTTGTGCCCGCCGGCCATTGCCTTCGCGCCTTCTGAGAAGCCTGCTTCCAGGTATCCACAGACACGGTTCAGCTGCTCTTGGGAAACCAGCGGTCCCATCTGGGTGTCCGGATCGAGGCCCGAACCCACTTTAATTTTCTTGGCGTGTTCGGCGACGCCTTCGACTACCTGATCGTAAACCGCCTTCTCGACATAGAGGCGGGAGCCGGCGCAGCAGCACTGGCCGTGGTTGAAGAAGATCGCGCTGGCAGAGCCAGGAATCGCGCTCTCGAGATCGGCGTCTTTGAACACTACATTGGGAGACTTGCCACCGAGTTCGAGAGAAACTTTCTTAAGATTTCCCGCGGCCGCATGCACGATCAGCTTGCCGACTTCGGTTGATCCGGTGAAGGCGACCTTGTCGACATCAGGATGCGCGGCTAAAGCGGCGCCCGCGGTCTCGCCGTAACCCGGAACGACGTTGACCACGCCTTCCGGGAATCCCGCCTCCATGATCAATTCGCCCAACCGTAGTGCGGAGAGCGGCGTCTGCTCGGCCGGCTTGAGCACCACAGTGCATCCGGTCGCGAGCGCCGGGCCAAGTTTCCACGCAGCCATCAGCAAGGGGAAATTCCAGGGAATGATCTGCCCGACCACGCCGACCGGTTCGCGAAGCGTGTAAGCCAGATACTTCGCACCGGGCGTGTACGGAACGGAGAGGGGGATTGTGTTGCCTTCAATCTTGGTGGCCCATCCCGCCATGTAACGAAACAGATCGACCGCGAGCGGCACGTCCGCAGCTTTAGCAATGCCGAGCGGCTTGCCGTTGTCGAGGCTCTCGATGTAGCCGAACTCCTCGGTGTGCTGCTCCAACAGATCGGCCAGCTTCCAGATCAGCCGTCCGCGTTCGGAGGCCGTCATGCGCCGCCACGGCCCGACGTCAAATGCGCGGCGCGCGGCACGCACCGCTTGTTCGATGTCTTCGCGGTCGCCTTCTGCGACCTGCGCCAGCACCTCGCCGGTTGCCGGATTGTAGGTTGGAAAAGTCTTGCCGGAAGCAGACTTGGACCATTTGCCGTTGATCAGCATTTGCAGTGGTTTGTCGATGAACTCAGCGACTTGCGGATGGATTTGCGGGGAAACTGCGATGCCCATACGTCCTCCTTGAAAAACAAGAAACGTTAAACAAAAACGTGCATCAGAAGAAAATGCCGGACGAAGGAACGCGACTCCGGAGATGCTAGCGCCGAGCGGTCACAATTGCAACCGGCTTAATTCGGTGGAGATGAAACCGGAGTTGTAGACGTGGACCCTACTCTCCGTAGGGTACCCAGATATTTTTCACTTGAGTTGCGTGCTCCAGGAACCAGCGGCCTTCGCCCTGTTGGGGATCGAACCAATCGATGACGCGGCCTTCGTTCGTCCAAACCTGCTTCAGATTTCCGACCGACATGGCCTTGGCCGACGCGACCATCGTCTCGTCTCCGTAGCACCAGATCGCATCCACATCATCGTGCTCGGCAAGCGTTTTAAGGAGCTGCGACGCGTAGCCCGTCACAATGTTCACTGCCCCGCCGGGCAGATCGCTGGTGTCAAAAAGCTGGTAAAGGTCACCAGTAATGAGCGGATATCGTTCCGACGGAATCGCCACGACGGTATTTCCCATAGCGAGCAAAGGCATGACCAGCGACAGGAACCCGAGTAAAGGCGCCTCCGCAGCGCAGAGGACGCCCACCGTTCCGATCGCCTCATTCATCGCGATCGAGATGTTGCGAAATGGTGGATTGTGCACTGCGCCATCGAACTTGTCGGCCCATGCCGCATACGAGAAGATGCGTTCGATGCCGAGATCAAGTTCCGCGGCAGCCTGCTTCTCTCCGACAATTGCGGCGAGCCGATGAGCAATTTCGTCACGCCGCTGCGCCAGATTTTCCGCGCAGTAATAGAGCACCTGAGCGCGGTTGTGCGCGGTAGCTTTGCCCCAGGACTCGGCCTTACGCGCTGCTTCCACTGCGTTGCGAATATCTTTGCGATTGCCGAGCGGAGCTTCGCCCAACAGCCGACCGTCTGATGAGCGTATTTCCATGCTGTAACCGGAGTCCGGCCGTGCCTGTTTGCCGCCGATGTACAGCTTGACGGTGCGGTCAATCGCAGGCGTGCTCGTCTCTTGCTCGTCTTTTTCCGGAGCAGCGGGTGCATTGGCGGGCGGCAGCTTCGCGGCATGCTTGAACCACGACAATTCCATGTACTCGAGCATGCCTTCGCGACCGCCTTCGCGGCCATATCCGCTCTCGCGATATCCGCCAAATCCGCAGGCGGCGTCGAATAGATTTGTGCAGTTGACCCAGACGACTCCAGCCTTCAATTGCGCCGCCACGTGCAGGGCTACGTTGACGTTTTCGCTCCACACACAGGAAGCGAGGCCGTACACAGTATTGTTGGCCAGTTCTACGGCTTCTCGCGGAGTGCGGAAAGTCATTGCCGCCAGCACGGGACCGAAGATTTCTTGCTGCGCCACGATCGACGTGGGATGTACATTGCTCAGCAACGTCGGAGGAAAATAAAGTCCGCGCTCGGGCATTGAAATCTGCGGCTGCCAGCAAGTTGCGCCTTCGGCAATCCCTTGCGAAACCATGCGCTGAATGCGCTCCAACTGCACGCGCGCAACGATCGCACCAATATCGATCGCCTTGTCGAGCGGCGGACCGAGACGCAACGTGCTCATGCGATCGCGAATCTTGGCGAGGAGCGGTTCAGCAATGCTTTCCTGCATTAGGAGGCGCGATCCAGCGCAGCAGACTTGCCCCTGGTTGAACCAGATTCCGTCGACTAACCCCTCGACGGCGCTGTCGAGATCGGCATCTTCGAAAATAATGAAAGGAGATTTGCCGCCCAATTCGAGCGAGAGGCGTTTGTGACTGGCTGCAGTGGCGCTGCGTATCGCTCGTCCAACTTCGGTCGAGCCGGTAAAAGCGATCTTGTCGACAGCGGGATGCTTCACCAGCGCCTCGCCAGTCAAGCCATCTCCGGTCACGATATTCACAACACCTGCGGGCAAACCAGCTTCCTGGCAGAGTTCCGCGAAAGCGAGGGCTGTGAGAGGAGTAAATTCGGCGGGCTTAAGGACGACCGTATTTCCCGCGGCAAGGGCCGGAGCAATCTTCCAGGCGAGCATGAGAAGCGGAAAATTCCACGGAATGATCTGCCCCACCACTCCGCATGGCTCATATCCGGAAAATTCTTGTTCGAGCAACTGGGCCCAGCCCGCATGATGATAGAAATGCCGCGCTACGAGCGGAATGTCGATGTCGCGGCTCTCACGGATGGGCTTGCCGTTGTCCATGGTCTCAAGCACGGCGAGCAGGCGGGAATGCTTCTGTACGAGCCGCGCTAGTGCGTACAAGAAACGAGCGCGCACGTGGGGCGTAAGGGCGCGCCATTTTGGTGAAGCGGCGCGCGCGGAGCGAACCGCGGAATCAACATCCGCAACTGTGCCCTGCGCAATCGACGCGAGCTTTTCGCCACTCGAGGGATCCTGCGTATCGAAATATTCTCCGGCGGACGGCGACTGCCACGCGCCGCCAATAAAATGACCGAAGCGGCGCTCGTGCCGATCCAGCCAAGTTTGCGCTTCTTTCGGATCCTCTGGAGCGGGTCCATATTCCATGGTGACGAATTTTTCGGCGATGCTCATCGGGTTTTCATCCTGAGCCAGCGTTCTTTCTTCGCATTTTCTTGCTACGCAAGCGGATGGCGATATTCCGCAGAGTAACGTCCGGTTGCATGATGCTCTAATTGCCGCTCAATGTCCCCCAGCAATCCGCTCGCGCCGAAGCGAAACATTTCCGCGCGCAGCCACGAGTCACCCAGTTCTTCCTTCATCATTGCCAGCCAATCGAGGGATTGCTTGGCCGTTCGAATTCCGCCAGCGGGCTTGAAGCCCACGGCCATGCCGGTCTGTTGCGCATACTCGCGGATCGCCCGCACCATGACGAGGCTCACGGGTAGCGTAGCGTTGGTTGGTTCTTTTCCGGTCGAGGTCTTGATGAAATCGGCCCCGGCCATCATGGCCACAAAACTGGCGCGCTCCACGTTGCGGAACGTAAGGAGATCTCCGGTGCCGAGGATCACCTTCAAGTGCGCCGCCCCGCAGGCTTGTTTGAATGCTGCAATCTCGTCGTAGAGCGCCTGCCAGCGTCCCCCGAAAACGTGTGCGCGAGTGATGACCACATCGATCTCGTCCGCCCCCGCTTCGACAGAGCGGCGAATCTCCGCGACCCGTTCGGCTAACGGCGACAGCCCTGCAGGAAATCCGGTGGAAACGGCTGCCACGCGAACTGCGCTACCCGCCAGCGCATTCAGCGCTGTTTCGATGAACGTGTGATAGACGCAAACGGCGGCAACGTTGATTCCGAGTTCCCCGATTCCAAGCTTTTGAACCAAGTCGTGTTGGATCGGCTGACGAGCCTTGGCACACAAACGCCGCACACGCTCGTCCGTATCATCGCCAGAGAGAGTGGTGAGATCCATGCAGGAGATGGCGCGCAGCAACCACGCCGCCTGCCAATCTTTCTTGACGGTTCGCCGCGCGACCTGGGTCTGGGCTCTGCGCTCAACCGCGCTAGTGTTTACGCGGACATTTTGAATCCAATGCAGATCGAGAGGAATGCCAAAGTTGGCGAGAAGGGGTCGCCCTGCCCATTCCGCAATCGCCGCGGGATGCGCGGCTCGCGTCGCGACCTTATTTCCCATTTGGTTTTCGTGATCGGCTGGCATTTTTGCAGATACTGAGACGTAATTGTACGGCAGTCTAATCCTACATGCCGCAAGAAAAAGCCCTGAACTCGCTTGCAGGGTTTACAATGTCGCGCTGATACAGCGCGCGAACTTTGCTTCGGCCTAAACCATGAACAGGAAAACTCCGTCCCCGGCGGTGCAAAGAAAACTAGAGAAGGCCGCCGAGAAGGCAATGAAGAACGCGCATGCGCCTTATTCGAATTTTCATGTGGGAGCGGCCATCCTACTCAGCAACGGCAAGGTTTTCGCAGGCTGCAACGTCGAGAACGCATCCTACGGCATGACCAATTGCGCCGAACGCACCGCGATCTTCACTGCGGTCGCACAACTCGGTCCGAAAATTGAGATTCGAGCCGTTGCGGTGACCAATGACCACGGTGTTGCCTGCTCGCCATGCGGCGCCTGCCGGCAGGTCATCTACGAATTCGGGCCGGATGCGACCGTTTTCTTTCAGGGGAAAACCGGGCCTAAGCAGGCGCACATCACTGAACTCTTACCGGAAGGATTCCGACTGCAGTGAGTCAGCCAGCATCCGCCACCCAGAATTTCCGCGCGATTGATGTCATCCGAAAGAAGCGTGATGGTCTCGAATTGTCCCGTGCCGAGATCGAAGGCTTGGTCAAAGCCTACACCGCCGGAGAAACTCCCGATTATCAAGTTTCTGCGTGGTTGATGGCCGTGGTATTTCGCGGGATGACACGAGGCGAGACCGCAGCACTTACGGATGCGATGCTGCACTCGGGAAAAGTTCTCGATCTTTCTTCGCTGCCCGCTAAAAAAGTGGACAAGCACTCCACCGGTGGCGTGGGAGACAAAACTTCTCTCGTGCTGGCGCCGTTAGCGGCTGCGGCGGGAGTGGCTGTACCCATGATCAGCGGGCGCGGGTTGGGGCACACTGGAGGAACGCTCGATAAGCTTGAATCCATTCCCGGGTTCAACGTGAATCTCCCTATCGCAGATTTCCGCCGCGTGCTCGAAACTTGCGGCTGCGCCATGATCGGCCAGACTGCGGAAATCGCACCCGCAGATCGCAAGTTGTACGCTCTTCGCGATGTGACTGGCACGGTAGAGAGTCCGTATCTGATATGCGCGTCGATCATGAGCAAGAAACTGGCTGAGGGCATCGACGCTCTTGTGCTCGATGTGAAAACGGGTTCGGGCGCATTTATGAAAAGCGAGAAGGACGCGGCATTTCTCGCTGAACTCATGGTTGAAACCGGCGAGCGCATGGGCAAGAAGATGGTCGCTTTGATCACCGACATGGATCAACCGCTCGGCAACATGATTGGCAATTCGCTGGAGGTGGTTGAGTGCGTGGAAATTTTGCGGGGCGGCGGCCCGGAGGATCTACGCGAACTTTGTCTCGAACTTGCTGGTTGGATGCTGCTTTTCGGCGGAGCTTCGAAATCCATTGCCGATGGAAAGCAGAAGAGTGCCGAACTGATCTCCTCTGGCAAAGCGCTTGAAACATTCCGGCGCATGATCGAACTGCAGGGCGGCGACCCGAAGGTGATTGATGACCCTAAGCACCTTCCGCAGGCGCGACAGACCATGCAGGTCAAGAGCGCATCGGCAGGCTTCGTTTCCTCGATGCAGTGTGAACAAATTGGCACAGCCTGCGTAATTCTTGGCGGTGGACGCGAGCGCAAGGAAGATTCGGTCGACCCTGCGGTAGGAATTATCTTGCACAAGAAAGTCGGCGATGCAGTTACGCAGGGAGAACCCTTCGCGACGATTTATTACAACGCAGACAGCCGGGCTTCGCGTGCCGCTCAACTGATCGGGGACAGCTATTCAATTGCAGACGCAGCCCCTGCGGCGAGACGGCCGCTGATCCATCGCGTTATCCAAAGTTCCGGAGAAAAAAACTGAATGGGACGATTCACTGGCATTCTCGGCATTCTAACGATGCTTGGTATAGCGTACGCATTCTCGAGCGCTCGCCATGCCATTCGGATCAAAACTGTGGCGTGGGGACTCGGGCTGCAGTTCGTCTTCGCAGTTTTCGTGCTGAAAATTGATGCCGGGCGGGCCGCTTTTCAAAAAGCCGGAGCTGGCGTCACCAGACTCTTGGGCTACGCTTACGCGGGATCGCATTTCGTATTCGGTGACCTCGCCAAGCCGGGATCGCAGCTTGGATACTTCGCATTCGGCGTGCTGCCGACCGTCATCTTCATCGCAGCATTTTTCGCGGTGCTGTATCACTTCGGCGTCATGCAGATCATTATCAAAGTATTCGCCTGGGTGATGACTCGCGTGATGGGCGCGAGCGGCGCCGAATCGCTGAACGTGGCCGCGAGCGTGTTCATGGGACAGACCGAAGCGCCCTTGACGATCCGGCCTTTTCTCGCGGACCTAACGCGCTCGGAACTCATGACTGTGATGACCAGCGGCATGGCGCATGTTTCCGGCGGTATTATGGCCGCATACATCTTCTTCGGAATTGATCCGAAGCATCTGCTCAGCGCCGTCATTATGACGGCTCCCGGCACACTGCTCATGGCGAAGATGTTGGTCCCCGAGACTGAGCAACCGAAGACCGCCGGACGGGTGGTGATGAGCGAGGAGGAGAAGAAAACCGAGAAGGAAGAAAACCTGCTCGGCGCAATCGCTCGCGGAACCACCGATGGTCTGCACCTGGCGCTGAACATTGCGGCCATGCTGATTTCGTTTCTTGCGCTCATAGCCTTAACCAATGGCATCTTCGGCGGAATTCATCAACATTTGTCGTGGTTTCCGGAAAGCCTGGAAAAGATTTTCGGAGTCATCTTCGCTCCAATCGCGTGGGTGATCGGAATTCCGTGGCACGATTGCGGCGCGATTGGGAATTTGCTGGGCACCCGGATGGTGCTTAACGAACTGGTTGCGTTTTCCATGCTCGGACCGCAGAAGGGCGTGCTTGATCCCCGCTCATTCACCATCGCGACCTTTGCGCTGTGCGGCTTTGCCAATTTAAGTTCCATCGGCATCCAGATCGGCGGCATCGGCGCACTCGCACCCAACAAGCGCGGCGAACTGGCCCGCCTTGGTTTTCGCGCCATGATTGCCGGAACCATGGCGAACTTGATGTCCGCGTCGATCGCAGGCATGTTGCTGTGATGCGAACACCTTTCCAAAGGACGATCAACGTGAAACGAATCCGCTTGTTCTTTCCGATCCTGCTGGTCTCTCTGTGCTGCGCTGAAGCGCTCGCCCAAAGCCCCAAGCGCGTCATCATTGACACCGACCCGGGAATTGACGATGCGATGGCCATCATGTTGGCGCTCAACTCGCCCGAACTGAAAGTTGAAGCGTTAACAGTCGTTCCCGGAAACGTAGAAGGGGCGCAAGGATTAGAAAACGCGTTGAAGATCGTCTCTCTCGCTGGACGTTGCGACGTTCCGGTTGTCGGGGGAGCACAGCATCCTCTGAATCAGAAGCTGATCACGGCCCAGTATTGGCATGGCAAGAATGGTCTCGCGGGTGTCGAACTGCCGGCCTCCAAGTGCAAGGCTGATCCTCGCTTTGGCCCTGATGTCATCATTCATATGGTGCATCAATATCCGCATGAAATCACACTGATCCCTGTTGGGCCGCTCACGAATATTGCGCTTGCCGTTTCGAAAGATCCTTCGATTGCAACTTTAGTGAAAGACATCGTGATCATGGGAGGTTCAATCACCGGTGGGAACGTAAACGGCGCGGCGGAGGCCAACATTTACAACGATCCCGAAGCCGCAGCGATTGTCTTCAACGCAGGCTGGATGGTCACGATGGTAGGCTCAGATGTGGGCGAGCGCACACTCATGACGCGCAAATACTACAACGATCTGCAATTGAACCACGGTCCGGAAAGTGATTTTATCGCGAAGCTCGCAGACTATTACCTTACTGCGTCGGAAAAGAGCGGGTATTCCGGGGCCGCCATGTACGATCCGCTTGCCGTTGGCGCGGCGATAGATCCCACGCTCGTTACCCTGAAAGAAATGCACGTGGATGTCGAGACCAGGGGCGAGTTCACTCGGGGCGAGACCGTCGCCAATCGAATGGGGTACAACGAGAGCAACGTTCTCCATGGTGACCACTACGAAATCGATAGCCTGGCTCCATTAAAACCAAATGCCCGAGTGTGCACCGCCTCCGATGCAGACCGCTTCTTGCAGTTGTTCATCAGTCGCATTAAGGGGAAGTAAAAGCTATCCGTTCGCGCGAGCGACGAGCAGAATGGCGAACGCATAGAAGAGGAACATTAGCAGGAGATAAGTCTTTGCTCGGGATCCCGAGCCCGCGAATTCCTTCCAGGCGAAGACTCCCCACAGCGCGGCGACCATTGGGGCCGATTGTCCAATCGCGTAAGAGATAGCGTAACCAGTCGCCTTCCCGGCTACAACATTGAACACGGTACCGACTCCCCATATCGCTCCGCCCAAAAGGCCCAACAGATGCCCGGATGGAGGCCCGCTGAAAAATCCGGCGAAGCTGACCGGTTCGCCCACCAGCGGCCTCTTCATGAAATACAAATTCCAGATAAAGCAGGAGAGCAGAGCGCCAAGCGTAAGGAACACAACCGAACTGTACGGAGTCAGAGGATTTCCACGAGTCGCGCCGTAAGCGACGAACGGATTCCACAAACCCATGAGCACTCCTGAAACTACGCACGTGATAATGCTCTTACGCGACACCGAGCGACCTGTGCTGGCAAGGCTGCCGTAAGCCTTGCCGTCCAAGATCACCGCGATGAGCGCGCAGGCCACACCGGCCGTCAAGAACAAAGCGTTCCCTTTGGGCTGAAGCGCGTAACTCAATACCGTTCCGACTACGAGAGCGATTCCAATGGATACGGGAAACGCGACTGCCAGGCCAGCCATGCCAATCGCGGCGACCAGCAACAAGTTCGCGAGATTGAAAATCGCTCCGCCGACAAGAGTCGAAACCATGTTCGACATGTCCGCCGACTGCACATTGTTCATGAAGCTGGATGCGTCGTGCCCGGTGCTGCCCATGGTGAGAGCAAGCACGAGAGAGATCAGAAAAATGCCGATGGCATAATCCCAGTAGAAAAGCTCGAAGCGGTAATTTTTGACGCCCTTGTAAGTGTTGGCCCACGATCCCCAGCAGATGGCGCTGGTGATCATCATCAACAACGCGATGCTCAGACTTGGTGGCGTAAACATTGGCTCTCCCCGAAAGTGCGTAACTGTACACGTCTTGAGGTCTTCTCGCAAGCGAAGTTGTAATCGGACGAAGGGTGCGTCTGCTATGCTTACGCGCGTGCCACGGACATTTCTCATCGACACCGACACTGCTTCCGACGACGCGGTCGCTCTCATCATGGCTCTGCGCGCGCCCGAAGTGCACGTAGCGGCGATTACGGTAGTAGCGGGCAACGTCGGCGTGCAACAGGCCACGCGCAATGCGCTCTACACCGCTGAGTTGTGCGGTAGCAGCGTGCCCGTCTACTCCGGGGCGGCGAAGCCTTTGATTCGCCCTTATCAGGATGCAACCTGGTTTCACGGACGGAATGGATTGGGCGATCACAACTATCCGGCACCGCGCCGCTCGGCGGAACCGAAACACGGCGTCGACGCCATCATCGAAACTATCGAGGCAAATCCAGGGCTCGTTCTCGTAACTCTCGGACCATTGACCAACCTCGCGCTCGCGGTATCGAAACAGCCCAGCATCGCGGCGAAGGTGAGCCGGTGCATGGTGATGGGCGGCAATCCGTGCTGTGAAGGGAACATCACTCCTGCGGCTGAATACAACCTCTGGGTCGATCCGGAGGCGGCGCGCATCGTGATGCGCAGCGGACTTCCTATCGAGTTGATCGGCTGGCATCTTTGCCGGGGCGGAGCCGTACTCAATGAGAAGGATATTGCCGACGTCGAGGCTTTCAATACTCCGCTGGCGCACTTTGCCATCGAGTGCAACAGCCACGCTCGAGTTGCGCTGAAGACACAAACTGGCGAGGACGGGATATGCCTGCCCGATCCGGTTGCGATGTGCCTCGCGCTGGATCCTACGGTCGGCACGCAGTGGGGCGAGCACTACTTGGAGATCGAAACTGAAAGCGAACTTTCGCGAGGTATGTCGATCGTCGATCGTTTGAACGTGGCTCATGATGAGCGGAATCGGAATGTGTGGGCTGCCGCCCTGCGGGGGCGCAAAGCGAAGGTCTGTTGGACAATCGATAATGCGCGCTGGAAGCAAGCGCTGTATCAGGCGCTCCGGTAGGCTCTAAGCCTCTGTGATATGCCGGCGCGTTTTCTATCCGTTGACCTGAGCGTAGGTTGAACGCCGCAGGAATTCTCCTTGCCCGGCGCGGCCCAGGAACTTGTCGCCGTCGACGACGACCCTTCCTCGCGATAGAACAACATCCGCCATGCCCGTTACCTTGATGCCTTCAAACATCGAGTAATCCACGCGCATATGATGCGTTGCGGCGCTGATGGTGTGCGTACGGTGCGGATCGAAAATCACGAGGTCGGCGTCACTGCCCACTGCGATAGTTCCCTTGCGGGGGTAAAGTCCGAACAATTTGGCGGGCGTGGTTGAAACCAGTTCGACGAAACGGTTGGCGCTGAACCTGCCGCTGGCTACGCCGCCAGAATAAATGAGGCTCATGCGATGCTCCACACCTGGCCCGCCGTTGGGAATCTTGGTGAAGTCGTCGCGGCCCAGTTCTTTCTGTTCTTTGAAGCAGAACGGGCAATGATCGGTAGACACAACCTGCAGATGATCCTGTTTGAGGCCGTTCCAAAGTTTTTCCTGATGCCATTTTTCGCGCAGCGGTGGGGTAAAAACGTATTTCGCGCCTTCAAATCCGGGCGCGTCCATGTTTTCGAGAGAGAGATATAAATACTGGGGACAGGTCTCGGCGTAGACCGGCAATCCGCGATCACGTGCCTCGCGAACTTTTTCGAGCGCATCGTTGCAGCTCAAGTGCACGATGTAGATTGGAGCCCCGGCCATTTCAGCCAACGCTATGGCGCGGGAGGTCGCTTCGGCTTCGGCGGTTGTAGGGCGCGTTAAAGCGTGATACTTCGGCGCTTTCTTCCCTTCCGCCAGCGCCTGTTGCACGATGACGTCGATCGCGCTGCCGTTTTCGGCGTGCATGCAGACCAGGCCACCATTGCTCGCCGTTCTCTGCAATGCCTTGAAGATGCTGCCGTCATCCAGCATGAACACACCGGGGTACGCCATGAAGAGCTTGAAGCTGGTCACGCCTTCGTGCACGAGATCATTCATCTCGGAAAGCTGGCCGCCCGAGATGTCAGTGACGATGCAGTGAAACGCATAGTCGCAGACCGCTTTGCTCGAGGCCTTACTCATCCATGTGTCAAAGGCCTGGCGCAGGGGCTGGCCTTTGTACTGAATGGCGAAGTCGATGAGGGTCGTCGTGCCGCCGAACGCAGCAGCTCGCGTGCCGGTTTCAAAATCGTCCGCGCTGGTCGTACCGCCGAACGGCATATCGAGGTGCGTGTGCACGTCAATGCCGCCGGGCAGCACAAGTTTTCCTGAGGCGTCGAGAATCTTCGTCGCGTTTTGCGAGGCAAGATCACTTCCGACGGCAACAATCTTGCCACCGGAGACGGCGATATCCGCTGTGTAAGTGTCCGTGGCCGTGACGACGGAACCGTTTTTGATGATCGTATCGAAGCCCATTCGATCTCCTACTCAGTGGGAATGAAAAAGGAATTGTATGCTACACTGCCGCCCTTTAGCTCTGTGCCACACTGTTAGCAGGCTTCTGACCTGAGGAAACGATCATGCACTTCGGCATCACACTGAAACCGGACATTTCCATCGAGCGCATTCTTGGACTCACCAAGCGAGCCGAGCGCGCTGGATTTGAGTATGGCTGGATGTTCGATTCGCACGTCCTCTGGATGGAGCCATACCCGTTGCTGACGATGATGGCGACCAACACGCAACGAATGAGGCTGGGTACGTGTGTCACCAATCCGGCAACCAGGGACCTGACCGTCACCGCCAGCTTGTTCGCGACACTCAATCTGATTTCTGGCGGTCGCATGGAACTCGGCATCGGTCGGGGCGATAGTTCGCGGCGCGTGATGGGCAAGAAACCGGTGAGTTGGTCGCAACTCGAAGCCGCGGTGAAGGAGTTTCGCGATCTGACCTCGGGGAAAGAAGTGGAACATGATGGCCAGTCCACGCGCTTGACGTGGGCCAAGGATTCTCCGCGCGTCTGGGTGGCGGGATACGGACCCAAGGTTTTGCATATGGCCGGGCGGGTTGCGGACGGCATCATTCTGCAGTTTGCCGATCCGGCGTTGATCGAGTGGTGCATGAGCTTCGTGAAAGAAGGTGCGAAGGCGGCGGGGCGCGACCCCAGCTCGATTGAGGTGATGGCGGCCGCACCGGTGTGGGTTTCAGATGACTTAAACGTCGGCCGCGAACGCGTGCGCTGGTTCCCGGCGCTGGTTTCGAATCATGTGATGGATCTGATCCGGCAATACAAACCGGAAGATCTCCCGCCCGCGCTGACCTCCTACGTGCAGGATCGCGGTCACTACGATTATCAGCACCACTGCAAGGTCGGCAGCGACAACGCCGATTTCGTTTCCGACGAAGTGATCGATCGGTTCTGCCTGCTGGGGAATGCCGAAGCTCATCGCCAGAAGCTGCGCGACCTGGCGGCCGCGGGCGTGACGCAGTTCAACATCTATTTGATGTGTGGCGATGAAGAGCAAACATTGGAGTTGTACGAGCGGGACGTACTGCCTGAGTTTCTCGCCGCGAAGAAGTCTTAGGACACCTGTTTTCGAGTAGCAGCATAGCCCCGCATCAGTGCATAATAAGCCACGAAAGATACGGCGAACCCCACAAACCACGAATAGTCGTACAGCACGCGTATGGACGGAATCTTCAGCCCAGCAAGCGCGGTGCCGGCGCCCAGCAGCAGTGCGATTACGGCGCGCCCATTGAATCCGCGCGAGTATTCGTAAATTCCGCCGCGTAGATACAAGTCGTCCACCTGCAGCACGCGCCGGCGGATCACAAAATAATCGCAGATCATGATTCCTGCAATCGGCCCGAGAAAGGCTGCGTAGCCGCCGAGCCAGCCAAAGATAAAAGTGCTGTAATTCGAAAGCAGTTTCCACGGCATCAGCGCGATCCCCATGAAACAGGTAATGACGCCTCCGGTGCGAAAACTGATGCGACGCGGCCAGAGATTCGAGAAATCATTGGCCGGCGAAACCACGTTGGCGCCAATGTTTACGTTCAACGTGGCCAGAAGAATTGCGATCAGCGAAATCACGACGGCTACCGGCGAGTGAAATCGGCTGAGCAGTTGCACCGGATCCCAGATGGCGGTGCCGTAGATGGCCACCGTGGCGGATGTAACGACAATTCCCACAAATGCATACAGAGTCATGGTCGTGGGCAGAGCGAGCGCCTGACCCAGAACCTGCTCGCGTTGATTGCGCGCGAAGCGGGTGAAGTCTGGAATATTCAGCGAGACCGTAGCCCAGAAACCGACCGTGCCGTTCAACGCGGGAATCAGGAATTTCAAAAACTCCGGGAAGCTTACAAATCGCGACGGCGCCGAAAGCATTGGGCCAAAGCCGCCCGCATTGCGATATGCCCAGCCCAATAGAAGCAAACCCACACCTATAAGAATCGGTGCGCTGATGCCTTGCAAGATGCGAATGTATTCGATCCCTTTCAGCACGACCGCGAGATTGATCAGCCAGAAAATGAAGAAACAAACGGCTGGGCCATACGGGAAGTTTTTCCAACTGGGGGCCAGAGTAGCTAACAACGTGCTGATGGCTTCTCCGCCGATCCAGGCCTGAATTCCAAACCACCCGCAGGCAACGAGTGCGCGCAGAACCGCAGCGATGTTCGCGCCCAGCACGCCGAACGAAGCGCGCGCCAATACAGGGAAAGGAATTCCATACTTCGCTCCGGGATGCGAGTTCAGCAGCATCGGACCGAGGACAATCACATTGCCCAGGAAAATCGTGGCGACGGCCTGCTTCCAGTTCATCCCTCCCTGAATCAAACTGGCCGCCAGCATGTACGTCAGGATGTTCACCGACATCGAGACCCACAGCGCGGCAAAGTTGTAGGTTCCCCAATGCCGCCGTTCTCGACTCGCCGGCGCGAGATCGGGATTGTAGAGCGGGCTGGATTCTATGCGGGAGCGTGTGTCCATGGAATTAGGTGAGGATGATAGAGGAACCCTTCCACGAAATAAACACCATTCCAGCGGCCACATCGATTAGTTTAGGAAACGGAATCTACCATGAAGAACAGCGCATTGAGAGCCGTGGTGGAAATTGGCTTCATCATGTTTCTGTTTTACGCGAACCTGGTGATGGGCGAGTTCACACACTCCGGCGCGGCCAGAAGCCACGGACTGATGTGGGCAATCGGAGACGCGGTTACGCACACAAACTTCGCGATCGGTCTGGGCGCTGCTCTGGTCGGGTACGTGGTCTTCGAGTCTCTGCGCAACCGGCTTTAGTCAGCGGCCGCCGAAGCGGTGCTCTGCGAGGTCAGTGGGCCGTAGCTTTCAGGACGCCGGTCGCGGAAGAATTGCCAAACCTTCCGCACCTCCGCAATCATGTCGAGATCAAGATCGGCGACAACGACTTCGTCTTTGTCGCGGCTGGCCTGGGCGATGATTTTGCCTCGCGGGTTGCAGAAATAACTCTTACCGTAGAATTCGCCGATGCTCCACGGCTTCTCGGTGCCAACGCGGTTGATGGCGCCGACAAAATATCCATTGGCGACAGCATGGGCCGGTTGTTCAAGCTCCCACAGATATTCCGAGAGACCGGCCACGGTTGCCGAGGGATTGAAAACGATCTCGGCTCCGTTCAGCCCGAGAATTCGCGCCCCTTCCGGGAAGTGCCGGTCGTAACAGATGTAGACGCCAACACGCCCATACTTCGTTTCGAAAACTGGATAGCCGAGGTCGCCCGGGGTGAAATAGAACTTCTCCCAAAATCCAGGATGACAGTGCGGAATGTGGTGCTTGCGATATTTGCCTAGATAGCGGCCATCGGCGTCGATTACCGCAGCAGTGTTGAAGTA
>Ga0209698_10003325_pt1 | contig 17984 bp, 20 predicted proteins | sample LitLauG_LLR_2012_FD_187203 | JGI IMG/M metagenome (GOLD analysis project Ga0209698, IMG submission 187203) | Freshwater sediment microbial communities from Pennsylvania, USA - Little Laurel Run_MetaG_LLR_2012 (SPAdes) (version 2) | ecosystem: Environmental > Aquatic > Freshwater > Creek >...
GGCTTATTGAATTTTGTCGACTGCGTGGCCACAAGCTTCCAGTCACCTTTCTGATTCTGCAGCACCGCCAGAAAACGAAAAGTCGACCTCTGCAGGTTTCCGTGCTCATCCTGCCAACTGGCCTCTATGAGACCAGAGGCAACGGCAGTATCGCCAAACAGCGCGACTGATACTACATCGCCGTTCAAGGCCTCATAGGTGCGGTCTTCCTTTGCTGTGTCGATTTCGTTCGCTTTCGTGCTAACAATTCCCCGGAAATCGACCGCCTGATAGTAATCGCTTAGGAGGTTATTCAGAGCGGTGTAATCCTTATCTTTCCAGGCCCGCAGATATGCCTCGTATGTCGCCTTCACGACTGCTTTTGCCGATCGCTCAGTTTGGGACTGGGATGAACGGATTTGAGAGGCGAAACAGGATGATCTGCCCGCGAGGAACAGCGACGCTAGCAATGCTCCTGTCGCAAGAAGTGGTCGAAGACATCTCTGGGCACGGCAAGATATTTCGCCGGTTGTCGGTCCAAATAGAGGCGCGAAAGGATCGATGAAAATCAGCTTGGGGGGATGCCCCGGACTTCGTCGAATGCGTTTAGCTCGGAACGTTGACACCGCTCAGAAAACCTCCTAGGTGGGCGGTCGCCATCACCACAAGCATTGCGACGGCTTCGATCAAAAGGCGGTAGGCAGGCGGTTCATCCTTGCTTCTTCGTGGGCGGAAGTGCAACCACCACACCAAGCAGATTAACGCGCCGGACAGACTGCCCAGGACCAAGTGCAAAAGCAAGTTCCCTTTGAGCTTCTGACCTTCGAGCTGCAACTGCCAAGCTATGATTCCGCTAGCAATGACGGGAATCGTTGCCAGCGCGGCCACTAGTAGGTTGTAGTACGCCGCATCCGCGAACGTGCGGCGCTTGGTCCAGTAGGCGATGAGATCGAAGGCTACGGCCGTAATAAACAGTGCGATCGGAAAATGGATCAGGACTACGTGTTGAGCGTGTTTGGCAAATACCACCGTTCTGAAATCAAAGGGGCTTGGGCGCACTAGCGAGAACAACGTCATTTTAGAAGACCTCTGACATATCAAACTCGCGCCTGTCCCGATTATTCCCGTTCTTTAGCGTACGGCGGATCGAGTTGCACTATCCTGGGCTTACTCAAACACGAACGTTTCTTCCTCGGCGACAAAGACAGTTGGGGTTCCTCCCGAAGAGATGGAAAGTGCGTGGGCAATCGTGAGCTTCCCGCCCTCTGAAGCCGCACACTCCTCCAGGGCTTTCCGAGAGGAAAAATAGACCTCGGCCACGCGATGAAAGGCCGGCGTCCCAAACGGGGAACTTAGAACCTCTGTGGCGACAATTTTCGTCTTTCCGCTCAGGTTTTCGAGTGCCATCGGCACATGTTCGTTCTTATAGACATATTCGAACACGTCGATGTCTTTTGGGCGCGGATACATCACAACCAACTTCACTGCCATTTCGTGCTCCTTGTGAAGCATTGGTATAAAACACTCTGAGTTGCTTCATGGATGAGATCAATCAACTAAAACAAAGTTGCGGTGCCGCGCGGGAGTTTTGCATCAGCTTGTGATCGAAACAGTTCTCAGACGTTGTGTGAGCAGAGCACATCTTGCCCGTTTACCACCTGAGCAACGCCAGCTCTGCAGCCATTCCCGGACCGAGTGCGATCATCACTCCCCAGTCACCCGGCCGCGGTTCTCCACTCCGCACGATTTCGTGAAGAACGAACATTACCGTAGGCGAAGACATGTTTCCGTAGTTCCTCAGAACGGATCGGGAAAAGCGCAGTTGAGCATCGGTCATTCCAAAATGTTTCTGCACGCGATCGATTACCTTGCGCCCACCCGGATGGACAACCCAGAAGCGAATCTGCGATCGAGAAAGACCATGTCGCTGAAGCAACTGTTGCAACGCTTTCTCAATCATTGGTCCGGCCAAGTGCTGGATAGACTCGCCAAGCACAATTCGTAGCTTTCCATCCTTATGTTGAAGGCCGACCTCGTCAATTCGCTCCGAATCGATAAAGGTCTCGAAGTCAATGATCCTGGGGTAGGCACTGTCCGATCCTGGTGCTCCAGATAACAGAAACGCGGCCGCTCCGTCGGCGCAAATTGCGTTTCCGATTACCGTTTCGAGAGTTCGGTCGACGTAGTAACAGGCGGAGCAGATTTCGACCGCGAGCATCAGAGCTTTACGATCCGGGTTAACGCGAACAAAATCCGTTACACGTTGAAGTGTGGGAAGCGCACCAGCGCACCCCAATCCAACGATGGAAGCTCTCTGAACGTTGCTGTTGAAACCCATGTGTGCAACGAGACGACTGCCCACGTCAGGACAGACGTAGCCAGTGCATGTGCAAACGGCAAGGAAATCTACGTCTTGAGCTGAAGAATTGCCCGACTTCAAACAATCCAGAATCGCTCGACAGCCGGTATGCATTGCACCACGCAGGTAGCGCTGATTGAGTTCATCGGACCTTTCGTTCCGATTGAGGCTGCCTTCGAAATAGAAGTGGCGAAAGTCGATATCGCTGTTCAGAAAAATCTTGCGGATGCGCTCGCCTTCATAGCCAGTGGCCCAAAAGCTCTGCTCTTGCGTGAGCCGCAGCGGGGGGAGTGCCGTTCCGATTCCGGTGATGCGTGGATGGTTCAATCGTCTTCACTCAATTCATAGGAGGATTTCGGTCTTTCTGGATGCTTGTCGTCAAGTTCTTCGGAAAGCTGAGATTTGAGAGCTTGGGTAGTTTCTTCTAATCTGGCTTTTGCCCGCGCCACATGCCCGACCATTGCCTGCAATCGTTTTGGACCAAGGACAATAACTCCGAGCACCACAAAGAAGAAGATTTCTGTCCCAAAGCCCACTGGTTACTCCTTCGAGGCGCTGTCGGTGGCAGAACTGGCCGCGATAGAGGTTGGCTTTTCTTCTTCTGTCTTCATGGCTGACTTAAAGCCACGAATGCTCTCTCCCAGTCCTTTGCCTAGCTCCGGGAGTTTCTTGGGCCCGAACACAAGCAGGGCAAGCCCGAAAATAACCAGCAGATGCATCGGTTGAAACAAACCTTCGAACATATAAGCTCCTTGGTCTTGTGCGAAAAAGCGCTCTGCGAAGGCAGGGCTGCGCCGCTACGTGCGTGCGCAGCCCTACGCCGATCAAAGGCTGACTGATCAGAATCCTCCTCGCACCGAATCGGCTTCGACCGCCAGCCGACTCACCAGGTCGAAGAACGCCGTCGACTGCCCGAGGAAAAGCAAGTCGTCGGTAAACGCCTTGATGGTCGCAACCGCCCCTCCCTGTTCGGTTGTGGTCGGCCTGATCACTGAGCACCGCGGCAGCTTCTTGCTGATGAATGTGCAGGGCTCGGGCAAGATCAGGTTCGTTTGATCGAGTTCAGAGTTGAGGGCGTTCAGGTCGGGGAACGTCAGCCCAGTCTCTGGATCCGTCACTCCTGCCAGAGGCTGCGAAACGGCGTTGCCTGCCTTGTCGTGCCATAGCCCGAAGTGATCGATCTCTACTCCGCCGATGCTGATTAGAATTCGCAGCACCTCGGGATCGGTTGCCTTGAAAGCCATCGTAGGATAGAGGCTCGCACCACCTTGCTCGATGAATGCAAAGTGGAACCCTGCCGTGTTTGCAATGGCCTGCATGCGAGCCTCTTGGGGGGTGGCTGGGGGGACTGGTTGTGGCTGATCCGGCGGAGTATCGGTATCGTTGAGTGGAATGGCCGGTTCGTTCTGAATCTCGAAGGGGCCTTTGAACTTCACTCCGAAGTCCGGATTCTGCGTGCTGCGGTATCGGGTGTACCAACTGAGGTCGACATTCAACCTCATGAGATTTGTCAGCCGGCCGATATTGTTTGCGCCGGTCGCCTGGCTGCTCTGCAAAGTTCGGAAGGCATCCAGATCGACAGGCTCTTCTCCCCTCGAGATTAGGTAGGCATTCAGGAAGGCTGCGTGGCTCAGTTCATCATCAGTATTGTCGGCAATGTACTGGGGCATGTCCCCATCAAGGTTGCTCAGCGCTGCAATGTAGGCTGGATTGCCTCCCTGGACCCCGCCTAACTCGTTGTATTGTTGCCACAGGTCTGCTTCGATCAACTCGACGGCTGCCGCAAATCGCAAAAGCGCGACGTCCCCCTTCGGAAGCTTCCCAGTGCTGCGGCGCGCCGCTTGCGCACGGCTATCGCTACCCAACACAACGCTCGCTGACAGGGCAGCGCCAGCGATTCCGATGCTCTTCAGAAAAGAGCGCCGCTTCACCACGCCGTGCCAATGCCGTTGAACGTCTTCATTGTTTGACGAAGGGGCCGGTTCAGTAGAGGTTCGATTCAACGTTGTCCGTGACAGTTTGTCGTCCTTCATGCCTTGTACTCCAATTCCTTTGTGGTGCAGATTTGGTTCACTGGTAGGGAGAACTTCAGGCACCAGCCAAAAATTCCCTTGGTGACAAAGCTTTTACAAATGCCTTCGAATTGAACCGATGGCAGCGAGCCATTTAGCCATGGGAGATAGCGGTTTAGCAGCTTCTTGCATTGCCCATTGGCTTGCGGTGCAAGACAAATTCCGTACTGGTCGCGAGTCTTGGTCAAGCATGACTCGCGACCAAGTACGGAATGTGCGCGCTCAAATCAATGGGTCCCGGAAGCGGACATGCCGTCAGTGTGCCGTGATTTTGCCATCAGAACAGCGGAGCGCGGCAGGGGCAAGGTATACACACCATCCAATGTCACGATGGAGCTGAGGAAGTACATGTCGCCAACTCGCTCGAAGAGAACCTTGGTGTCGTCCCCAGGGCGGTTCTCAAACTGATTGGCCAGCACTAAAACGCCTGATCGCTGTTCCTGGCTGACGATACTCAGGCCGGCTAGCCTATCGTCTGACAGCCGACTTACTGTGTATGTGCCCGCGGGGAGCGTGCGGCCCGCGACCACAAACTCGTAGGGAAGTTTCACAATGATCTCGCGGTGAGTCTCAGCCTTGGCCCCTGCCGCTAATCCGAATAGACTTGTGATGATAAGTAGAACATTTGCCAACTGTTGTTTCATTCTGTCTCCTATTAGAGTGTGCGTTATCGTCATTGCTGACCTTCACTGTTGATAACCGAGCGGGCGGCGATTTATTCCGAATGAGACGGTCCGTTGCAGACGAGGCGCAGCAAAGCTGCAGGACGATAAGATGGTGATGAACGGCCTCAATTAGTGCCGATGCTTACGTGACGACTTCATTGCGACTCCAAGATCTGCTTCATATCTCCATGTGTGGTCCGCCAATTTTCTCAAGTGGCGTGTCTTATCGGAACGGCGCTATGTACCAGGCGTAGTAAGTTCCAATGCCGCCAATCAGAGCAACGAGCCAGAGTGCCAGCTCTATTCGCATCCATCGCTTCCACTGTTTGAAGCGCAGTGATCGCGGGATAAGGCTAGTGCCCGCCACGAGGACGATGTACAGCCCCAGTAGTTCAGCCGTCACCCCCAGAGCAGCGTGGACCGTGACGATTGTGTAGTACCGCCTGTGGAGAACGGTCGGGAGGTGTGGCATTGCTTGTTCTCGGAACGAGGGCCACATCGTGAGCGCGATCATCCAAACGTTCAAGAGCAACACTATCGTTTGGCAGGTACCGTGAGCTCTGTATCGCTTCTGTTTCGCCAGGATTACCCCAACGATTAGCGCGCCACCCATGGCGAGTTGGACGATGAAGTTAACGTCGGCCGCGAAGGTGGCCCCAGTGCCAAGAAATCCGTTGACTGGAAGTAGTGACGCTACTATCAATCATGGACTCCATGCATTTGCACGATTTTCAATAGCCTGCAAAATGCTCTATCCGAATGTTTTCTTCGGGGGCGGAGATCTCAACCAGCGTTTGGTGAGCCCCTGAGACCATGCCTGGCGGTCCGGCAACGTAGTAAATCGGATCTTGCAAATCACCGATGTGTTTGGAGAGCATCTGCGCGTTGATGGGACCGGTTGCTCCTTTCCATCCACGATGGCCTATCGCGATGCGACTAAACGTTGGGAAAAAATGAAAGTTCTGATTTGACATTTCCAGATCCCACAGAATGTCCATGAACGCGGCATCTTCGATATGTCGATTCGCGTAAAAGAGAAAGATAGGTGGATGCGTTTTGTCTATCGCTGCAGAGGAAAGCATACTCAGAAACGGAGCAATCCCAATGCCTCCTGCGAGGAAGACGGCCGGTCTCGACGCATCCCGATGCAAGACAAAAGAGCCCATCGGCCCCCGTATGCTGACTTCTGTACCGAGCGGCAAGACCGATAAAGCACGCTTGAAGGGGGAATCGCGCATTCGCGTAGCCACCAGAATGTCGGAGGCGAAACAAGAACTTGCGATCGAGAACGTATGGGTAAGGCTGTTTAAGCCTTTGGCTGGGAGTCCTCGAAGGGTCAAATCGATAAATTGCCCCGGTCGGAACAAAAAATTCCGAGGCCTTTGAAACTGGAATGCCAGGGTATTCTCCGCGACCTCGGTACGACCGAGAAGTCGGCTGGGGTAGCCGAGCACTGAATGCCCCACTTGGGGCAGGAGATCGAGCTTGGATGACACTGTGCACCTCAATTCTTGGGTGAGCTGCAAAATTCAAGGCCTACGAGGGATCGGTTAGGATCCCCGTTGAAGGCCTTCGGGAAGCGAGAAGCTCTAAATGGGTTCGGAGCTATTTGAACAAGTCGTGAGTTGCTAGGGTTGCACGATGATTTTGCCGGTCATCTTCGGATGAATCCGGCAATAGAATGGATATTCGCCCGCTTCCTTGAACTGAAACTCGAATTTGTCGTCCGTGTCCAGTGCTGCGGACTTGAATTTTCCCTGGGTGCTGTCAACAGTGTGGGGAATGTCATCATGGTTGACCCAAGTGACGGTCGTCCCGACTTTCACCGTGAGGGGTACAGGACTGTACACAAAGTTATCGATCATCACTTGAGGCGTTGCATCTGTCCCCGCTGCGGTCCCCACAAGCTTGCCAGAACCATTTTCATGTGCTTGCGATACGGTGCCGACCAAAATCATTACGGACGCGATTGCAATCAGAACTGCAACGCTCCACTTGAAATTAGCGAACTGCTTCATTTTCAACCGCAGCATGATTTGCTCCTTCGAGAATCTCACTGACATAACCGGCCGATTTTCTTGCTTACTCTCCAGAACTGGCCGCCATCGAGCCATCAAGAGGCGAATCCACAACAGCCAGGCTCTTACCACTGACGAGATAATTCACATCCGTAATCCCCAGGACCTTCTTCAGTTGGTCAGCGGGTACTTTCATCGGCCCTGCCGAAGGTGCTTTTCCCGGAGCTGGTTGCGGAAAGGCTGTCGACATCGCGGTATGGAAGGAAACCTTGCCTTCGACTTTTTGCATGACTTGATGGATGTGCCCGTTGAGCACTGTCACTGAACCGAAGCGTTTTACATAAGACAAGGCCTGTTCGCTGTCGTCGGTACCCCAGCCCCAATCGGGATAGATCGTCCACAGCGGAATGTGCGCGAAGAGCACAATGGGAGTGCTGGCAGAGCGCCCCTTCAGATCGTCCTCGAGCCACTCAAGCTGCTCGTGACCGAGCGATCCCAGGCCCCCGGCCTTTAGATTGGCAACGTTCACCAGGCCGACAAAATGTACGCCCTTGTGATCGAAGCTGTACCAGCCAGTTCCTTTTGAGCCCTTGCCGAAGCGCTGGAGATACTGCTCGCCATTATCGGTGAGCATGTCGTGCTCACCCGGAACGAAGTAAATCTGTTTTGCTGCGGCTCGCCGTAAGGCTTGATCGAGCGTGTCGAATTCGCTGGGCTTGGAGAGGTGGCTCAGATCGCCCGTATGAATCATGAAATCGGGTCTCTCTGGCAAAGCATTGATCTTGTCAATTGCGACCCCCAAGGTAGCAGTGACATCCGGGTTCGCCGGCTTATCAAAACCAATGTGACTGTCGCTGATTTGGACAAAGGTGAAATCCGCACCCATCGAGGCATCCTTTTTCGTGCTTTTGGCGAACACCCTCGACACTGGGACGCCTCCGCTCAGGGTCCAAACTAGACCGGTTCCCGCCCACGCCATACACTTCAAAAAACCGCGACGGTCGACACCATCATTGTTGAGATCGTGCAGCTTCTGATCGATGAAGTCCTGTTTTTTGTCTGCCATTTTTCCTCCGTGTTGCTGCCCTCAGAGTTGATAACTGGCTGGGCCCCTCTTTATTCCAAACAATCGCAGCGATGGAGAGCCTCTAATGAAAAAGGCGGCCTCAGGTGAGGCCGCCTGTCTGCGACGGGGGTTGGTTAGAAGACGAACTTCGCCTGCAGTTCAATCACTCGCGGGGAAGCGTCGGCGCCCAATCCCGAGCCGTAGATTGTGGTCGGTTGGCTGACGGTCTGAGTGATCTGTCCGAACTGACCGCTGTCAGCGTTCGTGTTCGGAAAAGCAAAGTTAGGATGATTGAAGAGGTTAAAGAATCTCGCTCCAACTGAGAATTGGGCACTCTCCCATTTGGGTATAGCGAAGGATTTCTCAACATCGAAGTCAGTGTCGAAGTAACCGGGCCCACGAAACTGATTGCGACGCTGGGTTCCAAAATTATCGATTGGGTCCGCGAAGTTGGCAGCGTTATAGCATGGGTTAGGCTGACTGTTGATCAACTGGGCAGCGGACGCGCCGCAACTGATGTTCGGAGTGCCTACTACATTCGCTAGGACCGCGGTTGTCGTGGCGGGATTTGTACTACCAAACAAACTCCCTTGCAGCGCCGCTGTCTCGTTACTGCTCCAGATCGAGTACGGAAAGCCCGTGTGTTTGAAGATCGTTCCAGAGAATGTCCACCCCTTCACGAGCGAATTCGGACCCCAGCTCGTAAGGTGCCGGAAAGCATCGCTCCAGACATAGTTCATGACAAACGAATGCCTTACGTCGTAATCGGCATTGCCATAGTTCAGCTGGCGGATGTTGAACGGATTCAGGGGCGTGACGATGTCCACATTGCCGTTAGCATTCAGACCGAAGGGGCTGAGGGAGTTATTGGAGATTTCATCCAGCGCATGGCTATAGGTATAGGAAGCCTGGAACTGGAAACCTCCGTCGAAGCTGTGCGATGCGGTCAGAACTACTCCGTTGTAGTTCGAGTTCCCGACGTTTTGTGTTTGAGCGACGACTCCAAATCGAGGATCCGGTTGCTGGAGGGGGAGCGCACCGAACGGTGCCCCAGTCGGGCTGAAGGCATTCAGCGCAGGATTCGTGAGTTCCTCATGCTCACCATGATTGCCCACGTATTTGGCGCTCACCTTCGTGTTCCAGCCAAGCGCATGCTGGATCTCGAGGTCCCACTCGTCATAGCGCGGAATTTGCACTCTGCCGGGATTGAAGAAGTTGAAAGCAGGAACCGCGCCACCATTGGCGAAATTGGCTCGGAACTGGGCGTTCGCGGCGGTCGCTTGCCCATTCAGATTTCCTGGTGCCGCCGGTGAAAGCGCACCATTAAAAAGCACAAACGAAGGGTCATTCGGCGCATTGGTAATGATGTCGTCGATTGCTCCCGTAGGAATGGCATCGCTGAAGATGCCGAAGCCGCCGCGCACGACTGTATTCTTGGCTCCAAATGGCGACCATGCGAATCCGACCTTAGGCTCATAGACAATGGATGTGACAGACGGAAACGCCGTGTTCAATCCTGTCCTCAGGGCCTGGTTCACTGGCGTGTTCGTATCCAACGTCTGGAAGGGTGCGGCCAGGCTTTGGAAGCAATTCGTCTGGCAGACTGGATTCGACAGGTGATCAAAACGCATGCTCAGCGTCAGTTTCAGGTCTGGGGTCACTTTGAGTTCATCCGAGGCATACCATCCAAGTTGATAAAGTGCGATAGGAACATTTGTGTTGAGCGGGAAGTTTTGGGCAACCAGGCTCCCTACGCCGGCATTCGTAGGCGCGACACCGCCAAAGGCGAAGTCGTTCAGAGAGGTCTCCTGCAGAAACGGTATGACCCCCAAGAAATTGTGGTCACTCACGTCGTCGCGACGGAAGTTAACTCCAAACTTGAAAGTGTGTCTACCTCGGCTCCAGCTGAAATCGTCCACAAGGCCATATTGGGTAATGTTCCGGCCCTGCGGAAAGGCCGTGCCGAAGTTGTTCAGATTGAACAGGGAGTTATCTCCGAACGCGACCGTCTCCGGAAGCCTTTGGAATTCCGCGGCTGGATTCACGATCGTAAAAAGCGCGCTGTACCACTGCAGCGAAGCAATGAAGTTGTTTACCTTGTTTGTACCGAATGTGTGTGTTTCGCTCAACTGGCTCTGCCACTCCGGCTGGGAACTGTGGGCATCGAAGGCTCCATTAAGAGGATCTGTGTAAGTGGCTTGTAGCCCGCTTTCGTGCTGAACTCGAACGAAAAGTTTGTCGTTAACCCCAATGTTCTGATCATAACGGCCGACAATCAGGTAGTCGTTGGTCGTCTGCGACGTTCCGCCCTGGAACTGTAAAGCACAGGGATTTGCGGCCCCGAAGGCAGTACCGGCTAGAGTTGTGACGTTGGAACAGCCCCCATTCGCCAGAGTATTCTGCGCATGCGCGGCTCCAGGCGCGGCATTCCAAATCCCAAAGAGGCTTTGATAAAAGGGCACAGAAGATGGGTTGACGCTGTTGAGATTCGCGATTACGGCGTTTTCAAGTTGCGTGGTCGGCACGTTGACCGAGAACAACGACGGGATCACCAAGCGGATTCCCTCGTAATCCACGAAGAAGAAGGACTTATTTTTCTTGATCGGCCCTCCAAAAGAAGTAGCGTACTGATTGGCGTTTACAAATGGGCGCGGATCGATCTGGCTGCCGGCGATCCCGTTAGCTTGATTCCGGAAATAGTTGTTCGAGTTCAGAGCACGGCCATTCCACCAATACTCAGCGTTTCCATGGAAGGAGTTGGTGCCTGACTTGGAGACGTAATTGATGTTTGCTCCCGCGAGTCCTCCATATTGACCGCTGTACCCATTTGTTATCACGCTGGCTTCCTGCACATCATTGAGTCCAAGACTTAAGTTGGTTGCGCCAGTGTTATTGACATTGAAGTACGGGTCATTGCCGTTGGCTCCGTCGTAAGTAAAAACGTTGGAGTTCGATGGCAGGCCGAAGAATTCGTAGTTGCCGCCGCCGAAGGTCGAGCCACCGGTCGTATTCATCACCACCCCCGGACTGGTCAAAGCAACGGCACTCAGGTCATTTCCAGGATTCGGTAACACCGAAATTTGTTGTGCGTTGAAATTCGTCTCAAGGTTGGCATCTTCGGTTTGGACTCCAGTGACTTCGCTCGTAACCTCAACCGTCTGTTGTTCCGATTGGACCATCAGCGCGAGATTTGCGGTCACGCTGGAGCCGAGGGTTGCCAGCACTGTTTTTGTCACGGTATTAAAGCCACGGGCGGTCGTGGATAGCTGGTAATTGCCGGGTTGTAGAAGAGGAAACGTGTAGACACCTTGCGGATTAGTTATCGTGGCGGATGCGGTCCCAGTCTCGGTGTTCTTGAGAGTTACGGAAATATTCGGAACTACGGCCCCAACCGGATCCGTGACAACACCGGTAACTTCTCCCGTCGTTGAGGTTTGTGCCCAGACTCGATGGCTGGAGGCTAAGGCCAGAAGAACGAGCAAGACAATGATTGCGAGACAAGACCTCCCCCGCCGGCGGGGGTGGCCAATCGCAGGAATTGTTACGGCTCTACTGAACATGCGAATTTCTCCTTGATGGGTGTTCGGACTACTCTCTCTATCGAAGCAGTCGAAGCGCCACAAGGACGCGTGATGAACTGGTCTTGGAGGCTGATAAATCCCCGATTAGCAATGTCAAAGGATGTAGCTTATGAAAAGCTGGAAACGAAACTCTAAAAGAAGGATGTCTAGGGTGAACGGAGGTATGTCGCAACTCTTAAGACAGAAAAAAGATTGAAGAAAAGGACTGAAAAGCGGGCCGGGTACCTTGCCACGGGACCAGGGCAATTGTCGTCGAGGGCTCAGGCGATAAAGGGGCGTTTCAGGATCTTTCGCAATAACGCGCGATTCGCTTTTCGGAGGGGCAGACACAAGCCATTCTTTAATCTCACAAACATGTTGCCTTGGGCTGGCAGGTAGAATTCTTCGACATGATCGAGATTGACGATTGCATTTCGGTGAACGCGTAGGAAGCGATTGGGATCGAGAAGTGCGTGCAGATTCTTCAAACTTTGTCGAAGCAGATACACCATGTCTCCCAGATGGATTCGACTATAGTTTCCCGACGCTTGCAACCATTCGATATCTTCGGTTCTCAGAAGCACAATCCTCTCGCCCGCTTCGACCGCTAATCGCTGCGCGAATCGCCCTTGCTCGGCACCGTGCTCGGCGTGGCTTAAAGAATCTGCGGGTAGTGCCGCCGATCGTGCCTGACCAATCGCGGCAGTGGCCAAATCAAGTGCTGACTCGAAGCGTTCCACATCGAATGGCTTCACCAGAAAATCGAGTGCATTCGAAGCGAATGTCGACACTGCCGATGGATCGAAGCCGGTGACGATCGTTGCGGGTGCGGGCTCGATTCTTAGCGCCTCCCAGCTGAGGGCTCGTCGAATCGAAGGGGAATGAACATCGACGATAACGAGATCTGGAGCAGTCTCGTCGATTGCAGATAAGAGCTGAGAATCTTCGACACAGGTCACCGTCGTTTCCGCGTTGCACTGTAACAATGCGCATATCAGCCTTCGGCTGCTGGTATCAGGCTCCGCTACTAGGACTCGCAGGGGAGCATCAATGGCGTGAGGTTTGGTCAGAGCAGCGGGCTGGGTGTTGCGCTGAAAAGACTTCAATGGGTAGCCTCCATCTCAATTTCAGATGCAAGGGGCGACGACCATGAACACGGGATCAAATTTACGGATTTGTTTGACTCGCGATCTCGCTTCACCGTTGCCAAGCCGCCGCGGAAGTGAGCGAGAGTTTGCTGCAGCTGCAATCTCGCACGCCGCAACCTCGTCTTGACACAGGTCTCCGTGATGCCCAGCGTTCTAGCCGTATCAGAGATGCTGAGCAGCCGTAAGTCGCGCAAGATAAATACGCTCCTAAGAAGCGACGGCAAGAGAGAAACAGCTTTGAGGATCGCCGCTCGCAGTTGCTTTCTTTCCAGGGCATGGGACTGGTTTTCTCGCGGGTCGGCGATATCAATGGTTGATGAGCCGTCTTTCCGTTCGTCGCGTTCGAGGGATTCCGGTTTGGACCTACGACTGGCTCTCAGGCACATAAGCGCCTCGTTAATCACAATGCTCGTAACCCAGGTCCGAAACTGGGAGTCGAGTCGAAACTGCGAGAGTTTCTTAAAGGCCTTGAGTAGGGCAGTCTGGGTCACATCCTCCGCATCCGACTCGTTGCGTACAATGGATAACGCCTTCTTGTAAAACATCGGTCGATATGGCCTGACGAGCTCTGAGAAGGCCTGGGGGTTTCCATCAAGGCTCAGGCGAATCAGTACGGCTTCCGGCACGGGCAGCTGATCTGTGGTTGTGATCATAGGCATCCCCGGCATGTGCTGGCTCATACAACTTTGTAAACTGATATCCGTCGCATTTATTCCCGACAGACCGTAGTTGAAACTTTGTTCGTTTTGCTAACTCTCATACGTAATGCGAACCAGAATCCTATTGGCGACTGTCATGAACCTTTGGTGGCACTCTGCGTAGGTGCGCAAAACATTCGAACCACCTTAAAGGGAACCAGGCGCTTTATCTCAAACGTGCTGCTGATCAGCCTGTGGACTCGTTCGCGTGGGGCCGGACGCTTTCGAACGCGCACTGATCGCATCTCAATGTCGATTAGGTGCGTCGCGGAGAAGATATCGTGGAATTGCGGCCATCTGATCATTGGCGCTTGAAACGAGCGCGCCTGGCAAGTAATAGAGGAATGAAGGAAGAAGCTCGAGGGTGCGGCATTCGGTTGCGGACTCTGCCGACAGTAAGGGCGATTGAGACATTGCGAGGAGTGGACTTTGGATAGAGCATGGTTTACGTGACTCTGATTCCCGGGGAGAGGCAGTAGGATTTTCGACCCCACTGCCACCTTTCAGGTCGACGGAGTCAGCGGCGCTGATGGGGCCACCAACTCGACAGAGGATGTGAGCTGGATCGCATTGTGCAGAGTGCGGTAAAGTGGGCAGCTCATCGGATAGATAGCATGCACACGCTGTACCTTCTCCCTTGCCCCTGCGGGCGCTACCAGGTGCATGGAAACGTGAATCCTGCGGATCACCAGGACGCCATCCTCCTGCTCCACCTCTCCGGTTACATCTGCCATAAGCTTCCCGTCGCTCGCGTCAACTTGGCGCGCTTCCAGCGCGCCTCCGAAGGTTCCCACCATTCAACCAGCGGTCGCCGAGATCACGTAGTCGATGGTGGCAGCATGAGATTCCTTCAATTTCGCGGGGTCAACTTTATAGTGCTCCGCTATCGCCCCATGCACGCTGTACGCAACGGGCTGAGGCTCACCTGGCAAATGTGCGATCCTCAGCGGACCGTGTTTTCGTTCAATGCGTGACTTAGAAACATAAACAATGTCGTTCATGACATGCTCCAGACGTTCATGGATGACGGCTGCGCAGAATCCGACTCAAGATTCGACTCACACCGGATTGCTATCGTGCGTTTCCACCCACGCCACCCCAGCCGTACTAGGTTGCGAGAACGACCTTGCCGATCGTCCGTCGGCTCTCCAGGGCCTCGAAGGCTCTCTTCACTTCAGTCAAAGGAAAGAGGTTCGTGGCAAACACTTTCACCTTTCCCTCGGATATCAACCTAAGGAGAGGGGTCACACACTCTGCGACTTCGTCGGGCCGCCACGATGGGAAGTTGAAGCCCATAAGCATTTGGTTCTTGTAGATCAACTGTCGTACCTTTGTCGGAGAAATAGTGTCGTGGACATTCCTTGCCCCGAAAACGATCATACGGCCGAATGGCGCAAGGAGCTTGAAACTCTCTTCTCCAATTTTGCCGGAAGCTGCTTCAAGAACAACGTCGACCCCCTTTCCTTCCGTCGCCTCTAGAACTTGGTCTGTCCATTGGTCGTTCGTGTAGTTGATTGCCACGTCAGCTCCCAGACTTGAGACCAAATCCAGCTTTTCCTTCGAGCTCGCGAGCGCAATAACACTCGTGACGTCCATGATTCTTGCGAGCTGCACCAAGTAGAGTCCGACGCCCCCGGCCGCTGCCTGGACGAGCACGGTCTCGGACGTTTGAGGTTTCGCCGCCAGCTTGAGAAGGGCATAAGCCGACAGCCCCTGAACTGGAATAGTGACCGCCTCGTTGAAAGAGAGGCCCTCGGGAATCGGGATCGCGACACTTGCATCGGCAGTGGCATATTCGGCATAACCGCCGCTCGAAACCAGCGACGTAATCCTATCGCCAACCCTCAGGTTCTTCACCCGCGCTCCAAGCTCAACAACAACCCCCGCCGCCTCGAAGCCCATAATGAATGGTGGCTCTTTGGGGATGCGATAGCGGCCTTTTGTCAGTTCTAATTCGGCAAAGTTAACTCCAGCAGCTTTGACTTCGAGCAGGACCTCGTTTGCTGCGGGCTTCGGTTTCTCCACTGCGACCACCTGCATACTGTCAAACCCGTTGTAGCCCGTCAGTTGAATTGCTTTCATCTCCGTTCTCCTGTCGTCGTTATGCAGCACTCGCTTTCGACCTCAGATTACGGTCGAGGAAATCCACGATGGTCGCCGAGATTTCCCGATAGTGTGTTTCGAGGGCAAAGTGACCTGTGTCGTAGAAGTGCACCTCGGCGGTAGGAGTGTCACGTTTGAACGCTTCGGCGCCCGGAGCAAGAAAAAAGGGATCGTTCTTGCCCCAGACCGCGAGCAATGGCGGCCGCGCCGTACGGAAGTATTCTTGGAACTTGGGATAGAGGGCGACGTTCGTGGCGTAGTCGAGAAACAGGTCAAGCTGGATTTCATCGTTTCTAGGTCGTGCCAGTAACGCCGAATCCAGCATGTACGCTTCCGGCGATATCTGAGTCTCGTCGCGAACGCCATGGAGGTACTGCCACTTGGTCGCTTCTGGCGTCAGAAAGGCACTCAACGCTAATCGGTTCTCCCTGGTAGGGTGCTTCCAATATTTCTGGATCGGATTCCATCCGTCGCTGAGACCCTCCTCGTAAGCGTTGCCATTCTGCGAGATGACGGCCGTGATGCGTTCAGGATGCTGCAGGGCCAGTCGAAATCCTACCGGCGCGCCGTAGTCGAAGACATAAATTGCGTAACGCTCCAGACCTATCCTGTCTATGAAGCGGCCGATCACTTCTGCAAGGTGGTCAAATGTGTACCGAAAATGCTCGGGATCCGGAGCGTCTGAGAAGCCGAAGCCTGGCAGGTCCGGAGCAACAACACGATAGCGGTCGGCAAGAGCAGGGATCAGATTGCGGAACATGTGCGAGGACGTAGGAAAGCCATGCAGCAATAGAACCGCCGGAGCATCCTTTGGGCCGGCTTCACGGTAGAAGATTTGGTTGCCGTCGACGGGGGTGTACTGGTACCTGAGCATAGAGATCGCATCTCCTTAACAATTTTGTTGATCGAAGTTTTGTGGATCATTCCACGCTTTCTTACCATCAGATGAGCTAACCTATATAATGATTCATTATCGGTGTGTAGATTGGAAGCAGTTGGATTGGGGTCAAGAACTGTGAAGAAACAGGCTGAAGTCGCAACCGATGGGTTCCTTTTTCTCGGAAATCACGTTGCACTGGATTTCCTCAATACTCGTCCTGTCCTGGACGGGACGTCGGTGGAGTTGCTGCCCGACTTCGACGCCCTCTTGCGATGGTTTCAGGCGGCTGGATTACTCAGCGGAACCGACGTCGCGCATCTCAAAATACGCGGGAGAGAGTCGGCGCAATCGCGGCGCACGGTTGAGGCCTTTCGTGGACTCAGAGAAACGCTGAGGAGGGCGCTGCTCACGTGGGAAGCAGATGGGACGGTTCCAGGAGCGACTGTGCGGGACCTAAATCGGCTCATGGCGCGCCATCCCATGCGCACCAGACTGAAATTAAACAAAACCGGGCCGCACATGGAACTGTGGTTTGAGCCGCGTGAATCAGAAGACTTGTTCGCCCCACTGGCTTATCACGCCGCAAACCTGTTTGCTCATGCGGACCATAACCGGGTTAGGAAATGCGCCTCCTGTGTGGGGCACTTTCATGACACGAGCAAGAAGGGCACCCGGCGCTGGTGCAGTATGCAACTCTGCGGGAACCGCGTGAAGGTTGCATCCTATGCGGCTCGCCAGCGCGACCGAGAAGCGTAGTTCGTCCGCGCTAGGAGCCGATCGTGTCGAAGAACACTTCGATCGAGAAGTTGCCCGACCCAAGGAATAGCAATGAAACATTCTTGCCTCAAATGAATCTCATGCTCAGCAGCATCACATGGAACATGGAGCGAGACAGAAAAATGGGCGAGAGAGCGATCCACGCGAGACTGCAGTCGATTGGAGTCGGGGTATCACGCTACGGACTGGTTGTCGTCTTACTGCTAATCGGATTGTTGAAATTCACTCCCCCGGAAGCTGCCGGAATCCAGCCCCTGGTTACGCATAGTCCTCTCATGTCTTGGATGTACGCCGTACTCAGCGTTCAGGCTGCCTCCGACGTGATCGGGTTTATTGAGATTGCCACTGCGCTGCTGATCGCGTCCCGCCCATTTTTCCCCGAGGCATCGTTCGTGGGTAGCGTAGGAGCGATCGTTACATTCCTGCTGACCATCAGCTTTCTGTTTTCGACCCCCGGTGCTCTCCAACTGGGGCATGGAATTTCGATATTGGGAGATACAGGTCAATTCTTAATCAAAGATCTGGTCCTATTGGGTGCCTCATGTTGGATAGCCGCAGAGGCCCTTGGTGCCGCCGGGAAACAAATCAACCAGCGAGTCTGACTTTTCGTGACCAGTCGATACACGGAAAGATTTCGAAATCGGGCAGCTCATGAGCTG
>Ga0209698_10003326_pt1 | contig 17981 bp, 15 predicted proteins | sample LitLauG_LLR_2012_FD_187203 | JGI IMG/M metagenome (GOLD analysis project Ga0209698, IMG submission 187203) | Freshwater sediment microbial communities from Pennsylvania, USA - Little Laurel Run_MetaG_LLR_2012 (SPAdes) (version 2) | ecosystem: Environmental > Aquatic > Freshwater > Creek >...
CTGTTCACGGGCGTGGCCCTGCTGACGTGGTGCGCCGTGACCATCTGGCTCCTGGGCGGGAGCGCACGGGTGGCACAGACCGCACTGCTCGTCGTCACCTTCGGCGCCGCCGCACTCGTGGTCGCCACCTCGCTCCGGTCCCGTCCGCGGGCGGCCTGGTCGTGGACCCTGGTCACCGTGCTCGGCTGCCTGGCCATGTTCGCCGTCTCGCGTCCCTCGCTGGTGGTCGGCTGACCCCCGTCGCCGGGCCCGGAGCCGCCCGGTCGGGTCAGGCGCCCGGGAACACCCGGCGCAGGACGTCGAGGTCGGCACCACCGCGCACGGCCGGCGTGTGGTCGGGGTCCAGCCGCCCGTAGACGAGTCGGATCAGCGCCTCCGCCGGCAGCTCCAGGTCCGGCTCGGCCACGGGGTCCGAGGGGGAGATCGCCACCTCGTCCGGGCCGAGCCCGATGGTGAACGAGCGCCGCGGGTCCGACGTCGCCACCTGCACCGAACCGGGCGACATGGTCGGCCTGCCCGTGAACCGGGTGAACATCTGCAGGTTGTCGACGACGACCGGAACCGAGCCGGCGGCCACCGTGGCGGTCGGATCGAACGTCACCTCGACGTCCCACAGGTGCAGTGCGTGCTCGTTGAGCCGGAGGTCGACGAACACGTCGAAGTCGAGCGTCATCGGCCCCATCGCGAACTCGAACCCGTTCCGTTCGTCGGCGGTCAGGCCGTCGATGCGGTCGAGCAGTACCCGATCGGCGACGAGGGCGTCACCGGCCTGAGCCCCGGGCGACTTGGCGTTCCACTCGTCCCACACCGCCGCGGCGGCGTCGTCGGGGGTGGGCGTGCCGGCCAGCGTGTCGTCGAGGCGACGGAGCAGGATGACGGCACCGGAGCCGATGTGGGAGAGCACGTCCGCGACCGACCACTCCGCCGGGTACGCGGATGCCGTGAGCTGCACGGGATCGAGCCCCTCGACCACGGCGTGCAGTCGGCTGACAGAGCCTGCGAGTGCGTCGAGGTTGTCGCTCAATGTGGTCTCCTCCGCTCGTCACGGACCCTCGCGGCCCGAGGGAAGGGTACCGGGTCGCCGCCCCCAGCCGACCGTGCCGACTTGGGGACTTTGGACTCTGGGAATGCGACCGGCCGGTCCGTAGAGTGGTGGTCGAGGGATTCGCCAGGGTCCCGAAGGAGGCGCCTATGCGATGTCGCAGAGGTTGCCCGTTCTGAGAGCGGGCGGCGAGGGATCGACGGTCGGTCGGCCGTAGGCCCAGGTTCGTCAGGAGCATCTCGCCCGCAGTGTGGGCGATGCCACGACAGGAACGTACGAGTTCCCTGGTTGCCATTCCCCAACGCCAGCCGCTCCCAGAGTTCAACAAGAGCCGAGCGCCCGCTCTCCACCGACGTGTGGGACGGGCGCTTGCTCGCGTCCCGGGCCCGGCGCGCTCGGTCCCCCCGTTCGCTACCGTGCACCCATGGCCATGCCCGTCCCGTCCCCCGGAGCACTCGACGGCAGGGTCGCCATCGTCACCGGGGCGGCGCGTGGGATCGGTGCCGCCACCGCCACCCACCTGGCCCTCCTCGGCGCCCGGGTCGCCGTGACCGACAAGGACGGCGACGGGGCGAGATCGGTGGCCGAGGCACTGGTCGGATCCGGGTACGACGCAGTCGGCCTCCCCTGCGACGTCTCCGATCCCGGGCAGGTCGCCGGGATGGTCGCCGAGGTCGACCGCCACTTCGGCGCGGTGGACCTCCTCGACCACAACGCGGCCTGGACCGACTTCCGGACCGACCTCGGTGCCGAGGACGTCGACCTCGACACCTGGGACCGCGTCCTGCGCACCAACGCCACCGGAGGCCTCGTCCTGGTGCGCGAGGTGCTCCCGAGGATGCGGGCGAGGGGAGGGGGATCCATCGTCCTGATCTCGTCCGGGTCGGCCTCCATCGGGGAGCACCGCCGCATCGCCTACGGGGTGTCGAAGGCGGCCGTCGAGCAGCTCGGGCGCCACGTGGCCGCCCGCTACGGTCGCGACGGCATCCGGTGCAACGTGGTGGCGCCCGGTTTCATCCTGACCGAGACCGCCGCCCGTGGGGTTCCCGAGGCCGGACGGGCACGGCTGGCGGAGCAGAACCCGCTCGGGCGACTGGGGACCCCGGAGGACATCGCCCGGGTGGTCGGCTTCCTGCTGTCCGACAGCGCAGGGTTCGTGAACGGCCAGGTCCTCCGGGTGGACGGCGGGCTGACCATCGCTCCCCGCTTGGCTGGGACCGACTGACCGGGCGCAGCGCGCCGGGCCGGTCCACGGCCCACCGTGCCCCGCTCGCTGCCACCTGGCCGGACCGGCGGTCCCGTATGCTGCTGGCCCGTGCCACCACTCCGACCGCGGCCCGTCACCGCACTGCGACACCGTTCCGCCCGCGCCCTCGGCACGGTGACGCTCCTGGCCGCGGGGCTCGCGCTCGCCGGCTGCTCGTCCGGTGCGGCCGCCCCGGCCACGACGACCACGACCGTGCCGCCCACCACGACGACCACGACCGAGCAGCCGGGCTGGACGGTCGTGTCCCGGGCCAACGGCGCCATCGCCGTGGACAGCGAGACGGTCACCGAGCCCACCGGCCACACGGTCACCATCTACCGTTTCCGTGCCGGCCAGACCCATGAGGCCCTGCACGTCGGGAGCAGCGACCCGCCACGGGGCTCGGCCGTGGTGTCCGCCGACAGCGGGTCGGTCATCGGCCCCAACGAGACGGCGTCGCTGCTGGCCGCCTTCAACGGGGGGTTCGAGACCTCCGCCGGAGCCGGTGGGTTCGAGCTGAACGGACAGGTCCTGCTTCCCCTGCAGCCCGGCTACGCCAGCCTCGTCATCGATGCGGACGGGACCGGCCATGTCGGCGTCTGGGGCCAGAGCGTCCCCACCAAGGGCGAACAGGTGGCCAGCGTGCGCCAGAACCTGCCCCCGCTGGTCGTCGGGAGCCAGCCGAGCCCCAACATCGCGAACATCGCCGCGTGGGGCGCGACGCTCGGCGGGGGGTCCGCCGTGGCCCGCAGCGCGCTCGGCGAGGACTCGTCCGGCAACCTGCTGTATGCCGCCAGCATGGCCGCGCTCCCGAGTGACCTGGCTGGCGCCATGGTCTCGGCGAGCACCGTCACGGCCATGGAGCTCGACATCAATCCGGAGTGGGTGCAGATCGCCGTGGCCCCGTCGCCCGGTGGACCGCTGGCCACGGGGATCACCGGCCAGAACCGGCCGGCCAACCAGTACGTGGTCGGTTGGTCCCGTGACTTCGTGACCGTCCTCGCCGCAGGCTGACCGGTGTCGTCCGCCCCGTCGACCGCCCCGTCACTGCGGGTCGGCGTCGTGGGTGCGGGACCGTGGGCGATGCTCGTCCACGCACCCATGTTCGCCGTCCACCCACGGACCGAGCTCACCGCGGTGTGGGGCCGACGGCTCGGCGCCGCCGCAGAGGTGGCGGGACCGCTCGGTGCGGTCGCCTTCGACGACTTCGGGCGGTTCCTCGAGGCGGTGGACGCCGTGTCGTTCGCCGTGCCCCCCGACGTCCAGGCCGAACTGGCGGTCGTCGCCGCCCGGGCCGGGAAGGCACTCCTCCTGGAGAAGCCGGTCTCCCTCGACCTGCGTGCCGCCGAGGTCCTGGCCGACGAGGTCGCCCGGGCGGGCGTCCCGACCCAGCTGCTGCTCACCTGGCGCTACCGCCCCGACGTCCGCTCGCTCCTGACCGTCACCGCCGGGGCCCGCGTCCTCGGTGCCCAGGCGCGGTTCCTGGCCGACGGCTTCCTGGGCGGGATGTTCGCCACCCCGTGGCGCCTCGACCGCGGGCCTCTGTTCGATCTCGGACCCCACGTCATCGACCTGCTCGACGCCGCAGTGGGGCCGGTCGTCGGCATCCGGGCCCACGGCGACCCCCGTCGTTGGGTGGGTCTGCTCCTCGACCACGAGAGCGGCGCCTCCAGCGAGGCGTCGCTCACCGGCCACAGCCCCGTCGACCACCCTCGGGCCGGTGCCGAGGTCCACACCACCGACGGCGTCCTCGAGGTCGACACCTCGGGCTTCGACCCGGCCGTCCTGACCACCGTGGTCGACGAGTTCGTGGCCACGGCCCTCGGGACTCCCCATCCCCTCGACCTCGCCCGCGGGCTCCACCTCCAGCGCCTGCTCGAGCTGGCCGCCGCCGACCTGGAGTGGGCGTGAGCACGCCGCCCGGCGGTGCGGGGGGCGCCGGCGAGGTCCGGCGCACGGCCGACCAGGTCGACGCCGCCTGGTTGACCTCGGTGCTCCGGGACCGCGGCCTGCTGGCACCGCACGCCGTCATCGTCGGCATCGACGCCACCGCCGTCGGCACCGGGCAGATGGCGGACACCTACCGGTTCGCTCTGGCCTACGAGCCCGTGGGGGCGGGCCCGGCGAGCATCGTCGGCAAGTTCGCCTCCCAGGACGAGCAGAGCCTGAACACGGGCCGGATCATGCGGGCCTACGAGGTCGAGGTGCGGTTCTACGCGGAGGTGGCGCCCCGGGTGGCCGCCCGCGTGCCCCAGCTGCTCTTCGCCGCCCTCGATCCCGCCGAGTCGTGGTTCACCCTGCTCCTCGAGGACCTCGGCCATGCCACCCAGGGGGACGAGATCGAGGGGTGCGGAGCCGACGTGGCCGCCGCCGCCCTCGGCCAGATGGCCGCACTCCACGCCCCGTGCTGGGAGGACCCGACGCTGGCCGCCACCCCGTGGATCGACCGCTCCTCACCCGAGGGGGACGAGTTCACCGTGGCCCTGGTGACCGGGCTGTTCCCCGGCTTCCTCGATCGCTACGGCGACCGTCTCGCCCCCGAGCACCGGGCGCTGCTCGAGGAGTTCATTCCCCGGTTGGGCACCTGGATGTCCCGCCAGCGGGGCCCCCGCACCATCGTCCACGCCGACTTCCGGCTCGACAACCTGCTGTTCACCCCGGACCGGCCGGAGCCGGCCGTGGTGGACTTCCAGACCGTGAACTGGGCCTGCGGAGCGTACGACCTGGCCTACTTCGTGGGCGGGAGCCTCGAGCCGGAGGTCCGCCGTGCCTCGGCCGAGGAGCTCGTCGCCGGCTACCACGAGGAGCTGGTCGCCCGGGGTGTCGACGACTACCCGCTCGAGCAGCTCCGCACCGACTACCGCGCCGAGTCCTTCGGCGGCCTGCTGATGGCGGTGGGCGCCTCCATGGTGGTCAAGCAGACCGACCGTGGTGACCGGATGTTCATGACCAGTGTCCGACGTCACGCCCAGCAGGCACTCGACATCGACGCCTTGGCACTGCTCGACGACGGCTGACCGGTCGCCCGTGCGGGGCGCGTCGCACCGCCGGGGGTTACGGTTGGCCCGGCAGGAGCAACCAGTGCCCGAGGCAGCGATCGGGCACCCGGCACCATCGCGAGGAGCAGCCATGACCCAGGCCCACCCGGACCGTCCAGCCCCCGCCAGTCGCACCGGCTTCGAGTTCCGGGGGATCAACCACCTGGCCCTGGTCTGCCGGGACATGGAGCGGACGGTCGACTTCTACACGAACGTGCTCGGGATGCAGCTGATCAAGACGATCGAGCTCCCGGCGGGCATGGGGCAGCACTTCTTCTTCGACTGCGGCGGAGGTGACGCACTGGCGTTCTTCTGGTTTCCCGACGCCCCTGACGGGGTGCCCGGCGTGTCCGCGCCGACGGGCCGTCCCGACCAGGGGAGCCTCACCAGCGCGGTGGGCTCCATGAACCACGTGGCGTTCGCCGTGCCCCCCGAGCGGATCGACGAGTACCGGGACAGGCTGCGGTCCGCCGGTGTCGACTGCACCGACGTCGCCAACCACGACGACAGCGAGTGGGGGATCTCGGACGACCTGCACCCGGGTGTCTTCGTCCGGTCGATCTACTTCCAGGACCCCGACGGCATCCTCCTCGAGTTCGCGTGCTGGACCCGGGAACTCGGGCCGGGCGACGTCAGCCACGCGCCGGCCCGGGCCGGCGACACGGCGGCGGTCTGAGGAGATGCCGCGCCTGCGCCAGGTGCCCCGTTCCGAGGCCGGGGCCCCGATCGTCACCGTCATGTACGACCTGCTGTTCGAGGGGCGGGACCCGGTGGCCGACCCCGGGACGTCGGACGGGACACCCGGCGACTGGTGGACGGTGTTCGCCCTGGTGCCCGACGTCCTCGAGCACGCCGTGCAGGGTTTCGGCCTCTACCAGAGCCCGAAGCGACTCCTCGACCCGGTGCTGCGCGAGCTGGCCCAGGCACGGGTGGGGTGGGCGGCGGGCAGCCAGTTCGTCTACTCGCAGCACTGCAAGTCGTTGCGGGCCCTCGAGGTGCCCGAGGAGATGATCGCCGCCGTCCCGCACTGGGCGGCCGCCGACTGCTTCGACGACGTCCAGCGCCAGGTGCTCGCCTACACCGACTGTCTGGCGCTCGACCACGGACGTGTCCCCGACGGCCTGTTCGACGCGCTCCGCAAGAGCCTTCCCGACGAGCACCTGCTCGAGCTCACCTACATCACGACCCTGTACCTGCAGCACGCCGTGATGTCCCGGGCGCTGCGCACCGAGTGGGACGACCGGCCCGAGCCGATCGTCGAGGTCGTGGTCGAGGGGGCGGACAACGACGGCTCGGGCCGCCCCGGCCCCGGCGTGCGCCGCCGCCCCGACGCCTGAGCGCGCGGTCCGCGACATCGTCACCGCTGGCCCCTACGTGAAGATGATCTCCCCACCGGCGGCGATCCCGTAGAACTCGCCCACCGTGATGATCTCGTCCACCTGCTCGATGAAGTCGTCCTTGGTGAACCCGAACAGGTCCACGGACGCCTTGCAGGCGTACATCCCGCACCCGGTGTCCCCGATGAGCTCCATGAACTCCGGGATGCCCGGGATGTCGAACGCCTCCATCTTCTTCTCCATCATGTGGGTGGCGATGGCCGACATGCCCGGCAGGACGCCGACCAGGCTCGCCATGTGCATCCCCGGATTGCCCACCGCGGCGACCTTGATGTGCTCCAGGCGCTTGGTGTGGATGGCGTCGAGGCCGAAGAAGGTGAAGAAGAGGTTGGCCTCGATGCCCTCCGCCCTCGCCCCGTTGGCCATGATCAGGCCCGGGTAGATCCCCTCGAGGGATCCCTTGGAGATGATGATGGACACCTTCTCGATCGTGTCACCCATGGCACTCACTCCTCTCGTTCATCGGTTGTGCGGCCGGGCCTGCCGTGCCGGACCGGCCGGGGTCCCACGGATCAGATGCAGCCCCTCGGCTTCGGGATCCCGGCGATCTTGGCGGCCAGCTTGGCGGGCCCCTTCGGGAACAGCTGGTAGAGCTCCTTGACCGGCACGCCCGACGTCTTGCCGAGGACGCGCACCGTCGGCCCGGTCCCCTTGGTCTCGTACTCGGTCCGCATGAATCGGACCACCTCCCAGTGCCGGTCCGTCATGGGATCGATCCCCTCCCGACGGGCGAGCTCGACGGCGATGTCCTCGCTCCACTGGGACGGGTCGGTCAGGAACCCCTCCTCGTTCACGTCGACCGGCGTGCCGGCGATGGTGTCCACGGTCATGGCGGTACCTCCCTCTCTAGACGTCCACGGGCCGCTTCTTGCCCGCGGTGGGCATGGCGCTGTGGATGCCGGGGATGTCCCGGCCCGGCAGCAGGCTGTGCCAGTAGACCCACTGGAACATCAGCTTGCCCAGGTGGTTCAGGTGGGACTCCTTCATGAGCGGCAGGCCGACGTCGGAGGGGAAGTGGCCCGGCAGCGGCTCCACCTCGTAGTTGAAGTCGATGAGCATCGCCTTGTGGAACCCGGTCTCGATGAAGCAGTTGGCGTGGCCGTCGTAGGAGGCGTCGAGCGACTTCCCGGCCAGGAAGCGTTGGACGTTCTCCACCAGGACCTCGCCCTCGAAGTGGGTCACCGAGCCGGCCTTGGAGATCGGGAGGGAGGCGGCATCCCCGATGGCGAACACCTCGGGTGCGACCGTCGACTGGAGCGTGTGCTGATCGGTGGGCACGAACCCGAGCGCGTCTCCCAGACCGGGCGAGCGGCCGATGCACGGGGCCCCGTTGTGGGCCGGGACCACCACGGCCAGGTCGAACGGGAGCTCCCGGTCGTCGTAGGAGAGGAGCCGGCCGCCGGTGCCGTCGACCTCGCCCGTGTTGAACTCGGTCACCAGGTCGATGTCCCGGTCGGCCAACATGCCCCCGAGCCGCCGGGCCGCGACCGGGTTGGTGAAGGCGCCGTCGAGCGGTGTCGCATAGACGAGTTCGACGGCGTCACGCACGCCGCGCTGACGCAGGAACCAGTCGGCCAGGAAGCAGAACTCGAGCGGTGCGACCGGACACTTGATGGGCAGCTCGACGACGTTGACCACCAGACGGCCGTGATCGAAGGAGGCCAGGGCCTCCTCGAGGCCGGCGGCGCCTTCGGGGGTGTAGAAGGTGAAGACACGCTCCATCCATCCCGGTCCGGTGAGCCCGTCGGTCTCCTCCGGGGCGAGGACCGACCCGGTCGCCACCACCAGGGCGTCGTAGGCGAGGGTCGCCCCGTCGCCCAGCACCACCTCGCGCCGGTCGGTGGCCACATGGTCCACCCCCGTCGTGAGGTACTCGATCCCCGGGTGCAGCTGACGTCCGCGTGGTCGCACGATGTCCTCGGGCTGGGTGAGCCCGAACGGTACGAACAGCAGTCCGGGCTGGTAGACGTGCGTGTCGTCCTGGTCCACCACCGTGATCCGGGCCTCGTCCCTGCCGTAGGCGCGACGGAGACGGTTGGCGGTAAGCGTGCCACCCGTTCCCCCGCCCAGGATGACGATCTGGTGCATGGGATGCCTCCTCGCTCGAGTGCCGGGACCGTGGCCCTGGTGTCATCTAATACCCAATGGGGTATGCTGAACAGGGCCGAATTCCCTTAGTGAGGACGTGGACATGACGACGCACACCGACGAGCGACACGGCGCCCCGGACCAGGGCGCGGACTCCGGGAACGGGGCCCCGCTGCGGGTCGTGATCGTCGGCGGGGTGGCCGGCGGGATGTCCACCGCCACCCGGTTGCGCCGTCTGGACGAGCGGGCGCAGATCACCGTGGTCGAACGGTCGGGCCACGTCTCCTACGCCAACTGCGGCCTCCCCTACTTCGTGGGCGGTGTGATCGAGGAGGAGGAGGACCTGCTCCTCCAGACCCCCGAGCGCCTCTATCAGCGGTTCCGGCTCGACGTGCGGGTGGACGCCGAGGTGGTGGGCATCGACGTCGACGACCACACCGTCACCGTGCGGTCGACCGTCGACGGGACGACGTACGACCTCCCCTTCGACAAACTCGTGCTCAGTCCGGGCGCGATCCCTGTGCGGCCTCCGATCCCCGGGTTCGACCGGGTGCGCTCGCTGCGGACCGTGGAGGACGCCACCCGCATGTTCGACGAGGCTGCCGCCGGCCCGACGTCGGCGGTGGTGATCGGCGGGGGATTCGTCGGGCTGGAGACGGCCGAGAACCTCGCCCACGTGGGGATCGGCGTGACCGTGGTGGAGGCGGCCGACCAGATCCTGACGCCGCTCGATCCCGAGCTGGCCATCCTGGTCCAGGAAGAGCTGGTCGCCCACGGTGTGCGGGTCGAGACAGGGGTGGCCGTCGTCGAGGTGACCGACGACGCCGTGCTCCTGGCCGACGGACGGTCGATCCCGGCGGCCCTGGTCGTGGGCTCGATCGGCGTCCGGCCCGACACGCGCCTGGCGGCAATGGCCGGCATCGACCTCGGGCCCCGTGGGGGGATCGAGGTCACCGGCACGGGTCAGACGAGTCATCCCGACGTCTACGCCGTGGGGGATGCCGTGGAGAAGACCGACTCGATCGGCGGTGGTGCCTCGTTGATCGCCCTGGCCAACGTGGCCAACCGGCAGGGCCGTCGGGTGGCGGACCACATCGCCGGCCTCCGACGGCCCGGCGTGCCGTCCCTCGGTACGGCGATCGTGAAGGTGTTCGACCGCACGGCCGCCATGACCGGGTGGAACGAGACGCGACTGCGTGCCGCCGGCCGGCCCTACCGCTGTGTCCGCTCCCACCCGATGAGCCACGCCTCCTACTACCCGGGTGCGGAACAGATGTCGCTCAAACTGCTGTTCGACCCGGTCGACGGCACGATCCTCGGGGCACAGGCGGTGGGCGGCTCCGGAGTCGACAAGCGGATCGACATCCTGGCCGTGGCCATCACCGCAGGGGTCAGGGCTCCGGCCCTGGCCGACCTCGAGCTGGCCTACGCACCCCCCTTCTCCTCGGCCAAGGATCCGGTCAACATGCTCGGGTACATGGCGGAGAACGTCCTGTCCGGCGAGTGCGACGTCATCGAGCCCGACGGACTGGCCGACCTGGTTGCGTCGGGCTGGACCCTGCTCGACGTGCGGACGCCGTCCGAGTGCGCACGGGGGATGATCCCCGGAGCCGTCGTGGCCCCCCTCGATGAGCTCCGCGAGCAGCTCCCGTCACTCGGGCCGGGCCCGTTCGCCATCTACTGCCAGGTCGGCCAGCGGGGCCACACCGCCACCGAGCTGCTGCACGAGCTCGGGCTCGTGGCCCGCAACCTGGACGGCGGCTACACCACGTGGTTGGCCGCCGAGGCCGCCCGAACGGGCGATGTGGGACCGGTGGCCCGGTCCTCCGGCTGACCTGGCGGCGGCTGACCTGACCGCGGCTGAGCGCCACGGGCCGGCCGGGGCCCGTCAGGCCAGCTTGGTGAACATCCGCTGGACCTCGTCGAGGGGATAGCCGGACGCGGCCGCCTCCTCGGGGTGTTCGATGCAGTAGGTGAGCCCGCTGGCCACCAGGCGGAATCCGGCCTGCTCCAGGGCCTTGATGGCCGCACTCAGCTGGGTCACGACGTCCCGGCACTCCCGGCCCTCGGCCAGCATCTTCTCGACGGCCGCCACCTGGCCCCCGGCGCGGCGCAGACGCTTGCGCAGGTCGTCGACGACGTCATCGGGCAGTTCCACGGGCTTCCTCCGGTTCGTGTACCCCCAAGGGTACCCGCCGGGACCGGCGCCGGGAACCCGAGCGGTCCGTGGGGAGGAGTCAGCTGACCGTGAGGACCAGCGTCTGCTTCACGGTCTTGGTCACCCCGCCCGAGGAGAACTGCGCGGCGACCTTCAGCCGGTAGGTGCCGGCCGGCGGCTTCCTGCCCTTGGGGGCGGGTACGCCGGACAGCACCGCCGTACCGTCGGCGTTGTCGACGAAGGTCACCCCGACGGGCAGCTTTCCCCTGGCGGACAGGACGGGCGTGACCCCGCCGGTGGTCGAGACCGTGAAGGTGAAGAACGCGCCGGTCACCGCGGACACGGTGGCCGGGCTGGTGATGGCGCACCCGGCACCGCAGACCGACACCGCCGTGTAGGAGTAGGTGGCGGCGGCGCTGGTCGCACTCGTCCCACCGACCGTGGTCACCGTGACCGGCACGGTGTCGACGCCCGTGCCGAGCGGCGCCGTGGCGCTGATCTGGGTGTCGCTGACCACGGTGAAGGCGGTCGGCTGGTCACCGAAGGACACGGTCGTCGCCCCGGTGAACCCGGTGCCGGTGATCATCACCACCGGCGTGGTGTTGAAGGCGCCGCTGTCGGGGCTGATGGCGCCGACCGTCGGGGCGGCCACGAACGTGAACAGGTCGATCGGCGTGGTGGTGTCGGTGCCTCCCGGTCCGGTGACCGTGACGTCCACCGTCCCCGCCGGGGCGGCCGGTGCGGTGGCCGTGACCGAATTGTCGTTGACCACCGTGAAGGCGGCCGCGGGCGTGGCACCGAAGCTCACCTGGGTGGCCCCCGTGAAGCCGGTCCCGGTGATGGTCACCGACGTTCCCCCCGACGCAGGACCCTGGGATGCCGACACGGCGGTGACCCGGGGTGCCGGGGTGAACCCGGCCGCCAGCAGCAGGAAGGCGGAGGAGCCCGAGTCGTAGAGCTGGTTGCCGTTGGCGTCCGTCGCCGAGAAGCCGGGAACGGTGGAGCCGGTGGCCGGCACGGAGTAGGTGACGACGGCCCCGGTGAAGTCCCAGGTGACGTCGGCGGACCCCGTGTAGGTGGTCGAACCGCCGCCTCCGCCCTTGCCGCTCCCCCCACACCTCGTCGACAGCACCACGTGCCCCGTCGGGTACCCGGTCGTCGGGTCGAAGCCGGTGGCCGCGGAGGTCTCCTGGATGCCTCCACACGAGTGGCCCACGATGGCGAAGGCCGCACCCTGGGGCAGGATCAACGCAATGGGTGTCGCGGTCGCCGAGGCGACCCCCTCCGCTCCGGCCAGACCGAGAGCGGTCAACCCGACGGCAGCCAACAGAGCCAGGATCTTGCGCACGTCATCCCCACCTTTCCAAGTGGACTACTTCCCCCTTCGGAGAGGCTACCCCTGTTGCCCCCCGGACGCCCGGGCCGGGCGGTCACCCCCCTCCGGCCCGCTGGTCCCGCCGCAGGACGTCGAGCAATTCGTCGTAGGGACCGAGCAGGTAGGCGCTGTCGCCACCCTCGAACCGGGTCCCCCTCCGGGGCGGGTGCTCGAGGGTGCCGTCCCCCGACGCCCGGCGGAGTGCCACCACCCGGGTGCGTGCCGACAGGTCCTGCATGGCGAGCCCCTGGAGCCCTCCGCCCGAGGCGATGCCGAGACGACCCACCAGGAACGGCTGCTGGTCGACGAAGAAGGTCCCGAGGACGTCGAGGCCGAGCGCGGCGCCCACGAACCAGGGCGCGGCCAGGGCCGAGGTCGACCGGACGTGCCGGAACCCGAAGTTCCGCTCCATCATCCGGGCCAGGTCGCGGTCGAACACCCGCAGGACCACGGGGACCACGTCCCAGCGGTCGCCCAGGGACTCGCGCACGGCCAGGCCCGTCTCGATGTTGGTCAGGTCGGCACTGGTCAGGATGGCCACCGCCGCCGCCTCGTCCAGGTTGACCGAGGCGTGGGTCTGGCGCTGGGTGGCGTCGGCGATCACCACCGGCACCCGCAGGGCCCGGGCGCGGTCCAGGTACCGGTTCTGGCCGTCCCGCTCGATGACCACCACGCCGCGCCCCTGGGCCACGAGTCCCTCCACCACCCGGATGCCCACCGACCCGAGCCCGACCACGACCACGTGGCCGGTCATCCCCGGCACCCGCCGCCGGCCCAGGGACTGGTCGATCCGGCGGCTGACCAGGAAGTTGGTGAACAGTGCGAACACCGTCGACACCAACAGGACCCCCAGGACGATCAGCACGATGCCGAAGCCCTGCAGCCACGCCGGCTGGCCGGAGAAGTTGTAGTCGCCGTAGCCCACGGTGGCCACCGTCTCCACGGTGAAGTAGACGGACGCCAGGAGCCCGGGATGGCCTTGTCCACCGGTCTGCACGTAGCCGAGGCGGATCACCACGGTGGCCACGACCATGAGCCCGGCCAGCGCAGCCGCCACCAGGGCGAGGCCGCGGGCGTTCGAGTCACGCAGCGCCGCCAGCCGCCGCCGGGCCCGTCGCAGCAGGGGAATGGACGTGCCGGCGGTGCCCGACCCCCGGACCCGTTCGATGCCGGCCCGGTCCAGGTCTCCCGGGGTGCCCAGGACGGCGACCCGGTCACCGCTGCCCACCGGGTGGTCCCGGCCCGGACAGCAGACGACGTCGCCACCGTCGGCGGGGACGACGGCGACCGGGGCCAGGTTGCCGAAGTGGCTGCGGAACGTGTGGTTGAAGCTCTCGTCGTCCTCCACCTCGACCTCGACCACCGAGAACTCCTGGCCACCGAGGTCGAGCTGGTGGGACGGCTGGCTCAGGCACACCTCGACGAACGAGGGCGCGGCCAGGGCGGCCACGTCGAGGATCGTGCCGGCGCCGAGGACCCGTTCCAGTGCCCTCCCCACCGAAGGGTTGGCCAGCTGCACCACGAGCCGGACGTCGGGACGGGCTTCGCGGACCCGCATGGCGATCTCGAGGGTGGCGAGCTCGTTGGTCTCCACGCAGATGACCGCGGATGCCCGGTCGATGCCCGCCTCGACCAGTCCGTCACCGAGCTGGGCGCTGCGATGGACGTGGGTCACGCCCCACCCCTCGATGATCCGGGCCAGGCGGAGGTCCGGGTGGTCGTCGACCACGACGACCGGCACGCCGCTCTGGTGGAGCTGCTCGACGGTGCGCAGTCCCACGCCCCGGAGCCCGCACACGATGACGTGCCCGTCCGCACCCCACGTGCCCGATCGTGTATCCGCCGGGTCGGGGAGCCCGACGGCCCCCGGGACCGTCACCGCTTCTGACGCCAGCCACGCTCGAACGGCAGCCGCCAGGACCGGGGTGCGATCAGTTCCCGCATGGCCGGCGGGCCCCACGACCCGACCCGGTAGAGCTGCACCTCCGGCGGGTCGTCGAGCAGGGGCTGGGACACCTCCCACAGCCGTTCGATCCCCTCGGCGTTGGTGAAGAGCGTCTGGTCCCCACTCATCGAGTCGTGGATCAGCCGCTCGTACGCCTCGAGCACGTTGTCGCTGTCCTCGGTCTCGTGCAGCGCGAACTGCAGGCTCAGCTTGTCGAGCTTCATCCCGGGTCCGGGGCGCTTGCCGTAGAACGACAGGGAGAGTTTGGAGGAGTCGGCCAGGTCGAAGGTGAGGTGGTCCGGACCCTGTGCGCCCACGCCGGACCCGGCCGGGAACATCGACTTCGGGGGCTCGCGGAACGCGATCGAGACGATGCGGGCGCCCTCGGCCAGGTGCTTGCCCGTCCGCAGGTAGAAGGGGACGCCCGCCCAGCGCCAGTTGTCGATCTCGCACTTCAGCGCGATGAACGTCTCGGTGTCCGAGTCGGCGGGCACGCCCTCGGCGTGGGTGTACCCCTCGTACTGGCCGCGGACGACGTGGCGGGTGTCGATCGGCCGCATGGACCGGAAGACCTTGTTCTTCTCCTCGTTGATGGCCCGGGGCTCGAGTTCGGTGGGGGGCTCCATGGCCACGAACGCCAGTACTTGGAAGAGGTGGGTGACGACCATGTCCCGGAAGGCGCCCGTCTGCTCGTAGAACGCGGCGCGCGACTCGACCCCGAGGGTCTCGGGCACGTCGATCTGCACGTGGTCGATGTGCTGGCGGTTCCAGATGGGCTCGAACAGGCCGTTGGCGAAGCGGAAGGCCAGGATGTTCTGGGCCGCCTCCTTGCCGAGGAAGTGGTCGATCCGGAACACCTGGTCGTCGTCGAACACCTCGCGGACCACCGAGTTGAGCCGCCGGGCGCTGTGCAGGTCGGTCCCGAACGGCTTCTCCATGATCACCCGCGACCGGTCGGTCAGTCCGGCCTCGCCCAGGGTGCGGACCACCGAGTCGGCCGCCGCCGGGGGGATGCTCAGGTAGTGGAGGCGCCGGGGGACGGTGTCGAAGGTGGCTTCGAGCCGTTGGACGGTCTCGGCCAGGCCGGCCACGCCGTGCTCGCCGGGCACGTAGCTCAGTCGCCGTTGGAACTCCCCCCAGTGGTGGTCGGTGACGTCCCCCCGGGCGAACTCGTCGCACGCCGTGCGGGCGATGCCGTGGTACTCGCCGTCGTCGAGCGACTCGAGCGACGTGGCCACGATGTGGCACTCGGGCAGCATGCCGGCTCGGGACAGGTGGAAGAGGCCCGGCAGGAGCTTGCGCTTGGCCAGGTCGCCCGTGGCACCGAACAGCACGATGACGTGGGGCGACGCCGGCGCGTGGCTGCCGGACACCACGTCGAGGGACGGGTCCTCCAACAGCAGCTCGAGTCCGCCGTCGGTCCGGCCCACGTCGGTCCCGACGCCGGGATCCTGCATGTCGGATGCCATCCCTCGGACCTCTCCTGCCGTCCCCGAACCCACCCGCCGGCAGTGGCCGGCGGTGGACCGAGCGCACCGGGTCGGCCCGGATGGTCCCGCCGAACCACCGGGCACGACCTCGTGCGCTTGGTGGGGCCAACCTACGGCAGCTTCGTTTCGGGAAGATTGCCGGAATGCGAGCAGTCGATGAACCGGGGGTCCCGCGTCCGACCGGTCGGGTCAGCCGGGCGGTCGGGTCAGCCGGCCCGATCGGCGGCCGACCCGACCACACCCGTCAGGGGAAGACCACGGCAGCCACCGAGAGGGGCGACGCCGGTCCGGTCCCGAAGACGTTGACCGCGGCGACGGTGAAGTGGTAGCTGGTCCCGGCCGTCAGCCCACCGATGGCCTCGCTGAGGGCGGACGACGCGAACGTGACGGGCGTCTGGGCCACTCCCCCCACGTACGGGGTCACCACGTACCCGGTGACGGGCGAGGCGGACGACACCGGGGCCGCCCACGTCAGCGTCAACACGCCGGTCTTCACCTTGGCCTTGGGGGCCTTGGGGGCGAGCGGCGCACCGATCAGGTAGACCGGGCTGGCCGCCGAGGCCAGTCCGGAGCCACCGCTGCTGACCGCCGCCACCGTGAACGAGTAGGAGGTGCCGTTGGTCAGCCCGGTGACGGTCTCGGCCTTGGCCTTCGAGGCGAAGCTCACCGGGGTCTGGGCGACCCCTCCGATGTAGGGCGTCACCGCGTACCCGGTCACCTTGACGCCGTTGGCCGGCGGTGCCGCCCACTTGAGCGTCGCCTGTCCGGCGCCCGGCGTCACCACCAGACCGGTGGGGGCGAGTGCGGTACCCACCGTGACCGGGGCCGACGGCGCCGAGGCCGGCCCGGTCCCGTTCCCGGTGACCGCGGCCACGGTGAACGTGTAGGTATGCCCGGTGGTGAGCCCGGTGGCCGTGTACGTCGTCGCGGTCGACTGGAGGGGGACCGGCGTGCCCGCCGTCGTCCCGTCATAGGGGGTGACGACGTAACCGGTGATGGCGGCTCCACCGGTGTCCGCGGGCGCCGTCCACGACAGTGCGGCACCCGTCGTGGTGGGCGCCGCCGTCACGCCCGTGGGCGCCCCGGCCAGGATGCCCGGTCCCACGACCAGCGGGTGGTCCAGTGCGTTGTACGGGTTGCCCGATGCGTCGTCCAGCACGGTCGACACGGCGATGAACCCGTAGTCCGCCAGCGGGAGGACCACCGAGGTGGTCGAGCCCGACACCGTGGCCGTCGGTGTGGAGGAGAAGTCCGGGTAGTAGTTCTGGGTCGCCGTGGTGAACACCTGGTAGCTCTGGGCCCCGGCCACCGATCCCCAGCTCACGTGGATCCCGTCCGGGGCGGCCACAGCGGTGATCGCCGGGTAGGACGAGAGCGCCGGGGCGGTCTGGACGCTGATGTTCCACGGGATGGCGGATCCGCCGGCCGTGGCGACGGTCGTGCCGGCCAACGTCTGGACGAACGACGCCGACTGGTCGAGGGTGCCGCTGAAGTTCGGCACCACGATGTAGTCCTCGCTCAGGGTCTGGCCCGGATCGAGCTCGGCCACCTGCTGCGCCAGGGGCTGTGCGGGTTGGAAGATGTAGTTCCGGAGCGGCGACTCGAGCGGCGACAGCTGGAAGGTCAGGTTGTAGACCGGGACGTCGGCCACATTCTTGATCTGCGCGGTGATGTGGTACGGATACTTCGCATCGGCGTGGCTGTCGGCGATGAAGTTCATCGACAGCGCGGTCGCCCCCCAGATGTGGATGGCGTTGGACGGCGTCTGGCCGTCGAGCTGCACGGGGACGCCGACCGGGGACAGTGCCGACGTGTACTTCGCCGTGACCCCGTAGGTGCCCTCGGTGTCGCCGCGGATCAGCCAGTCCACGCTCTGACTGGTGCCACCCGGAACGGTCGGGACCGACTGGGTCAACGACTGCGGGGTGAGCCCGGCGTCGAGTGACGCCAGGCTGAGGCCCGACGGCAGTGCCAGGGTGGCGGTGCCCGGGTCGAAGCTGAACGCACTGGGAGCGAGGTTGGTGACCTCCATCCGGATGTCGAAGAACTGCTTCAGCCACTGGGCCTTGCCCGGGATGACCATCCAGATCAGGTCGGGCTGGCCGTTGACGACCTGGACCGACGGGCTCAGCGTGTAGGTGGCACCCGTACCGGGGTCGGTCACGGTGTACGTGCAAGGGGTGCAGGGGCCGCCTCCACCGC
>Ga0209698_10003327_pt1 | contig 17979 bp, 10 predicted proteins | sample LitLauG_LLR_2012_FD_187203 | JGI IMG/M metagenome (GOLD analysis project Ga0209698, IMG submission 187203) | Freshwater sediment microbial communities from Pennsylvania, USA - Little Laurel Run_MetaG_LLR_2012 (SPAdes) (version 2) | ecosystem: Environmental > Aquatic > Freshwater > Creek >...
GTAACGGCCAGCATCGGTGTTCCCGACGTGCAGACGGTTGTTTCGAACGCAAACGGCGCCACCTTGCTTGCTTTCAGCGCAGACTCGGACGCCGTCACGGTCGTCATCCCGGCAAACATCAATACCGGCAATCCCGTCACTCAGTTGGTCGGTGGCTTCAATCGTCCGGTCACGGCCCTCATCAGCGGCACCACAGCCTACGTTCTGAATTGCGGAGGTGAATGCCGTGGGGACACAACTCCGGCCAGCGTGCAGGTATTCGACCTCAATGCCCTCAGCCTGGTTGGACCTGCGGTCAACGTGGATGGCGCAACTGTTGGCATGCTGAACGGCACCACCCTTTACGTAGCCGGCAACTCGCAACTCAACAGCGCCTGTACCGGAGAGACTACCCACGCTACGACGTGCGGACGCCTGGACGTCGTCGACACTACCACTTCGCCAATGACCGTTACTTCGACCGCGGTAATCACCGACGGCTATCACACCCTGATGAGCCTGAGCCTCAATGGCCAGCTTTTCATCGGTGCTAAAAACTGCACCAATGTCGGCGACGTCAACAACCCCAGCGGCGAGGTTCGCGGCTGCCTTTCCATCTACAACACGACCGCGACTTCCGGCTCGAACGCAGTCATCATCCCGCCCGACAACGGCGACGTGACCGGATTGCAAGGTTTCTCTACCCGCAATACCGAGTATGTGGTTCAAGGCGGTAACCTGCGCATCTACGACACGACGAAAGACGCTCTGCAGTCTCTACAGCTCAACCTCGTAGGCGTGTTCTACGACGTCAAGGCCGCCGACTTCTTCTAGACTCCATCTGGCCGACGCATTTCCACAGAAATCTTTGTCCCGTTGTGACGCATGTACGTGACTTGGGATTCCGTCTGCGCTAGCGTGGTAGCTGCAAGGCACGGATGTAGCGTGGCGCAAGTCCTAGGAAACTCGCCGCCCCTGCAAGCCACCCCATGCGAGCGTGGACCAGAGGGACATCTGAACGACCGGGCGCTGAAGGTAGGTCACCTTGTATGACCCAAGGCTTGCGCCCTTTGTGGGAGTGATCACTCCTAACGTTGTCAGTTAGGCGGAACGTAATGAGCCCAGGAACGAGAAGAACAAAAGGCTTAAGGATTAAAGAAAGGCACATATTAGCGGCGATAAGTCAGTGGGAGGCGCCCCCCGCCAAGATCTTTAACAGCTGATGGGCCAGCTGGCCCGCGTCTAGGTCCTCCATGTTTGTCAGCACCACGACCCCTGCGCGCTGTTCAGGTGCGAGCGCGATCGCAGTGCTTGTGCCCTGCTGTCCGCCCGTGTGGCCGACGCTGCGAATCCCATCCTCATCCCCCCAGCCCCAGCCCAGCGCGTACCGATCCTCCTTTCCATCGCTTGGTTTAAGGGTTGTCCACATCAAGTCGCGAGTGGCACGCCGAATCAGTTTGTCGTTCAGAATCGCGACCTCGAAACGCGCCATGTCCTCCGCAGACGACAGCCAGCCGCCACCCGGGATCTTGTAACTCGAATCCAGAAAGTCCGCATTGATCACCGCGCCGGAATCCTTTTTCCGGTAAAAACGAGTGCGATAGGCGACGATGGCGAAACGATTGTCGGCCTGCGTCTGTTCCATTCCTGCCGGAGCTAAAACATTTTCGCGCATCAGATCCACGTATTTGGCGCTTGAGGCTCCCTCCATGACACAGCCGACCAGCGTATAACCTTGCGTCGAATAATGAAACGATGTGCCTGGCTGGGCCACCAGCGCATCATCCCGGAAGAAATTCAAGCCACCCTGGATGGGATCGTCAAAGTGCTTCGTATTTCCGGCCTCAGGATCATCCTGCGACTCAGACTTGTAATGACGAATCCCGCCCAGATGCCCGAGCACCTGCCGAGTTGTGATCGTCCACGGTTTCTGCGGAAATGACGGGCAGTATTTCTGTACCGGCTGATCAAGATCGAGCTTGCCGCGCTCCCAGAGAAACATGGCGGCAGTGGCCGTAAGTGGCTTTGAGATCGAACCCAACCGAAAAAGCGTGTACTCGCTGGCGGGAACGTTGTTCTCCAGATCGGCAAAGCCAAAGCCCTGCGCCCACTCATACTGGCCATTTTCCACGACTGCCACGGACAATCCCGGCACGTGCGTCTCCGCCATGAACTTCGAAACGGCGGCCTGAATCTGGCTCTGTTTCTGTGGAGAGAGCTTTGCCTCCTGTGACTGAGATATCGTTGCAGCCAGTACGAGCAAAACGTGACAGGAGAACACAGAAGAACGAAATCGCGCTGCTTTCACTTGAGACTCCTCGAAGAAGAACTTGCGAATAGGGTCAGGATCTACTTGCCTGGCTCCAGCAGCAACCGGTGCGCCGCAGCCGCCTCGACAGCTGTGCGTGAGTAGGGAAGCGGGAACGTCGTGCCCTCATACCAGGCATTCCACTGATCCATGTAGTAGGGGCTGAGGAAGTTGCCGCCTTGCCCGGTGACCGTGTTCAGCGTGGATGCGTCCAGATCGGCCAGGTTCGCGGTGAAGCGCTCCGACGGCCCTTGATGACTGGTGACAGCCTTCACCGCGTAGCCGCTACCGGATTGCTCCCGCATTCCCGGCCCGCTCCAGCGGCCGAGCAGTGGAATCTTGCTTAAAATCGGATGCTCAATCACGGCCGCATTCACCGCGCCCCAGTGCCACGATGCCAAGTCTTTGGGCGGATCTTTTGAGCTGACCACCGCTTCGACCGCTGCCGCCAGCAGTTCATCGTAGCCTGCGTAGTTCGCGGGCAGCCAGCGGGCCGCCTTGTGCACAATCAAACCCTCAAGCCACACGGTGCGCATGTAAGACGAATATGTTTTCCAACTCAGCTCACCATTTGCGGGCCCGTCGCTGGCCGGGCCCAACTTCGGCCCCAAGACCAGGTGCATCAATTCGTCACTCGCCTTGCGTGCGATCGTCGGTGCGGCCGAGTCCTTCGCCATTCTCCCATCCCAGCTTCTCATCAGATCGGCCGCCTGCTTGGCTCGGTCGGAAGCTTTCGGCGCATGGTCAACCGCGTAGACCAGCCGCTCGGCCAGGAACAGATCGCTTTCGGAATGGATGTCGGTCTGCAGCGCGAGCATGTCTGCCGCAGACAGTTTCCTGCCCGCTTCCAGCACGTGGTAGATGCGCTCGGTCCGCCACGGAGCCTCCCACTCAAAACTCAGCGAGTATGGATAGCGATCAGGCGTGATGCGTCCGTTCGCAGTGGCGATAATCCCCGATGGCGGGTTGTAGATATTGGGCAGCTTGTCGAAGGGCACAAATCCGGTCCACTCGTGCGCGTTATCGGCACCACTGACCGGCAGGCTGCCATCACCCGCGGCGCGGATTGGAATCTTTCCGGTGGCATGATATCCAATGTTGCCGTCCACGTCGGCATACACAACGTTCTGGCCCGGCGCATCCAAAAGCGAGAACGCCTGGGTGAACTGGTCCCAGTCTTCTGCGCGATCAACGTCGAAAAAGGGAAGCCGCAGGCCGTCGTAAAGCGTCCAATGCAGCGCCAGTTGACGCGTCTCGCGTGGCACCAATTCGCTGATGATCGGCCCGTGGCGCGTGATCCTCACGTCAATGGTCACATCCGGCTTGCCCTTCACATGGATGACTTCGGCCCGATGTTCCGGATCGCGCCAGCCTTCGGGTGCCTGGTATTGTCCGTTCCCATTAAAATTCTCGATGTACACGTCCTCTACGCTGGGCCCAACATTGGTAAAGCCCCACGCAATCCGCTGATTGTGCCCAACGATCACGTGCGGAAATCCAGGCAGTGTCACGCCGACAACATCCAACTCGCCGGACTTCAAATGGGCCTCATACCAAAGGTTCGGCATTTGATGCTCGAGGTGCATATCGTTCGACAAAAGCGGCTTGCCGGTCACGGTGTGCTCGCCGGACACCACCCAGTCGTTGGAACCCATTACCATCTCGGGGGGTTGTGGAAGCCAGGGCGTTTGCGGATGGGCGCTTCGGGTGACAGAATTATCCGGGTCTCCATCGGTGTCATCGTCTTCGTCGTCCGAGCCCGAGGCCTGCCCATTGTCCGGTTGCGCAAGGTCCTGTCGCATGACCGTGGGAGGGCGGTCATGCCATGACCGGTTGACGTACAGATCGGCGGTCAGTTCCGGTCCTAACTTGGCCAGGATTTTTTCCTTGGCGAGCGCGGTCAAATAGTAGCCATGGTTCAGGTACTCCACCATCTGGTTGGCGATGCAGATGGAATCCTCCGGTAACCAGGGTTTGGGCGCATAGCCCATAAGGCGGAACTCGATTGGCAGATTGTTTTTATGAGCCTCGATGAAAGCGTTAACGCCGCGTGCGTACGCGCTCAGCTGTTCGACGTCACGCGGAGAGGCGATCTGCAGCGACTTTCTCGCTGCGGCGCGCAGCCCCAGAATCCTCTGCGAGCGGTCCAATTTCAGCGTGGCATCGCCGACGATTTCGGACAGTTCTCCTGACGCGGCCCGCCGCATAATATCCATCTGCCATAGCCGGTCCTGAGCAGTGATGTATCCCTGCGCAAAATAAAGGTCCTCGTAGGAGTTCGCTTCAATCGTCGGGACACCCCGGCCATCGCGGATCACCGTGACTGGAGCCGAGAGTCCTGGCACCGAAAGCGTTCCGTCCAACTGGGGAAGTGCGCTACGCGCCACGAAATACGCGCTGCCCAGGCCAAGCAGCGCGAGCAACAACAGGGCGGCCAGTATCCATATCAGAAAGACGAAGCTCCGGCCACTTTTTGCCGACAAAGGAGTAGTGGTGAGGGTGCTCATGAAATCGGGAGAGTCCTGACCACTGATTGTATTGACTCGGGCTTTCCCGAACAAACGGCTCCCAACGAATGGGCAGGTCCGACTTTGAAATTGAATTTCAATTTCAACTTCAGGGTGATATCCTGACGACTGCACGTCTTGTAGTCATCCCATGTTGCAGAAGCGTATTGATGATCAGCCCCATCTGTCGCCGCAGATGGTGCGCGAAGCGGAAGGCCTGCTGCACGGGCACTTAAAACGCGTCGGCCTGAAGCAGACCGCGCAACGCGACGCGATTCTCCGGACCTTTCTTGAAACCCGAGACCACCTTTCGATTGACGAACTCCACCGGCTGGTGCAAAAAAAGGATCCGCGCATCGGCTATACCACCGTCTACCGCACGCTGAAATTGCTGGCCGGGTGCGGACTGGCCAGCGAAGTTGCTTTCCACGACGGCATTGCGCGTTACGAGCACCAGTACAACCGCCGCAGCCATCACCATATGGTCTGTACAGGATGCGGCAGTTCGGTGGAATTCTTCTCGCGCGAGGTCGAAGAACTGGAGAAGCAGATTGGCCGCAAGCACAATTACCTGACCACGCGGCATTCGTTTCAGATCTACGGCTTGTGTGAGGAGTGCCGGAAGTAGGAACGATTCCGTCCCGATCCGCGTCGTCCACGAAAAACGCGCGGCAAACGAGCACTGGTTTTGCCATTTGCGCGCGGCATCTGTTATGGTGCGCGGACGATCCTCGGTTAACCCGCTATGACGATTGCCTGTCCGAAGTGCGCCGCAGACATGCCGGAGGAAGCGGCGTTTTGTCCCGGCTGCGGACAGTCGACGGCCTCTCTCCATCGCGTGCAGGGGAAAGTCGGTCCGTTGCCGCGCGCCTTGGCCGGTGCCCTGGCCTACTTCACTTTCATCCCGGCGATCATTTTTCTGATGGTTCAACCCTACCGCCGGGACTTCTTTGTCCGCTTCCATTCGTTCCAGAGCTTAGGTCTCTGGACCGCGTCTCTTGTCGCCTTCGCCGCGTGGAAGCTGTTGACGTTAGCCCTTTCGATTGTGCCGTTGCTCGGTCATTTACTGGCTCTGCTGCTCGCCTTCGTGATCGGCTTGGCGACGGTGGTGGTTTGGCTGCTGCTGGTGGTGAAGGCATTGCAGGGTGAGATTTTCAAACTGCCCGTGCTGGGGAATGCGGCCGAGTGGCTTTCGGGAGCTCCCTAGGGCCGCGTTCTCCACAGCCCACGCTTGACTTTCCACTGTCTGCGCCTGAATCTATTAACCTTTATCTCCCGCACCGCCCTGGTTGTGAGGCTGCGCGAAACTGGTGACTTGATTGCGATTTAAAGTTTTCTACCACGACAAGTGTTTCGATGGCGCCTCCTCAGCCGCGGTGTTCGCCCGCTTCTACCGCGAGCGTATCCGTGACGACGCCCAGTTTGTCTTCTCCGGGCTGCTCCATCGAGCTGGGTCGTTGTTTGAGAACGTCCAGTTCGACGGCGATGAAAACGCGATCGTGGACTTCAAGTATTCAAGTTCGCCGAAAGTGACCTGGTGGTTTGACCATCACCTGAGCGCTTTTCTCAGCGATGAAGATGCGGCCCATTTCCGCGCGGACCACAGCGGCAAGAAGTTCTACGATCCCGAATATAAGTCATGCACAAGTTTCCTGGCCATGATTGCGCAAAAGCATTTTGCCTTCGATCCCACGCCAATCGCAGACCTGGTGAATTGGACAGACATTATTGACGCCGCGCAGTATCCCGACGCGCAGACTGCCGTAGAGATGAAAGAACCGGCCATGAAGTTGACCATGATCATCGAGTCGGCGCCCGATCAGAAATTTGTACCCAATCTCATTCCGCTGCTCGCGCAGAAGCCGCTGGCGGAGATTCTGGAAGAACGCTTTGTAGCTCCGCTGCTCCCGCCTCTGATGAAGCGGCATGAGCTGTCTATGAGCATTCTGCAGCGGCACAGCGTCTGCGAAGACGCGACCATCTTCTTCGATATCACTGGCTATGATCTCGAGGGGTACAACAAGTTTGTTCCGTACTATCTGCATCCCGAGTCCGTTTACAGCGTGGGATTAAGCAAGAGCAGCTTCCGGGTGAAAGTTTCGGTGGGGTCGAACCCATGGGCGCCGCAAACTCCGGAAGTCAATCTCGCTAAGATCTGTGAGCGTTATGGTGGGGGCGGCCATGCGCGGGTGGGAGCGATTTCATTTCCTGTGGATCAGCACGCACAGGCGGTCAAGGCATCGCAGGAGATCGTGACCGAACTGCGAGCCGCTATCCGGCAGCCCAAGAGCTAACCGGTGCTCACTGCACCGGCGTCCCGCTTTTCAGGCAACTAGCCGCGCTGCCGTCCGGGGAATAACGGACAATTCCAGTCGGGTCCGCACAATAGGCCCGCCGGCCAATGCTGTTGCTGGGAGTTGCAGTCAGATAGAAGCTTGATGCGGGCGTGCCCGTGCACTGCGACAAGGTGAAGACGTAGCCATATCGTTTTCCGCCTGCCAGCCCTGCGTTGATCAGCATCGCCTGATGCTCATTGCGTTCGCTACCCCCGAACCCGTCGAGGTCGGTCAGCGTGCAGGTGTAACCAATCGGTCGATAAGTTGTTGCGTAAGTGGTTTCGGCGGTCACAATCGTTCGCATGGCGGCAACGACCGCAGCGTCGTTGCCCGCGCCCTGCGACGTAGTCTCCACCCCGGTTGCAGCCGCAGACCTTGCGGCCTGCACCTTCATCGCTGTCACCATGGTTTTCAACAAATCGGGATCGGCCAATGGCACGTGGATCGTGACCGATACTTCGTTTAGTTTCCAGATTCCCAGTTCCTCCTTCATGGAAAAGGTCATCTGCGGCATGAACGGTGTGCGCTCTGCGGCGCCGTTTTTGTAGGCTTGAAACGAAAGCTCGATGTCGTCCTGATCGCCTCGGAGAGTGTCGTTATCGACGATAACCTCGATCTTAGAGGCAGTCGTGGGATTCTCCGCCGTCAGCAATACCGATCCCGTCTCGAAGGTCTGCAGATTCTTCTGTTGATGCTCCAGTTGTCCGCCCATTAGGGCAAACTGGTTCAGGTTGGCCATGGCACCCGATTCCGCCAGCGCGGCCAGCATAGCTGCCGGCAGATGCTTGGCGAAAGTTCCCGAGGACTTGCTGAAAAACATCTCGAGCAGAGCTTGCCGAGCCGTTTGAGGCGCCTGGCTCTGAGGTGCGGAATTCACACCCCATCCAAGAGTCCCCAACAAGGTGAAAGTCAGCAGAAGATATCCACGTGATCGCATTTGAACCGCCTTTGACAAATCGAACCAGCCCGATCATTTCATTCGGGAAAGGGCGGCTCCAGTTACTGAGGTAAGAAAATGCGAGCTGCGGCCGAATCCAGCCACTGCACCGGCGTGTTACTCTGCCATTGCCAGAAAAACATGCCCTCGAACGGCTCAAAGTTCAGCTTCCGCCCAGGGAGGAAACAGGTACTTCGGGCCGTGGCCTCGTTTGAATTCCTGAAGGGCAGTTTTGTCCTCGCGATGGGCATTTGCGCGTTAATGCTGGTCCACAAGGATGTCTGGCTGATGGCGGAGAGTCTGCTGGCCCTGCTTCACATCAACTCAGACCGCCACTCGGCCCAGGTTTTTCTCGACATTGCCGACAACATCACCGACGCGCGCCTGTGGGCGGCGGCGCAAATCGCATTTGCCTATGCAGCGTTGCGCTTCGCTGAAGCCTATGGTCTGTGGAATCAGAAGAGCTGGGCTGAGTGGATCGCTTTTGTGTCGGGAGCGCTACTGCTGCCCTTGGAGGTCCGCGAACTGTTTCGAGGCATCACGCTGCTGCGCAGCACGTTGTTCGTGGGCAATCTCTCCATCGTGCTTTACATGTACTACGTTTTGCGAAGCGGCGCGGCCAGCCGCCGCGCTGCGGGTACGGCTGCACAGGGTTCCTAGGGAGTATTTGGGCTGACGGGATTATCGGACCGGCAGAGCACCCAGCACGCCAGCACCGCAACTCCGCCCCCACCAGCGCTTTTCACCAACACCGAATCCAGAATGGGGCCTCTCAACCAGGCCATGGGCGGCTGGCTCAAAGGAGCGGCTGCCGCGCACTTGTCCTCCCGGGTTTGTTGTTCTCCCTCGCGGACTGTGACGCGCTCCGCTTGGTTCTGCGGGTTTGCGTCCTTGCGCTCCTGGTTTCTGTGTCGCACGACCAGAAACCGGGAAGATAAACGCCATGATCACGCAAACTATGTTGCGTGCCTTCGGCAAGTATCCTCGTTAAATACTTTGGTCCCATTAGCTTAGATAGGTTTATGAATGCCCGGTATTACCACGTCGGGTTCCCGCGACCAGATTGTTCTGCGATGCGCCGCTGTCGGCCGGAAGAGTCCGAGGGATTGCCTCAGCTTGCGGATGCACCCTGGCTTTTGTCGTTGCGCAGGGCCGCCTCGGCGTGATGCGCGCGTTTCATGGAGTACATTCTGCGATCGGCCTCCGCCAGCAACTTCTCGACATCAAAGCTGTCCACAGGACAGAACGCAGTGCCGACGCTGAGCGAAATCACGTCGCGGCCGCATACCGACCGTCCGCACTCCATGGCAATCTGGTTGAGCCTGCTGCATTTCTCAACTGCCGACTCGGGCGTAAGGCCGGGCGAGGTCACCACAAACTCGTCTCCGCCCATGCGCGCGACGTAGTCGTAGCCGCGACAGTCATCCTTAAGGCGAGAGCCGAACTCGCGCAGCAGGCGGTCGCCCTCGAGATGTCCGAAGGAGTCGTTGACATGCTTAAAGTTGTCAATGTCGCAAACCATCACGGCCAGCGGGCTGGCCGTCCGGCGGCAACGCGCCACTTCCTGCGCCAGATGCACGAACAAGGACCGCGCATTGGGCAGTCCCGTAAGGAAGTCGGTGGTCGCGGAGCTCTCCGCCTGTTGATAGCGGAGCGCATTTTCCACGGACAACCCCACTTTGGATCCTACGGCCAGCAGAATGCGCAGGTGGTCCTGAGTAAACGCGTCGGCTCCTGCACGGTACATTGCCAGCACTCCGACGACGCCATTGATGCCTTCCAGCGGTACTGCCAGGGCCGATTCCAAAGGAGCATTCTTGTCCATCGCCGCCGCGTAGCCAGCTTCTACTTTAGGATTGCCGTTGAGAATGGGCTTGCAATTTTCCGCAACCCATCCGCAAAGGCCCTCACCCACGCGGATCTTCAGCGACGACAGCACGCGGAAATTGTCTCCACTCACCAGTTCGGGCACTAGCCAGTCATTGCGCCGCACGAAGATTGCGATCGAGTCATACGGGATGAGGCGCCGCAGCCGCATGGAGAGCACCGACAGGGTTTCGCTGAGGCTGAGAGAGTTCCCCAGGTCCTGGCTGAGCTCGAACATCATCTGCGCCTCCTGCCGCGCCGAGGCAATCGAGGTCAGAAAATCCACTTCGGATTCGCCGAAAGACTTTTCCGCAGTCTTGGCAAATCCAGATGCGGGCTCCAAGCCGCGTTCGATTCGAACGTCATGAGAAAGCTTCGGTTCCGTACTGCCTGCTTCCACCTCATGGGCGATCGTTTCCCACTGTTTGCAGTGCTGGCGTAGCGTGTCCACCACTTTTGGATCAAACCAGGTGCCAGCTTTTTCCTGCACCGCAGCCATGGCCTTGTCGAGCGGCAGGGCTGGCCGGTATTGGCGGTCGGATGCAAGGGCGTCGAGACAGTCAATGACGGCCAGAATCCGTGCCCCGATGGGGATCTCCTCGCCCTTCAGCCCGTCCGGATATCCGCTGCCATCCCAGCGCTCGTGGTGGCAGCGCACAATCGGGGCCACCGGATAAGGAAAAGCCACGCGCTCCAGAATCTCAGCGCCCACGACCGGATGGACCTTCATCTTTTCGAACTCTTCCGGCGTCAGCCGCCCAGGCTTGTTGATGATGTGCTCGGGAACGGCAAGCTTGCCGATGTCATGCAGCAGTGCGGCCGCGCGCACCGCTTCCATCACCTCATCGGGAAGCTGCATCGCCTTCACCATCTCTACTGCATACGTCCTGACTCGCTGCAGGTGGCGGTGCGTGGTGTGGTCCTTGGCCTCGATTGCCAGGGCGAGGGCTTCGATGGTCCGCATGTTCAATGCGGCAATTTCTTCTACGTGGCGCTTCTCGATTTCTACGCGCTCTTTCTCCGCTTGGAGGCGCCCGAGATAGTGGCGGTACGAGCGGTAGACCCAGTAGATGATCGGCAGAATCAGGAGGGAAGTCTGCCATCCCGAGAGCTGGTTGACGATGCCGATCAGTCCCACCACAGCGGCGCCGACCAGGTAGTAGGGAAAGGACCAGAAGTAGCAGTTTGCCCAAATGCCGCGCGCCGACTTCTTTTCCGTGAGCGAGATGACCAAAGAGATCGGCAGAGTGTTGGCCAGGAAAAACACGAGCGCTGCGACCGCCAGCAGGATCGGCCTGTATTGGCTGAAGGCGGGTTCGAGCCGGTGGTAGGTGAAGTAGCAGAGGGTGGTCGCAACCGCCATCATGCTGAACACATTGAAGATGACTTTGAACGGATCCACTCGGTTCCGTGCCTGCCACAGACTCTGCATTAGCGTCGCACTGCAGCCGATTACCAGTGTTTCCGGCAGGCTGAGCTCCATCACACCAAGCAGGATGAAGAGGAAATTGACCGACATCGTGCCGTCTATTCCCGGCAGCTGCACTTTCATACCAGACGCAACCAGGGCTATGGCCAGATAACACAGGAAACGCGGCCAATCCACCGCGGGCCAGTGGCGCAGCGAGGAAAACAGCAGCCACGCCCCGATCAGGGCGGTTGCTCCAATGAACGCTCGAGCGCGTGACGACATCGTTTGTTGGCTCCGTGCTGGGCGCGATAGCAGAGTCCGGCCCTGCCCGGCACACTTCTCCGGCTGCATTCCCCGCCGTCATCGTATCTGTTGGACCGACGGCGCCGAAGATTACCGTTGTAACCAATAGGGAGGTACAGGTGGGCGGATCGACCTGACGGAATATCTCGACTAACGGCGTTGGCTATGTTGGCAAAGGCGCGGTCAGGGTGGCGTCAGCCGATTCGCCCTTCGCGCGCCCCATGCGATAATGGCGATGTCTGTGGCCCTGTAGCTCAGCTGGATAGAGCAGCGGTTTCCTAAACCGGAGGTCGGCCGTTCGAATCGGCCCAGGGCCACCATCTTATCTGAAAGACCGCGTGTCAACAGAATAGGCTTGCCCGTTCAAGAGGTCTGCGGCTCTTCTTCACCCAAGTATTGAAATCGGGCGTCTACACTCAGTCAGCGGCTCAGCCACACGGGAGCACGTTCTTTGCGGAACACGATCAAGCCGTCCACTACTTGGTCCCAGCGGGCGCTCTTAAAATCGGTTCCCAGAGGGCGAGCTGCAATGGAGCCGTACTTTTGCAGTTGTCTGCGAGATAGAAAGACTACGTCGGAGTTGCAGTGTACGAATATTCGCCCTTCGAGAGAGGAAGCAGGCGCGGTGCTCAGCTGTCGAACCGGAGGGTGAATGAAGTCATAGTCCCCGGAATAGGCGGAGAATCCGAGCGAGAATGCTCGATCTCCGAAATCCTGTCTGATATAAGACCCGAATGGCACCCTGCCCTCGAATCCGTTGACGCCGCTTAAAGCTTTTGCGAGATGCACCGTTGCACCCCACACGATGACCTTGCTGTGCCTCGGCAATCGAGCATATACCCACTTGAAATTCAGATACATCGACCGGTCCCGGTCATTCAACCATCTCAGTTCCTGATCGCTTTTTGTGAAATCATCCTCGACAAAGTCCCGTGCAAGGTTCCGCTTGAGGCTACCAATCATCGCCCCATCGTCTTCGGCCCAGGATTTGTTGCGCTCTTCCGGTTGCGAGAGGCGCCCTTCGGCCTCGTCTAGGCAAGCAATAATCTTCGCCTTGTCGGATGGACCATAGGGGGCGTCCTTGGCGTATTTCCAAAGCAGGTGCTTTTCGAGAACGCTGAGACACCGGGATTTCTCGTCGTCTTGAAGAGGCTCAACCAGATCCGCTGACATCTGACGGGACGCATAGCTGCCTGCCCCAATTTGGTCGTCCAGCCCGCCGAGCGTGAGGCTGCCTGCCATCACTTTCTCTCTGAGAAACGGAACCAGCGATTGCATTTCTCTGTTGGCCCAAACCCCCCCGATAGCAGCAGAGATCATTGTGTCGGTTACAGCCTGACCCGACTTCAACGTCTTCTCAATATTGATGTAATCGTAGGTTCCGCTTTCTATGAAGAGGGCGTCGTAATGACATTGCTCGACAAGTCGGCGAACGAGTTCGGCTTTGAACTCCAGCGCCTCTCCGAAGCCGTGCACCGGAGATTCACCAAGCAGTGCGGCGCGCTTGCCGCACAACTCATGGACGACCAGTTCGGTATCTTTGACCTTTATTGCCGGGGTTGCTGTTTGGGCCGCTACGGGGGCGGATAGAGTAACGCTCAACAGCAGTACGAAGAAGCGCAATCGAATCGGATGCATCCACTGTTGATTCTAAACCCGCAGCGAGTCTGCTCTGTCACCCGCGAGATCCGAAAACCAACCACTTGGCCTCGGTGGTTGATGAGAGTGCCTCTGACGCTTTTCTGTGGATCAAGGCCAACGGTATGCGGGACTTGGGCAAATGCCGAGAGCTCAGTTGCCCGTTGGCCTTGGAGGCTTCGTTTTGGCGATTGGGCACGTCGGGTATCAGTCCCCTGGGACAGTCGCGGTTGAGAGGGTCGCCCCACGCTTCTTAGTCAGAATCAATGTTTTGATTTGCGTTCACCACTGAGAAGATCAAACCGGAGCCGATTGTCACCCAGACGGCGACGTCCAAGGCAGGGCCCCAGCCCGCATGAACCACAACCGAAGCAGTCACGGCGGAGGAAACGACGCCACCCAGGCTGCCTACCGTGTTCATTAACGCTGACAACGAGGCTGAGGACGATGGCGCGAGGTCAATGCAGGCAGCCCAGAAGTTGGTGGCCGCGAACATGTGAAAACCCGCGGCCAGCGCGATCATCGGCAGCGCGATCACGGTCAGCTTCAGATGGTTGCCGCTATAAAGGAGCAACGCCGAAAGCCCCATTCCAAGCCAAACGGCTGCCATACGGCCTTTGCGACGGTCGGTGGATTGGGCCACCCGGTCGGAAAACCATCCGCCGACCGGTGACAACAAGGCCATGGCCAGAAAAGGCGCGGATGTCCACGCCGCTGCCTGCATGATTCCCAGTCCGCGCACCTTGACCGCATAAAAATAAAACCAATTGTAATAAACGTAGAAAGTGTAGCCCTGCAGACCGTAGCCCAACACCAGTCCCCACACAGAAGCACTCTTTAACATCTTGAGCCACGGTACGACCATGACTCGGGCACGCTGCGAGCGCGTGGTGTCGCCCTTTCGCGAACCCGGGTGAACGAGGTGCAACTCCGCTTCGTTCACTCCCGCATGTTCCTCAGGCCAGTCAGTGGCGTAGTAGTGCCACAAAGCAACCACGCCAAGGGCTAACGTTGCACAAATCGCGAACGATGCCTTCCAGCCCCAATGCACCATGGTCCAGGCGATGAAGACGGGTGTCAACGTGCCACCCAGGCCGAGGCCGCACACTTGCAAACCGCTGGCAAATCCACGTTCGCGCACCGCCGTCCATGACGCGATCACCCGCGTCACGTTGGAGGACACCGCAGCCTCTCCCACTCCGGTCAGGAAACGCACAACCCGGAAGGCCGCGAGCACACTAATTCCACTGACGGCCGCCAGACGAGGCACCAGCCCCATAGCTCCGGCGCCGATGGTGAAACAGAGGATGGAATAAGTCAGCGTCTTTCGCGGGCCGATGTGGTCGCAGATGTATCCCCAAGGAATCTGAAATAGTCCATAGCCCCACAGAAATGCGCTGAAGACCAGCCCCATGGAGATGGTGCCGAAGGAAAACTCTTCCTCAATATATTTTCCCGCGATGCTCAGGTTCAGGCGATTGAGTGCAGTGACGGCCATGATGGCCATCACCAGGGCGAGAATCCGCCAGCGAACAGCGGTGGGTTCGTCGAGTTGGTTCAACTCGGCGCGACCCTCCCGTGGTTGCCTGATGGTGTCCAAGTGACTCTCCGGCCCAGAGGACTGTGCGAAGGCCGCAAGAGGCGATTCCTAGCTGATCGCCGTCACTGGCCAAATGATGCGCGTTACCAGATGAGCTTCAGTCCGAGCTGAATCTGCCGCGCACTTGTCGTAGTCGATCCCAATACACCCGCGGTTGAAAGCGCTGCCCCGGTCGAGTCAAAGATCGAATTGTTGTTGCCATCAGTCAGGAAATTGGGCGCCTGAAAGTTCGTGTGATTCAGGATATTAAAGAACTCCGCCCGAAACTGCAGATTGAAGGCCTCGGAGATTCTGGCGATCCGAAAATTCTTGAAAACCGAGAAGTCGACAGTCGCGAGCCCTGGCCCGTACAGGCTGTTGCGTCCCGCGTTGCCCAGCAGATTTTGGCAGAATGTCGTTCCTGCCGGGGGTGTCAAGGTAGTGTTCCAAAAACCCGTGTGCGCAACCGGGTCGTTCGGCGTGCAGTTGGTTGCGGCAAAAGCAGTGGGAGCATTGGGCAGTGTAAAACAGTTGAGATTGAGATAGTTGACGCCACCGTGGATTGGATTGCATCCTGGCACCACGTTCGCGAAGTCCATCGAGAAATCGCCATTGAAACCGGTGCCGAGCGGATCGCCGCCCCCGCCAACCGTCGGAGTAAAAGGCGAGCCGGTGGTGACCGTGACGATGGTTCCCACTTCCCAGCCTCCCAGAGCGTAACCCATCGCTCCGGACTTCGGACCGGGCACGTCCCAGAGCAGGGAGCCGCTTACAAGGTGGCGAATGTCGAAGTCGCACGCGCCTTCGCGATACGACTGCGAGAACAGGACTGGTACAGCAATTGAATTTGCGTAGGTATCGCCCGTGACCGGCGCCGAGCTAGTGTCGCGGCACTTGCCAAACGAGTACGAGAGCTGGCCTTGTACGTTGTGACTCATGGATTTCTTGAGTTGTGCCTGCAACGCTTCGTAAGAACCAGAACCGTCAAACAGGACCGGACGGATTCCAGATCCGCCAGTCCCACCCGCCCAGTTGGGATCAATTGCCACTCCCCCCGAGGTCGGCCACAGCAACCCAGCCGAGGTCGTGGTCGGCTGCACCAGATTGATATCATCCGCCGCCACCGATAGGTGCACCGATCGTGAGCCAATGTACCCGACCAGCCCGGTCCAACCCGGAGCCAGTTCGCGCTGCACGTTGATGTTCCAGTTCATGACCAGAGCGCGCTTTGGATCCTGTTGAATATAACGGTTGCGGACAGCGTTGGGATTGAACCCGACGTTCGGATCCGTCATCCCGGTGCCAAGCACTGCATTCGGGTCGTTTCCGACGATTTGAAACGGTGACGTCGCCGCCGTATTTAGTCCGAATTCGTAAGGCAGGGGGAGGACGTCGAACATTCCAAACGCGCCGCGGATCGCCGTCTTACCGTTCTTTGCCGGATCGTAGGCAAAACCGATACGCGGTTCAAAATTCTTGGTTGTCGGGTTGGTGGCGATGAAGCTGCTCACATGCACAGGTCCGCAAGCGGTCGGACTGGACGTGCAATTGACCAAAGTCGTGATTTCCTGAATGTTGTTGTTAGCGTCCTTGGGTTTGGTTGTGACTTCATAACGCAGGCCCATATTTACAGTCAGGTTCGAACGTGCCCGCCAATCATCCTGGATGTATCCTGCGAATAGACTCTCCCGAATGGCCACCTCATGAGAGCCTCCGGGGGCAAGCGCGTTCAGCTTGTCCGGTGTATTCGACAAAAAATTGGCGAGGCCGCCGTTTTGCACACCCGGGAAAGAGCCACTGTAAGCGTTCATTCTGCCGTTCGGGCTCAATTGCTCCAGAATGTTGTACTCCATCCGCTCAAACGCGAATCCCACTTTGAGCTGGTGGGTCCCACGAGTAATAAAAGCGTCGTCGCCCCCCTGGTAGGAAGTCCAGGCGTGGGTAAAGCGATTCAGGCCACCCAGCCCGATGGCCGTAGTAAGGCCCGAAACCGCGATCTGCGGCGTGGCCTTGGCACCCGGAGCAATAGCGAGTGCCGGGTTAGTCGCTACCGTATTGCCGGAGATTGGCGTGTTAATGTCGCCGATGACACGGCTTACACCCAGGCGCAACGTGTTGACTACCTGGGGGCCAAAGATATGTGTATCTTCGATGCCGAACATCTGCCTGCGGGAGAAGACCTGGTGAGTTGCGTTCTCTAGCGGGTCCGGTTGAGTCTGCGGACCGGAATCAAAGAAGTAGCTGGCCGCCAGACTGTCGTTTACCGATATTTTCTGGTCCAGTCGCCCGGAGAAATAGTTCTCTTTCGCGATTCCAGCCAGCGCCACGTTTACGGTAGCAGTGTCGGCATTGGTGGTGCTCTGGCAGCTCGCCGGACATTGCCACAAAGCCAAATACGGAACAATGTTGGCGTTCACCGGAACTGCAGTCAGAGACGAGCACGTCGCATCCGAACACAGCATGCCGTTTCGTGCTTCCGGCGTGGGCACATGGATGGTCTGAGATGCGGGTTGATCCTGCCGCACGCCTTCGTAGTCGCCGAAAATGAACGTCCTGTCTTTGATAATGGCCCCGCCCGCCGATCCGCCGAACTGAACTCGCCGGAACGAGGGGATGGTCGCTGGGTCAAAGTAGTTCCTGGCATCGAAGATCTTGTCGCGATCAAAAATGTAGCCATCCCCATGGAACTTGTTGCTGCCAGACTTGGTGATGGCGTTCACAATAGCGCCTGAAGTCCGCCCATATTCTGCAGTGTATCCAGTCGTTACCACTGAGAATTCCTGGATGCCGTCGACTCCCAGGTTGAGACCGGTGGCGCCGCCGGGAGCTGCGTTCGAATAGTCGTTCACGATGATGCCGTTCACGCGATAGCTGTTCTCGTTCGCACGGTGGCCTGAGTCGGTCAACTGATTTCCGAAGCCGCGGTTTCCTTTGTTAGCGCTGAACGCAGTCGTTACCTGGTTGGGAATTTTGGCGACCCCGGGTTCCAGCGTCGCTAATGACGTCCAATCGCGGCCATTCAAAGGCAACTCACGGACCGTCGTGGAATCGACTGTCGCACTAATCGCCGAGGAATTCGTCTGCACCGCCGGGATGCCGCCCGTAACTTCTACCG
>Ga0209698_10003328_pt1 | contig 17979 bp, 15 predicted proteins | sample LitLauG_LLR_2012_FD_187203 | JGI IMG/M metagenome (GOLD analysis project Ga0209698, IMG submission 187203) | Freshwater sediment microbial communities from Pennsylvania, USA - Little Laurel Run_MetaG_LLR_2012 (SPAdes) (version 2) | ecosystem: Environmental > Aquatic > Freshwater > Creek >...
CAGCAACAGCACCAGCAGATCGGACTGCGGCAGCGACAGCCAGCGCCGGATCACGGCCGGGACTGCGGCCCGCCGGCCGGTATTGCCGTGACGATATCGACCGCCGTGGCCCGATCGGCCACAGCAGCCGCGTTCTTGAGCGATGCCAGGGCCGCTTCAATACCGAAGACCGCCAGCTGGTCGCCGTGCTGGTCTGCCGTTACCACGACGCGGCCGTCAGCCAGCAGCGGCTTGATGGCCGCGATGTCGTCGAAGCCCGCGATCAGGACCTGGCCGGTGCGTCCGGCGGCCGCGGCAGCCGCCGCTGCACCGATGGCCATGTTGTCGTTGCCGCACAGGATGGCCCGCAGCCTTGGGTGCGCGCTGAGCAGGTTCGCGGCCACGGTGTTGGCTTTTTCCATCTCCCAATCGCCGCTTTGGATGGCCACGACCTTCATGCCGGCCGCCTGCATCGCATCCTCGAACCCGGCGCGCCGCTGCTGGCTGTTGAAGGCGCTGGTCGCCCCTTCGATGATGGCTACTTCATCGGCGGCCTTGAGCCTGGCCGCCAGCGCCTGGCCGACGCGGCGTGCCGCGTCGCGATTGTCGGGACCGACGAAGGCCGCATGCAAGCCCGCCTGATTTGCGGCATCGGTATCGAGGCGGTTGTCGATGTTGATGATGACGATGCCCTGCTGCTGCGCGCGGCGCAAGGCGGGAACCAGCGCCTTGGAATCGGCAGGGGCGATGACGATGGCGGCGGCGCCCTGGGCAACGGCCTGCTCCACCAGATTCACCTGTTCGCTCAGGTCCGTCTCGTTCTTGATGCCGAAGACGGCCAGTTCGTACTGGCCGGCGTGCGCCGCCTGGTGTGCCTGCGCGCCCTTGGCCATGTTGGAGAAAAAGTCGTTGGCCAGCGACTTCATCACCAGTGCGATCCGGGGCTGCGCGCCGCCGGCTGGCGCCGGTGCCGCGCCGCTTGCACTTGCGGGGGGTGCCGCGGATTCAGGGGCCGATGGCTTGCATCCTCCGCCCAGCAAGACCGCAGCCAGCAGGCCCACACCCAGTATCACGCGCATCGCTCGTCCCCTCGTTTCGCCACCGATGACTCTGCGATCCCGGCGGTCTGCTTGGAAAGCTGCAGGTGCTTGCCTGTTCGCAAGGGCCTGCGAGACTCGATGCGATCATACTTTGTACCGCTTGCACAGCGCCGCGCTGCAGTGGCTTCCCCTCAGGTGGAAGCGCTTGGATAGGCGAGCACGCAGGCCTGCGGCAATGGCGCTTCATCGCAATTGTGGCCGGCGCCGCGGCGGTCGATGACGAGGAAATCGCTGACCTGGTCCATGGCAATGAGCGGGTGATGCCAGACGCCCGGCCGGTAGTTCACGCCCTGGTCGCCACGCGCCAGAAAGGCGTGCAGCGGCCCCGGCACGGCAGGCGTGGACCCCGGCTCGGCCACGACGACCAGATACGGCGTGCCCTGCAGCGGCATGAAGGCCTGGCTCCCCAGCGGATGCCGCTCCATCATGGTGATGGGCAAGGGGAAGCGCCGTGGCTGGCCGCGGAAGATGCTGACGATGACGCGGCCCTGCGGCCCGGCGTCGATACGGGCGAGGTCGTCGTAGCGTTCCGTCGTGCCCTCGTTGATCGGGTAGTGCGCGGCCCCTTCGCAGGCCAGCACCTCCCCGAAGGGCGCGAACGCCTGCGCCGTCAGGGCCCGCACCGGCAGCGGAATCACGCCGGCTCCCCCCAGAGCCGCAGCCGCGATACCCCGCCATCGGGGTGCAGGTTGAAGCGCACGTGCGTGATGGCGCCAAGGTCGATGCATTCGCTTTCGAAAATGTGGATCGCGTCGGCGTTCAGTTTCACTTCCGGCAACAGGCCGCTCCAGAACTGCGATTGCGCAACGATGGACGCCGCGGACGCGTCGGGCGCCCAGGTGGCCTGCAACGAGCAGCGATCCGGGTAGTTGCCCTTGAAATGCGCCGTGTCGACCTCGACACGGCGGACGCGCCCGGCGATTCCCAGCGCCAGCAGGCACCAGTCGTGCCCGGGTTCGCGGCGGCGGCGCGTCTCCCAGCCTTCACCCATGTCGGCCCCGCGTCCGGGCAGGAGCAGGTTTGCGCAGGCGCCGAAGTGGGCATTGTTCCAGGCCAGCGGGTGGCCGCCGTTCACCAGCGCCAGCAGGTCCACCAGGCCGTCGGGGCCGCGCTGGACGTTGGCGGGCGATGGCCGGCCATAGACGCGCAGGCGCGCCACGCCGCCGTCGGGAAAGATGTTCAGGCGGACGTGCGAATAGACACCCTGCGCCCCGTGTGCCGGAAAAAACTGCTGACGGTCGCCCGCCAATGCCACGGCCGGCAATACGCAGACCCAGTTGGCATCCGACTGCGGATCGGCGCCCTGCGGGCAGGCGTCGATGCTGGCCGACGGTGGAAAATTCCCCGTGAAATGCCGGGTGTCGATGTCAAAGCCGGTGATGTGTCCGGCCACGCCCAGCGCGACGATGCACCAGTCATGCCCCGGCCCGCGCCGCCGCCGGCTTTCCCAGCCGTCCATCCATTTGCCGTTGTCATCGTACTTGCCCGCGATGAAGACGGCCGGGCCGGGCTGCAGCATTCTCTCCTTGGGCGCGAAAAAATCGTCCGAGCAGGCAAGCGCCCGGGCGCCCAGGCGCGCATCGGCGAGATTGACGCTGGTCTGCACCCAAGGGGGCAGGCCGGCGTCGGTTGCAGAGCCGTCATGTGCGGCAGTGTCGTGCTTGTTGGTGGCGGTCATTTTTCAATTGTCGCCGCGACTGGCCCAACGGTCCAGCAGCGCGCGCTCGTCCTCGGTGATGTGGGTGATATTGCCCAGGGGCATGGCACGCACCTGTACCGCCTGCACCCAGATCCGTTGCCGCAGCGCGCGAATGCGGTCGGGCGTATCGAGCAGGACGCCGGCCGGGGCGGCGGCGACCAGGCGCGGGTGTTCCGCGTGACAGGCCGTGCAGCGCGCGGCGATCACCTGCTGGACCTGGGCGAAGTCCACCGGTTCGCCGGCCCGCGCCGTACCGGAGGCGGGTGCAAGCCACGCGGCCACCACCGCGAGCAGGGCAACGCCTGCCAGCGGGTAGCGCCACTGCGCCTGCCCACGATGGCGCTGGTTGAAGAAATGCCGGATCAGGGCACCCGCCAGCAGGATCAGGCCGAGGCCCGCCCACGCGTGGTCATGGCCATAGACGAAGGCATAGTGATTGCTGATCATGCAAAACAGCACGGGCAGGGTCAGGTAGTTGTTGTGCACGCTGCGCTGCTTGGCGAGCTTGCCAAGCGCAGGGTCGGGAGCTTCGCCGCGCTGCATCTGTGCGACCGCCTTTTTCTGGCCGGGGATGATGCGGAAAAAGACGTTGGCCGACATTGCCGTGGCGATCATGGCGCCCACGTGCAGGAAGGCAGCGCGCCCGGACAGCACCTGCGTAAGTCCCCAGGCTACGGCAACGACGAACCCGTAATAGACCGCTCCGAGCACGAGGGCGCTGCGGTCCACGAGCAGGCGGCACAGGCTGTCATACACCAGCCAGCCGCCGGCGATACACGCGACGCCGAGGGCAACGGCCTGGGGCGGTGTCAGCGCCGCGCGCGCCGGGTCCAGCATCCAGGATCCCGCCTGCCAGTAGTAGAGCGTGGTCATCAGCGCCATGCCGGACAGCCAGGTGGAATACGCTTCCCACTTGAACCAGTGCAATTCGGCGGGCAGGGATTCGGGGGCGACGAGATATTTCTGCGGGTTGTAGAAGCCGCCGCCGTGCACGGCCCAGAGCTCGCCCGCCACGCCCTTGCGCAGCAAGGTTTCGTCGCGCGGCGGTCGCAGGCTGTTGTCGAGCCAGACGAAGTAGAACGATGCGCCGATCCAGGCGATGCCGACGATCAGGTGCAGCCAGCGCAGCAGCATGCTGAGCCATTCGATGACGTACGCTTCCACAGTGTCTTCCTGGTATTCCCGTTATTGCCGGCGGCCGGATCTCAATGGCGGTGCGCCCTTGATCAACTGCCGCGGTAGGTGCTGTAGCTCCAGGGGGACAGCAGGAGCGGCACGTGATAGTCGGCGGCGGCATCGGCTATGCCAAAGCGCAAGGTCACGACATCGAGAAAGGGCGGTTCGCTCAGGACCACGCCCCGCGCGCGAAAGTAGGCCGCTACCTCGAAGTGCAACTCGTAACTGCCCACCTGCAACTGGCCAAGCAGCGGGCCATCGGTGCGGCCATTCGCGTTGGTCACGCCCCGCGCCAGCTCCGTGCGCGGACCCGGCGCCGCGCGCTCCAGCCGATAGGCGATGCCGGCCGCCGGCAACCCGGCGGCGGTGTCCAGAACATGGGTGCTCAGTTTTCCCATCGGAGGGCCTCGTTGCAGGTGGTAAGCTTTTTTGCGGCCCTGAATTTTGCGCGCCAGGACGCGGGCGGCAATTTCGCGCACGGGCGCGCCCCGCCCGGCGCCTCGGATCCCCACATACCGGCACGAACATGATTTCCCTGCAGCAGCTCAATGCGCTTGACCAGGCAGAATTCACCCGGCTGCTGGGCGGCATCTACGAACATTCGCCCTGGGTGGCCAGCCGCACCTGGCCGCAACGGCCGTTCGCATCGCTTGCCCACTTGCAGGCCGCGATGGCGGGGGTGCTGGACGCCGCGTCGGCCGACGAGCGGCTGGGCGTCATTCGCGCGCACCCGGAATTGTCGGGCAAGGCCGCGGTGCGCAGCGACCTGACCGCCGATTCGCGCAGCGAGCAAAAAGGCGCCGGCCTCGACCAGTGCAGTCCCGAGGAGTTTGTCCAGCTCCAGGAAGGCAACCGCGCCTACGGGGAGAAGTTCGGCTTTCCCTTCATCATCGCCGTCAAGGGCCTGGGCCGGCAGGACATCATCGCCGCCCTGCAACGCCGTTGCGCCAACGGCCTTGACGCGGAAATTGCCGAGGCGGTGACCCAGATACAGCGGATCGCCGGCTTCCGGCTCGGTGAAAAAATCGGCGGCTGAGCTCGCGCTGCGCGCACTCACGCGCGCTCCCATTGCGCCGTGCCCATCACATGGCTGGCCGCGACGGCGCGGTCATCACCCAAGGTCATCCACAGGAACAGGCGCTCGGCCAGGGATTGTGCCGCGCCCATGCGCCGGGCCAGCAGCGGCGTTGCGGCAGGATCCAGAACGATGAAATCGGCCTCCTTGCCCACCGCGAAGTTGCCGATCTGCGCGTCAAGACCCAGCGCCTGCGCACCCGCCAGCGTCGCCAGGTAGAAGGCCTGCAGGGGCGACATCAGATAGCCGTTCAGGTGGGCAACCTGATAGGCGGCACCCAGGGTGCGCAGCAGGCTGAAGCTGGTGCCGCCGCCGACATCGCTGCCGATGCCTACCCGCACGCCGCTGTCGATCACTGCACGCAGGTCGAGCAGGCCGCTCCCCAGGAAGAGATTGGAACTGGGGCAAAACGATAGAGCGGTCGCGCTTTCGGCCATCCGGCGCCGGTCGTTCCCGTCCAGGTAAATGCCATGGGCGTAGACCGAGTGCGGCTTGAGCAGGCCATAGTGGTCATAGACATCCAGGTAGCTGCGGCTGCGCGGATACAGCTCCCGGATCAGGGCCACTTCGGCCGTGTTCTCCGCCACGTGGCTGTGCACGGGCACCGCCGGGAATTCACGCGCCAGGGCACCGGCCACCGCCAGTTGTTCCTCGGTGGAGGTAGCGGCAAAACGCGGCGTGATGGCGTAACCCAGGCGGCCGGTGCCGTGCCACCCCTCGATGAGGCGCTTGCTGTCATCGTAGGAGGACTGCGCTGTGTCGCGCAGGAAATCCGGGCAATTGCGGTCCATCATCACCTTGCCCGCGACGATGCGCAGCCCGCGCCGCAGAGCGACGCCGAACAGGGCGTCGACCGACTGCGGGTGCACCGTGCCGAACACCAGGGCCGTGGTGGTGCCATTGCGCAGCAGTTCGTCGCAGAAGAACTCGGCTGCCTCCTGCGCCACGGCGGGATCCCCGAAACGGCGCTCGGCCGGAAAGGCATAGCGGTCGAGCCAGTCGAGCAGTCCACGTCCCGGCGACGCGATGATGTCGGTCTGGGGGTAGTGGATATGCGTGTCGACGAATCCCGGCAGGATCAGGCGGCCGCTGTAATCGACCCACGTCGCCCCCGCCGGTGCAGCCGGGGCCACCTTCGCCCAGGCGCCGCAGCGGCGAACGATGCCGTTTTCGAGCAGCAGTCCACCATCGGTGTTATGGACGAATGCGCGCGCCGCATCGCCTTCGGTCGCTGGACCCGGATCGGCGAGAAAATGCAGGATCTCGCCGCGAAACAGTTGCCACCCCGATGGCGTGGCGGCCTGGGCTCCCGGCATTGCGGCGGCGTCGCGGTGGGTGTTCGGCGGCATCTGGTGTTCAGGCATCGGCCCGGAAGCTCTGCCCCAGGGACATGGGCTTGTTGAGCAGTATCGTCCGCGGATTGCGGCTGATGAGAACCAGCACGATGATGGTAGCGAGGTAGGGCAGCATCGACAGAAACTCGGAGGGAATATCCAGGCCCATGCCCTGGCCGTGAAACTGCAGCACGGTCACGCCGCCAAACAGGTAGGCCCCCAGCAGTATGCCGCGCGGCTTCCAGGTGGCAAACACCACCTGTGCCACCGCGATCCAGCCGCGGCCCGCCGTCATGCCCTCGACCCACATCGGCGTGAGCGCCAGGCACAGGTACGCCCCGGCGAGCCCGGCCAGGCCGCCGCCAAACAGCACGGCCGCGTAGCGCAGGCCGATCACCGGGTAGCCGATGGCGTGCGCGCTGTGCGGCGATTCGCCCACGGCCCGCACCACCAGGCCCAGCCGGGTGCGCGCCAGCACCCACCCTACTGCAAGGACGGCGGCGATGGCCAGGTAGACCATGGGATCGAACTGGAACAGCAAGGGTCCGAAAAAGGGCAGGCTCGATAGACCCGGAATGGCAATATGCCCCAGCGGTTCGATGGTCTGGCCGACGAGGCCCCGTCCGGCAAAGGCGGACAGGCCGACACCAAAGAGCGTGAGCGCCAGTCCCGTGGCCACCTGGTTGGTCTGGAGCGTGAGCACCAGGAAGGCGAAGATGAGCGAACTGCCCATGGCCGCGGCCATGGCGGCGAACAGGCCCAGGGCCACATGCCCCGTGGCCAGCGTGACCGCAAAACCCGTCACGGCGCCCACCAGCATCATGCCTTCCACGCCCAGGTTGAGCACGCCGCTTTTTTCCGCGACCAGCTCGCCCAATGACGCGAAGATCAGCGGCGTGGCCGCCGCAGCCGTGCTGGCAACAAACGGAATCAACCAGTCGAGGCTCATGATGCAGCAGCGCCCGCAGCCGGGGAATTGCCGCTGGCCGGCGCCACCGGCGCGCCTGCAGGTCGCCGCGGCTTGAACCGGTAGCGTATGAAAAGATCGGCCGCCAGCAGGTAAAACAGCAACAGTCCCTGGAACACGCCCGTGATGGCGGTGGGCAACTGCATCTCCATCTGCACCGATTCCCCGCCGATATAAAGCAGCGACATCAGCAGCGATGCCAGCAGCACGCCGACGGGATGCAGGCGCCCCACGTAGGCCACGATGATGGCGGTAAAGCCGTAGCCCGGCGACACCGAGGGTTGCAACTGGCCGATGGGGCCGGCCACCTCGCCCACACCCGCAAGCCCTGCCAGTGCGCCGCTGGCCAGGAAGGCGAGCCAGACGTTGCGCGGTTCACTGTAACCGGCATAGGCGGCCGCGGCGGGCGCCATGCCGCTCACCTGCATGCGAAAACCCGCAAAGCTGCGCCGGCAAAAGAACCAGGCGCCCGCCACCGCCAGCAGGGCCAGCACGAACCCGGCATTGGTGCGCAGGCCGTCGTGCAGCAGCGGCAGCAGCGCGGCCTCCTGGAACATCTTCGATTGCGGAAAATTGAAACCATCGGGGTCGCGCAGCGGACCGTGCACCAGGTAGCTCAGGAACAGGTAGGCCACATAGACCAGCATCAGGCTCACCAGGATCTCGTTGGTGTGGAACCGCGTGCGCAGCAGGGCCGGGATGGCAGCCCAGGCCATGCCGGCCACCATGCCGGCCAGCAGCATGAGGGGCAGGAGCCAGCCCGCCTGGACGTCGGGGAAAGCCAATGCAACGCTGGCGCCGCCGATGGCGCCCATGGTGAGCTGGCCATCGGCGCCGATGTTCTGCACATTGGCGCGAAATGCCAGCGCCAGGCCCACGCCGCACAGTATTAGCGGTGTTGCCTTGAGCAGCAGTTCGCCCACGCCGTAGGCGGTGCCCAGCGGCTTGATGAAATAGACAAAGAACGCGTGGACCGGGTCCTGGCCCAGGAGCAGGAACAGGATGGAGCCGGTCAGCAGCATCGCCAGGGCCGCAATAAGGGGCGACGCCAGCATCATCACGCGGGACGGTTCGGGTCGCGCTTCGAGACGTGACATGGTTCAGGCCGGTGCCAGTGCGGTGGAATCGGCCGGCGCCAGCGGCGCAAAATTGCCGCTCATCCAGATGCCGATCTGGTCGATAGTGGTGTTCTGGGTGGGCACTGCCGGGGACAGGCGCCCGCCCGCCAGGACCACCAGGCGGTCGCTGATCATGAACAATTCGTCGAGCTCCTCGGACAGCACCAGCACAGCCACGCCCTGGTCGCGCAGGTCGATGAGGGCCTGGCGGATGAGCATCGAGGCGCCGATATCCACGCCCCACGTGGGTTGGGCCACCACCAGGACCTGCGGCTGCAGCAGGGTTTCGCGGCCGACGATGAACTTCTGCAGATTGCCGCCCGACAGGCTGCCCGCCACGGCGCGCTCGCCGCTGCAGCGCACCTGGAAGCGCGCAATGACCTCGCGGGCAAAATCGCGGACCCGGTTGAAGCGAATCAGCCCGCGGGCCACCATGCCAGCGCCATAGCCCGTGAGCAAAGCGTTGTCGGCCAGGGACAGGTCGGGCACCGCGCCGCGGCCCAGGCGCTCCTCGGGCACGAAACCCAGGCCCAGCTTGCGCCGGGCCGCGGCGTCCAGGTGCCCCACATCCTGTCCCATCAGTTGCAGCGTGCCCTTTGCGCCGGTGCGAATCTCGCCCGACAGCGCCCGCAGCAGTTCCTGCTGGCCGTTGCCGGAAATGCCGGCGATGCCGACGATTTCGCCGGCGCGCACCTGCAGGCGCAGATCGTGCAGCTTGGTGCCGAAGGGATCTGCTGTTGCCAGGCTCAAGCCGTCCAGCGTCAGGCGCGGCGCGCCCGCCTTGCACGGGCCCAGGCGGCACTCCGGCAGCTCGCGCCCGATCATCATTTCGGCCAGCGAGCGCTCCGATTCCTCGCGCGGGTTGGCCGTGCCGGTGACCCGTCCCGAGCGCAGCACGGTGGCCCGGTCGCACAGCGCACGGATCTCGTCGAGCTTGTGGCTGATATACAGGATGCTGCAGCCTTCGGCGGCGAGGCGCCGCAGCGATTCAAAGAGCGTCAGCACGGCCTGCGGCGTCAGCACCGACGTGGGCTCATCCATGATCAGCAGGCGCGGCGATTGCAGCAGGCAACGCACGATCTCCACGCGCTGGCGCTCGCCCACCGACATGCTGTAGACCAGCCGGTCCGGGTCCACCGGCAGGCCGTACGCGGCCGAGACGCTGCGAATGCGCGGCGCCAGCGCCGCGGGTGGCTCGTTGCCATCGAGCGCCAGGCAGATGTTCTCGGCAACCGTGAGTGTCTCGAACAGCGAGAAATGCTGGAAGACCATGCCGATGCCCAGGCGCCGCGCCGCCAGTGGCGACGCGATCTCCACCTGCCGGCCCTCCCAGAGTATTTGTCCGCGATCGGGCCGGGTCACGCCGTAGATGATCTTCATCAGCGTGCTCTTACCGGCGCCGTTTTCGCCCAGCACGGCGTGGATCTCGCCCGGCATGACAGTGAGGTCAACCTTGTCGCTGGCAACGACCGAGGGATAGGCCTTGGAAATTCCCAGCAGGCGCAGCCGCGGTTCGATCGGCAAGCCCTCGTGCTCAGCCATGCGCCGGTACTCCTGCGCGCACGGACACTTGAACCGGCGCGGCGGCGCGCTGCTCGACTTCCAGCTGCTGCAGTAGCTGCGCGGCTACCGCAATGGCGATGGCTGCCGGCCGCTTGTCGTCGATGCCCACGATGCCGATGGGGCACACCACCCGCGCGATGAGGCCGGGCGCAACGCCTTTGTCGCGCAGCCGGTGGCGAAAGCGCGCCGCCTTGGTCTGCGATCCTATGAGTCCGAGAAAACCGAACGGCGCGTCCGCCAGCAGGGCTTGGCAGATGCGCAGGTCCAGATCGTGGCAATGGGTCATCACCAGGTGCCAGGCGCCGGCGGGCGCTGTTGTGCAGAGACTGTCCGGTTCGTCCGCGTACGCCACGATGCGATCGCGCCGTGGCGCCGGCAGTTCGGCCAGGCCTTGCGCCAACATGTCCGGACGGTTGTCGATCCAGGTGATGTCAAATGGCAGATCGGCCAGCACCTGCACCAGGGCGCGGCCGACATGTCCGGCGCCATGGATCCAGAGCGGGGTGGTGTCAGCGCCCAGTCGCTCAACGAAGTATCGGTTTGGGCCAGTGCCGACCAGGCCCGCCCGTCCGGTGAAAGCTGGCGCCGGAAGCTCGTGGTACGCAAGCGCTTCCGCGGCTAGCTGCCACTCCCGGTCGCTGCCATCGAGCGCGCAGTACCGCAAGGTCTCGCCTTCACCCAGCAGAAACTGCGCCTGCGCAGGGTGGTCGAAGCGTTCCCAGTACATCTGCACGACACCACCGCAACATTGGCCCAGCGACGCGCCCAGGGTAAAACGCTGCACGCGCCGCCGCCCCTGTCCCGCCGGTACGGCCGCCCGGGCTCCCGCGCTCGACGTAGTGCTCAAACCAGCGCTCGCTCCAGCGCACGGACTGGCACATGAACCGGTGCTTGAACCGGCGCCGGAAGCAGCGCTGCAATCGAGCAGATATTGCGCGATCTCCATGCTGTGCGCTTCCAGTCGCCCCCCGCCCACACTGCCATGGCTGTGCAGTTGCCCATCGGCATCACGCCAGTAGAGCAGGCTTGCCCCGGGCTCGCGCGGCGCCGAGCCCTGCACCCCGGCCACGGCCATGCGCACAACGGGTGTTCCCGCTGCCAGCAGCCTCTGCACGCGGGCGATCCAGTCGTTCATGGCGTGCGCGCCATCGGTGGTGCAAGCGCGGCTTGCGGCAACGCGCCGAGCGCGCGCAGCACGGCCTCGGGCGTGGCGGGCGCCATCAAGCGCAGCGCTGCCGCATCGCCGGCCGCCGCGCCAACGGCATCGCGCAGCGCATGGAAGACCGACATCGCCAGCATCAGCGGCGGTTCGCCCACGGCCTTGGAGCGGTAGACGGTGTCCTCGCGGTTATCTGCCCGGTCCAGCAGTTGCACGTGCGCGCACGCCGGCCAGTCGCTCACCGCGGGAATCTTGTAGGTGGACGGCGCGTGGGTTCGCAGCCGGCCGCGCGCATCCCACCACAGTTCCTCGCTCGTCAGCCATCCCACGCCCTGCAGGAAACCGCCCTCCACCTGGCCGATGTCGATGGCGGGATTGAGCGAGCGCCCGACGTCGTGGAGGATATCCACGCGCAACAGGCGGTGTTCGCCGGTGAGCGTGTCGATGGCTACTTCCGAGACGGCCGCCCCATAGGCGAAGTAATAGAACGGCCGCCCGCGCATCGTCTTGGGGTCGTAGTGGATCTTGGGCGTGGCATAGAAGCCGGTGGCCGACAGGGAGATGCGGCCATGCCAGGCCTGTCGGGCGGCGTCGGCAAAGGTGATTGACTGCTGCCCCAGTTGCACGCGGCCGCCGGTGAAGGCTATGGCGTCTTCGGGCACGCCGTATCTTCCGGAGAGAAAGCCCTTCATGCGGCCGCGCAGGATGCGCGCCGCGGCCTGCGCCGCCTTGCCGTTGAGGTCCGTGCCCGAGGACGCGGCGGTTGGCGAGGTGTTGGGCACCTTGTCGGTATCGGTGGCGCTGATGCGTATCGCCGCCAGCGGCAGGCCGAATTCGTCAGCCAGTACCTGCATCACCTTGGTGTGCAGGCCTTGCCCCATCTCCAGGCCGCCATGATGCAGCTGCACGCTGCCGTCGGTGTACACCTGCACCAGCGCCCCGGCCTGGTTCAGGTGCGTGGCTGTGAAGGAGATGCCGAACTTCACCGGCGTCAGGGCGAGCCCGCGTTTGATGATGGGGCTCTGCGCATTGGCGGCAGCGATGGCGCGGCGGCGTTGCGCATATTGGCTATCGCGTTCGAGGCGCTCGACGAGATCCGCGATGATGTTGTCCTCGACGGGCATGTCGTAGTGCGTGACATTGCGCGCATCGATGCCGTAAAAATTGCGCTGCCGTACCACCAGCGGATCCAGGCCCCGGTCGCGCGCGATGGCGTCGATCACCGCCTCTACGGCCAGCATGCCCTGGGGCCCGCCGAACCCCCGGAAGGCCGTGTTCGACACCGTGTTGGTCTTGCAGCGGTGCGAGACGATGCGCACGTTCTCCAGGTAGTAGCAGTTGTCCGCATGGAACATGGCGCGGTCGTTCACGGGCGCGGACAGGTCCGCCGAGTAGCCGCAGCGCGAGGCCAGCACCAGGTCCAGGGCCCGGATGACACCGTGCTCATCGAAACCGACGCGATAGTCCACTTCAAAGTCGTGGCGCTTGCCGGTCATGATCATGTCCGCATCGCGCTCCATGCGCAGCTTGACGGGGCGCCCCGTCTTCTGCGCGCCGATCGCCGCGGCGGCGGCCATCAGGGCCGGCTGGCTTTCCTTGCCGCCGAAGCCGCCGCCCATGCGGCGGCACTGGACCGTGATTCGGTTGAAGGACACCGCCAGCGCATGGGCCACCACGTGCTGGACCTCGGCCGTGGCCTGCGTCGAACTGTGCACGAGCATGCTGCCGTCGTCCTGCGGCAGCGCCACGGCGATCTGGCCTTCCAGGTAAAAATGGTCCTGCCCGCCCATGGAAAACGCGCCCGCCAGGGTGCGGGGCGCTGCTGCCATCGCCGGGTCGACCGCACCACGCTCCAGCCGCACGCTGGGAAGGACGAAGCTGCCCAGCGCTACCGCCTCGCGTATGCCCAGCACGGCCGGCAGTTCCTCGTACTCCACCCGCGCCAGCAGCGCTGCCCGGCGCGCCGCAAGAAAGGTGGTGGCCAGGACGGCGAAGATGGGCTGGCCGATGTACTGGACCTCATCGACGGCGAAAATGGGATCGTCCTTGAGCACGCCCCCGTAGTTGTTCTCGCCCGGGATATCGTGCGCCGTCAGGACGGCAACGACGCCTTCCGCGGCTGCCACCGCAGCAAGATCCAGGCTGCGGATGCGGCCGTGCGCGACGCTGCTCTGGCCAAACGCCAGGTGCAGCGTGCCTGCCGGCAGCGGCAGATCGTCGGTGTAGTTTGCCCGCCCCGCAACATGCAGCGGCGCGCTTTCATGCGCCAGCGCCTTGCCGCTCAGGGCGCTGGGCGCGAGCGGCTCCGCGCCGGCATTCATGCGCGCGCTCCGGTGGCATCACCGGCCGTGACGGGCAGCAGTGCATCGATGCGCGTTGGCGCCGCCCGCGGTGCGCCGTCCCGGGTTTCCAGCCAGAACCGGTAGAGCAGATTGGCCGCAACTGCGCTGCGGTAATCCTTGCTCGCGCGCATGTCGGTGAGCGCCGCAAAATCGAGGTCCAGCGCCGCCATGGCCGCGCGCACCGTGGTTTCGCTCCAGTCTTGCCCCAGCAGGGCCTGTTCCGCGTGCTGGGCGCGCCGTGCAGTGGCGGCCATGCCGCCGTAGGCGAGGCGGGCCGCGGTCACGCGCGCGCCATCACGCACCAGGGCAAACCCGGCGCAGACGGCAGAGATATCCTGGTCCTTGCGTTTTGACACCTTGTAGAACGCATAGTTGGCGGCCGGGTCTGGCGCCGGCACGCAAACGGCCTCGACGAATTCACCGCGCGCCAGGTCCTTCTTCTGGTAGGCCAGGTAGAAGTCCTCCAGCGCCACGGTGCGCGTATGCGTGCCGCGCCGCAGCCGCAGGCGGGCCCCCATGGCCATGAGCGCCGGCAGGCTGTCGCCGATGGGCGAGCCGTTGGCGAGGTTGCCGCACAGGGTGCCCGAATGGCGTATGGGCCGCGAGCCAAAGCGGCGCCACATCTCTGCGAGCTGGGGATACCACGGGAGCAGGGCGGCAAAGGCATCTTCCAGCGCGACGGCGGCGCCTATCACCATGCTTGTGCCGACCGTGCTTGCGCCGTCCATGTTTCCACCAGACACCGTTATGGCCTGCAGGTCCTTGACCTCGTTCACGGCAATCACGGCGGGCAAGCGCCGCAACTGCTTGGTCACCCACAAGCCCACGTCGGTACCCCCCGCCAGGATCAGGGCGTCGGGCTGCGCGTCAAAGGCCGCGGCGAACGCATCCACGCTCACCGGCGCGAGGTAGTCGGGCAGGCGCAGCCCGTCCGGCCGCTGCAGCGCGCGCAGCCGCTCCACCCGTTCGGAGGAGAAGAAATCCTCGGTGCGGTACGGCGCGTGCTCCGCGTAGCTGGCCATTTTTTCGCCGGCCTCGATGATGGGCCGATAGCCGGTGCAACGGCACAGGTTGCCCGACAAGGTGTCCAGCAGTTCCTCGCGGCCGGCCGTGCGCATTCCGTCCTGCATTTGCAGGTAATGGCAAAAGAGCGCCATGACGAATCCCGGCGTACAGAAACCGCATTGCGAGCCGTGGCAATCGACCATGGCCTGCTGCACCGGATGCAGCGGGCCCTCTTTTTCCGCCAGCCCCTGCGCGGTGATGACTTCCCGGCCGTCAACCGAGGGCAGCAGCCGGATGCAGGCATTGATGCTGCGCCAGCGCAGGCGCGCACCGTCGAGTTCCCCGAGGACGACGGTGCAGGCGCCGCAGTCGCCTTCCGCGCAGCCCTCCTTGACGCCGGTGCAGCCCTGGGAATCCCGGAGAAAATCGAGCAGGGTGGTGTCGGCCGTGCGGCCGGGCGCCTCGACCAGCGCGCCGTCGAGAACAAAACGCACGGTCGCCTCAGTGCTCACCCCGAACCTCTCTCCCGACCGGACAAATTTTCACACCCACCTCGTCGCGAAATGCTCCCACAATTGTCCCCAGTATGGAACATTTCGCACAGACTTGGACGCCAGGGCGCACAGTAAGCGGGAGCCTTGTGGTGTGGGCAATATCGGACACAATGGCGGCGCGGGCAGCCTCGGCGCCGCCCGCCGCTGCCAGTCGCTGGTAGTGTTACAAGGCTCACGCAAATCACGTGCCAATCCGCCCTATTGCGCCCTATTGACCTTGAGGCCCGCGTTCGCCATGCCGTCACTTGATGCAAGTCTCGCCGCGCCGTATCCGCGCGATCTCGTTGGCTACGGCAAGCACCCGCCCCACGCAAACTGGCCGGGCGGCGCGCGCATCGCCGTGCAGTTCGTCCTCAACTACGAGGAGGGCGCCGAGAATTGCGTGCTGCATGGGGATGCTGGCTCGGAAGCGTTCCTGTCGGAGATGGTGAGCGCCACTTCCTACCCCGGCCAGCGCCACATGAGCATGGAGTCGCTCTACGAATACGGCAGCCGCGCCGGCGTATGGCGCCTCTTGGCGCTCTTTGAAGAGCGCGGCTTGCCGCTGACCGTGTTTGGCGTGGGCATGGCCCTGCTGCGGCACCCGGAGGTGACGCAGGCCTTCGCGGCGGCGGGGCATGAGATCGCCTCGCACGGCTGGCGCTGGATCGATTACCGCAACGTGCCCGAGGCGGTGGAGCGCGAGCACATGGCGCTGGCCGTGCAGGCCATACAGGAGCTGACCGGGAAGGCCCCGGTGGGCTGGTACACAGGGCGTACCGGCGAGAACACCCGCCGGCTGGTGGCGCAACACGGCGGTTTCCTCTACGACGCCGATTCCTACGCCGACGATCTTCCCTACTGGGAGCGCGTGGACGGCAGGCCGCTGCTCATCGTGCCCTACACGCTCGACACCAACGACATGCGTTTCGTGCAGGCGCAGGGCTTTCATACGGGCGACCAGTTCTTCACCTACCTGCGCGACGCCTTCGACGTGCTCTATGCCGAGGGCGAGACCACGCCCAGGATGTTGTCCATCGGCTTGCATTGCCGTCTCGTCGGGCGTCCCGGGCGCATCGCGGGCCTGCGCCGTTTCCTCGATCACGTGCAGCGGCACGACCGTGTCTGGATCTGCCGGCGCGAAGACATTGCCCGCCACTGGATCGCGCATCACCCGCCCGGTTAAGCTCCTGTTCCTGCGTGGTCTTGCGCCGCCTGCGCCGGTGTCATGGCCGGGCCACTGCCCCCAAACTGGTTTCCTTGCACACTGGAGTTCCGCCTCATGAAGCTTCGCCTAGTTCCCGGATGGTCGGCCCTGCTTGCGGCCCTTGCGCTCGTCGGCGGCGTGTTTTCGGCGCAGGCCGCAGAGCCGCTGAAAATCGGTTTTGTCTACGTGGGACCGGTGGGCGATATCGGCTGGTCGTATTCCCACGACCAGGGACGCCTGGCCATGGAAAAAGCGCTGGGCGACAAGGTCAAGACCACCTACGTGGAAAGCGTGCCGGAAGGCGCCGACGCCGAACGCGTCATCCGCAAGCTGGCCACCGATGGCAACAAGCTGATCTTTGCCACGTCCTTCGGTTACATGAACTCCATGGAAAAGCTCGCCCGCGCATTCCCCGACGTGGTTTTTGAACACGCCACCGGATACAAGCGCGGCAAGAATCTCGGCACCTACGAGACGCGGCTGTACGAGGGGGCGTATTTGATCGGCGTCATCGCGGGCAAGATGACCAAGACCAACACCGTGGGGGTGGTCGCGTCGTTTCCCATTCCGGAAGTCGTGCGCAATATCAATGCCTTCACCCTGGGTGCCCAAAGCGTGAACCCGGCCATCCGCACCAAGGTGGTCTGGGTCAACACCTGGTATGACCCGGCCCGCGAGCGTCAGGCAGCCGAAGCGCTTATTGCCCAGGGAGCCGACGTCCTCAGCCAGAGCACCGACTCGCCGGCGACGCTGCAGACCGCCGAGCAAAAGGGCGTTTATGCCTTCGGCTGGGATTCCGACATGTCGCGTTTCGCGCCCAAGGCGCATCTCACCGCGGCCATGAACGAATGGGGGGATTTTTATACCCAGACCGCCAAGTCCGTCATTGCCGGCACCTGGAAGCCGGAGGATATCCACGGCGGCCTCCAGGAAGGCATGGTGAAACTCGCGCCGCTCAATGCGGCGGTTCCTGCCGCCACGGCCAAGATCTACGAGGAAAAAAAGAAGGCCATCACGGAAGGCCGCTTCCATCCCTTCCAGGGCCCGCTGAAAGACCAGACCGGAGCCATCAAGGTTGCCGCGGGATCGGAACTGCCCTTGAAGGATGTGCTGTCCATGAATTTCTTCGTCCAGGGGGTAGACGCCAGTCTGCCCAAGTAATTGCGCCTGTTGCCCTTGCAAAAATTCGAGTGACCAAAAAAACCACACGAGGGTGACAAACAATTTCAATAGGATTTATTATTTGTTCCACAAGTTCGGCCAATTTGTAAGTACATAAAAAATACCCTTGGCTGGTTGGCCCGCATTCAATACATGGTTCCCGGTCTGTTCTCGGAGCAGGCCGGGTGGGGGCGGCACATGCAAGGGCTATTGGCACATTGGTCGTGCGTTGCGGGCGCAACGCATGCGCTCGCCGTGGTGCCGGTCGCTGTGATGGCCCCAGCTGCCAGTCCGGATCCGCATGCCGTCCGGTTCGTAAAAAAATCCCACCCAAAAATGCACGGCGTCCCCGCAGGGAGACGCGAATCTCGCACGCATACCGGCATCACTGAAAGGAGCGCCCTTGTCTAATCCCCCCCGTATTTTTCTGCTGACGACCCTCACGCTGCTGAGCGCAGGCCAGAGCGCCTGGGGCCAGCAGGCCCCGGCCGCGGACACCAGCGCGCCCGCTGCCGCTGCATCGACCAAAACGGATGAACTGGAGACCATCACGGTCAACGG
>Ga0209698_10003329_pt1 | contig 17967 bp, 7 predicted proteins | sample LitLauG_LLR_2012_FD_187203 | JGI IMG/M metagenome (GOLD analysis project Ga0209698, IMG submission 187203) | Freshwater sediment microbial communities from Pennsylvania, USA - Little Laurel Run_MetaG_LLR_2012 (SPAdes) (version 2) | ecosystem: Environmental > Aquatic > Freshwater > Creek >...
GCGCGGCCATCGTCGTCATCATGATGGGGCGGAAGCGGAGCAGGCAGGCTTCGTGGATGGCGTCGGTGGGCGACGTGCCGTGGCGGCGCTCGGTGTCGAGCGCGAAGTCGATCATCATGATCGCGTTCTTCTTCACGAGACCGATCAGAAGGATGATGCCGATCATTCCTACGATGTTGAGTTCGTTTTTCGAGATCAGCAGAGCGAGGAGCGCGCCTACTCCGGCGGAGGGGAGGGTGGAGAGAATCGTGAAGGGGTGGGCGAAGCTTTCGTAGAGGATGCCGAGCACAATGTAGACAGTGACGAGAGCGGCAATGACGAGGATCAAGCTGCTGGTCAGGGAATCCAGATAGGCAGCGGCTGTGCCCTGGAAGCCGGCATGAATCGTGGCGGGAAATCCGATGCTGCGCTCGGCGTCTTCAATGACTTTGGTGGCGTCGCCCAAGGCTACGCCGGGCGCGAGATTGAACGAGATGGTGGCGGACGGATATTGTCCCTGGTGATTAACGGCGAGGGCGACATTCGAGGGGCCGAAATGAGCCATGGAGGAGAGAGGGACGGCCGTGCCGCCGCTGCCCCGGACGTAGATGTTGTCGAGCGCTTCGTTGGTGCGCGAAAAGTCGGGCGCGACCTCCATCACGACGTGGTATTGGTTGAGCTGGCGGTACATGACCGAAACCTGGCGCTGTCCGAAGGCGTCGTAGAGAGCGTTGTCAACGTCGGCGGCCGCCACGCCGAGACGGGCGGCGGTGTCGCGGTCGATGAGAACAGTGGTTTGAAGACCTTTATCCTGCTGATCGGTGTTGACATCGCGGAGCTGGGGCAGTGACCGGAGTTTCTGCAGCAGACGTGGCGACCAGTCGTTGAGTTCAGCGAGGTCTTCTCCCTGCAACGTGTATTGATATTGCGCCTGGCCCATGCGGCCGCCGATGGTGAGGTCTTGCGCGGACTGCATGTAGAGCGTGGCGCCGGGGACCACGGCGAGTTTGCCGCGCAGGCGCCCGATGACCTGGTCGGCGGTGATTTTGCGTTCGGCGAGCGGCTGGAGGGTGATGAACATGCGCCCGGTGTTGCCGCTGCCGGCGAAACCGACGATGGTCGCAACGGCGGGGTCCTTCATCACGATATTGACGTACTGGCGCATCTTGGCGCTCAGGGCTTCGAAGGAGATGTCTTGGGCGGCCTGAACGGAGCCGCCGAGGCGACCTGTGTCCTGCTGCGGGAAGAAGCCTTTGGGAACGAGGATGTAGAGGTAGATGCTCAGGCACGCGGTGGCAACCGTAACCGCGAGCGTGAGCGGCTGATGACGCAGCACCCATGCCAGTGCGTGCCGATACGTGCCGAGCAGGTGGTCGAAGACCCATTCGAAGGCGCGGTAAATGAAATTGTGTTTCTTCTCGTGATTCCCACGCAGGAATTTAGCGCACATCATGGGAGTCAAGGTCAGTGAGAGGAGGAGCGAGACGGCGATGGCAATGGAGAGCACGACAGCGAACTCGCGGAACAAGCGGCCAACAATTCCAGCCATCAGCAGAATCGGGATAAAGACGGCGATGAGGGAGGTGCTCATGGAGAGGACGGTGAATCCGATTTCGCGGGCACCACGGAAGGCGGCCTGGACGGGAGTCATGCCCATCTCGATGAAGCGGGTAATGTTTTCGAGGACGACGATGGCGTCGTCCACCACGAAGCCGGTGGAGATGGCGAGCGCCATCAGCGAGAGATTGTCGAGACTGTAGCCGAGCAGATACATCACTGCGAAGGTGCCGATGAGAGAAAGCGGGACCGCAACGCTGGGAATGACGGTGGCCCGGAAGGTGCGCAAGAAAGCGAAGACGACGAGGATGACCAGAACTACGGAGATGACCAGGGTGCGTTCGATATCAGCGACCGAGGCGCGGACGGTGGTGGTACGGTCGAGAACGACGCTCAAGTTGATGGCGGGGGAGATTGCGAGTTTCAGTTGCGGAAGCGCAGCGATGACGCGATCGACGGTGGCGATGGTGTTGGCGCCCGGTTGCCGGGAAACGATAATGAGGACGGCGGGCTTGCCACTGGCCAGGCCAATGTTGCGGACGTCTTCGACCGAGTCCTGTACGTCGGCGACGTCGCCGAGACGGACGGGGGCACCGTTGTTATAGCTGACAATGAGATTTTGGTACTGATCGGCGCGGAAGATCTGATCGTTATTGCGGATGGTCCAGGCGTTGACGGCGCCGGTGAATTCTCCTTTGGGAGAGTGTGCGTTGGCCAAGCCGAGAGCGGTGCGGACGGTGTCGAGGCCGACGCCGAGTTTGTTGAGAAGAGTGGGATTGACTTCGGCGCGAACAGCCGGCTTGGCACCTCCGCCGACGAAGACCTGGCCGACACCATCGATCTGCGCGAGTTTCTGCGAGAGGATGGAATCAGCGGCGTCGTACATCTTGGGCAGCGTGATGGTGTCGGAGGTGAGGGCGAGGATGAGGATCGGGGCATCCGCGGGATTCACCTTGCGATAGGTGGGATTGCCGGGCAAGTACGAGGGAAGCTGGCTGCGCGCGGCATTGATGGCGGCTTGCACGTCGCGGGCAGCGCCGTCGATGTTGCGATTCAGATCGAATTGCAGGGCGATGTTGGTGGAGCCGAGCGAACTGGTCGAGGTCATCTGGTTGATGCCGGCGATACGTCCGAATTGGCGTTCGAGCGGCGTCGCAACGGCCGAGGCCATGGTTTCGGGATTGGCTCCGGGGAGACCAGCCTGCACCTGGATGACGGGGAACTCGACTTGAGGCAATGGAGCAACCGGAAGGAAATTAAAGGCCAGGATGCCAGCCATGAGCAGGGCAGCGGCGAGAAGCGAGGTGCCGACCGGTCGTTTGATGAATGGAGCGGAGACGTTCATGGCTAGTCTCCGAGAGCCTCAGAGGGTTGGTCGGGCGCGGGCTCTTCGATCGGGTTGCCGATCTGGTAGCGGGCGAAGCGTTGGGCCAGGCGGTCAAACCACAAGTAGACGACAGGGGTGGTGTAAAGAGTGAGAAGCTGGGAAAGAATCAGTCCGCCGACGATGGTGATGCCGAGCGGGTGGCGGAGTTCGCTGCCGGTGCCGCGGCCGAGGGCGAGCGGCAAGCCTCCGAGCAGCGCGGCCATGGTGGTCATCATGATGGGCCGGAAGCGGAGCAGGCAGGCCTGGTAGATCGCTTCCTCGGGCTGCTTTTTCTCCACACGTTCGGCTTCGAGCGCAAAGTCGATCATCATAATGGCGTTCTTTTTGACGATTCCAATGAGCAGGATGATTCCGATCAGGGCGACGACGCCGAGATCGTTGCGGGTAAGGAGGAGCGCGAGAATTGCGCCCACTCCGGCGGAGGGCAGCGTGGAGAGAATCGTAAGCGGATGGATGTAGCTTTCGTAGAGGACTCCGAGCACGATGTAGACGGTGATGATGGCGGCGAGAATCAACCAGGGTTCCGTCGAGAGAGAATTGTGGAAGGCGGCGGCCGTCCCCTGAAAACTGGTGACGATGCTGCGCGGGAGGTTGATTTCCTGCTGTGCCTGTTCGATGGCTTGGGTAGCTTCGCCGAGCGAAACGCCCGGAGCGAGGTTGAAAGAGAGCGTGACCACAGGAAATTGTCCCTGGTGGTTGATGGCGAGCGGTGAGTTGCGCTGCTCGAAATGGGTAAAGGTGGAGAGCGGGACCTGCGCTCCTGTGTTGGATTTAACGTAGATGTGCTTCAGATCGTCGGGACTGGCCTGGAACGAGGGATCGACTTCGAGCACCACGTGATACTGGTTGAGCTGGGTGAACATGGTGGACACCTGGCGCTGGCCGAAGGCGTCGTAAAGCGTGTCGTCAATCGCCTGGGGGAGAATGCCCAGGCGGGACGCGGTGTCACGGTCAATGACCAGGTTGGCCTCGAGGCCATTGTTCTGCGAGTCGCTGGCAACGTCTCGGAGGGCGGGGGCGGCCTGCAGTTTCTGCAGGAGACGCGGGGCCCAGGCAGCGAGCTCGTTGACGTCGGCATCTTCCATCGAATACTGGTACTGCGTGCGGCTGACACGGCTTTCGACGGTGAGGTCCTGCACGGGCTGCATGTAGAGGGTGATGCCTTCCACCTTGGCCAGTTCCGGCTGTAAATCGCGGATAATTTCGGAAGCAGTTTCTTTGCGCTGATCGCGCGGCTTCAGGTTGATCTGGATGCGTCCGGCGTTGGGCGTGGTGTTAGTGCCGTCAACGCCGATGAAGGAGGCGAGGCTGTCAACGTTGGGATTCTTCAGGATCACGCTGGCCACGGCTTGCTGGCGCTGGGCCAGAGCGACGAAAGAAATGTTCTCCGGACCTTCGGAGATGCCCATGATCACACCGGTATCCTGCACCGGGAAAAAGCCTTTGGGGACGTAGACGTACAGCAGGAGCGTAGCGACCAGGGTGCCGACGGTGATGAGGAGGGTCGTGGTCTGGTATCGGAGGACAAACTTCAGCGTGCGGCCGTAGAAGGCGATGACCTGGTTAAAGAAACTCTCCGCGGCGCGGGCGACGAAGTTTGAACGGGCGACGTCGCCCGTCCCCACACTGCCCGTCCCCGCATTGCCCGGCCCCGCATTTTCGTCTTCGTGCTTGGTTTTTAGGAGCTTGGCGCACATCATCGGGGTCAGGGTCAGAGAAACTACCGCTGACACGAGAATGGTTACTGCGAGCGTGACGGCAAATTCGCGGAAAAGACGGCCGACGATGTCGCCCATGAAGAGCAGCGGGATCAGCACCGCGATGAGCGAAACCGTAAGAGAGACGATGGTGAAGCCGATTTGTCCGGAGCCTTTGAGCGCGGCTTGCAGCGGGGATTCGCCCGCTTCCAGGTAGCGGGAGATGTTTTCGATCATCACGATGGCGTCATCGACGACGAAGCCGGTCGAGATGGTCAGCGCCATCAGCGTGAGGTTATTCAGGCTGTAGCCGAGCAGATACATCACACCGAATGTGCCCACCAGCGAAAGCGGAACCGCGATGCTGGGGATAACAGTGGCGGAAAGATTGCGGAGAAACAGGAACATGACCATGACCACCAGAAACACGGTGATCATGAGTTCGTACTGAACGTCGGCGACGGAGGCGCGGATGGTCTGCGTGCGGTCAATCAGGATTTGAACTTTGATGGCGGCGGGAATCGATGCTTGCAGTTGCGGCAGCACTTTCTTGACGCGATCGGCGACGCTGATGATATTCGCGCCCGGTTGCCGCTGGATGTTGAGCAGCACGGCGGGCGTGGTATTGACCCAGGCGGCCTGCTTGACGTTTTCCGCGCTGTCGATGGCGTTCGCGATGTCAGAAAGGCGGACGGGCGCGCCGTTGCGATAGGCAATGATGACGGCATTGTATTGCTGGCTGGAGAGAAGCTGGTCGTTAGCGCCGATGGTAAACGACTGGCGGGGTCCGTCGATGACACCCTTGGCCTGATCGACATTGGCAGTCCCCAAAGCAGCACGGACGTCTTCCAGACTGAGGTCATAAGAAGCGAGCGCGGTGGGATTGGCTTGCACGCGAACGGCAGGCTTCTGGCCACCGCTGATGGAGACCAGTCCTACGCCAGGCAACTGAGAAATTTTCTGCGCGAGCGCGGTTTCGGCGAGGTCCTCGATGCGCGACAAGGGCAACGAGTCGGATGTCAGCGCCATGGTGAGAATGGGCGCGTCGGCCGGGTTCACCTTGCTGTAGATCGGAGGATTGGGAAGATCGCGCGGCAGATAGGTGGTGCCGGCGTTGATGGCCGCCTGCACCTGTTGTTCTTCGACGTCGATGTTCTGATCGAGTTCGAATTGCAGGATGATCAGCGAACTTCCGAACGAACTGGTGGAGGTCATCTGGTTCAGACCGGGCACCTGTCCAAACTGGCGCTCCAGGGGAGCGGTGACCGAAGAAGCCATGACGTCGGGCGCGGCGCCGGGGTAGAACGTCATCACTTGGATGGTGGGGTAATCGACTTCCGGCAAGGCGGATACGGGCAGCTGGCGATAGGCAACAATGCCGACGAGGATCACAGCCACCATCAACAGGAAGGTGGCAACCGGCCGGAGAATAAAGAGGCGCGACGGGTTCATGATGCGGGTGCTGCGGTGGTGGACTGCGAAGCGTTGGAGCCGCCAGTGCCGCTACGAGCACGGGGCTCAACTTTCGCGCCGTTCTGCAGTTTGTCCTGACCGTCGGTGACGACGATGTCTCCGGGCTGAAGTCCGGAGGCGATCGCGCTCTGGTTCAGTTGCGTGAGAGCGACGGTTACCGGCCGGGCTTCGACCGACTTGTCGGGTTTCACAACGTAGACGAAAGTGCCTTGGGGCCCGCGCTGGATGGCTACACTGGGGACGAGCGTGCTGTCCTTCTTCACGTCGAGAAGCAGGCGGACATTGACGAACTGGTTGGGCCAGAGGATCCCGTCCTTGTTGTCGAAGGTGGCCTTCAGGCGTCCGGTACCGGTGGTCTGGTCGATCTGGTTGTCAATGGTGAGGAGTTTGCCGGTAGCGAGCTTGGTCTGATCGTCGCGACTATAGGCATCGACGGGAAGGGTGCCTTGATGCATTTTCTTCGCGACCACTGGAAGGCTGTCCTGCGGCAGCGTGAAGATGACGGAAATGGGCTGGAGCTGCGTGATGACCAGCATAGGATTCGCATCGGCGGCGTGAACGATATTGCCGGCATCGACCAGGCGGAGGCCGATGCGTCCGGCGACCGGCGCGGTGATGTGACAGTAGGAAATCATGAGCTTGGCGTTGTCGATGGCCGCCTGATCAGATCGGACGGCACCTTCGAATTGATCGGCGGTTGCCTTCTGCGTGTCGACTTGCTGTTGCGACATGGCGCCCGAAACCTGCAGAAGATCCTTGAAGCGCTGGTAGTTGAGCTGGGCGTCACGAAGCTGGGCCTGGTCGCGATAGAGCTGGGCCTGGGCCGTTTCGAGCTGGACTTCATAGGGACGAGGATCGATCAGAACCAGAAGATCGCCTTTGTTGACCTGCTGCCCTTCGCGGAAGTTGACTTGGACCAGTTGTCCGTCGACGCGGCTCTTGACGCTGACGGTGTTGAATGCGGTCACGGAGCCGAGGCCGGTGAGGTACACCGGCATGTCCTGCTGAATGGCCGGAGTGACGGCGACGGGCACAGCTCGCGGGCCCGCAGCGGCGAGCGCCTGCTTGTCTTTGGAGTCAGCGCTCTGGCAGCCGAACAAGGCCAGAAGCAGGAGGAGCGGCGCAAGAAATTGAAGAAGACGTGAATTTGGAACTTTAGGCATATAGGAACCGTGCTCACGAAGAGGGCCCGTTTGATGGACCAGGCGCCGAGAAGGCACCGCTCATCCAAAGAGACTTATGCAGCCTGTCTCAATAGATGATCATACTTGTCATTAGGACGGCTGGGATAACGAAAAGATAGTAAAAGTTTGTAAATACAAGGGCTTGCGGTCAATCAGGACCCAGAATCCGGAGCCCACCGCAGAGGGCACAGAGGTTCACAGAGAAAATCGCTCAGACCACCACGGACACGAAGAAACATCCATACGAGCGAGTGCTCGGAAATCTCATGGCTGTACGGCCTGAACCAGCGTGGGACGGACTTGTTCCTGCTGGATCTGGGAGGCGTCCCACCCTCCACCGAGAGCCTTGACTAAGTAGATCGAAGTAACCATTTGCTGACCGAGTAACTGAGTGGCCAGACGTTCATTGTTGAGCAAGGTTGTTTGAGCGGTGATGACGTCGAGATACGTGGTGAGTCCGCCGACGTAGCGATTGTTGGCGATGTCGAGCGCGCGGCGCGAATCCTCCACGGCAGTCTGCTGAGTTTTAGCGGCCTGATTAAGGAGCGCGAGGCCGGAGAGTCCATCTTCGACTTGCTGGAACGCCACCAGCACGGACTCGCGGTAGTTGGCGACTGACTCATCATAAGCGGCGCGGGTGGCGGCCAGATTGGCGCGGTTGCGTCCTCCGTTGAAGACAGGCTGGAGCAGATCGCCGCCGATCGACCAGAAGGCGCTGGGCGCGTTCACGAGCGTGGCAATGTCACGTGATTCCCATCCGCCCGAACCGCTGAGCGTGATGTGCGGGTAGAAGGCGGCCGTAGCGATTCCGACCTGCGCGTTTTCGAAGGCCATCTGGCGTTCGCTGGTGGCGATGTCGGGACGGCGTTCGAGGACCTCGGAGGGAACGCCGGTTGGAATCGGCGGAGGCGTGGCGTCGAACGGGGCAGACGCCAGGGTGAACGCAGAGGCCGGCTTTCCGACGAGGACGGCGATGGCGTGCTCGTACTGCTCACGCTGCTGCTCGACCAGTGAAAGTTGCGTCGCGGTAGCGTCGAGCAACGCCGCCTGCTGCGCGACTTCGAGGCCGGAGGCGACTCCGCCTTCGTGGCGATTGTTGACCAGATCGAGGCCCTTCCGCTGAATCTCGACCGACTGGCGGACGACGCCCGCTTCCCGATCAAGTTCGCGGAGGTTGAAGTAGTCGGCGGCTAGTTCCGCGGTCAGGACGAGGCGGACATTTTCAAGATCGGCGGCGCTGGATTGCAGCGAGGCGTTGGCGGCTTCGAAATTTCGGCGGACCGATCCAAACAGATCGACTTCGTAGCTGGCTGAAAACGGCAGCGTGAAAACACTCTGGGTGACTGGAAAAGTCGCAACCGTGCTTCCGGAGAGCGGGCGGTTGCCGGAGATGCGTTGACGCTGAGCAGCCGGATCGGCAGCGAGTTGGGGGAAATAGGCTGAGGACGCAATGCGGGCGAGGGAGCGCGCCTGCGACAGGCGATCCTGCGCGGCGGCGAGCGATTGGTTCGCTTGCAACAGCTCTTGCTCCAGGCGGTCGAGTTCCGCATCGTGAAAGATCTGCCACCAGGTTCCCTTGGGGATCGAGTCTTTGGGAACGCCGGTCTGCCACGGGCCTTCGCCTTTCCAGGTGGCGGGGACTTGCGCGGTGGGCCGCTGGTAGCGCGGGCCCACGGCACATCCGGCGAGGAGGGCCGCGACGACTAAGGCAACGACGAGCGATGGCCGCTTCACGAGCGCGGGCCTCCGTCGTTGGGATTGACGATGTGGACCTGCTGGCCTTGTTCAAGTGAATCGGAGGGGTTGATGACGATGCGATCACTGGCGTCGAGGCCGCCCAGAATTTCGAGAGTTGTGCCGAAATCGCGGCCGATGACGATGGGACGGAGCTGCACTTTGCTGTCTTTATCTACAACGGCGACGCGCGGGCCTTCGGCCCGGAAGAGCATGGTGTTGACAGGAACCGTGATTCTGGGAACGCTGGTTCCGGTCGCGAAATGCACTTGCCCGAAAGAGCCTGGGAGGAGTTTGCCATCCTTGTTGGGGACGTCGACCTCCGTAAGCAAGGTACGGGTCGCAGGATCAATGGCGTCGGCAGTGCGCGCGATGGTTCCGAGGAATTTCTGGCCGGGAAATTCCTGCAGTGTGATGGCGGCCTTCAAGCCCACCTTCATCGTCGGCGCATAGGCTTGAGGAACGCTGACATAAACGCGCAAGGGATCGACACGCGCAAGGTCGAAGAGCTCTTTGCCAGCGGCTCCGGCGCCGGCGTTGATGAGGGCGCCGGGGTCGACGTTGCGGCGGGTCAGCACGCCGGAAAAGGGCGCATAGACGTTCTTGAAAGATTCGAGTTGCTCCAGGCGGCGAACGTTGGCTTCGGCGGCGGCCAGATTGGCTTGCGCCTGCTGATAGCCGCTGGCCTGCTGGTCGGCTTCCTGCTGGGAGACAGCATCGGTCTTGCGCAGGTTGGCCCAGCGGTCGGCGGAGATCTTGGCGAGTTCGAGTTGCGCCTTGATTTGTTCGCGGCTGGCGCGCGCCTGCGAGAGTTCCTGATCGACTTCAGGGGTATCGATCTCGGCGAGCAGCTCACCTTTCTGGATTCGGCTGCCGATGTCCTTGTACCAGCGCACAAGATACCCGTTGGTGCGGGCGAAGATGGGAGACTCCTCAAAGGCCTGGAGGTTGCCGGGCAGGACGAGTTCATCGTTGCCGGGCTCAGACACCGGCTGCACGACGGCCACGGTGGGAATGGAGACGGCTTCGGTTTCTTTGGCCAGGGCATCCGCCTCGCCGTGCCGCATGAGGAACGTGACCGCGCCTGCGGTGATGAGAACCAGCAGAACCGCTCCAATCAGAATCCTGGCCTGACCGGCAGAGGCGGGCGGGAGATCGGGAGGACTCTCGATCTGGGGATGGACGCGGTGAGGCGTATCAGTTCGGTCTACGGACATATCGGTCTCCAACAGAACTCAGTCATCATGGTTGCTCCGCCTGCAGGCGCGCCTGGCGACGGCTGTGAATGATCGCGAACACGCTGGGTACAAAGAACAAAGTTGCCACGGTTGCAAACAGTAGGCCGCCGATCACGGCGCGGCCGAGCGGAGCGTTCTGCTCGCCACCTTCTCCAAAACCCAGGGCCATGGGGACCATGCCGATGATCATCGCCAGCGCGGTCATCAGCACGGGACGCATGCGGGTGAACCCGGCTTCGAGCGCGGCTTGCACGGCCGGTACGCCCATATCCATGCGATCCCGGGCGAAGGAAACCAGCAGAATCGAATTCGCGGTCGCCACGCCCATACACATGACGGCACCGGTCAAGGATGGAACGCTGAGCGTAGTGCGCGTGATGAGCAGGAACCAGCAGATGCCTGCGAGCGCGCCCGGCAAGGCAGTGATGATGATAAACGGATCGAGCCACGACTGAAAGTTCACGACGATCAGCAGATACACGAGCACGATGGCCATCAGGAGTCCGACGCCGAGACCGAAAAACGAGGAGCGCATGGTCTCGACTTGTCCGCGCACGACGAGGCGCGTGCCGCGGGGGAGACTGGCTTCAAAGGGCTTCAAAGCGCTTCGGATGTCCGCCGCAACCCCTCCGAGATCGCGGCCCTGGGTGCTGGCGTAGACATCGATGACGGGCATCACGTTGTAGTGATTCACGACCGCGGGGCGAACCGTGGGAGTCAGCTGCGCTAGATTACCGAGAAGCTGAGGTCCTTGCGCATTCGGGCCGTTCACGGGCGTGTTCATCAGGTCTTGCAGCGAAGTCACGCGGTACTGCGGACTCTGAATGGCGATCGGATAAGTGACGCCGTTCTTGCGGTCGAGCCAGAAATTGGGTGCGGTCTGAAAGCTGCCGCTGAGGCTGATGAGAACACTCTGCGCGACATCACGCGCGTTCAACCCAACCTGATTGATGCGGGTGCGGTCCATGTCGAGATAAAGAGTAGGGAGGCTCAGCATCTGCTGAACATGGACATCGGCCGTGCCGGGAATCAGGCGGACGCGGTTCGAGATTTTCTGGGCGATCTGATAGTTCGACCACGTGTCCGGACCCAGGATCTGGATGTCGACGGGAGCGGGGAGTCCGAAATTGAGAATTTGCGAAACAATGTCCGCCGGCTGAAAAAAGAACTCCACCCCGGGGAAACGGACGGGGAGTTCGCGCCGCAACCGGCGGACGTACCGTGCGGTCGGCTGATGGTGTTCGGGATTCAGAGAGATCAGGATTTCAGCGTCGCTGGTGCCGATAACCCCGGACGTGCTGTAGGAAAGATTCAGGCCGGAGTATGGCACGCCGATGTTGTCGAGCATGGTCTCCAGTTCATCCTTGGGGATTTCGCTGCGCAGGACCTGCTCGACCTGGTCGGTCAGACGCGCGGTTTCTTCCACCCGCAGGCCGGGCCGCGCGCGCAGGTGCAGGCGGAGGCGTCCGGCATCAACCTCAGGAAAGAAGTCCTGACCGAGATAAAGGACGAGAATCATCGAGAGAGCACAGAAAGTCACGAACAGCAGAGCAAACGGTTTGCGGCGCTCGATCGTGGTCTCCAACAGCTGCTGGTAGCCGGCGCGGAAATCGGCAAAACGCCGCTCGAAGCCGCGCTGGAAGCGGCCCAGAGCGGTCGTAGGCCGCGCGGCGCGGTGCTCGTGGCCGCGCATGATGTACATGACGAGGGTCGGAATCAGCGTTCGCGAGAGCAGGTACGAGGCCAGCATGGCGAAGCTGACCGCCTCCGCCAGCGGAACGAAAAGATACTTGGCCACACCGGTGAGGAAGAACATCGGTACGAACACGATGCAAATGCAGAGCGTGGAGACGAAGGCGGGAACGGCGATCTGCTGTGCGCCATCGAGAATCGCCTGCTTCATTTCCTTGCCCATGGCGAGGTTGCGCTCGATGTTCTCGATTTCGACCGTGGCGTCGTCGACCAGGATGCCGACCGCGAGGGCCAGGCCTCCCAGCGTCATGATGTTGATGGTCTGGCCCAGGGCGCTGAGCAAGAGGATGGAAACAAAAATCGACAGGGGGATGGAAATCGCGATGATGAGCGTGGGACGCCAGTCGCCGAGGAAAAGCAGGATCATCGCGGCGGTGAGGCAGGCGGCGATGATGCCTTCGTGCAGGACGCCCTGAATGGAAGCGCGGACAAACAGAGACTGGTCGAAGAGGGCGCGGATATTCAGCTCAGGCGGCAACGTCTGCTCGGCGATGGGCACCATGGCTTTGATCGCGTTCACGACCGTGAGAGTCGAGGAGCCACCGAGTTTGTACATCGACATCAGAACGCCGCGCACGCCATCCTGGCGGACGATGTTGGTTTGGGGGATCGCTCCGTCGCGCACATGGGCGACGTCGCGCAGGTAGAGAGTTGAAGCGTTGGTGGTTTTGACCGGCAGATCATTGAGTTCCGCGACGGTCTGCGGAGTGCCGTTCATCTCCACGTTGTATTCCGTTGGCCCGATCTTGGTGGTGCCGGCGGGAAGAGTCAGGTTCTGCGCACTGACGGCGTTGACGATGTCGACCGGAGTCAAACCGTAGGCCTGGAGTTTCGCAGAATCGAGATCGACTTGAATCTGCCGTGGCTTGCCGCCGAAGGGGTACGGAGTGGCTGCCCCCTGTACCGTGGCCAACTGGCTGCGAAGGAAATTGTTGCCCAGGTCGAACAGTTGCTGCTCGGGCAGAGACTTGCTGCTCAATCCGAGCTGAATGATGGGCGTGGTCGAGGCCGTGTAGGTAATGATGAACGGCGGAGTGGTGCCCGGCGGCAACCCGCGAAGAACGACTTGGCCGATGGCGGTGACCTGGCTGAGCGCGGTCGCAATGTTGACGGAGGGCCGGAAGAAGATCTTGATGACGGCGATTCCGTTGAGGGATTGTGATTCCGTGTGCTCGATGTCGTTGACCGTAACGTTGATACCGCGCTCGGAGTTGGAAACGATACGGTCGGCCATCTCGGAAGGAGAGAGGCCTGTGTAGCTCCAGACCACGGTGATGACCGGGATATTAATTTCCGGGAAAATGTCGACGGGCGTGCGCGAGATGGTGATGGGCGTAAGGAGGATGATGAGCAGAGCCATCACCACAAACGTGTACGGACGCCGAAGGGCTAAAGCGACAATCCACATAAACTTGCGAGAGCCTTAAATTGGCCGCTCCCCCTGGGACTGGACTCTACAACACTTTTCCAATAGATTCAAAACAGTACGTTTCGGATTTAAATTATAATAGACTTTGGGTATGGCACAAAGTGAGCAGCAGCGGAACGCCGGGCGAAACGGGGATGGCGGGAAACGGCCACCCGGGAGGCCGCGCAGCGAGGAATCGCGGCAGGCGATTCTGCGCAGCACGTTGAAGTTGCTGAAGCAGGCAGGCTTCCCGCAACTCAGTATCGAGGCGATCGCGGCCGACGCCGACGTCAGCAAGGCCACGGTGTACCGATGGTGGCCGACCAAGGCCGCACTGGTGGCCGATGCCTTTTCCGCGAGCGCGGACAAAGAATTGCGCTTCCCCGATACGGGTTCGGTGCACAAGGACATGAGCCTGCAGATGCAGCAGGTGATCCGGGTATTCCGGTCGCAGCGCGGCAAGGTGGTAGCGGCGCTCCTGGGTGGAGGGCAGTCGGATCCGGAATTGATTGCCGCATTCCGCGAGCGATTTTTGTGGCCGCGCCGCCGGCAAGCGTACCAAACGCTGCAGCGTGGGATCGACCGCGGGGAGTTGCCGCACGGTATTGATATGGATCTCACGCTGGATTCGCTCTACGGCCCGATTTATATGCGGTTTCTGATTCGGCACGACGAACTCAACGAACGGTTTGCGGAGGCGCTTTGCGGGCTCGTGCTGCACGGCGTCGAAGTATCCCACTCATCGCAACGTGCGTGATGAGTGGGTCACCCGTTGCTAGAGGGGCCGTCCGTCGGCACCGATGATGTGCAACTCACCGAGGTTTAATTCGCGCACGCCAGTCTCGATTTTTGCGCGGTCTCCAACTACGATCCAGACCAGATTGTCGGGGCGCACGACTTCTTTCGCCGCTCCGTTTATGTCGGCGGTCTTGAGCGCCCGGACTTTCCCGGCGTAGGTTTCGTAGTAGTCATCGGGCAGTCCAAATTGGACGATGTCGAGGATGGACTGGGAAAGCTCGTTGAGAGTTTCGCGCGAGCCGGGCAGCTTCAAGGTTTCGTTGGCCTGGATCTTGGCAAGCTCGTCGGCGCCAATCGGGTGGTCCCCAACAATTCCGCGGAGTTCTTTGCTGACCTCGACCAATGATTCCCTGGTTTTGTCGGTTTGCACCGGGGCGATGGTGTAGAAGGGCCGCTGGGCGCGCGCATCGCGAAGCACGCTGCGCACCCCATACGACCAGTGCTTATCCTCTCGCAGGTTCATGTTCAGGCGCGAACCGAAGATACCGCCGAGACTGTCGTTCATAGCCTTGATGGCAATTTCGTCCGGGTTGGCCGTGGGAGGAGCAAGTTCTGCGGCCACGATCACGGACTGCTGCGCTCCCGGCTTGTCGATGAGGTAGACGGTAGATTTCGCAGCGGGGGAAACGCTCTTTACGTTTTTGCGAGGGACATTCCCGGCCTTCCAGGTGGCGAAGGCTTTTTCGAGCCTGGGAGTGATTTCCGCCAGCGTCGTGTCGCCGACGATAATCAGGGTCGAATTGTTGGGACGCAGCCAGGTCTCGCGAAACTTCGCGAGATCTTCGCGCGTGAGCTTGGAAACACTTTCTTTCGTGCCCGAGCCGGTGAGCGGGCTCGAGTAGGGGTGGCCCGTTCCGTAGAGCAGCGCGGGCAAAACCCGCAAGACAGCCGTATTCGGGTTGTTCTGCTCGCGCTCGATGCCAGCGAGCGTGAGTTTCTGTTCGCGCTTGAAATCCGCTTCCGGAAAGGATGCATTCAGAACCACGTCGGAGAACAGGTTGAGCGACGGATCGAGATTCGATTTGAGCGCCGAGAGCGAGACAAACGACGAATCGAGATTGGAGGATGCGCGCAGTTCCGCGCCGACCACCTGCAGTTCGTCGTCAATCTGCAGCGCGTTGCGAGTGGTGGTACCGTCGGTGAGCAGCCGCATGGCTAGATTTGCGGTGCCGGGCGAGGCGAGTGAATCGGCAGCGAACCCGGCATCGGATGTCAGCGTGAAATCGACCAGCGGAACCTGATGACGCTCGGCCAGGATCACTTTCAATCCGTTGGAAAGCGCTGCGCGCTGCAACTTCGGAAGCTTCAGCTCGGGAGGGGATGTGGGTTCGGGAGGCTTGCTGCGATCGGCGCCGGCCGCCGCAGCCTTGTAGTCCGGGAACGGATGCACTTCGAGGACGTAAACACCGTCAGACAGCCAGCGGTTGGCCGCTGATTTTAGATCCTCGGCGGTCGCGTCCTGCACCCTCTTCAGCGATATTTTGTAAGCGTCGGGACTGCCGCGAAACACCTGGCTCTGGGCCAGGCGGTCGGACTTGCCGCCGAAACCTCCAATGCGCTCGGTGCGGCGGACAAAATTCGCCTGGTATTGTGCCTTCACGCGCTGGAGTTCCTCCGGCGTCGGCCCGTCTTTCAGGAAGCGCGCGAGTTCTTCGTCCAATTCTTTTTCGACCTGCGGGAGGGCCTGGCCTGGGCGCGCGGTGGCCTGCACGCGGAACTGCCCGCCGATTTCCCTGAGGTCCGTAAATGCTGCTGCGTCGGTAGCAATCTGATCGTCATACACCAGGCGCTTGTAGAAGCGCGACGACTTGCCCACGCTCAGGCAATCGCTGACCAGGTCGAGATAGTCACCGTCCGCGCTCCCGTATTCGGGGATGTTCCACACTTTGTAAATGCGCGCTTGGGGCACGCGGTCCTGCACTTCCTGGCGATGGGTGCCGGACATTCTGGCGATCCACACCTGATGGTGGGCCACGGGCGGCCCGGGGGGAATGTCGCCGAAATACTTTTCCACTTTTTCTTTGGCCGTCTTCGCGTCGATGTCACCGGCGACCACCAACACCACATTGGACGGGCCGTAATAGGTCTTAAACCATTCCTGAACATCCTTCATGGAGGCGGCGTCGAGGTCGGCCATCTCGCCGATGGTGGTCCATGAATACGGATGGCCTGCGGGATAAGTATTTTGCGTGATCAGCTGATAGGTGATGCCATAGGGCTGATTCTCGCCCTGGCGTTTTTCGTTCTGCACCACGCCGCGCTGCAAGTCCAACGTTTTCTGATCAAGCGCGCCGAGCAGATGGCCCATGCGGTCGGACTCCATCCAGAGAGTAAGGTCGACGGCGGAGGTCGGGACGTCCTGGAAGTAGTTGGTGCGATCGGGATTGGTGGTGCCGTTCAGGTCGGTGGCGCCGATCCGTTCCATGGTGTCAATGTAGCGCCCGGAGGAGTGCTCACTGCCGCCGAACATCAAGTGCTCAAACAGGTGTGCGAATCCTGTCTTTCCTGGCTTTTCGTTTTTCGAGCCGACGTGGTACCAGATGTTGATGGCCACGATTGGCGCCTTGTGGTCCTCGTGCACGATGACGGTGAGACCGTTGTCGAGAACAAATTTCTGGTATGGAATATCGATCTCTGCGGATTGCGCGAAGGCATTCGCCGTAAGGGTTGCCAGCAACAGGAAAAGTAGTGCGATTCGGATTCGCATGGATTAAGAGCCTCACAAACTGTCTTGTTAGACGGGGTTATGCCGGAATCGTATGGGCCTGGGAACGGAGTAGTGTACACCCGTCGCAAGGGTGAGGGGCAGTCGGGCAAGATCCGGGGAAGTGCTGGCGGAGGGAGAGGGATTCGAAATCCTTGCGCTCCCTGAGGGATGGCAACTTAGTGATTTCACAAGACGCCACATTCGCAACAATCGCTAGAATCGCCCGACTGAGGTACACGCGGGGTACGCGGAACTGCAGCTGCGAACTAATCGAATGTATTCGGGGGGAAAGATCATTCAATGGGCGGTCGCCGGGAGAATCGAGTTGAGTTGCTTGGGCTGTCTAACCTGCTGTTTCACGCGCCTTTGCCGGGATGCGAAACGCATGTGTAGAACGCCCTGAAGAATTGTGCCTCATCCAAAGCGCAGACAAAGCGAAGCCGCAGGAAGAACGGCTGGTGCTGGAGTGCTGACAAGCCAAGCTGTAGTTTCCAAAGCTGCAACCCAAAGGATCCAAGGTTCGAACAAAATTAGCGAGAATCTAGAGCTTACCGCTTGATTCTCAGCACCATTTCTGGCCCCATCGCGATGGGGTAACGGTTCATGAAAAGGGCTGCGATTTACGTGCGAGTATCGACGACCGACCAACAGGTTGGTCTGCAAGAAAGTGAACTCCGCCAGTTTGCTGAACAAAGAAAATGGGAATATCAGATTTTCACGGATCGAGGGAGTGGTGCGAAGGTCAACCGGCCCGCTTTAGACGACTTAATGCAGCGGTTGCGGAGAAAGAAATTCGATGTATTGGCGGTCTGGAGTCTAGACAGGCTGGCTCGATCTCTGCAACAGCTGCTGAGCATCGCAGAAGAATGCAAAACGTTAGGAGTGGACCTCGTCTCGCTGAAACAGAGCCTCGACACGACTTTGCCAGCAGGTCGGCTAACGTTTCAAGTCCTCGGGGCAGTTGCAGAACTTGAGCGTGAGATGCTTCGAGAACGCGTCAAGTCCGGGATGAGCCAAGCTCGGAGAGCAGGAAAGCATCTTGGAAGACCAGCG
>Ga0209698_10003331_pt1 | contig 17956 bp, 15 predicted proteins | sample LitLauG_LLR_2012_FD_187203 | JGI IMG/M metagenome (GOLD analysis project Ga0209698, IMG submission 187203) | Freshwater sediment microbial communities from Pennsylvania, USA - Little Laurel Run_MetaG_LLR_2012 (SPAdes) (version 2) | ecosystem: Environmental > Aquatic > Freshwater > Creek >...
GTGAAGCCGGTCACGGTGAAGAAGGCGACGGCGGTGAAGGGGGAGGCCCCAACGAAGGGGGCCGCGGAGGCAAGGCCGGCGCGATCGGCAACGGCAGCGAGCTGCCCGAAGCGGGTCACGACGGCGAACTCGGCAAAGGTGGCGCAGGCGCCGGCACGGGCGGGAACGTGTTCTCGCCGGGAGGCGGTGGTGGCGGCGGCTACTACGGCGGTGGTGGCGGTGCTTCCTCGCTGTTCCTGAGCGGCGGCGGCGGCGCAGGCTCGAGTTACGTCACGCCCGAAGCGGGCCAGCCGAGCTTCGCCACGGCCAAGGAAGACGAACCGCAGGCGGTGACCCTCAACTACACCGTGCCCGATGCACCCGAAGCCAAGCTCGAATCGCCACGCAGCAAAACCACCTTCGCGCAGGACGACGTGGCGGCCACGACCTTCTCGTGTGTGGACGGGGCGTTCGGCCCGGGAATCGCCACGTGCGGCGGCACGGAAGGCGACCACGGCTCCGGCGTGCTCGACACCTCCCAGCTCGGGCAGCACCGCTACAGCATCACCGCCGTCAGCAAGGACGGCATGAGCGCGTCCACGAGCATCATCTACACGGTCGTCTCCGCATGCAACGCGATTCACGGGTGGGGGCGCGTCGGTACAATGGCGAGCCAAGGGGTGGTCCTCTCCGATGAACTGTCGATGCGCGGGCCGAGGGAGACCTTCGAAGCCGGCATCCGCAAGCTCGGCATGGGCAAGCTCCGCCTCACAGGCGTGACGTCGAGCTCATGCATCGTGATCCCCGGCGGGCGCGAATTCCGCGCCGAGGGACCTGCCACGCTGCGGGGGGTCCCCGGCCTGCAGGCGTCGTTGTCCTTCGCGCTCGTGGGGTCGCACACGACGTTCACGCTGCTCCTCACCGAAGGTGGCGCGCCGGTCTACAAAATTCGCGGCGTGATGTTGCCGGGCGCCGTTGAGATGCTCTCCTGACGGGGAGCCCGCTCGCCCGAGCTCGAGCTGCGCGTCGCGACCCAGGATCCCGCGAGGATCAGCAGCAGGCCGCCGAGTGCGCCCGCGCCCGGGCGCTCTCCTAGCAGTGACATGCCGAGCGCGACCGCGACCACGGGGTTGATGTAGGTGACGACAACGGCGCGCCCGGGGCCTACGTCGTTCACCAGCACGGCCATCAGCACGAAGCCCACCGCGGTGCACAGCAGTCCGAGCACCACGGCCGACGCCAGGGCTCCGGTGGAGGGGGAGCGCGCGGGCAGGTCCAGCAGCGCGAGCGGGGTGAGCACGAGTGCGGCAACCGCGAGGCTCGCGCCCATGGCAGCGCGGGGGTCGAGGTCGACGAGCCCTCGCTTGAGGATCATCGGCCCAGCCGCGTACCCGCACGCGGCGGCGAGGATCGCGCCGGCGCCGAGCAGCGCCTGCAGGCGCCCCGAGGCGTCCAGGCCGACAAGCAGCACCACACCGAGCAGGCCCGTGAGCAGTCCCGCCAGGCGCTTGCCGCTCGCGCGCTCCGCATGGTCGAAGCGCAGTGCGAGCAGTGCCACGAGCAACGGCACGGCGGCGATGATGATCGCTGCGATCGATGAGGTGACGTGCCGCTCGCCCGCCGCGATCAGCGGCAGCGGGATCGCTATCTCCACCACGCCGTAGGCAGCGATCCAGCGCCAGCGACCGGCGAGACCTCGCAGCGATCCCGAGCGGTAGGCGACGCCGAGCAGCACGATCGCACCGAGCGCCACGCGCGCCCACGCGAGCGACAGCGGTGTGACCCCTCCGTCGACCGCGATCTTGATGAAGAGATAAGGGACACCCCACACGATGCATACGCCGGCGAACACCAGCCTTGTGCGTGGGGTCATCCGCCCGCAACGATAGCGCCGGCGCGTGGGCGCGGCCGGCCCTCAGGATCGCCGTGGGAGCTCGCGCGGGATACGAGCGGAGGGCCGCGGTGCGCAGGCGCCGCGGCAGCTGTAGGGTGAGCGCCTCAATGGCATTCGGGGCTCGGGGCTTGGGTGGAGTCGCGAGCTCCCGCAGAGCGAGCACTGGAGGCGGGGCGATGTCGATCGTTCAGATTTCACCCACTGATGCGGCCTGGCTCCTACTGGAGTCCCGCGACACGCCGATGCACGTCGGTGGGCTGATGGAATTCACCCGTCCCGCCGACGCGCCTCCCGATTACCTGAGGCTGCAGCTGGAGCGGATGCGCTCCTCGCGCACGCTGCCCGCGCCCTGGAACCTGAAGCTGGTCGGGGCCCCGCTCGTGGGTGGGCGCCTGCCGCTGATGCAGACGGTCAGCGATATCGACCTCGACGTGCACGTGCGCCACTCCGCGCTGCCGCACCCCGGCGGTCAGCGCGAGCTCGGCGTGCTCGTCTCGAGACTCCACGGGCACCCGCTCGACCTGCACAGGCCGCTCTGGGAGGTGCACCTGATCGAGGGCCTCGAAGGGAACCGCTTCGCGATCTACCTGAAGATCCACCACAGCCTCGTGGACGGTGTGAGCGGGATGAGGCTGATCCTGCGCGCGCTCTCCAGCGACCCCGCGGATCGCGACACGCCGCCGTTCTGGACCGTCGGCCCCGCGGGCCGCTCCAACGGCCGTGCGCGCAACGGCGCGGGTCCCCTGCATCACGCGCTGGCCGCAGCGCGCGGCGGCGCTGCGGTCGCGGGCGGGCTCGGGCGCACACTGTTCAGCCTTGCCGGCGCGGCCGTCGGCGACGGCCCGCTGCGCGCGCCCTTCACCGCGCCCCCCTCTGCGCTCGGCGGGAGCATCGAGGGCCAGCGCAGATTCGCCACGCAGCAGTACGAGCTCAAGCGGATCAAAGCGCTTGCGAAGGCGGCCGACTGCACGCTCAACGACATCGTGCTGTACCTGTGCAGCACCGCGCTGCGGCGCTACCTCTCCGAGCACGCGCGCCTGCCCGGCAGATCGCTGACCGCCACCATCCCGGTGAGCCTGCGCGGCGCCGAGGACAACCGCACCGGCACCGCGATCGGCATCATGATCGCCGACCTCGCGACGAACGTCGGCGACGCGCGCGAGCGCCTCGACGCGATCAAGCGCTCGAGCGCCGCGGCCAAGAGCCAGATGCAGACGCTCCCCCGCGATGCGCTCGCGATGCAGGCCGTGGTGATCAACGGCCCCTACATCGTGGGGCTGCTCGCCGGCCTCGGCGGTCGCGCGCCGATACCAGCGAGCGTCGCGATCTCAAACGTCCCCGGCCCGCCCGAGCCGCTGTATTTCAACGGCTCGCGGCTCGACGCGATCTACCCGGTATCGCTGCTGCTCCACGGCAACGCGCTCAACATCACCTGCGTGAGCTACGCGGGAACGCTCAACTTCGGGCTGGTCGGCGCGCGCGACACGCTGCCGCACCTGCAGCGCCTGGCGATCTACCTCGGAGAGGCCGTTGATGAGCTCTCGCGGATGCTGCTCCCCAAGCGGCGCTCGCGCGCGGGCTGAGCTGGCCGCATGAGCGCCCGGCTCGCCGCCGCCGCCGGCCGATCGGGGAACCCCGCGCCGCCCATCCGGCCCGGCGCGCGGCGCGTGCTCGTCGTCTTCGAGCGCGGCCGTGCGGGCGCCGCAGCCCTCGACGCCGCCGCCGAGCTCGCGGGCGCGGACGGCGAGCTGTCGGTCGTGACGCTCGCGCCGCAGGCCAAGCCGCTGCGCTGCTGCGGAGGGGGTGGGGCCGGTCCATACAACTGCGCGGTCGCGGAGGAGGCCCGCAGCGAGCTGCAGCAGGCGCGTCGCGCTCTCGACCGCGCCGCCACCAAGGCCACCTTCACGGTCCTCGCCGGACACCCCGAGCCGCCGCTCGCCGAGTGGGCCTCCGAGCACGGCATCGAAGTGGCCGTGCTCCCCGCGCGCCGGCTCGCGCGGCGCGGTGGACCGCTGGCAAGGGAGCTTCGCCGGGCGCGCGGGGTCGAGGTGCGCGTGGTCGGCCAGCGTCGCACTCTGGCAAGATCTCCGCCGGGCGAGCGCCGGCTCCTGCGCCGAGCCGCCGAGCGAACGAGCGAGCACCGACAGAGCGAGGAGGCAGCGACGGTGACCGAGCAGGCGAAGGGGGAGGGCACCGCCGAGGACCCGTGGCAGCTGACCACGCCGCCCGGCAAGGCGAGCTACGTGATGTGGCGCGAGGAGCAGGCCGACCCGCCTGCGCTGGTCTGCCAGGTGGGCGCGACACAGCTGCGCTACCACCTGCGCGCGATCGACGACCTGCACGCGATGCTGCTCGCCCACGGCGACTGGATCGCGCTCGGCGGCGCCGACGAGCAGAAGCCCGCGCCGGAGGGCACGGTCGAGGCATGGGGGCGCTCGCCGGAGAACCCTGTGCGCGGCTGGTACGGCCTGAAGAAGGGTCTGCGAGGGCGCTTCGGGGTCTACCTGCCGCCGCTGCTGGAGGCACTCGGCCTGGCCGAGGTCACACACGAGGCGAGGAACAATCAGATGCGCGCGCTCGGCTAGCCGCGCCCGGCACGCGCCCGTCCGCCGCCGAGTGCGATCCTTCCCCAGCCGCACCCCTTTCACGCTCGATCATCGCCAGGAGGCCCCATGAGCTGGACCGCAGCCGACATCCCCGACCTGAGCGGCCGCACGGCCGTCGTGACCGGCGCCAACGGAGGGCTCGGCCTGGAGACCGCGCGTGCACTCGCGGGCGCGGGCGCGCACGTGGTGATGGCGGCGCGCAACCAGGAGAAGGCGGCCGGTGCCGTCGAGGACATCGGTGCGGGTGTGCCGGCCGCGTCGCTGGAGGTGGTCGCCCTCGACCTCGGCTCGCTCGCGTCGGTGCGCGAGGCGGCCGAGCTGATTCTCGGCGTCCATCAGCAGATCGACATCCTCGTCAACAACGCGGGTGTGATGGCGATACCTGAGAGCACCACCGCGGACGGGTTCGAGATGCAGTTCGGCACCAACCACCTCGGCCACTACGCGCTGAGTGCACTGCTCATGCCGGCGCTGCTCGCGGCGCGCGCCGCGAGGATCGTGACGGTGACGAGCACCGCCCACCACATGGGCCGCGCGGTCGATCCCTCCAACCCCAACCTGAAGGGCCGCTACGGGCCGTGGCGCGCATACGGGCAGTCCAAGCTCGCGAACTTCCACTTCGGCATCGGACTGCAGCGGCTGCTGCACGCCGCGGGCGCCCCCGCCTCCAGCCTGATTGCGCACCCCGGTCTGTCCAACACGGAGCTGCAGGCCGTGAGCGTGAAGGAGACGGGCGGCGGCGCGTCGCAGAGGTTCTTCCACGCGCTCGCCGGGCGCACCGGCATGACGCCCGAGGAAGGAGCGCGACCGCAGCTGCGAGCGGCGACGGACCCCGCGGCGAAGGGCGGCGAGTTCTACGCGCCGCGTTTCGTCAACAACGGGCCGCCGGTGCGCAGGCCGATACTGCGCCGGATCGGCATGAGCACGGCGATCGCGCGCCTGTGGGAGGTCTCAGAGCGCGAAACGGGCTTGAAGATCGACGTGCGCGGCGGCGCGCCGGCGCCGGTGAGCGGCTGACGGCTCGCGGCGCTCAGTCGTAGCGCCCGCGCAAGCGCGTCAGCTCGGCCCAGCGCTCGGGGTCGTGCCCGAAGATCACAAGCGCGCCGGTCGCGCCGGCGAGCTCGCGCAGACGGACCAGCGAGCTCGCAGCGTCCTCGCGCGAGAAGAGCGCGCGCGGGTGCCGTGATCCCTCCCACTGCGAGAGGTTGTCGGCGGCGTCGGCGGTGAGCAGCACAGGGCCCGTGCGCTCGAGCGCCAGCAGCAGCGACATGTGACCCGCGGAGTGTCCAGGCGTCTGCAGCAGCCGCACGGAGCCGTCGCCGAAGAGGTCGAGCTCCTCGTGCACGGTGCGCCACGCGAGCCCCTCCCGCAGGAAGTCCGCCCGCACGTACGCGTGGGCCATCGGCGAGCCGCTCGCGGCACGCGCGGCCTCGAGCTCACGGGCGTGCACGATGACCTGAGCGTCGGGGAAGTGCCCGAGCGCGCCGGTGTGATCCATGTGCAGGTGGCTCTGGACGAGGTAGCGCACGGAGGGCGCCTCGACGCCGAGTTCGCGCAGCTGCGCGACGCAGTGCTCGCGCTCGCTCATGCGCGCCCTGAAGCGGTCGGCGAGCTCGCCCCAGTGTGCGCGCGCGTCGCGCGCCACCGCAAGGGGGGTGCCGCCGTCTACGAGCACGTCGCCCTGCGGGTGGCGGATCAGGAAGAACGGCACCGGCACCTCGACCCCGCCGAGCTCGAGCGTGCCGCTGCTGAACAGGTGCAGCGTTGTGTGTGTCGGCACAGTGAGCCGATCCTAAGCCCCGCTGGGTTACGATCGAGCGCCCGATCGCGGAGATGTGCGCATGGCGGACCTCGAGTACGAAGCGAAGGACGGCGTCGGCACGATCCTGCTGAACCGCCCGCACCGCAAGAACGCGTTCACGCTGGAGATGATCGACGAGTGGGCTCAGGTGCTGATAGACGCGCGCACCGATCCGGCGGTACGAGCACTGGTCCTCACGGGGGCGGGCGACGGCTTCTGCTCGGGAGTCGACCTCGACGCGCTCGACGAGCGCGGCTCGCCGCCGCTGCAGGCCAAGCGCACGCTGACCGATCGCATTCACCGCGTCGCGTACGCGCTCGCGGACCTCGACAAGCCGATGATCGCCGCTGTCAACGGCGTGGCGGTGGGAGCAGGGATGGACATGGCACTGATGTGCGACATCAGGATGGCGGCGCGCTCGGCGCGCTTCTCGGAGGGCTACGTGCGCGTCGGTCTCGTGCCGGGCGACGGCGGCTGCTACTTCCTGCCGCGGCTGGTGGGCTCCGCGAAGGCGCTCGAGCTGCTGCTGACAGGCGACTTCATCGACGCCGCGGAGGCCGAGCGGATCGGCATCGTCAACCACGTCTACAACGACGAGCTTCTGATGCAGGAGACGCTCGCGTTCGCGCGCCGACTCGCGGACGGCCCGCCGGTGGCGATCGCGATGATCAAGCGCGCCGTGTACCAGTCCGCGACGTGTGACCTGCGCACGGCGCTTGACCTGATCTCCTCCCACATGGCGGTCGTGCAATCCACCGGCGACTCGCAGGAGGCCTACAGGGCGTTCGTGGAGAAACGCCCGCCGCTCTTCCGGGGGAGCTAGCCGTGCCCTTCGACGGCTGTGCCCTGCCGGACGGCCGGCGAGGAGCCGGCTTCGTCCACGCTGCGTGCGCGGCCTACCTGAGGGTGAAGCGCGCGCCCGTGAGCAGCGTCACCCCTGAGCGGCCCGCGTGCACCGAGACCTTCCACGGGCCGGTGCACAGTCCGTTGGCTGCACGCGCGGTGAAGGAGAACTTCAGCGGTGCTCGCGCGACGACGCGCCTGGGGTTGTAGAAGTCGAGACTCGCGACGCAGTTGCCTTCATCTGTGTTCACCGCGCGCAGCACGACGTGGTAGCCGCGGGCGGGCTCGGCGCGCGGCGCCGCGAACGTCACCGCGAACCTCGTCCCGTATGAGCCCGAGCGAGGGCTCACCTTCAGCGCGCCGCCCACGCCTGCACCTGCGGCGCCGGCGCACCACGCGAGCGCGCAGCAGAGCAGTACGGGCGACGCAGCTCTGCCTCGCATGCGCCCGAGCGTACCACCGCGCACGGCGCGGTGGTACCCGCGCGCGTCGCGCCCGGCGCCCGCGCCGCCAGCGATACTCAGCTGCATCGAGATGGCCGAGCGGCACATATCGCAGCGCGAGCACGCCGCTCGTGAAGAGTTGCTCGAGCGCGCCGACGCGTGGATCGAGCAGGATCCCGATCCGGACACGCGCGGGGAGCTTGAAAGCCTGATCGAGCGCGAAGCGCTCGATGAGCTGCGCGCGCGCTTCGATGAGCCGCTGCGCTTCGGTACGGCAGGGGTCAGGGGCCCGCTCGGCGCGGGCCCCGCGCGCATGAACCTCGCGACGGTGCGGCTCGTGAGCGCGAGCCTCGCGCTCGAGCTTCGCAGCGAGTACCCAGGGGAGAGCGAGCCGACGGTGGTCGTCGGGCGCGATGCGCGCCACGGCTCCGAGCGGTTCGCGACGGAGGTGGCCGGTGTGCTGAGCGGCGCGGGCGTGCGCGTGCTGCGCATGCCGCGCGCGCTGCCGACGCCCGTGCTCGCATTCGCGGTCCGCGAGCTCGGATGCAGTGCGGGCGTGATGATCACCGCGAGCCACAATCCTCCGCGCGAGAACGGCCTGAAGGTCTACGCGCGCGGCGGGCTGCAGATCGTCGCGCCCACCGACGAGCGCATCGCCGCGCGCATGCGCACGCTGCGCTCGGCGCGCGCGCTGCAGCTCGGCGACGGCGGCGAGCGCCTCGACGAGCGCGTCATCGACGCCTACCTCCAGCGGATCGCGACGCTCGCGGCGTGCCGGCCCACGCGGCCTTCCGCGCCGCTTCAGCCCCGCATCCTCTACACGCCGCTGCACGGCGTGGGCGCGCGCACGCTGCTCGACGCGTTCGCGCGCGCGGGGCGCCCCGCGCCGCACGTGCTCGCAGCGCAGGCAGAGCCCGACCCCGACTTCTCCACGGTGGCGCGTCCCAACCCCGAGGAGCCGGGCGCGCTCGCGCCGGTACTCGCGCAGGCGCGCGAGAGCGACGCGGAGCTGGTGCTCGCCAACGACCCCGACGCGGACCGCCTCGCGGTCGCCGTGCCTCGTCCGCGGCCCGGCCCTGCCGCGGACGCTCGTCGCAGGGCTCACTCTGCGAGCGATGTCGCGCCGGCGGACGGCTGCTGGCGTACCCTCAGCGGCGATGAGATCGGCGCGCTGCTGGCCGAGCACGTGCTCAGGCGCACGCCCGCGTCGCGACGGCGCGACGCGCTGCTCGTGAGCACCGTCGCCTCGAGCACGCTGCTCGGCGAGATCGCCCACGCCGAGGGGGTCCGCTACGCACAGACGCTGCCCGGCTTCAAGTGGATCATGCGCGCGCCCGCGGCGCTGCGTGCGGCGGGAGGCCTGCTGTTCGGCTACGAGGAGGCGCTTGGATTCGCCGTGAGCGACGCCGTGCGCGACAAGGATGGCATCTCGGCCGCGCTCGCGGTGGCCGCGTGCGCGGAAGACGCAGCGCTCGCAGGCACCACGCTGGAAGGGCGCCTGGAGGCGCTCGCGAGGCGTTTCGGGCTGCACGCCACGCGGCAGCTCAGTATCGAGCTCGAGGGAGCACACGCGCGCCGGCTCGCGCAGGAGGCGATGGCGCGCCTGCGCGAGCAGCCTCCGTCGCAACTCGCGGGCGCGCGCGTGGACTGGTTCGAGGATCTGCTGCGCGCGCCCGCGGTGCAAGACGGCGCGGCTCGGGCGACCAGGGCCGATCGCGCGCGCGTGCCGGGGCTGCCCGCAGCGGACGTGCTCGTCTTCGGCTGTGGCGCCGGCGCTCGCGTGGTCGTGAGGGCGAGCGGCACCGAGCCCAAGCTGAAGGTGTACATGCAGAGCGTGCTCATCGTCGAGGCTGACCTGGACGCGGCACGGGAGCGCGCCGACCGCCGGCTGCGCGAGATCGAGCGCGACGTCCGCACGGCGCTCGAGGTGCCCCCGCGCGGCGCGTCGTGAGATCCGCCGCGCGCCGGCGGCGAATCGGCGCCGCGTCGGCGGGGTGGCGGGGTGGCCCCGCTAGCATCCCTCGCGTGCGCGCAGGTTCAGCTGTCATGGGCATATGCGCCGTGCTCCTCGCGTGCGCCTCGTTGCTGCCCTGCGGCGCCGTGGCCAGCCCCGCGGACAGCGCCACGACGGGCGCCTACCTGCAGGCCAACTTCGCGTTCGTGCAGTCCGCGAGCGCGCGCATCCGGCCGGTCGAAGCCACGCTGCGCTCGCTGCAGCAGCGTATCGGCAGGGAATGCCCGAAAGCAGCCCAGAGCTCCCCTCAGGACACCAACTCCGAACAGCTGAGCAACGAGGTGATCGGCACGATGGTGCTGAGCGCCGACCGCCTGGACCTGCCCGCCGCGCACGCCTACGTGCGTGCGGTGCGAGGGCTGCGCTGGAGCAGCGGCTCGTTGACGCGCGCCGTGCACTCCTATGCCGCGCAGGTGAGCAGGCTCTCAGCGCTTGCTGTGCCCAAGCTGTGCTCCGACGTGAGGAGCTGGGCCTCGACCGGCTTTCAGGCGCTGCCCGCGGGCACCCGGCCGTTCGACTCCGCGTTCCTGTCCTCGTGGGTAGCTGCGGGCTACCTGCCCGCTGGCCTCGCGAGCTTCGAGACCGCCGCGCAGCGCTCGCTCGCGCGGCGCACGGAACATCTGGAACAGGAGATCACCGACCTTGAAGCGCGCGAAGTGAGCACGTGGGGCAACATCATGAACGAGCTCGAACTGGAGCCGTGAACGCGTCAGCTCGCGCGCGCGGGCTGAGCCTGCTTTTCGATCGCGTCGAGGATCACCTTCAGGCCGCCTTCGGTCTTCAGGTTGAGCGCGTCGAGTATCGCCTCGGTGTCGCTGAACTGCTTTTCCGCGCGCGCGTCGGAGGCGCTCGACTGCACGCGCTGGCCGACCATGATGATGCTCAGCAGTACCAGCTGGATGAACGTCTGGGCGATCCACGCAACGATCAAGATCAGCCCCGGCTTGGTGAAGAAGGTGGGCACGTCGCTCTTGGTGAGCACGCCCGCCTCGATCAGGATCGCCGGCAGGCTTACGAGCGCGATCACGCAGAACAGGTATGCGCACGCCATCGTTCCCACGCCGCCGGTGATCACGACTGCGAGCTTTGCGTTGAAGCCCTCGACCTCCTTCATCGCTGCGCGGATCTGGGTGGGGTTGAAGCGCACCACGCTGCTCAGGTGGTGGCGTGTGCTTGGCGGCTGTGACATCGCGTGACTCCTCCTCGGCATGGTTCGCTTGCGCGACGGTTGCGCGCCTGCGCAGCTGGCAGCTGTTCGAGCCCCGCGAACGCTAGTCGAGCGGGTGCTCGAGCGCCGCTGAGGTCTGGTCGAGCGGGGTGGTGCAGGCGCCGCTGAGATTCAGTCGAGCGGGGTGGTGTAGGCGCCGCTGAGGCCGCCGTCGATCAGGAACGTAGACGCGGTCACGTAGCTCGAGTCGTCGCTCGCGAGGAACAGCGCGCCCTGCGCGATCTCCTCCGCGCGCGCGAAGCGTCCGATCGGCACGTGCACCAGTCGGCGCGCGGCCTTCTCGGGGTCCTTCGCGTAGAGCTCGCGCAGCAGCGGCGTGTCCACAGGTCCTGGGCACAGCGCGTTGACGCGCACGCCGCGGCGCGCGAACTCCACGCCGAGCTCGCGCGAGAGCGACAGCACGCCGCCCTTGGAGGCGGTGTAGGAGATTTGCGACGTGGCCGCGCCCATCACCGCCACGAAGGACGCCGTGTTGATCACAGAGCCGCGCAGCGGGCCGTCGTTCTCGAGCAGGTGCGGGATGCCGTGCTTGCAGCACAGGAACACGCTCTGCAGGTTCACGCGCTGCACGCGCTCCCACGCCTGCAGCGTCGTGTCGAGCACCGAGGCGTCGTCGTTGGGTGAGATGCCCGCGTTGTTGAACAGCACGTCGATGCGCCCGAACTCGCCGCGCACGCGCGCGAGCGCGTCGATGACCTGCTGCTCATCGCTCACGTCCGCGGCGATCGCGAGATCGCCGGGCGAGTCCGCCGCGAGGTCCAGGCCGGCAACGCGTGCGCCCTCGCGCTGAAAGAGCTCGACGGTCGCGCGCCCGATCCCTCCGCACGCGCCCGTCACCACGCACACGCGTCCCTGCAGCCTTCCGCCGTCGGCCATCTGTCATCCCTCCGTTGCGTAGAAGATCGTCTTCAGCTCGCTATAGGCCTCCATCGCGTGGGGCCCGAGCTCGCGACCGTAACCTGACTGCTTGAAGCCTCCGAACGGCGTGCTCACGCGCACCGAGGTGTTCGCGTTGATCGACAGCACGCCCGTCTGCACCGCGCGCGCCACGCGCAGCGCGCGCGCGCCGTCGCGCGTCCAGATCGAGCCCGAGAGCCCGTAGATCGTGTCGTTCGCCAGCTCGATCGCCTGCGCCTCGTCGTCGAACGGCAGGACCGCTGCGATCGGTCCGAAGACCTCCTCCCGGGCGACGCGCTCGCCTGGGCCGACCGGCGCGAGCACGGTCGGCGCGAACCAGAAGCCCGCGCCCTCCGGCGCGCTGCCGCGGAACGCCACGTTCGCGCCGTCCCGCATGAACGAGCTCACGGTGTCCAGCTGCGCGCGTGAGATCAGCGGGCCCATCTGGGTGGACTCCTGCAGGGGGTCACCCACGCGCAGCGCCTTCACCTGGACCTCGAGCAGCTCCAGGAAGCGATCCATCACGCTCGCCTGCACGAGGATGCGCGAGCGCGCGCAGCAGTCCTGGCCGGCGTTTCCGAACACCGCCGAGGGCGCTGCGGCAGCCGCCGCCCCCAGGTCGCAGTCGGCGAAGACGATGTTCGCCGACTTGCCGCCCAGCTCGAGCGTGACGCGCTTGATCGTCTGAGCCGCGCCCGCCGCGATCGAGCGGCCCACCTCGGTGGAGCCCGTGAACGCGATCTTCGCCACCGCCGGATGCTCGACCAGGCGCTGGCCGCAGGTGCGACCGGGGCCCACCACCACGTTGACCACGCCCTCGGGCAGACCCGCCGCCCGCGCGAGCTCCTCGAAGCGGAGCGCCGTCAGGGGCGTGAGCTCGGCGGGCTTCAGCACGACCGTGTTGCCCGCTGCGAGCGCCGGCGCGAGCTTCCACGAGGCGATCGTCAGAGGGAAGTTCCACGGCGTGATCAGCCCCACGACGCCGAGCGGCTCGCGCACCGTGAACGCCTGCCCGCCCGCCACCGGGATGCTCTCGCCGTGCGGGCGCTCAGGCCCGCCCGCGAAGTAGCGGAAGGTGTCAACGACCATGCCCATCTCCCCGCGCGCGTCGGAGATCGCCTTGCCCGCGTTGCGCGCCTCGAGCAGCGCGAGCTCCTCGCGATGATCCGAGAGGACGTCCGCGAGCCCGTGCAGCATCCGCGCGCGCTCGCCCGGTGCGAGCGCGCTCCATCCAGGCAGCGCGTCACTCGCACTCGCCACCGCCGCGTCGACGTCCGCCGCGTCCGCGCGCGCGACCTCCGCGAGCACCGCCTCGGTGGCGGGCTCGATCACTGACAGCAGCTCGGTCAGCGCCTAGCCGCCAATCCCTGGCGGAGCCGGCAGGCGGAGCCGCTCTAAAGGTCCCACCGTGGCCCCTACGGATGCTGGACGATGTCGGGCAGGTCGATTTCTGCGTCGATCTGATCGATCGTCCTGACCGGGCCCGTGAACGTATGCCTCGCAGAGACGAACCACCAGATCGCCACCGCGCCGATGATCCCGATCAGCACCAGCGGCGCGTAGTTGACGGCCGACCAGGTGAACCCGGTTTTGAAGAAGACCGCTTCCGGGTGGAACGGCAGCGAGCCGATGATCGTGTAGAGGATCACCCACGCCACCGCGATCGCGTTGAGCCATTTGTAGTGACTGCCGAGCGTCCACGGGCCAGGCACGAACTTCGACCCGAGTCGCCAGCGCAGGTACACGGGAATCGTGTAAGCGATGTACAGGCCCACCGTCGAGAGAGTCGTCACCGCCAGGAAGGCGATCGGTTCACCCGCTTTGTCGGGGAAGTAGGCCGGGATCGTCACGATGATCGCGAACGTCGTGACGAACGCCACCGACCAGGTCGGCGTACGTTTGGAGCTGAGCCTGCGCCACAGGTTGTGGCCCGGGACCGCGCCGTCGCGCGAGAAGGCGAAGGACATCCGCGATGCGCTCGTCAGGCACGCCACGCCGCAGAACAGCTGCCCGATGGTGGAGATCAGGATCACCGCCTTGGACGCCGCCGGGCTGAGCGCGGTCAGGAATACGGGGAGCGCGTTTGCCTTCGCGGTCAGCGCACTCGGGTGGATCGCGGCGAAAGTGATCGCGAGCAGCACGATCCAGCCGATGATCGCCGAGTAGAGCACCGAGCGCCACACCCCTTTCGCGGCCGAGTCAGCCGCACCGTGCGTCTCCTCGGCGAGGTGCGCCGAGGCGTCATAGCCGGTGATCGTGTACATCGTCAGGAGGAAGCCGATCGGCAGCACGTAGAACCAGAACATGCCGTGCCCGAACCCCGAGTTGTTGATCCTGTGGCCGAACACGAACGAGAAGCTCTGGTGGTGGCTCGGCACCGCGATCAGGATGACCACGATTGCGGCCACGCCGATCACGTTCCACCACACAGACACGCGGTTGAACAGCGCGAGCAGCTGGCTGGAGAACACGTTGATCAGCCCGCCGACCACGAGTATGAGGACCATCAGCGCGAAGATCGTGTGCGCCACGTACTTCACGTCCGTCGATTCGAAGTTGAAGATGAAGTTGACGTTGTAGAGGCCCAGGAGCGTCTGCAGGAAGGTCGCCGCCGCGTAGTCCACCGACGCGACGACCGCGATCAGCCCGACCAGGTTGAACCAGCCCGTGAACCAGCCCCATGCGGGCCCGCCCAGTTTGGAGGCCCAGTAGTAGATGCCCCCCGCCGTCGGATACGCCGAGGCGAGCTCCGCCATCGACAGCGCCACGCAGAGGATCAGCAGGCAGATGACCGGCCAGCCGATCGAGATCGCGATCGGGCCGCCGAAGTTCCATGCCTGGCCGTACGTGGTGAAACAGCCCGCGAGCACGCAGATGATCGAGAACGAGATCGCGAAGTTCGAGAACGAGCTCCAGCCGCGGTGGAGCTCCTGCTTGTAGCCCAACTCCGCCAGGCGCTTCTCGTCCTGGCTCATCGTCCCCGTAGTAGTGCTCATGCGCTCGCCCCCTGGGTCGGGAAAAGGTTTGGGTATCCGTCCTTCGGATCGTGACAATACGCTCGATTCCGGACGGAAGTCAAGAGTTCGCGCCGACGATTTGGCCGCAGCACGCGGCCGACGCGCACGTCCGTCAGCGCGCTCACCGGTCGCGGCACGCTCGCGCGGGCGTGGCCGCGGCCTGCCGCGCCCACGCTCGCGCGCTCACCCCGGCAGCAGGCCCGCGAGCACGTGCTCGGTGCCGTGCAGGTGCTCGCTCATCGCGCCCGCCGCGCGCGCCGCGTCGCCCTCGCGCACCGCAGCGAGCAGTCGACGATGCTGCGCGTTGGAGGAGCGCAGCACCTCCGGCGGGTGCGCGATGCACGCGATCAGGTCGGTCATCTGGCCCTGCACCTCCGTCATCGCGCTCAGCAGGCGCCGCGAGCGGGTCGCCGCCGCGAGCGCCACGTGCAGGCGCACGTCTGCCTGGCGGTAGGTGGGGAAGTCCTCGACGCTCGCATCCAGCGTCGCGAGCAGCCGCTGAAGCGACTCGAGGTCGGCTGCCAGCGCGCGCTCCGCCGCGAGCATCGCCACGCCGATCTCCACCGCGAAGCGCTGGTCGCAGATCTCCCGCCACTGCTCGAGCACCGCCTGCGAGGGCTCGCGCGCCGGCGGCTGGGGGTCCGCCACGAACGTGCCCCCGCCACGCCCGCGCGTCGCGAACACGTAGCCACTCTGGCTGAGTGCGGTCAGCGACTGGCGCAGCGTCGAGCGCGCGATGCCCAGCCGTGCGCACAGCTCGCGCTCGGCCGGCAGCCGCGATCCCGCGGGCAGCAGCCCGAGCTTGATCGCCGTGCCCAGCCGCTCCACCGTCTCCTCGAAGGCCGTGTAGGAGCGCACCGGCGCGAACACCGCCTCCGGGGGCGCGAGCGTGCCTGAGCCGCCATCTCGCTCAGCGGGCTCGCCCGCCATCGCCGCCCGCCCGCGCTCCGAAGCCCGTCCGTGGGCGAGCGTGCCTCACAGCCGCTCGAACCCCCGGAAGTGCTCCCAGTCGGTGACCGCCGCGCCGAACGCCTCGAGCTCGACGTCCGCCGCGTTCACGTAGTGGTCCACCACCTCATCGCCGAACGCGCTCCGCGCGACCTCGCTCGCCGCGAACAGCTCGCGCGCATCGCGCAGCGAGCGCGGCACGCGCGGCTTCTCCTCGGTCACGTACGCGTTGCCCTCGAAGACCGGCTCGAGCTCGAGGCCCTGCTCGACGCCGTGCAGCCCCGCCGCGATGATCGCGCTGAGCGCCATGTAGGGGTTCAGGTCCGCGCCACCCACGCGATTCTCGAACCGCAGCGAAGGTCCGTGCCCGACGATCCGCAGCGAGCAGGTGCGGTTGTCGCGGCCCCACGCGACCGCCGTCGGCGCGAAGCTGCCCGCGGCGAAGCGCTTGTAGGAGTTGATGTTCGGCGCGAGCAGTAGCGTGAGCTCGCGCAGGCACGCGATCTGGCCCGCGAGGAAGGAGTCGAACAGCGCCTTGTCGCGATGGAACAGCGGGCCCTGCTCGTCGGCCAGCGAGAAGTGGATGTGGCAGGAGTTGCCCTCGCGCTGGTCGTACTTGGCGATGAACGAGATCGACATGCCCTCGAGCGCCGCGATCTCCTTCGCGCCGTTCTTGTAGATCGCGTGCTCGTCCGCGGTCCTCAGCGCGTCGGCGTAGTGGAAGTTGATCTCGTGCTGGCCGTAGTTGCACTCGCCCTTGGAGTCCTCGCACAGCATCCCCGCCGCTTCCATGCTGTTGCGGATGCGGCGGATCAACGGCTCCACGCGCGCGGTGCCCAGCAGCGAGTAGTCCACGTTGTAGAGGTTCGCCGGTTCGAGGCCCCGATAGCCCTTTTGCCACGCCTGCTCGTAGGTGTCGCGGAACACGAGGAACTCGAGCTCCGTGCCCGCGTTCCCCGTCCAGCCACGCTCGGCCAGCCGCGCGAGCTGCCCGCGCAGGACCTGCCGCGGCGATGCCCGCACGTCCGAGCCGTCACCCCACACGACGTCCGCGAGGCACACCACCGTGCCCTCCTGCCACGGCACCGCGCGCAGCGTGTCGAGGTCCGGGCGCAGCACGAAGTCGCCGTAGCCGCGCTCCCAGGAGGCCATCGCGAAGCCACCCACCGTCGCCATGTCCACGTCCACCGCGAGCAGGTAGTTGCAGCCCTCCGCGCCGTGCTCGGCGACCTCGGCGAGGAAGTGGCGTGCGGTCAGGCGCTTCCCCTGCAGGCGCCCCTGCATGTCCGTCAGCGCGAGCAGCACCGTGTCCACCGCCCCCCGCGCGACCGCATCCTGCAGCTCCTCGAGCTTCACCCGCGTGAAGGTACTACTCGTCGCGCGCGCCCGTCATGTGCCGCCCCGGCGCGGCGCGCAGCCGGGTGCTACGCCGTGAGTGCGTGCGCCATGTCGGCAAACGCCTGCACGTAGGCGTCGACCGCCTCCTGGGAGTGCGCCACCGACAGCGTCCACTCCTCCTCGCGGCCCGGCGTCATGTAAATGCCGCGGTTCATGTTCCACAGCCACGCGAGGTCCGTCACCGCCGCGTCCTGGTTGGCCTTGAAGCTCTCGTAGTCCACGATCGGGCTGGGGGAGAACGTGACGCAGCCCTTGGAGCCCACGCCGACCGCGTAGCCGGGCAGCTGGTGGCGCTCGATCACCGCGTTGCAGCCGCTCAGCAGGCGCTCGTTGAGCGCGTCGAGGTGCGTGTAGGCCGCCGGCGTGAGCACCTGCTCGAGGCTCGCGCGCGCCGCCGCCATCGTCAGCGGGTTGCCGTTGTAGGTGCCGACCTGGTAGACGCTGCCGTCCTCGACGACGCTCATCGCTCGCTCGGTGCCGCCGATCGCACCCGACGGCAGGCCCCCGCCGAGCGTCTTGGCCATCGTGACCATGTCCGGCTGCACGCCGAAGCGCTCGGTCGCCCCGCCCGCCGCCACCGCGAGCCCGGTCTTGACCTCGTCGAAGATCAGCACCACGTCGTGGCGCGCCGTTATCTCGCGGACCTGCTCGAGGTAGCCCGGCTCGGGCAGCACGACCCCGAGGTTCATCATCGCCGCCTCCATGATCACGCACGCCGGCGCGCGGTCTTCGTGAAGGAGGCGCTCGATGCGCCGCTCCATCGCAGCGGCGTCGTTGAATGGCACCGCGATGGTGAGGTCGCTCACCGCACGGGGTATCCCCGCCCCGTAGGGCAGCGACGCGAGGTCGTCGCGGTCGCCGATCGACTCGTAGGGGACGCCGATCGAC